>Ga0335082_10008203_pt1 | contig 11337 bp, 8 predicted proteins | sample Lox_Sample_41_FD_206718 | JGI IMG/M metagenome (GOLD analysis project Ga0335082, IMG submission 206718) | Soil microbial communities from Loxahatchee National Wildlife Refuge, Florida, United States - Lox_Sample_4.1 | ecosystem: Environmental > Terrestrial > Soil > Wetlands | place: USA: Florida... | reverse complement strand
CCGCTTCACCGCCGGCGCAGTCGCTCGACAAGGCCCTCGCGGCGACGCAGAGCAAGGTGGTCCGACTGGGGCTCGACCGACTGTCGGACGGCGAGGCGCGCAAGCTGGCCTCGACGCTGCTCGAGCGCGTCGGGGTGAAGGATCCCGACGTGGCCGAGTGGTCGGCGCGGCAGGCGCGAGGACACCCGCTCTTCATCGACATGATGGCGCGCATGGGAGCGGAGCTGTCGAGCGACGCTCGCGCCGACATCCGGCTCGAGGACGCGCTCTGGCAGATGGTGCGCGGGCTGGAGGCGGTTCCGCGCGCGGTCCTGGACATCGTGGCGCTCGCGGGAGCGCCCCTGCCCCAGCAGGTGGTGGCGCAGGCGAGCGGCGTCGAGCGCGAGGCGTTCGCGAAGGGCGTGGCGCTCCTGCGCGTAGCGCATCTCGCGCAGGCGACGGGGACGCGCGGGACCGATCGCATCGAGCCGTACCACGATCGCGTGCGGGCCGCGGTCGTCGCGCACATGGACGCGGCGAGGCGCGCCGCGTGCCACCGCGCCATCGCGATCTCGCTCGAGACGTTCCCGGACAGCGATCCCGAGGCGCTCGTCACCCACTGGCGCGGCGCCGGCGACGCCGAGCAGGCCGCTCGCTACGCGGTCCGCGCAGGAGACAGAGCGGCCGAAGCGCTGGCGTTCGACCGGGCCGCCGCCTGGTACGAGCAGGCGCTCGCGACCAGTCCGCCCACGAAGGCCGAGGAGCACCGCGCGCTGCTCGTGAAGATCGGCGAGGCACGCGCCAACGCGGGGCTGGGCAAGGCGGCGGCCGACGCATTCCGTACGGCGGCCAAGGGCGCCGACGCGGCTCAAGCTCTCGACCTGCGGCGACGCGCCGCCGAGCAGCTCCTCCGCAGCGGCAACTTCGACAAGGGCCTCGAGGCGGCCCTCGCCGTCGGGCGCGAGGTCGGCATGCGCATGCCGCAGACGCCGCGCAGGGTGGTCGCGCTGCTCATCGTGCTCCGCGTGTGGCTCCTGATCCGAGGGCTCGGATTCCGCACGCGCGACGCCTCGCGCATCGCGCCCGAGGAGCTGACCCGGCTCGACATGTGGTGGTCACTGACCTTCAGCCTGCTCGCGGGTGACACGGTCAAGGGCAGCACCGCTGCCGTTCAGCAGGTGCTGCTCGCGCTCCGCCTCGGCGAGCCGCGGCGCGTGGCGCGGGCGCTCGGTCAGCAGGTCCTCGATGCGGCGCTCGGCGGCGGCCCGGCCTGGGCGCGAACGCGTCGGATCATGAAGAGCGCGCAGCCGCTCGTCGAGCGGTGCGGCGACGCCCACACCGAGGCGTGGGTGATGGGGTGCGACGCCTGTGCCCACTACATGACCGGCCAGTACGCCGAGGCGCTGAGGATGTGCGACGCCGCCGAGGAGGTCTTCCGCTCACGATGCGTGGGTGTCTCGTGGGAGCTGGACACGATGCACCTCTTTGCGAGCAACTCCCTCGCGCAGCTCGGCCGCCTGGCGGAGCTCCAGGCGCGCGTCAGCAAGCACCTGCAGGGGACAATCGACCGCGGAGACCTCTACGGGTCGGTCAACCTGCGCATCGGCTTCGCCAACCTGCGATGGCTGGCGGCCGACGATCCGGCGGCTGCACGCCGCGACGTCTCGGACGCGATGAGCGAGTGGTCGAAGCAGGGCGTGCACATGGAGCACTTCTACGAGCTCTACGCGCTGACCAACATCGACCTGTACGAGGGCCGGGGCGACGACGCGCTCGCACGCTTCGATCAGCGATGGCCCGCCCTGCAGCGTTCCTTCCTGCCCTGGCGCATCCAGAGCATCCGCATCTATTGCCGCTGGATGCACGGACGCGCGGCGCTGGCGAGTAGCTCGGAGCGGGCGGCGAGCGAGGCCCTGCGCGACGCGCGTCGGATGGAGCGCGAGGAGATGCCGTGGTCGGACCCGCTGGCCAAGCTGCTTCGCGCCGGCGCGGCGGCTCGCGAGGGAAAGTCCGAACGGGCCATCGAGCTCACTCGCGCCGCCGCGGTGGGATTCGAGGCAGTCGACATGCGCCTGCACGCTGCGTCGGCGCGGCGCACCCTCGGGGCGCTCCTCGTCGGGGAGGAGGCGCGCGTGCAGCGCGAGCAAGCCGACGCGTGGATGGCGTCCCAGGGCATCAAGTCCCCGGAGAAGATGGCGGCGATGCTCGCGCCAGGATTCGGCCGCTCGAGCAAGCTCGCCAGCGGCAGCCGCTAGCGTTTTCGAAACGCGCCCGGCGTTCGGCCCGTCCAGCGCGCGAACGCCCGATGGAAGGTCGTCTGGTCCGCGAACCCGACGAGGAACGCGACCTCCGACAGCGAGAGGGTGTGGTCCGCGACGTAGCGGAGCGCGAGCTCGCGCCGAAGCACATCGAGCAATTCCGCGTACGACGTCCCCTCCGCGCTCAGGCGCCGCTGGAGCGTGCGCGCGCTCATGCGAAGGCTCTCGGCGACCGCCGCGACCTCCGTGCGACCCCAGCGCAGGCCCTCGACGAGGGCCGCGCGCGCGGTCGGTCAACGACCCACTGGACGGGAGGCGCTGGAGCAAAGCCTCCGCGTGCCGCTCGATGAGGGCGCAGAGGTGCGGGTCGGCCGACAGAACCGGGCGGGCGAGGACGGCAGGATCCATCTCGAGCTCGGTCCGCGGCGCGTCGAAGTGCAGGTCGTCGCCGAACACGCGGCGGTGTTCCTCGAGGCTGGAGGGCTCGGCGTGGGCGAACGCTTGGGGTCGGAGGCCCGCTCGTTCAAGGGTCCCAGGACGAGAGTGCCCAGGCAGAAGACGACCACGGGGACGAAGGCGATCCCCAGGCCGCTCGCCCCGGAAGCGAAGACGAGCACCGCGAAGAATCCCAGCGCCACCACGGACGCCACCCGCCACACCGGGCTCGGGCGCAGGGGGACGACAGGGCGGTCGCAGCGCTCGCAGTATTCACGCGTGCTTCTTCGCATGACACGACGGTAGGGCGCAGCGACGCGCAGGTTCTTGGCCCCGGGCGCCAGAAACGTCGGCCCGCGACGTCAGGTCTCCGCCTCCGTGGCTTCCCCTTGCTTCGGCGCGGGTGTAAGCCGGCACACCCAGACACGGAGGTTCCCAATGGCAACGACGAACGTGGGCCGTTTCTCTTGGCACGAGCTTCACACGAACGACCGCGCGAAGGCGCTCAAGTTCTACGCGACGCTCTTCGGATGGGAGACGAAGGAGTTCCCCATGGGTCCGGGCGAGCCGTACGGCCTCTGCTTCCTCGGCGGGAAGGACATGGCGGGGATCACCAAGTCGATGGCGCCCGCCAACGTGCCGCCGCACTGGCTGCCGTATCTCTCGGTGGAAGACGTCGACGCGTCGGCCGACAAGGCGACGAAGCTCGGCGGCAAGGTGATCTCGAAGCCGATGGACATCCCGAACGTCGGCCGCTTCGCGGTGGTCGCCGATCCGCAGGGCGCCGTCTTCGCGCTCTACAAGCACGGCAAGGCCTACGAGGCCGAGCCCGAGCGCCCGCCCGTCGGTGCCTTCTGCTGGGAGGAGCTGATGACGAGCGATCCCGAGGCCGCGTCGCGTTTCTACGGACAGCTCTTCGGCTACGCGTTCGAGTCGCAGGACATGGGGCCGATGGGCAAGTACTGGGTCGCCAAGCGCGGCGATCGCATGACGGCGGGCATCATGAAGACGCCGCCGAACGTCCCGGCGCCGCCGCACTGGATGACCTACGTGCACGTCAAGAACGTGGACGATGCGACGCGCAACGCGAAGGAGCTCGGCGCCAACGTGCTGATGCCCCCGAGCGACATCCCGAAGATCGGTCGCTTCAGCGTGATCGCCGACCCGACGGGCGCCGCGATCGCGCTCTTCACCGGCACGCCGTAATCCGCGAGGCTAGCCGCCGGCGGGGGCGTCGCTGCCTCCGTCGGCGGTTCCGCCTCCATCGGGCTTCGTGCCGCCGTCGCCGCCTCCGGTGGCCATCGGCACGCACACAAAGAACGCCGGACCGCTGACGCCGCCGAGAGCCGCCGGCTCGCAAGCGGCACCGCCGGTGCAGGCGTGCTGCGTGTCCATGTTGCTGCAGTACGCGACGCACGTGCCCGCCGTCGCGCCTGCGCTCTGAAGGCAGAAGAGGCCCGCGCCGCACGTCGGCGCCCCCGCCGTGTCCTGGCACGTGCTGCCGATCGCACCCGATCCGGCGTTCAGGCAGGCGAACGCGGTCTGACTCTGAGGCCAGCACGTCTGCCCGGAGGGACACTCCCACGGGTTCTCGTTGCACGGCGTGGACGACGAGCCGCCGCCACCGCTGCTGCTGCTCGAGCAAGCGGCCACGGCGAGCGAAAGCACGAGAGCGGTAGACGCGGCGAGACGCATGGCCCGCGCTCTTACCACGACGGGACCCGCCCTTGACAGGGGCGAGTGGCAGCCGTATTTAGCCAATAGGTTATTTACCCTACTGGTTCACATCGATGACCGCCGACAACCTGAGCACCACCTTCGCCGCCCTCGCCGATCCCACGCGCCGCGCAATCCTCGCGCGCCTCCGGTCGGGGGAGGCCACGGTCCTCGAGCTCGCGGAGCCCTTCGACATGAGCCTCCCGGCGATATCGAAGCACCTCAAGGTGCTCGAGCGCGCCGGGCTCATCTCGCGAGGGCGCGACGCGCAGCGTCGTCCGTGTCGCATCGAGGCGGCGCGGCTCAAGGAAGCGACCGACTGGCTCGAACGCTACCGCCGCTACTGGGAGGAGAGCTTCGATCGCCTGGACTCGTACCTGCACACCATGAAGAAGAAGGAGAAGAAGCATGGCCGAAAGTAGCCCCACCACCACGAAGCGCCCCGAGTTCGTCACGTCGCGCACCTTCGACGCGCCGCTGCGCCTCGTGTGGGAAGCGTGGACCAAGGCCGAGCACGTCTCCCGGTGGTTCACCCCGCAACCCCTCACCACGGGCGACTGCGAGGTCGACTTCCGCCCAGGAGGCGTCTTCCGCATCGTGATGCGCATGCCCGACGGCACGCCCCACGAGATGCTCGCCAAGTTCGGGCGCATCGTCGAGCACGAGCTCATCGAGTTCGCCGGGAAGATCCCCGACGGCAACGTCGTCGAGACCACCGTCAAGTTCAGCGAGTCCGGCGGCAAGACCACGCTCGCCGTGCGCCAGCTGTACTCGTTCGAATCGCCCGCCACGCTCGGAGCGCCGCACGGCTGGAAGGCGACGCTGGATCAGCTCGGCCAGCACGTGGCCGGAACGCTCTAGCGCAGGCGAATGATCCAGGTGAGCCGGCGGTCCTTCGCTCCACCGGATGCGGTCAGCCTCGTTCCGTTCGTCACGAGGGTGCCGCTTCCGGTGACGCGAGCCGTGACCGTCCCCTGGGCCACCTGCGCGCAGGGCGCGTCGAGAGCCGCGTCGCATGCGGGAAGGGGCATCCCGTTCCACTCGGGCGATGACGTGATGCTCGCCGCCGGCTGCATCGCGTACGTCAGGCCGCCGGCATCCGGCGCTTCGGTGAACGTGGTGCCGTTGCCCCCCGCGAACGCGTAGACGATCCGGTCGTCGCCCACGCTCGGTGCACCGGCCGCGTTCGACGGTTCGCGGACGAGCGTCTGAACGCCCTCCGGGTACGCCGGCACGATGGTCCCGGCGAGCGCGTACACCGGGATCTCGGCCAACGGCGCCTGCGCGGTCGTCGTCTGCCCTCCGTCGATGGCCGCGCCTCCCGACCAGGGGAACCATGTGCCTGGCGGCAGATACACGCTGCGCGAAGTCGCGCCCATCGTCTGCACAGGGGCGACGAGCAGGCCCGGGCCCACCATCACCTCGTCGGCGACCGGCCACGATGCCGCGTCCGCGGGGAACTCGACCGCGAGCGGGCGCCAGATCGAGATGCCCGTGTCGTGCGCTTGCTGCGCGAGCGCGCGCATCGTCGGCGCCAGCGCCATGTGCAGGTTGGCGTAACGCACCCAGTGCGCCGTCGTCTCGGCGTCGCTCTCCCAGCTCCACTCGAGCTTCGGCTCGGTGCCGTGGTGCGTGCGCATCACCGGCGACCACGCCCCGAGCTCCGTCCAGCGGAAGAAGAGCTCCTTGCTCGACGGAGGATTCGTCGCACTCTGATAGCCGGCGATGTCGCTGCCGAAGGTCGAGACGCCCGCGAGGCCCACGCCGATGCCGATCGGCAGGATCGTCGGCAGGCCGTCGTCGGGCTCGAAGTCGGTCCGCTGGTCGCCTGCCCAGAAGACGTCGGCGAGCTGCGCGGTGCCGAGCCATCCTGAGCGAACGAAGGACAGGCGCTCGATCCCGTCGGCGCCGGTCGTCTCGTCGAGCGCGAGCCGCTGCGCCTTCTGCCAGAGCACGGGGTACTCGTCGTGGAAGTCGAGCCCGCGGCCAGCGGAGAGCACCGCATCGGTCGGCAGCCACTCGCCGTAGTCGCCCATCCAGCCGTCGGCGCCCAGGGCGATGGCGGCTTTCATCTTGCCGACGGCCCATGCGACGGCGTCCGCGCTGGTGAGATCCACCATCGACGCGGGACGGAACTTCGCGTCGGTGAAGGTGTAGGGCGTGCCGTCCGTCTGGCGTACGAGATAGCCCTGCGGCGCCGTCTCGGGCCAGGCGGCGCTGTCCTGCTGCACGAAGGAGTTGAAGTACACGAGCCACTTGAAGCCCGACGCGTGCAGGTCGGCCGCCACGCTCTCGAAGTCCGGGTAGAGCGAGCGGTCGACGTCCCACTCCTCCTTGAGTGTGTAGTTGTCCCCGTTCCAGTCGCCGCCCCGCCAGTCCTCCGTCCAGATGACGCTCGACGGCGCACCCACCGTGCGCAGCTTCGTCGCGACACGCCGCACGTTGGCCGAGCCGAAGATCGCGTCGTTCCACGGAGCGAACGCGAACGCCGGCGGCACGCGCGGGCGACCGAAGTGCCCTGTCGCGCGCGACAGCGAGTCGTGCGGGGACGGCCCGTAGAAGAGGTGGACGGTGACGGGGAGCTCCAGCTCCATGCGCGCGACGTCCTGCCGCTCCGAGCAAAGCGCGAAGGTGGAGCGAGCGTTCGTCTCGGCCACGGCGACGTAGCCGCGGCGCGCGAGGAACTCGGGCTGCGGCATGTAGGCGGAGTGTCTGCGGCCTACGACGTACCAGACGCCCGTCGGGTCGTCGGTCTTCAGGTCCTTGCCGATGCCCTCCTCCTGGACCCAGATCGGGATCGTCTCGCCGCGGGCGTCGACGCCCCAGGTCTGCGCCCCGAAGCCTGCGAACTGATCGTCGGCATCGCACGAGAAGCCCCACGAGATGCGCCGCCTCGGGGCGGCAGGGTCGGTGCTCGCGGGCGGCGCGCCTTCCCCCGCCGTGATCGATGCCACGAGGTGCTCGTCTTCGTCTCCCCGCGCGAAGGAGACCGAGGCGACGCGCGTCCCTCCGGCGTCGAGCAGATCGACGCGGTTGCCGGACACCGCGGCTCGCTCGACGACCTGCCAGGGCAGGGTCGTGTCGTCGGTGATCGCGAAGGAGCCGTACATCATCTTGTAGGTCGTGGGCAGGTCGCGCACGGCGAACCCGGTCATCGGCGGTGCGTCGTCGTTCGCCGATTGTGGCTTGCCCACGTCGTTCGACGAGTCGATCCCGCCGAGCAACGGAACGCCGCCCGGACCGAGCACCGATAACCTCGCCGATGCCGGCACGATGCTCACGGTGAACGCTCCCACCGTGAACGACTCCGGGATGGCCGTTCCCGTCTGAGAGCACGCGGCGCCGAGCGCGACCGCCACGAGCGCCCAGGGTGCCGGTGACTTCATTGCTGGTAGAAGGCGCAGCTCGTGGTCGCGAGACACGCGTGGCTGCGCGGGTGGCTCAGGTAATAGAGGTCCCGACCGCCGCTCTCGAAGAAGTGAGAGAGCAGGTTGTCCATGTACGTCGTGGTGTCGAACGACTGGCACGGCTCACCCACCGACCAGTCGTGCTGGCCCAGGGGCTGCGGGAATGCGGTGACCGAGGCGACGAGAGGCACCGACGGATTCCAGGCGCCGTCGTTCGAGAACGGAGCCCCGTCGATACGGGGCGCCCAGGCCGCGCTCAGGCCATCCTCGCTGGTCACGCGCTTGCCGAGGACTCGTGCCATGCGGAGCGGCACCATCTCGTGCTGCTGGCCGTAGTCCTGGAGCTGCTCGCCGAGCCAGTCCGCGTCGAACAGTGTGTCCGCGCAGGTCTGCGCATCGGTGCTGGGAGGCATGTCACACGTCTTCGTCACGAGGTAGTTGGTCCCGCACATGGAGCCCGGCGTGCGACCGAGCCGCGAGACGCCCTCCATCTCGCCATTGTTCACGAGCACCTGGTCGGGTGTCTGGTTGCCCCACGTCTGGTAAAGCGACGGCGGCGTCGCGTAGTCGGCGTACTCCGGCATCCTGGTCGCTGCGCTCGGGGGCAGGAACGGCAGCGCACCGGCCGCACGCGCGAAGGCGAGGCCCGAGGCCGTCGTGACCTGATCGTCTCCGGCGGTCGTGGCCACGAGGAGCGCTCGCGGCGGCTGCGGCGAGCCGTCGAGGCGCGGCAGGGTCTCGAGCATGTAGTAGGGCGCGTAGTTGAGCGGATCCGCCGGATCGAGCGCGGCCTGCGACAGCGACACCTGCTGCCGGAAGTCGGGCGTCTGCCTCGAGAGACCGAGCCCCTCGAGGGGGGCCACGAGCGGAGTGCCCACCGGGTAGAACGTCGCGCGGAACTGCTGGCAACCCTGCGGCGCATTGCAGGTGTCGGACGGGTCGGCGACCGATCCGTAGGCCGTCGCCTTCTGCTCCCACGTGTCGACGTGCCGCTTCACCGGCACCCCGGCCTTCTCGTTGCAGGTCGCGTACGAATCGATGGCATCGGGGGCGCCCAGGACGTCGATGGCGATGCCGTCGCCGGCGTTCGCAGGGATGGCGACCCGGAAGATGCCCCCCTCCCCGGTGCGGCCGCATGCGCGCTTGCCCGTGCGGGCGTTCGTCACGAGCACGGTCATGCGCGCATCGAGCTCGCTCGCGTTCAGGCAGGCGATCTCCATCTCGACCGAGTCGAACAGGTTGTTGAGGATCCAGCGCACCGACCGCTGGCTCGACTTGCACGCCGAGTCGCTGCGCGTCGACGCGGGCACGGCCACGACGATGGGCCCGAACACCTGCTCGAGCACCGGCGTCGGCGCGACGGTGCCGCGGAGGGCGGTGTCCATGAATCCCCCCGTGCCCGAGACGGGCGCCGCGCCGACGACCCACGGGTCGAGCGCTCCCTGGATCATCGAGACGATGCCGCCGAGCGATCCGCCCGACGCGTAGTACGGGACGTTCGGCCCGCCGACGTCGACGACGCCGTCGCCGTTGAAGTCGCCCGCGAGGGAGGGGTGGCCGTCGCCCAGGAAATCCTGGTCGCTCCTCGTCTTCCCGTCGAACGACGCGAGGATGCGCGTGAACTGCATGGCGTCGATCACCGCCTGGCGCACGTTGTCGCGGGTCCTCAGGATGTGTGACGACCAGACGAGCCCACCCGACTGCGGCGTGCCTGAACCGGTGAGATCGATCGCGCGGCCCGAGTCGAGCGCCGTCGTGAAGGGCGTGAGGCACTGCGGCGTGAGCAGCGCCTTCAGGAAGAACTCCTGCCCGGGCGAGAGGACCATGCCGTGCCCGGGCGCGTCGATTCCGACCAGGGCGACGCCGTTCTTCGCGTAGCGACCCGCGTGGATGAACATCTCGGTGTCGAAGAGCGTCGTGCCGTGGTGCCAGTAGGCCACCGGGAACGGCGGCTTGGAGTTGCCGTGCGCCTTCGGGACGCTGAGCCAGAAGTGGCCCGTGTCGGCGTGGACGTCCGCATCCCCGGTCGCGAAGTTCACGTGGAAGTGGTCGTAGGGGTCGGTCGACTTGGGATCGCCGATGAGATACGGCGTCTGGTACGTGCCGACGACGAAGTAGTCGACGTTCTCGAGCGAGTCGCTGAGCCCCTGCTGCTGCGTCGCCGAGAGCGGAAAAAGCTGGGGCAGGAGCGGCAGGATCGCCGGCTTCACGTCGTCCCATGGCACCACGTACGGCGTCTTCGAGGGGCCGGCGCACTCGGCGAGCCTCTGCCAGCTCGACGGCTCGAGGTCCGGCGTGATCGCCTTGCCCGCCGCCGGGAAGAGCGTGAGCTTCGCGGGAAACTGGGACGCGAGCCGGGCGAACGGCCCCTTGCCGTACAGACCGTCGCGCAGCAGCACCATGTCCTCGGCGACGGGCTGCGTGGTGAAGGTCCACGCGAACGCCACGTGGGCCAGCCCCGTGCCGGCGATGCTGCCGTAGTAGTTGGCTCGCGCCGGATCGGAGAGCACGCCCTGCAGACGCGCGACACCCTGCATCTGCTCGGGGTGGTACACGCCCGGGAACGGCGAGCGAATCGGCTGCCCGTCGGGGCCGTGCAGCCGGTCGGTGAGCACCACGGCGTATTCGGTCTTCTGCGCCAGCGGCAGCAGCGGCCGCACGATCAGCGTGTCGCTCTGGCGCTCGTACCAGCTCATCACGTCGTCCACGCCGGGCCTCGCCCCCGCGGGCGCGAGCGTGTCGGGGTGATCGAGGACGCCGTCGAAGTCCTGATCGAGCGACGGCCGGTAGTCGGCCTGCGTGAGCCCCGGCCCTTCCTCGTTCGTCTCGAGCACGAGGTTGTTCGACGTGCCGTGCGCGTCGTTCGGGTAGTACGCGGTGGAATCCACGATGGTGAGCGGGAAGTCCCCGGAGCCGAGGTCCAGGAGCGCCGGCACCCCCGTGTCGAGGTTCACGACGTAGAGCGCGTCGTTCGTCGTGTCCCAGCCGTCGTTCTGCATCCGCGCCCGCAGGTCGTCGAGGTCGATCGCCGCGACGCGCGGGTCCGCCGATGGCTCGCGGTCGAAGCTCACGGTGATCGGCGCGGTCGTTCCCCAGCCCTCCATCTCGTCGAACTGCTGGCGGGCCATCTGCTCCATGTTGGTGGGCCCCATCACGCTGGCGTTGATGCGACGGCCCGTCCGGCTCGTGGGGTCCGGCACGGTGGCGACGTCGTTCGGCGCCGGGATGTTCGGCAGCGGCTTGTGGAACAGATCGAACTGCACCTGCGGCCCGCTGCCCGGCGGCGTCGCGCGCAGCCAGGCGGGAGCCGTGTCGACCGAGCACGCGCCCGCGGCGACGAGCAGCGCCGCCGCGAGGGGAGCGGCGACGTGGCTCGGCCTCACGGGGGAGGCATTCTAGCTCTTCTGATCCTACCTGCGCCGCGATCGACCGAGCAGGGTGAGAGCCAGCAACCCGGCGAGGGCCGCGAAGCCGCTCGACGAGCTACCGCCCACGACATCGCACGAGCACCCAGCACTGCTCCCCGACCCGGCGGCGCCGTT
>Ga0335082_10008202_pt1 | contig 11337 bp, 9 predicted proteins | sample Lox_Sample_41_FD_206718 | JGI IMG/M metagenome (GOLD analysis project Ga0335082, IMG submission 206718) | Soil microbial communities from Loxahatchee National Wildlife Refuge, Florida, United States - Lox_Sample_4.1 | ecosystem: Environmental > Terrestrial > Soil > Wetlands | place: USA: Florida... | reverse complement strand
CTGGTCGGCGTCACCCCGCCCCCCAAGGGTGAGATGAAGGACAACAACGGAAAGCCGATCTATTTCGACAGCATCGACAACAGCGCTTACATCCTAGGCAAGTCACCGCACTCGGCGCGCGACTCGTGGATTTACATCGACGGCGAGGTGTTTCAGGCAATCAGGGCAGACATCGGGGGTGATCCCAAACAGCCCTGGGCGAGGATCGCCTGGAAGTATACCTACACCGCGAAGGACTCGTGGCTGGGCGCGACCGCCGAGCTGGGCTCGATCGGAGCGCTCTACAACCTCACCATGGACCCCTACGAGAAGTACGACATGATCTTCAACGGGGCGGCACCGACGCGTGTGCTGTCCACCTCGCCAGGGAAGTACTCCGGCGAGGACAACGGTTGGGCCCTGGCGCTCGTCTACCAACCGCTGGTCGAGTTCGACAAGTCGATCGTCAAGTACCCGAACATCCGACGTGCCCCCGGTGGAGCATCGAACGACCTGGTACCGAACCTGCAGAATCCCCAGAATCCGCTCCCCGCCGCGGATCCTCACAAGACCCCAGCCGTCGCTGGTGGTGGCGGCTGACCAGGCTCCAGGCCGAGCGGGGGCGGGCGTGAACCTCCGCCCCCCTCGCGCCTGGTTTCAGACTGCGCTGCTGGCGCTGGCGAGGTCGAGCTCGCTGACTTCCGGGACTCACTCGTTCAAGCTCCCTCGGGCCAAGTAGGCCTCCAAGTCCGCCGGCGGGACACGGATGGCGTTGCTCACGCGAATGTGGATGAGCTCTCCACGGTCGCAAAGGCGGTAGACGGTTGCGGTGCTCACCCGGAGCCTCGAGGCGACTTCCCGGACCGACAGCAGCGGCTCAACCGGCCGAGCGACGAGCGACAACTCCCCTTCCCCGGGTCCCGCCGGGTCCCGCTCCCGCACATCCAGAGGAGTCCACCGCGTCCAACGGCTCCCGATGCGGTGCGTCCATCGCCTATGTTGTCGATAGCTCGAAGCGCACCTTGGTGTGCTCTCCCGGGTTGGCACTGCCGGAGTCCTCCGGAAGCGTCAACGTCCCTGTCGAGTCTACCGGACCGAAGAAGAACTGCGGCAGGTATCCCGAAGCAAACGGGGTGTGGCGGCCGCCCTCCTCCTTCGTCAGGACGTGCACCTCGGCCTCACCCGCCAGGTGCGAGTGAAGGGAGCCGGGCACGCCGGCCAGCATGGACTCTCGGCGGTCCATCGGGTAAACAACGAGGTTCCTGGACAAGCGGGATTACCCGTCGCAGGGGGATGATCGTGCCACCCGTCGACCGGCGGCTGATGCCATGGGGGACCCCCCGCGCACTGCTAGTGGCCGCCGTGCTCTTCGCAGGAGCTTGCCGAGAACCGGCTACAGTGACGGCATGGCAGCGCTTCCCCGAGCCGACTGACTTCGGTTTCACCGAATTCCCTGGTGGGATGGTACTCGACCCGACGGGACATCCGAATGTGATCTGGGATGACGGCTACGGCTCGGCCTTCATCGAGGCGTGGGACGGGGGCAATTGGCGGCTTGTGGGAGGGGGCCAAATCGCAGCGCCGGAGCAGGTCGTCGCAATGGGCATCCAGGTGGATCGCTCCGGGCGCCCCGCGGCTCTTCTGGCAAACTCTTATCCCCCAGACGTGTATCACCCATACGTGGAGCAGTGGACAGAAGGAGCATGGGTGACCATCGGAGGGGGCGCGATCCCTGCTGACCACGAGGTCGGCATCGCCATTGCTTTCGACCGTGACGACCAACCCGTCGTACTGCTGGCGAAGACGCTCGATCCTTGCTGCTTACTCCACGACTACCGTGTCGTTCGATGGGACGGGTCTTCCTGGCAGTCCTTCGGGAACGCGCTGAATCCCGTCCCCGGGCAGCATCCAAACCCGGCAGGCCTCGTACTCGACGACGAGGGGTTTCCGGTCGTGGCGCTATGGGAGAACGACGGGACCCACGACAACGCTTATGTCGTGCGCTGGGACGGTACGCAGTGGCAGCTGGTCGGCGGTGCGATCAATCCACGGGCTGGCGAGGACGTGCAAGTCGGCGGTCCGTACTGGCGAGCCGGACAATCTGTCGTCGTGGATCGTTCGGGGAATCCGATTGTGCTCGTTCAGAGTCGTCCACCGTCCGCGCACGGATACGTCATGCGCTGGAATGGGAGTGCGTGGCAGATGTTGCGCGGACCCCTCGTCTCCGCGACGTGGACGGCCAGCTATGCGACGGCGATCGTGCTCGACCAGTCGGGCGCCCCTGTCCTCGCGGCGTCAATCGAAAACGCCGCCATCGTCTCCCGATGGAATGAGCGTGACTGGCAACAGCTAGGAACTGCCGTGAATTCCGATGTCGAGAAACTGTGCTATCCGGCCTTTCTGGGCGTGGACCTCGAGAACGCGCCGCTGGTCCTCTTCTTGGAGAACGGACCGAACGGCTATACCCATGTTTCCCGCCTGCGCCCTTGAGGAACCAAGGGAGAGAAGGGCGATGAGCGAGCGTCGAGGGCACGGATTCGAGATCGCCCCCGCTGAATGGCACTCGCTCATCGATGGGCGCTTCGAGCAGCTTGCCACTTGGGTGCTGGCGGCGGGCCTTCCGGGAGGATGGTGTCCGGCCCCCCTCTTCCGGCCTAGGCTTGCCACCGGGCGATCCACCCTGCGGGTGAACGATGTTCGACTCGCGCACGTGCGTTTGGGGCGTGGCAGCGCTGATCGGAATGCTCATGCTTCCGGCTGGCGCCGCAGGCCCAGCGATCAACGCATGCAAGGTCCTCCCCGCTGCGGACCTTGAAGCGATGTTCGGCCAGAAGGTCACCGTCGCGGGGACCGATGCCTCGGGCACTTGGAGCGAAGGGCCGATGAAGGGCGAGACGAAGTACAGCTGCGCGTGGTGGCTGGGCGGGCCTGTCTTCAACGACCGAGCGACCTTCGTCGTGGTTGATGTCATCAGCCGGCCGCCGGTGAACGAGGACCAGATAATCGCGGTCTCCCAGTATCGGGGCAGCGAAAAGGAGTGGAAGAAGAAGGGCGTGCCGATCGAGATCACGGCGATCCCGGGTGGGGACTGCCGCGTCTACCAGCGTCCGGAAGCCCCAATCACGTCTTGCATCGGCGGCGCCAAGGGGCGTGGGCTGGTGCTCGACGTCGCCTGGCCGAAGGGGGCCACGGCCCGCTCGCTGAAGCCGCTCGTCGACAAGGCGCTGAGCAGGTTGTAGCGGACTCCGGACTGCCCCGGGATCGGCCCCGCGTGCCCGCTGGGCTGCGCGGGCGTACCGACCCGGAGTGAGCGTCGAGGCGTCGCGGCTCTGAGGGTGCGCGCGGCGCGAGACGGGTGTCCCACCGCGTAACACGCGAGCGTCTCCCTGGGGGTGCGAGCCGCCCGCGCCGGATCGCGGTGGCCCCCCACGTTCGTTTCATCAGGTCTTCGGCCTCCGCGTACTCAATTGCCTTCCATGAGCTCTTGACAGCTCTCTCCAGGGCCGGCGTTCCGTAGGCTGCCCGGAACTAGGGCGCCAGGTGGAACCACACCCGCAACAGTAGACCGAGCACGCCGATGACCAGACCAGCCACCGGGATTCCTACGAACAGGATGATCGCGCCGTTGAGGCCGGTGGGCTTCATGCCGTCCGAGCTTACTCACGTCTCAACGCCGATCAACGAGCCTGGCCACCGGCGACGCCTCCTCGAAGATTGTCGAGGCGTACCGACTGCACCCCAAGGCCATCAAGGCCCTCGCACGATGCGGGCAGGGGTACCTGCTCTCAGACGAGGGGCTGCCGATGGTGGCGCCTCCGGTGATGCCGCCGCTGACGGCGGACTACTCGCTGCCGAGGAAGCACCATCGGCGGGCGCGGGGGTCTGATCGTGGAAACCGAGCGGGCTGCTCGGTCCTCGCTTGCCCTCGCGGCCGATCCCGGCGTCGCTCGTCGGTTACGGGGCACGAGCCCCGCTCCCTCCTCGCTCCTGGGCCTCGACCGTGATTGCGTCGCGATCCTCCGACCCGCCCACTCAGTCTCCGCGATGGGGCTGTATGAGACGTTCGTGGCGGGGTGACGGGCCCTATCTACTAATAGCAATCTGCGCTTCCCCGGCGTTGACGACACCGCAGGGACCTGCGAAGCCTCGGTTTCAGCGGCAAACCTTGGGCTCCGAACAGCCAAGGACTCGTTTGACCGCTACTGTGCTACGGCGCCGTGAAGCGTAAACACCCCATCCGGTCCGTCGGCTGGCTCACGCTGATAGTCAGCCTAGTCCTGCTCTGCTCCTGTCCCGGGAGCGTGCCGTCGGGTGAGGAGTGCATCCAAGCGGGCCCCCAGGCCGGCTATCCCTTGCGGCCCTTCGATCAGGTCCTCTTCACGGGTTTTACCGCACAAGCCCCTACGGTCATCGACCTCTTTCTCTACAACCCGGGCGAAGCATACTTGGGAGTTCCACCTGAATATTGGCCACAGTTTTGCTACACATCGTTTCCTGACAGGCCGAACTACCACATCGTCGGGTGGATAGACGACAACGCCTATCGAGACGGCGGCGTCCCCGTACAGGACTCCTATTGCGACACCATTAACAACTCCAACTGTCACCCCCAACCTGGGCAGCCGCAGGGGGAAACCACAGTAACGATGTACGGGAACCAGAATAATATTGTTATCGTTCCTTTCCAGCCATAGCCAGCGAGTCTCTCAAACGACCGCCTCCGAGCTATGGCTTTGTCGCGGCCCTAGACGGCACGACAGCAATGAGGCGCAGCAGCTCCCTCGTGATCGCGCGCCGCGTCCACTCGCGTAGTCACTGGGGTGGCATCGCAAAGAGCGAAAGCGCCCTCTGAACCGCACCGGGCACGCTCGTGGTGGGCGGACACCATCGATTCCGGGTGACCCGGGACGGCACTCGGGTCATCGAGGACGAGTCGCTCTCCGAGGCGTGCCAGAAGGTCTCGCTCGGGAATACCCAACTCGAGAACGGAGCGTTCCCCGTCCGCAACCGTTCGGTTGACGTTCCCCACGAAGGTCTCGTCTTCACCAACCTGGTCACCGGTTGGCCCCTCCGGGTCACGACGCGTCGCGGAGTCTGGGAGGTCTTCGAGGGCGAACTGTTTCTGCTCGAAGAAGCAAGCCGCTGATGGCGTGGGTGGGCTACTGGTTGCCATCCGGCGACAGGTCTTCGCCAGCGCGACGTCCGAGACACCGTATCGTCGTCGGCTGACTACCGCAGAAGCTGAACGATGGCGGAGTGCTGCTTCATCTCGACCAAGGAGAGCGCTGTGTGGCCTTCGGCCGCTATCGAGCGATCAGCGCCCTTTCCAAGGAGGAGCCGAACTATCTCTTCGTTGCCGCTTTCCGCAGCACGATGCAGTGCGGTGAATCCGCGGTTGTCCTTCGCGTTCACGTTGGCCTTCCGCTCCAAGAGATCTTCGACCTGACCAGGTCTTGGCGACTGAACTGCGGTCATGAGTGCCGTTGCCCCCTCCACGGATCGCACATCCACATCACAGCCCTGGTCGAGAAGCCAACCTGCCATCCGATCGTTGCGTGATGCCAAGGCCCAATGTAAGGCCGGGAGTCCGTCACGAGCGATCAGCGAGATGGGCACACCGGCCTTCAGGTGCGCCAACACGGCGTCCGTATCTCCCCTCGCTACTGCGAAGTGGAAGAGCGAATCGGTTCGCAGCGGATTGAGCGGTGGCGTCTGGGCTGGCGGAGCGACTGCGGCGAGGGGTGCACGCCGGCCGAACATGTTGAAGCACCACATTGCTGCAACCTTGAGATCCTCCGGCTCCGCTGGCAGCGGCGCTGGAAATACCTCCTCCAAGGCATGACTGCGCAGGAGATAGTTGAGCAAGCGCACTGTGAACGTTGCATCCTCATTCTCGTCAGTGAACGCCCCCTGTAGTCGCCCGAAGTGCGCCAAGCCATCAGCGACTTTGACATCGGCCACGGCAACAAGAGTGCGGGTCCAACTCCGTATGCACAGCAACCTTCCCGAGTGGAAGTACATCGCCCACTTTTCCTCCATCACTCGTGGAATGAAGATCGCGCCATCGAAGAGGCCGTCCGTAGGGAACTGCAGGTTTGCTTCAGTGACCCGCGTCACCTCTGGAGTCTGGTTCACAAAACCCAGCCCATCGTCGCTGAGGAAGGAGATGGCGTTGGCCGCGCACTGCGGATCACGCGACCATGACGACATTCCCTGCGTGACTGGCCGAACGTCGAGCACTGGCACTCCCCATTTGTTGTCGGCGTCCGCCAACCAGCCAACCTGGGGAACCTTCTCCAGCTCCGTTTTCTTGCCCTCGCCCCCTTCATCAGGACGTGGCCCCGTTCTACCGAGCCACCTCTTGATCTCTTTCCACATGCCATTCTGAGTAGCCGTGCCGCTGGCAATCGGTCAAGGCCGCGCTGTCATCGAGGGGCGCTTCCTCACTGATCGCCCTACGACTTGGCCGTGTCCCCTGGTACCGCAGACGCCAGCCGAGCTTCGAGCCTTCGACGAAAGTCCAGGTCGAACGCTACCTGCCGCTGATGCGCCGAGGTGACGGTGCGCGTCGGGTAGACGCAGTCCGCCCAGCGAGACGGGTGGTCGTCGCCTTCGACGGCTACGCTAGCTGCAGGCGGCCGGGGTCCCCCCCTCCCGGCTGACTCCCGCGCGTGCCGCCGGCCCCCTCGGGGGTCGCGGCGCGGCGGGTTTGCGAACCTGGAGCCGGCGCTACTTGGGGGGAGGAACGCCCGGTGGTCACCCCCCCACCACCGCCAATCGGCCGGGAACGACGGACCCCCCTCCCTGCCCTACCCCACCGGCGTCGAGGTCATGTTCTCGGGCGTTACGGGAGACCACCGCGGGTGCTTTCTGCTTCCGCCAGGTGCTTCCCTGTCAATCTGCGCTGGATATGCCGGGATTCGGTCGGGAGACCGGGTACCAGAACGACCTCCAAGTTCAACTGGGTCACCGCGGCCCTGTGGATCACAGCCGGACGCGGGTTCGATTCCCGCCGCCTCCACAATGAAGTCAGTCGGTTAACGGCTTTTTCGGGCCGCAACTGCAATGGGCGTGCAATCGGGCCCACGAGCTTTGCCTCAATCTCGGCCATGAGAGCTTGAACTCGCCGAGTGACGCGCGACGCCGAGTAACTGCTAACGAGACTGCCCAGAAACCCGCCAACGACGGGAACGAGGTTGAGCACGGCTGGCACGCCCGCTTCGCCTCGGTCACGCCACGAAGTGCCGACCACAGCAATGCCACCAGCAGAAGACTAACCGCCGAAGCTGACCAGATGTCTGCGAGCGTGCAGGGCTACTGTCGTGACGACGTTGCCCAGGCGTCCCCAAAGTTCCGCCCGCGGTATGAGATGTCACGCAGGGGAAGCGCCCTCCAGCAGGGGACGGTTCAGTAGTGTACTTATGAGACGGGTGCCCCTTAGTGCGGTCGCAGAGATTGCGCTTGACCAGGCTCCGTTGCCCTGGTCAACCGCACTCGGAGGTCTCGGCTTTCGCTGTCGCTTGAAGGGGTCGCCAAATGGCTGGAAACGGACGAAACCTGCTCGTCTATCTGCGGACGCTGTTGCTCGCGTGCGGCTTGTCGGTCGGCGTACATGCCTTTGCAGCGGACGCTCTCAAGGGTCAGGTGCTCATCGGAGGCGCCCCGGTTGCCAAGTCGACGGTGATGCTTTGGACCGCGAGCGCGGGTGAGCCCAAGCAACTCGCTCAGACAAAGACGGGCGCTGACGGGCGATTCGAGCTTCGGGCGATAAGCGCTCCCGGCAAAGAGAGTGTGCTCGTTGTCGTCGCCAAGGGCGGGCAGCCGAAGGCAAGCAAGGCGGTCGGCGACAATCCCGCCATCGCGTTGATGGTGCTGCTGGGCACCACTTGGCCGAAGACTGTCGCGGTCAACGAGCTGACAACAGTGGCCTCGGCCTTTACCGCCGCGCAATTCATAAAAGGGGGCGCGATGTCCGGGAATGCGCTCGGGCTTCGTATCGCCGCCGGTAACGTTCCAAACCTTGTCGACCCGGCAACCGGGGGATGGGGCAAGGTACTGTTGGACCCGCTCAACAGCACGCAGACTGCGACGCTCTCGACCCTGGACACACTTGGTGCGCTCATCACGGCCTTCGCCACTGTGGCCAATGACGACTGGCGCGCCCGCTTTCTGAAGGCCACTGCGCCCGCCGACGCAGCGACGCCGAAGGACACCATCGAAGCGATGGCCAGCATCGCCCGCACGCCCTGGGCAAACCCCAAGGTGCTCTACGCGCTCTTTGACGAGGCCTACCCCCAACCGAAGGACGGCTCCCGTCGCGCTGCGCCGTTCGTTCCGTACCTCGCCTGGAGTCCGCCAGACTTTGCCCTCAGTCTCTGCTTCGCGGGCGGTGGGGTGTATGCCAACGGGCGCTTCATGTTCGACGCACAAGGTAACCTTTGGAGTGGGCAGAACTGGATGCCTGGCTCGCAGTCCGGCGTCATCCACAGCATCGGTGGCGGCGTCGTCAAGTTCACACCGAACGGGACCCCTCTGTCTCCCCCGATAACTGGCTTCAGGGGAATGGGCTTGGACGGAGTCGGATGGGGCACCGCCGTCACACTCGACAAGGTCTGGGCCACAAGCTTCGACGGCAAAATCCTGGTGATGGATTTCGACGGCCACCCTGTTGGCAAGGAGAGCGACTTACCCTTCAAAGAGAAATTCCTCGGCTTGATGGGCATCGGTGTTGCGGCCAACGGGGACGTGTGGATTGCCGATGGCTCGGACAACCAATTGCTGTACTTCCCCGGAGGACGGGTGAAGGAAGGACGAATCGTCAAGGTCGCGGGATTGAAGTCGCCATTTGACATCGTCATCGACGATCAAAATCGCGTCTGGGTCAGCAACTCCCAGTCGGACACGGTGGTACGTTTCCCGGCGAACGACCCCTCGAAGGTGGACTCCTTCCGGGCCGGGATTAGCGTCCGAGCCCTCGCGCTCGACTCGAAGAGCAATGTCTGGGTGGCGAGCAACGCCTCCTTGGACTTTCCAGTACCAGCGGTTCCTGACGGCGCCTCCATCATGGAGCAGTTTCGGATTTTGGGCGGTGCCGTACTGAAGTACCCGAAGCCCACCGGGATAGTCACCATGATGCGCCCCGACGGCACGCAACCAGTCCCGGGAGGCTTCACGGGAGGTGGGTCGATTGACGTTCCCTGGGGCTTGAACATTGACGGCAATGACGACGTTTGGGTCGGCAACTTCAAGGGGCGGAGCGTGGTGCTGATGGCGGGAGCCGACGCGAAAGGCCATCCCGCTGGTACGAAGACAGGCGACGTCATCCACGTGTTCACCGGAGGCAGCATCCAGATGCTTACCGACGTATCAATCGACCCGGCCGGTAACGTTTGGGCCGCGAACAACTGGAATGTCCCCGACGGCGCAGCTGGCGACCCCCCGGCGTTCCCCACCTCTACCTGGGGCGGAGGGTCGGGCTTCACGGTCATCTATGGGGTTGCGGCCCCGGTGAAGCCCCCGCACATGGGTAAGGTGCGGACGTACTGACAAGCCACCCGCCGACGGAACGACAGCGTCAATGAGACGCCAAGTGCCTGGCCACCGTGCTTCGCGGCACCTTCATCGCAACTGCAATCTCCCTGACGCTCCGCCCTACACGTCGGAGCTTCAAAGAGTCTCTTTCCCGCCGGGACAGAACAGAGGTTGCCCTTCTCCGGAATATTGGGCTCCACCACCGCCGCCGTTACGAGGGTCGGGGCTAGCAGCCGCGGGATGCGCTGGATGGTGTGGTGGATGACGGTCGTGTCCGTGGAGTATGGTGTCACGAAGCGAAGGCCGATGAGGAAGATGAAGGACGCGACATGCGCCAACCGAAAAGCTTGCTAGTCGCAGCCAGTCTGGCCTGGGTCACGCCGCCGGTCCTCGCTGAGGAACCAACACCCGCGGCTGAAGAGCGCATTCCCGCGGCGGCGAAAAGCGAGGATCAGCTGGCAAAGGAGGCGCAAAACCCCGTCGCGGACATCTACTCCTTCCCCTTTCAAGACAACATTGGCCTGAACTACGGGCCGCAAAAAGGTGTTCAAAACGTTCTCAACTTCCAGCCCGTCATCCCCATCCACGCCGGACCCGTAAACATCATCGCCCGCACCATCATCCCGCTCGTCAGCAACCCGGCACTCAGCTCGGAGCAGAGTGGCGTCACGGGCCTGGGGGACATCAACTTCACTGCCTTCGTCTCGCCCGCCAAACCCGGCGCGCTCATCTGGGGCATCGGCCCCGTCCTCAGTTTTCCCACCGCGACCTCACCGCAGGTAGGTTCGCAATCGACGTGGGGCCTTGGCCCCTCCGCCGTGCTCCTCACGATGCCCGGGCCGTGGGTGATTGGCCTCGTCACAAACGTCGTCTGGAGCATCGCCGGGGACAGCGGCAACAGCTTCCTCCTCCAGTACTTCGTCAACTACAACCTCGGGCATGGGTGGTACGTCACAACGTCCCCAATCATCACCGCCGCCTGGAACCTGCCGACCGCATCGGGTGTTACGAGCGCCCAGTGGACGGTCCCGTTTGGCGCGGGACTCGGAAAGCTCCAAAAATTTGGAAGGATTCCTCTCAACTTCAGCGCACAAGCCTATTGGAATGCCGTCCGCCCGAGCACGCTTCCTTCAGCTCCCTGGACCATCAGGCTACAGGTCACGCTGCTCCTGTGAGTGAAGCCCTCACCGACTGAGGCCGCCGGCTGGGAAGGTGCATCCCCTAGGACTCCACCAAGACCTACTCTGCGCGTGCTTCCCTCCTGTTCGGGATGTAATCCATGCTGATGGCACCGCCCGAGGTTAGCCGAGCGGTGAACAAGCGGAGACCGAGAGACATGAGCTACAAGAGCGACTTGCGAATGCTCCTTTGTGCTGTCCTCGCACTCGTCCTGCAGGGGTCTGCTTCGTCGGCCGCTCATCAAACGCCAGCACCTCGGAGCCAGGCGGCGGACTTGTCGGCAGGCACTGCCATCCCGGCGGCCCCGCCAGCCATCGCCCCGGTCCCGGGTGCGCCGGACACGCCAGGTTATCGGGGAGAAGCTCGCCCGTGGGGTGCACTGGGAGGCTGAACCGCCCCGGGTTCTCCGGAGACTCGGTTACATGAGTCCAGCCACCATGGCTGGGGTGCTCTGGCTGCGATAATAGGCGTCTTCGAATTCGGCGGGCGGCACGTAGCCGATCGGCTCGAGCAGCCGTCGGTTCTTGAACCAGTCGACCCACTCCAGGGTGGCGAACTCGACCGGGTCGATGTTCCGCCAAGGCCCGCGGCGCCGGATCACCTCGGTCTTGAAGAGCCCGATGATGGTCTCCGCCAGCGCGTTGTCGT
>Ga0335082_10008201_pt1 | contig 11338 bp, 6 predicted proteins | sample Lox_Sample_41_FD_206718 | JGI IMG/M metagenome (GOLD analysis project Ga0335082, IMG submission 206718) | Soil microbial communities from Loxahatchee National Wildlife Refuge, Florida, United States - Lox_Sample_4.1 | ecosystem: Environmental > Terrestrial > Soil > Wetlands | place: USA: Florida... | reverse complement strand
CGCGCGAGTTTTGAGATGCCCACTTGAGTCCCGGCTGGAGCGCCGCAGCAGCACAGGCACCGCAGATCTTAGCGAAGGTCTCTTCCACTCCAGGGCCGCCGTCAGAACAAATCGCCCGTACCCAGCATGGCAAAACCTGGGACATGGTCAGCATGCCCAGAGCTCACTCAACGCCGTTGCCCTTGGCTCGCGATTTCACCGCCGGCGCAGGAACACGATCATTCCGTCCAGTTCCGGTATCCGCTTGGGCTCATACCCCAGAGCTGGTAGCACCTGGTACGGATTCCGCGTCGTTCCGGGGATGACCAATGTTGGATGAAAGACCTCGACGAACTCTCGGTAGGACTGTGGGGTATCCATGGCCTCGAACGGTAGGCTGACAACCGGCCGGTCCAAGAACGCCGCGGCGACGGCCGTGTAGGTGCGGGGATCCACGGCCACCAACTCGTCCGGACCAATGAGCGCAGCAAGGGACGTTGCGACCTGCTGGAATTGCACGACCCGAGGCTGCTCGGTCGCGAGAGCCGAACGTACCCTGGAGAATCGCGGCACGGCAGTCGGGAGGCTGATGACCACCCACATGAACACCGCAACGACGGTGCGCCACTCGTCAATCCTGACCACACGCCCGGCGAGCCACACAATGCCGTAGGCCGCAATGGGGTACCAGAGCGGCGCCGCATAGATGGCATATCGCCCCGCCCACGCCTTATCCATGTGTTCCCAATTCAGCGCGGCGGCATGCCCCATTGCCGCACTGGCGCCCACTGCCAGCAGGACGACCGCCTGGCGGCGCGCTTCGCCTCGCACCGCCACCAGTCCGACGATCAGCGGCGCGACGAGCAGCCCCAACTCAGAAGTGATTCCCCTCAGCATCTGCCACTGATTCCACAGCACATTGGCCGCCCGCTCTGCGAATCCGGGAAGGCGGGCGGGATCGATTTGCACGGCAGGCGTCGCCGCAACGTAGTGCCCGCCATACCGATGCGCCAGCGCCCAGTAATGATATGACCCGGCATAGACGGGATACGTTCCTCCGACCAAGAGCTTGGCCAACACGACGTACGGAACCACCACCAGGATGATGCCACTCACCAGCCACAACACCGGTTGGCAGCTGGTACGCAGCCGTTGCGCCGGCGATCCCGTGCGCGTCAGAACGATCGCCGCGATCACGCCCGGGACTACCGTGGCGATGCCGACCTTCACGAAATACCCCAGCCCCAGGATAGCGCCCGCGCACAAGCAGTTCCGGCGCCGCGTGCCCTCCTGAATGACGAGGAGGGAGAGGAGGATCACCGTCAGCGCGGGATGCTCCGCGGTGATGATCGCAATGCTGGTCCATGTCGTTGGCAGGAGCAAAAACCCGACGGCGCTAAGGACGGCGGTCAACGATCCCATCGTGCGGCGCACGATCACGGCAAGGAGCGCGGCGTTCAGGCAGCACGGCAATGCGGTCGCCACGACAGCGACGGCCCTCGGGTTGAGGAGCTCCCAGAGGATGCCCAGGACCAAGCCGTACGCCGGGTTGTAGTAGGCCATGCCCGGATAGGCGGTGCGGCCGGACCACGCGTGCAAGAAGTTGAAGCGCTCGACGAATCCGCGGCCTTTGAGCAGGTTGCGCCCCACCTCCAGATACGTCAGCGTGTCCAGGACGGGGAGCGAGAATTTCGCGGCGAACGCACCTGTCAGCGCCAAGCCGACTGCAAAGACCAGCGCCAGCGTGACCACAAACGCCACTGCGGATTGCTCACACTGCCCGCGGCGGTGCCAAGCCGGCGACTCCATCACGCGGCGCGGCGCGTCGCTCCGGTCTGCTCCACCAGGTACGACCCGCGCAAGTTCAGGAACGGCAGCTCCACCGCCTGATACGAGAGCGTCGACACCAACAGCGTCACCGGGAAGGCAACCAGCACGGTGTTCGCGATCGCGTCCACATACGGGTCGGGCGCAATGCGCAGCAGCAGTTTGTTGCGCATCATGAGGTTCACGACAATCCAATGGAGCAGATACATGCTGTAGCTGATCGAACCGACGTAGCACAGGACTTTCGACATCGCCTCCGGCATGCGGGGAGAGACCAGCAGATAGCACACGATCAGGTAGCCCCACGCTGCCCCCTCCACGGTGTGGAAGCCGAGTTTCCATGGGGCGATCGTCGGCCAGCCGCCCCCCAGTACATTGAAGAGGAACAGCAGCAAGAGGACGGCGGCGGCCGCTGCCAGCAACTGCAGGCCGGGATGCCGAAACCAGTGCCGCCGCTCGGTGTAGGCCCAGGCGAACCACATACCGAGACAGAACTGGTCCATCCGGCCAACGAGGGTCCAGTACGGGAGATCACGGCTGTTCGCGCCCGCGAGCATGGCGGCAATCCGCATGAGCAGGAGGAAGCCGATGATCTTGAAAAGAATCGACGGTCCCTCCCGCTGCACGAACGTAATCAAGAACGGGAAGAGCAGATAAAACTGGAACTCGACTGCAATGGTCCAGAGCAGGTCGGTGAAGGGTGGCGCCCCGAACGCGGCGGTGGTGTTGGAGAGCAGGAACACGGAAGCGGCGATGCCCCCGAAATCGACGGGTCGGCCCGTCAGGTAGACACCCTTGGCGTACACACCCACGCCCAACACGGCGATGAACAGTGGAAAGATGCGCAGGGCGCGGTTGCGGATGAACGGCCCGTAGCGCACCGCCTTCTTCAGCGAAGCACTGGCGAAGATGAAGCCGCTCAACGTCATGAACAGGGCGACGGCGGTGTGCCCTTCGATCACCAGCGCGCTGAACGGGTTGGACGCATGCATCCAGCGGCTCGAATCGAATCCTCCATAGATCCGCTGCTGCGAGAACAGTTGCAGGCCGTGATAAAAGACGATCAGCGTCGCCGCGTAGGCGCGCAGGTGGTCGATGCCGGGGACGTACGCGATGTTGGGACTGCGCATCGCCGTCGCCTAGCGTGATCTGCGACTCTCTGCCATGTGTGGAACGCGTACCACGGCCGGAACCCGCACTACAAGCGGTGCTGGCGGGCGTATCGTCGATGGCGTATGGTCGGACCATCAGCCATCCTGGTTCGACCGCCTCTTGCCGCACGGCTGCGCAACGATATAGATGAACGGTGCTGTGCGGTGTCGGATCCTCCGACGAGCGAAACGGGGCATCTGCACCGAGTGTGGGGGCGCCTTGAGTGCCGCGACACGGGGACGCTTCGTCCCCTATCTCGTCGGGAGCGGCGCTTTCCTGGCCAGCAACCTGCTGGCCTATCATCTCGACGTGCACTTCGATCCCAGTCCTCTCACCTGGCTCTGGCAGTATCTGGACGAGGACGTTCTGCGCACTGATCTGCTCCGCAGCGTGTACTATCTGCACAGTCAGCCGCCACTGTTCAACCTCGGTGTGGGGGTCGTGCTCAAGCTGTTCCCGGCCTCCTGGCCCTTCGTACTCGCCGTGTGTTACCAGCTGGTCGGCCTGGCCGTGCTGCTTGCCGTCGCTTGGTTACTGCGCTGTCTGGCCGTACCGGATCCGGTGAGTGCCGGGCTCTGCTTGCTGCTCGCCCTGCACCCGACATTCATCATCCACACCAGATGGCTCTTCTACACCTACCCCGTCGCACTCCTGGTGCTGCTCCCCGCCATCGCTCTGGCGCGGTACTGCGGGAGCGGCAGCACCCGATGGGCTCATGCCTTCTCGTGGCTGGCGGCCGCGTTGATGCTGTCGCGCGCCATCTTCCATCCGCTGTGGTTCGTCGGCGTGCTGGCCGTGGTCGCACTGACCACCGATCAGCCGCAGCGCCGCGCATTGTTGGTGTCGACGATTGTGCCCTTGCTCCTGGTCAACCTCTGGTATTTCAAGAACTACGCACTGGTGGGAACGTACGGCGCCTCCTCGTGGCTGGGGATGAACCTGCGGAGGGGACTCCTGCTGACGGCAGCGGAGCAAGCAGCCATGATGAATGCCGGCCGCTTGCCCAAGGTGTGGGCCGAGCGCCGCGGCTTTCCCCTGCCAACTGCGTACCCCGAGTACTTCACGCCGATTCTCCCCGTCGTGCACCCTGTGCTGGACGAGCCGTTCAAGCGCAATGGCCGGCCCAATCTCAATCACCGCGGCTACGCGCGCATCAGCCAGGACATGCTGCACGGCGACATCGAGGTCATCGCGTCGTACCCGCTGCACTACCTCGGCCGCGTGCGCGACGCCTTGGGACTGTTTCTTCAACCGGGCCCGCGGTTCATGCTCATCGACCCACACTACCCACAAACCTTCGGAGTCCGCGTCTTGCGCTATCGAGACGCCCTGAATCGCGTGCTGTTTCTGACCCCGGTGATGGCCGAGACGCCCAGCCCGGCACCTCTCTGGCACGAGCCGAACCTACTGTGGATCGGCTTTCCGGCGGTGTTGCTGTTCGGGCTGACGCAGATGGTTCGTCGCGGCTCCACCCGGCCAGACCGGGGAACGAGTCCGGCCATGCGCCCGGTGGTCGCCTACCTGAGCCTGACGATCTTGTGGTTCACCCTTGGCGCCAATCTACTCGAACTCGGGGAGAACGATCGGCTGCGCATCGAGATCGATCCGGCGATGGTCGTATTGTTCGGTTGCGCCCTGTCATCGCTGTGCAGCACGCTACTTCGCGCTTCCAGAACCTTGGGGGTTCGTGTTACGCAGAAGCCTCCACGCAAGCGACGGTGAATGGCGCGTCGGCAGGAATGGCAGTAGGATTCGTCTTCCACGGGACCACGATGGCGCAGGTGGCTTCGCATCTCGGACCGCTCCTGTGGCTGGCGGGACTCTGCTGCCTTGCCGCCGTCTACCGGTGGGGAGGACTGTGGGCTCCCGGGGTGTTCGCGATCGTCTGGCAGTTTCTGGTCCTTGCCGTGGGTTCGAGTCTCTTAGTCATCAACGGCCCGTACGGCGCAAATCGCGTCTCGCGTTTTCTCGCACATCCGCTCTGGTGTCCCTTTGCGTGTCTGTCGTACGGCATCTATACGACCTAGTCCATTTTTTTCCGATCACTCTGGTGCTCACCTGGTGGCCCAATCACATCAACGCCACGGTCACATCGTCAGTCGCCTCGCTCCTGCTCTTCGTGGCGGCGGCCACGCTACTCGCCGCCCTTGGTGCAGCCGGCCTCTTCTTGGCGCTGGAGCGCCCGATCCAGGATTGGGGCGCGCCGCTCAGCCGAGGGTAGGCGCCTACAGCTGAGTGCCATGCGGAAGGTTTCCGGCCATCGATGTCCCGTCCGTCCGGCGGACAGCGCACGGAGCGAACAGGCGACGCGTCCGCCGCGGGCCGCTGCGCCGGAGACGAGACGGGTCATCGCCAAGTATTGGCTCATTGCCGCTGTCGTGGTGGTGAGCATTGCAGCGCGCGCCGCACATCTCGCCAGCGTCTACCCGACGCCGGCATTGTCGCTGCACCGCACCTGGATCAACTCTGACATGTACCTGTTCGATCAGTGGGCGCAGAGGATTGTTCAGGGCGATGTCGTGGGCCGGCAGACATATCATCCCCTGGTTGACTGGATGTTGCACACGGCACCGACCGACAAATGGAACCAGTGGTTCGGCACCACACCGGTGTTTCTCAAGGCGCCGCTGTACACGTACTTGATCGCCCTACTCCGTTGGCTCTTTGGCGATGCGATGCCGGCAATGGCGTTGCTGCAGATCCTGGCGTCGGCGCTCTGCGCCGTCCTGATCTTCCTGATCACGGAACGCTTGTTCGACACCGCAACGGGCGCGGCTGCGGGGCTCTTGTTTGCCGTCTATGCTCCAGCGATCCATTACGACGTCGTCCTGCTGCGCGGGCCGTGGATCTTGCTGACCGGCCTCCTCCTCACCTGGCAACTGACGCGCTTGCGCTCGCAACCGACGGCCACGGAAGCGTTGTTCATGGGAGCAACTGCGGGAGTTGCCATCCTGTTCAACGAAGCGTCGCTGCCACTGCCGCTACTCGTCCTGGTGTTGATGGCGTGGTGGGTACGTGGCCCGCGGCGGCTGGCGATGCTCGCTGGCGCCTTTGTAATCGGTCTCGTCGCGGTACTGACGCCCCTGATCGTCAGGAACCTCATCGTTGGGGTGCCGCCGCTGAGCCTCGCGATAACGGGCAGCTACGGCTTCGCCATGTGCAACACCGCCGACGCCCAGCCCCTGTTCTTTCGCGGCCCTGGCCCTTCGTTCGTGCCACTCATGGAGCAGAGTGGAGCAAAGATGACCAACTTGCTGTGGCTGTGTCTCCAGTCGTTTCACGGCATCGGCAACTTTCTCCTCTTCTACCTCCGCAGAGCCGCTGGTCTGGTGGTGCCGCTGGAGAATCCGGACAACGCCAACTTCTACTACGCGGCGCTGAGGAGTCCCGTGCTGCGCTGGCTCCCGACGTACGCCATCCTTTTTCCGCTCAGCGTTGTCGGTGTCGGTCTGAGTTTCCGCAAACTGCCAGCAACGAGCCCGCTGTTACCACTCGCGCTCACAACCATCGTGACCATGACCATCAACCTACCGATGTCGCGGTATCGCATCGCGCTGGCAGCGTTGCTGTGCCCCTTCGCGGGGCTCACGCTCGTGCAAGGTATCCGTTTCGTACGTGAGCAACGTGTTAGAGCCCTGATTGCTTCTGTGGCGGCCGTGGCTGCGCTATCCGCGACAGCCCGGCTGCTCGAGCGGCACGTCGTGTTCCGGAACATGGACTGGCGCGCGGTCTACTATCGGTTGGCAGATTTCCAAATCATCGCGCTCGGCTACTCCGGCCAGAATCGGTTTCGCGAGGCCAGCCACGAGTACCTGCAACTGGCGCAACTCACGCCGCTTCCACAGATTCAAACGCAGGCCTGGCTCGTTGCCGCCCAACTCCTGGCGCGTGCCGGAGACACGCAGGAAGCACGTCACTGGCTCGAGGCCGCGGCACGCACGGAGGGCACCGACGCGGCTACGATCATTTCTATCGGTGACTCGTGGCAGGCAATGGGCGATGCCGGAAACGCGCTCGCGGCGTACCGCAAGGCGGCGGCGCTGCGGCCAGGAGGGCAACTGGGGAGGCAGTTGCAACAGCGACTCGCCCGCGCGGCGGCCCCACCTTGAGCGGGACGAACCTAACCCGGCAGAGCCGGAACCAAACAGGGGAGGAACGGAAAACAGGAAATCGAACACCGGAAATGGAAGACGGGCAAATTGGCCAGTTTCCAATTTCCGGTTTCCTGTCTGTAAGGCCTCAGTCTCGGTGGCGTGATGCTGATGAAAGCCGTGGAAGCTGCCCTCTCCCGCGCATCTGTTCCGCGCGGGAGAGGATGAAGGTGAGGCTTGCACCTTGTCTCGCGGCACAGTCGCGCGCCCTCACCCTTCCCTCTCCCACGCTGAGATGACGCGCGGGAGAGGACAGAATGCAAACGCTCCCGGCTTGCCGCCGCCGCCCGCTTCTGGTTTGAGAACGCCGCATGAGCGCGCTCGCGATGCTCGCCGCCGCAGGAACCTGGCCGGCACTGCCGCTCACGGGGTACGTGCTGCTCGCGCGTTTGCCCGGCGTCAACGATACGGATCGTTTCCCAGCGCTGACCGTCGGCGCGCTGATGACAGTCGCCGGCCTCAGCGTGTGGTCGGTGCCGCTGCTGGGCGCGGCGGTCTTGGGAATCTATCACCCGGCTTACCTCGGAATCCTGGGATGGGGTGTCACGCTGGCTGGGCTGGCCGTGCTCAAGCGCAACTGGCGGAAGGGACGCGCAGGGGCGCAGCCGGCGACACGACTGGAGGCACCCTTCGACAAGCTGCCCATGAACCGGGTCAGGCCTGGAGCCGGCGTGCCCTCAGGCCACCCTCCCACCCGGCGGCGTGAGGGCACGCCGACTCCAGAGCACGCGATTTCGCGCGGTTCCTGGCCCCCCCAAGCCGGCGCCCGTGCACCGCGCGTCGCGTCGCCGGCCGAGCAGGTGTCGACGTGGATACTGACCGCCGGCCTCGTGCTCGCCGCCGCGCTGTACCTCGGCTTCCCTGCCGAGAGCATCTACGGTGGCCGCGATGAAGGCGTGTACGCCAACAGCGCCGTCCACCTGGCGCAACACGGGCGACTCGACGTGCCCTACCCCTGGCCCGTGGACGCCGCGCCGATCTTCGCCGAGAACTGGGTCGGCTTCCCTGGCTTCTACAAGACGCTGCCGAGCATGACCGTACAGTTCGGCCAGTTGTTCCCGGTGTGGCTGGCGCAGGCTTATTCGACCCTCGGAGCCGGCGGCCTGTTCCGGCTCAACGCCATTTTCGCCCTGCTGTCGCTCCCGATCTTCTACGGGCTCTGCCGGACGGCCCTGCCCGCACCCTACGCAACCGCCGCCACTCTGTTTCTCGCGTTCAATCCGAGCCAACTCTGGACGGCGCGCATGCCACTCAGCGAAGTGCCGGCGCAACTGCTGATCGGCTCCGGCCTCCTCACCCTCGTCGAGGCGCTGCGTCGTGGCCAGCCCTCGCTCGCCCGCTGGGCCGGGATCTTTCTCGGCCTCGCCGTGTTCGCGCGGCTCGACAGCATTCTGCTGCTGCCGCTGCTGTTTCTCGCGCACGCGACGGTGAGGATCATCGAAGGGCCGGCGGCTCGGTCGGCACCGGTATGGGCGGCGCTCTATCGGGTAGCGCTGCCGAGCTTCGCAGTGGCGCTCGGCTACTTCGCGTATTTCAGCACGCCGTATTTTACGGCGCCGGACAAGCTCGCGTATCTGGCATCGCTGCGCGACGCGACCCTCGCCGCACTCATCATCGTGCTGACCGTCATCGCCAGCATGACCGACCGCCCCGCGCGCGGGGGAGCCCTCTACCATACGGCGCTGCCGGTCTTCGTCGTCTCCCTTGTGTACTGCGTGTACCTCGGGATACCGCACGTACCGCCGGGCAGCGTCCAGCCGATCGTGGCGTCACTGGCAGCCAGCACTGTCGTGGCGCTGCTGTGCCTGCTCGTCGCCACCAGCGGTGCGTTTCGGCACCTGCGCCCGTGGCTCCTGGGACGCGCCGCTCTCGCGGTCGTCGGCACAGGACTGTGTGCCGCAGTGGCATATAGCTACTGGATTCGCTCGGCACCAAGTCCGGCGCCACGGCTGAGCTTGCGGTGGCCGGGATACTACATCGACCTGTCCAGAGACTACAGCCGCGACGCGCTCGTGAATCTTGGGCGCTATGTCTCGCCGCCGGTGATCTGGGCAGCGGTACTCGGCTGGATCGTCACGCTCTGGGAGGTGGCGCGCGAACGCCGGCATGTCGCGCTCGCACCGCTGCTGGTCGTGGGGCTGGTCGTTTCCGCCGTCCACCTGCACCAGCCCATTGCCGAAGATCACATCTGGGTCATCCGGCGTTACCTACCGGTGGCGATCCCAGCATTCGTGCTGTGCGCCGCACTCGGTGTCCATTGGGTCCTGGCCAGGCTTCCGGATGGCTGGGCGCAAACGGCCGGCGCGCTCGTCGTCCTGTATCTTGTGGCGTTCACCGCCTACGCCGACCGGCTCATTCTGACGTTCGCGGAGGACAAGGGATACTTCGCGCAGATCGAGCGCCTCGCGCAGCTGGCGCCGCGCGACGAGCTGATCCTGGCGCGCGGCCAGACCGAATGGATCACGCCGCTCTACGTCTCGTTCGGACGCCGCGTCGTACCGCTCAACCTCGACCCCGGCAGCAAGGGCAGAGCCGCTTTCCAGACGTGGGTTGCCGGGCAGACAGCGCAGGGCAAGAAGGTCCACCTGCTCCTCGAAGGCTCCGCAGACCTCGGCGGCTATCAGGCTCGCAAGCTCGACGAGGTGGTGATCACGCGCGTGTTCACCGAGCCGACCGTCGACCCGCTCCCCAAGAAGCTGGTCACGAAGCAGCGCTCAATCGGCCTCTACGAAATCGGGGGTTGAAAGACAATAAGACAATTGGGAATTGCGAATTGCGAATCTCCACGCCTCCCCTCCGAAAATCCGCAATTCGCAATCCGCAATTCGCAATTCCTCAATACGCTCCCTGCCGCTGCATCACCGCGCCGATCGTCTTCACGAGCACGATGATGTCGAGCCACAGCGACCAGTTGCGCACATAGTACTCGTCCAGCCGCAACCGCTGGGTAAACGTGAGCTCGTTGCGGCCGCTCACCTGCCACAGGCCGGTGATGCCCGGCGGGGCCTTGAGGATGGTTTTTGCAAAGTCGCCCATGCGTTCGGTCTCACGCGGCAGGTAGGGCCGCGGGCCCACGAGGCTCATTTCACCGCGTAGGACGTTGACCAGCTGCGGCAGCTCGTCGAAACTGATGCGGCGCAGCAGCCGCCCGACCGGCGTCACGCGTGGATCGAACGCCTTCAGCTTGGCGAAGTGTTCCCACTCGCGCTTCGCCTCGGGGTTGGTCGCCAGGTATTCCTGCAAGCGCCGCACGTTGTCGGCGTACATCGTCCGGAACTTGAAACACCGGAACCGTTCCCATCCCCGCCCCAGCCGCTGCTGCCGGTACAGGATCGGGCCGGGTGAGTCGAGGCGAATCGCCATCGCCGCGAGGACAAACACGGGAGCGAGCACCAGCATGGTACCGGCAGCGACGGCGAGATCGAAGCACCGCTTGAGCGCCAGGTTCCACGGCTTCGCCAGGTTCCAGCGCATGTTGAGCAACAGCAGCCCGTCGAGATCCTCCGTCTCGACCCCGACGGTGGCCAGGCCGATCATATCCGGCACCAAGCGAATCGTCTCGACGTGGCCTTCACACGCGGAGATGACGTGCAGCAGTTGCTCGCGCGGCAGGCGCGGCATGGCCACCACGACGTCCTTCACCACCATTTGGCCCACCAATTCGGGAATGATCGCCAGCGGGCCGCACACCGTCAGCCCCGCCACGCTGCGCCCGATCTTCTGCGCATCATCATCCACAAAAGCTACCGGTTCGTAGCCGAGAACCGGATGGCTGCGAATGCGCTCGCACACCTGGACACCCGTCTCCCCGGCCCCGAGGATGAGGACGCGCTTGCCCCACAGGCCCGCCGCCAGCAATAGACGCTTGGTATAGTGGCGGACGATGGGTACGGACACCAGCGTCGTGAGCCACACTCCGGCGATGACCGAACGCGATAGCTCTTCAGCGGCGTGCACGGCAAACGAGAGAAATACGGCAAATAGCGCCGCCAAGGTGCAGGCACGCAGCACCTGACGCGCCTCGCCCCAAAAGAGCGTGCGTCGCGTGTAAAGCCTCGCCTCGGCAAACGCCAAGGTCCAGGGCGCCAGGAAATACAAACTCCCGAGAAACGACCAGAACGAAGGGATCACTTGGAGAGATGGAACGAGCCGCTGTAGCGGCCCGCTGCGGAACCACCAGACGAGACCCAGGCAGAGGAACACAGATAACCAGTCGACCGCGATCAGCA
>Ga0335082_10008200_pt1 | contig 11339 bp, 11 predicted proteins | sample Lox_Sample_41_FD_206718 | JGI IMG/M metagenome (GOLD analysis project Ga0335082, IMG submission 206718) | Soil microbial communities from Loxahatchee National Wildlife Refuge, Florida, United States - Lox_Sample_4.1 | ecosystem: Environmental > Terrestrial > Soil > Wetlands | place: USA... | reverse complement strand
AAGCCGACCAGCACGAAGGCGAGGACCCCGAAGCCCAGCTCGGCCTTCACGGCGTCCCCTCCTCGCTCGGCCCGGAGGACGAGGAGCGGTCGGGGCCGCCGCCGGGGGTCGCGCCCGGCGACGAGCCCGGAGCCGCGGGAGCAGGCGAATCCGGCGCGGCGTTCGATGGCGACGGTGCCGGCGTGGTGGCCGCGGCGGGCTTCGCCGGGGCCGGCGCCTCCACCTTCGGAGGCTTGGGCGGGACCTGCATCCCGTTCAGGCGGGTGGCGTCGCCCCACGCGCGGTGCTTCGACTTCTCGTTGGCGTACAGCCTGGCCATGGTGAGGACCAGGTCCTCGCGCCCATACGCCGGCTGCTCCGGCTCGCGGGTCATGACGATCGCATCGGTGGGACAGACCTGGACGCAGAGCTCGCAGTAGATGCAGGCGTTCAGGTCGAGGACGAAGTCGTCGGCGTACCCGCGCTTCTTCCCGCTGATCGGCGACTCGCGCTTTCCCCCGGCCTTGATCGAGATCACCTCGGAGGGGCAGATGCGCTCGCACTGCAGGCACCCGATGCAGGCCTCGTCCCCATCCTCCTCGTGGAGCAGGGCGAAGCTCGCCCGGTAGCGCTCGGCCCTGGGGCGGATGACCTCCGGGAACTCCACCGTGACCGGCCTGCGGAACAGGTTGCGGAGGCTGGTCGCCAGCGCCCGGGCCGCGCTCGCGAAGTAGCCGCTCACCGGAGCACCACCCAGGCTGCGGCCGCGGCCACCAGAGCGACGCCGGTCGGCACCAGCACCTTCCAGCACAGGCCCATCAGCTGGTCGGACCGGAACCGGAGCAGCGACCAGCGGATCCAGTACACGCCGGCGAAGAGCAGCAGCGTCTTCAGCACCATCCAGTGCAGCCCCGGCCGGAACGGCCCGTCCCACCCGCCGAGGAACAGCGCCGCGCCCACCGCGGAGGCCACCAGGGTGTGGATGTACTCGGCCATGTAGAACACGGCGAACTTCATCCCGGTGTACTCGGTGGTGACCCCGGCCACGAGCTCGCTCTCCGCCTCGGGGATGTCGAAGGGGATGCGGTTGGATTCGGCCAGCATCGCCAGCAGGAAGATGCCGAAGGCCGGGATGCCGATGAAGAACGGCCAGACCACGAACCAGTGGTGGTCGGCCTGCATCTGGACGATGGCCCCCAGCCGCAGCGACCCGGAGAGGATGACCGGCACCATCGCCGAGAGCAGCAGCGGAACCTCGTAGGAGATGGACTGGGCGACGGCCCGCATCCCTCCGAGCAGCGCCAGCTTGTTGTTGCTCGCCCACCCCGCGCCGAACACCGGGAGCACGGTGATCGCCCCCACCGCCAGCACGTACAGCACGCCCACGTCCAGGTCCGAGGCGACCACCGTGGGCGAGAAGGGAACCACTGCCGCCGCACCCAGCGCGGCGAGCGCCGCCAGCGGAGGGGTGATGTTGAAGATCGCCGGATCGGCGTCCTGGGGGACGATGTCCTCCTTCTGCAGGAGCTTGAGGAGATCCGCCACCGGCTGCAGGAGCCCCGAGGGGCCGACCATCGTCGGACCGAGCCGCGTCTGCAGCCGAGCAGCGAACTTCCGCTCGAACCAGAGCGCCAGCGCCGTGGCGGTGAGGACCACGGTGACGATCAGCACCGAGTACACCACCCCGTGCAGCAGGCCCTCGCTCACCGGTCCACCTCGCCCATGATCGGATCGAGCGAGCCGAGGATCGCCACCGCGTCGCTCACCGTCCCCCCGGGAACGATGTAGGGCAGTGCCGAGAGGGCATGGAGGCTGGGCGGCCGGATCTTCAGCCGGTAGGGGAACTGCGTGCCGTCGGAGATGAGGTAGCTGCCCAGCTCTCCCCGCGGGGTCTCGATCGCCACGTAGACCTGGGTCGGGGGAATCTTGGTCTGCACCGGCAGCTTCACCGGCTTGCCGGAGTTGATGCTCCCCTCGGGAACGGCGTCCACCATCTGCCGCACCAGCCGGACGCTCTCCCGCATCTCCCCCAGCCGGACGCGGGCCCGGGCGAGACAGTCGCCGCCCTGGGAGGTGATCACCTTGACCTTCACCTCGTCGTAGGCGTGGAAGGGCGCGTCGCGGCGCAGGTCGTGGTCCACGCCGCAGGCCCGCAGGATGGGCCCGGTGATCCCCAGCTCCAGCGCCAGCTCCGTGTCCAGCTGCCCCACCCCGCTGGTCCGGTCGAGGAAGATCCGGTTCTCCAGGGTCATCGCCTCGTACTCGTCGAGGCGAGGGCCGATGACGTCCAGCGCGGCATGCACCTTCGCGCTCCATCCCGCGGGCAGGTCGTGCCGGTTCCCGCCGATGGTGTGGGTGTTGTAGTGGAACCGCGCGCCGGTGACGTCCTCGAAGAGATCGAGCACCAGCTCACGCTCGCGGAAGCAGTGGAGGAACACCGTCGAGCCCCCGCCGAGAGCGCCGCCGAGGTCCAGGGCGAAGGTGCCGAGCCAGAGCAGGTGGGAGGCGATCCGCTGCAGCTCGGCGAAGAGCGTCCGCATCCACCGGGCCCGCCGGGGGACCTCGAGCTTCAGCGCCGCCTCGAACGCCATGTTCAGCGCCTGCTCGTTGGTCATCGGCGCGACGTAGTCGTTCTTGTCGACGATGGGGGTGATCTGCACGTAGGCCAGCGTCTCGCAGAGCTTCTCCACCGCACGATGGAGGTACCCGACGTGCGGGACGACCTTCACCACCTTCTCCCCGTCCAGGTAGAGGTCCATCCGGAACACCCCGTGGGTGGAGGGGTGCTGCGGCCCGAAGTGGAGGAGCATCAGCTCCCCCTCCGGGTCGTACCGGTCGACCGAGAGGTGCGGGTCGACGCGCCGGGTGATCTGCACCGTCCGGAGTGCGGTCATCGCCAGGGCGCGTACGGCAGGTTGGCCGGCAGGTCCCGGCGGAGGGGAAAGCGGTCGTAGTTCTCCGGCATCATCAGCCGGCGCAGGTCGGGGTGGTCGGCGAACACCACGCCCACCAGGTCGTACTGCTCGCGCTCCTGCCAGTCGGCCCCGGCGAAGAGCGCGACCAGCGACGGCATCGGCTCGCCCGGCGACAGACGGACCGTCCAGGTGGCGACCCGCGAGGGGCCGCCCACGGTTCGCAGCACCGTCGTCACCTCGAAGTGCTCGGTCTCGTCCGGGGCCTTTCCCTTGCGCCCCGTCCCTGGCACCCAGTGGGTCGCGACCACCGAGACGTACTGCCGGTAGCCCCGGGCCTTGAGCCGCCCGGCGAGCTCCAGGTGGCGAGCCACCGGCACCAGCGGCGGCCCCATCTCGCCCGCCGGAGCGATGCCCAGCTCGCCGAGCACGGCCGCCAGGTCCTCGCCGGAGGTGACCGGCGCCCCGGCGGCGGCAACCGGCTTCTCCCCGGGAAGCGTCGCCCGCACCGGAGGAGCGACCTGCACCTCGGTGGCGACGTCCGCCGACTCCACCTGCGCCCGGTCGAGCTCGGCCGTCCGCTCGCGGTCCACCAGGCGGGGCAGCGACGGCCGGGTGACCCTCAGCAGCTCGGGGTTGACGTCGGGAACGACGGTCTCGCCCTTGCGCTGCCTCCGGATCTTCTCCTGGAGCCGGAGGAAGCCGTGCATCAGCGCCTCCGGGTTCGGCGGGCAGCCCGGGACGTAGACGTCGACCGGCAGGAACGTGTCCACGCCCGGAACCACCGAGTACAGGTTCCGGTAGAAGTCCCCGGAGATGGCGCAGGAGCCCATGGCGATGCACCACTTGGGCTCGGGCATCTGGTCCCAGAGCTTCTTCACCCGCGGGGCCATCTTCACGGTGATGGTCCCCGCCACCACCATCACGTCGGCCTGGCGGGGGGTCGCCCGGACGATGGTCCCCATCCGGTCGATGTCCACCCGGCTCGCGGCGGTGGCCATGAACTCGATGCCGCAGCAGCTGGTGGCCATGGGGAAGACCCAGAGGGCGTTGCTCATTCCCCAGGTCATCACCTCGTCGAGCACCGTGGTGGCCACCGCCAGACCGGGCACGCTGAGCAGCGTCCGGTACAGCGGATGCTCGAACGCGGCTCCGTCGTCGACCGTCCTCACACCCACTCCAGCGCCCCTTTCCGGATCGCCCACACCCAGCCCAGCATCAGCACCGCGACGAACGTCCCCACCGCGACCAGCCCCCCCACTCCCACCTCCCGGACGATGGTGCTCCAGGGGAGGATCAGCGCAGCCTCGATGTCGAAGAGCACGAAGAACAGCGCCACCACGTAGTAGCGGGCGTGGAAGCGGACCCAGGCCATTCCCTGGGGGGTCTCGCCGCACTCGTAGGTCTCCCGCTTCAGCGGGCTGTCCTTGCGCGCGCGGACGCGGAACAGCCTCGCTCCCACGAGCAGGCTGCCCACGGCGAGGAAGGACACCACCAGAAAGGCGAGAAGGGCCAGTCCCTGGGTCATGCATCCGCTCCCGGAAGCGAGGTCCTACTGCGCAACCGGGTCGTCCGCATAGGCCTCCGCATCGTCCCCCTTCTCCGGGCACCGCGCCAGCTCGGCGCGCACCAGCGCCTGGTGGTGGACCTCCTCCTCCCGGAGCTCCCGGAACAGGGACTGCAGCTGGGGGTCCTTGACGCGGGGCAGCGCCGCGTCGAAGAAGGCATGGGCCTTGATCTCCGAGGCGAGCACCATCTCCAGCGCCTGCCGCACCCCCATGAAGGCCCGGGCCTCCTCGTAGCCGGGGGCCTCCACGTCGAAGATCATCCGCCGATCGATCCCCGAGGGGACGTCCCCGAAGAGCGTCCGCCGCCGCTGCAGCAGCTCGGTCCGGTGCCGTTCCTCGATCCGCGCCATCCGGCTGAAGAAGTCCGCCACCTCGGGCGTGTGGTGGAGGGCCAGCTGCTCGGCGAACTCCACGTAGCGGTCGCGAGCCTCCTCCTCGATCAGCACCGCCAGATCGAGCGCGTCCTGCAGGCTCAGCCGCTCGAAATCGATTCCCAGGACGGGGACCATGGTCGACCTCCTCACCGCTGAACGAGCCGCTCCAGCACCCTGGCCCGCGGGCGCGGCTCGCCCCGCTGCAGCTCCGCCTGGCGTTGCAGGACCAGGGCGTCGTACGTCGGGGGCGGGTCGGGGTTCCGGTAGAACACGCCGGTGTACAGCTCTTTCCCGTAGGCGCGGGCCAGGTCGAGCGCCGCCAGCTGGTTCGAGGGGTCGTGCCCCAGGCTGCCGAGCGTCTTCATGCGGGTCTTGTGCGCCCGGAGCTGCTGCTCCTCCTCCCCGAACGTCACACAGGGGGACTGGATGTTGACGAAGGAGAAGCCGGGGTAGCGGATGGCCTCCTCGATGAGCGCGGTCATGCCCGGCATGTCGGCCGGCGTGGCCTGGGCGACGAACCCGGCGCCGTAGGCCAGCACCGTGAGCAGCGGGTTCACCGGCTGCTCCAGGCTTCCCAGGGGCGAGGTCACCGTCCGGAGCCCGCGGGGCGAGGTGGGCGAGAGCTGCCCCTTGGTCAGCCCGTACACCTGGTTGTCCATGACCAGATAGGTCAGGTCGACGTTGCGGCGGATGGCGTGGGGGACGTGCCCGCCGCCGATGGAGAAGCCGTCACCGTCGCCGCCCGCGACGATCACCAGCAGGTGGGGGTTGGCGAGCTTCACCCCCTGGGCGATGGGCAGCGCCCGGCCATGGACGCTGTTGAATCCGTAGGCGGTGGTGTAGCCGGGGATGCGGCTCGAGCATCCGATGCCGGAGACGAAGGCCACCTCGTGCGGAGGGCGCCCCACGGCACTGAGCGCCCGGTAGAGCGCCTGCAGCACCCCGAAGTCGCCACAGCCCGGGCACCAGATGGGCTTGAGCGGGCTCTTGAAGTCGGCGGGAGCGAGCGCGGCGTTCATCTCAGGCCTCCGCCTCGCGCTGCAGCCTCTCCAGCACCTCGTCGGCGCGGAAGGGCTGGGCCCCGCTCCGGGCGAGGGAGGACACCCCGCGGGGCAGATCGAGGAACATCCGCAGCAGCCGGTGGAGCTGCCCCTGGTGCGAGAGCTCGAGCACCAGGCCGCGCCGGACGGAGGCGAAGAAGTCGCGGTACACCTGCTCCGCCACGGGGTAGAGCAGGTAGGGGACGAGGAGCTTGACCGGGAGCCTCCGCGCGCGGGCGAGCTCGAACGCCTCCCGCGCCACTCCCGCCGAGCTGCCCCAGCTCACCAGGGCCAGCGGGGCATCGCGGTCTCCGAGCTGCTGGAAGAGGTCGGTCCGGCCCTGGAGCGGATCGAGCTTCCGGAAACGCTTGACGTTCATCGCCGCGTGCACCGCCCCGCTGGCGGTGGGCGCGCCCCGGCGGTCGTGCTCGATGCCCGCCGCCAGGTAGTTGCCGCCCTTCATGCCCGGGTGGCTGATCGGGCTCACCCCCGAGGGGGTGTCGGCGAAGCGCTGGTAGCCGTCCTGCAGCTGCTCGGTCGTGGGGCGGAGCCGCTCGAGGACGGCGATCTGCCCGAGGTCCGGGAGGTTCACCGTCTCCTTCCGCTGGGCGATCTCCTGGTCGGAGAGGAGCACCACCGGGGTCTGGTACTGCTCGGCGAGGTTGAAGGCCTCCACGGTGAGCCGGAAGGTGTCCTCGACGCTGGTGGGGGCGAGCACCGGGCGGAGCACGTCGCCGTGCGCGCTGAACACCGCCTGGAAGAGGTCCGACTGCTCGGGCTTGGTGGGGATGCCGGTGGACGGCCCCCCGCGCTGGACGTTCACCACCACCAGCGGGAGCTCGGCGATGGAGGCCAGCCCCAGGATCTCCGTCTTCAGCGACATGCCGGGGCCGGAGGTCGCGGTCATCGCCTTCTTGCCGGCGAAGGAGGCGCCCACCGCGGACCCCACCCCGCTGATCTCGTCCTCGGCCTGGAGCACCACGCCGCCGTACGCCGGGAGCTCCCGGGACAGCAGCTGCATCACCTCGGTGGAGGGAGTGATCGGATAGCCGCCGAAGAACTCGCACCCGGCGAAGATCGCCCCCGAGGCGCACATCTCGTTTCCATCGGAGAGCAGGCGCGGCTCGCTCTTCCCCGGCCGGGCGAGGCTCCGCGGAGCGGCGAGCGGATGGGCGAGCGCGTGCGCCTGCCCCGCGGCGAGCGCCTTGCGGTTGGCCTCCACCAGCTCCGCACCCTTCTTCCCGAACTTCTTCTCCAGCCCGCGTTCCAGCGCGGCGAGCGGCACGCCGAACCAGCCGGACAGCGCTCCGAGGACGACGCTGGTCCGCGCCTTGTCGGTGCCTGCGGCCGACTTCGCCATCTCCGAGAGCGGAATGGCGAGCACCTGGCGCGGGAGCCGCCCGGCCGGCGCCAGGTCCTCGGGCGGCGGGCCGGCCTTCGACTCGTGCACCAGGACGGTGTCCGAACCCAGGGGGAGCTCCGCTCCGAACCTCCGGAAGTCCTCCCAGTTGAGTGCCACCGCGACGTCGAGGAGCCCACCGGGGTTGAGAACCGGTCGCGTGGAGAGGCGAACCCGGCAGGAGGACTCGCCCCCGCGGATCTGCGAGCCGAAGCTCTTGGTCATCAGCGCGTGGAAGCCCTCGGACGCGGCGGCCGCCAGGAGCGACTCGCCGGCGCTCACCACGCCGTCTCCACCCGACCCGGCCATTCCGACGACGAGATCCTCGAGCATTTCCCTGGCTCTTCCGCTGGTGTGGGGCGCCTCCCGGCGCGGGCCGGGCCCGCACCGGCAATGCAAGCGGCCGGCCTTCCCGCGAGGCCCGGGTCGGCCCGGGCCTGGCGGGTGCACGGGCGCACGGACTGCGCGCGAGCCCGGCCGGGGCGCTGACCGTGCGGCCGCGCCGCCGGCGAGGACCGCCCGCCGGCACCTATTCCCGTGGAACCACGGCCGATCCCCTGCCGCCACCCGTCCTCCCGGCGCCGGGAACGAACGAGCCGGGGTGCGTCGGGCGTGCTCGAGCGAGTCACCCGGCCCACCGCAGCGACCTCGCCGCCCGGGGCGCGCGTGCACCGGTGCCGGGGACGGACTCCGGCGAATCAGCCCCGCGGCCGGATCTTCCCCTCGCCCAGCGCCACCAGGAGCGTGGAGAGGTCCACCCGCGCGGTCCGCAGGAAGATGCGCAGGGCGCGCTCCGCTCCGAGCGCGAGCGCGGCCATCTTCTCCAGCCGCGACAGCCGATCCCGCCCCACCCCGCTCGCCGTCGCCAGCCGCCGGGCCTCCTCGAGGTCCGCGCGCACGCGGGTGATGAACGCCGTCTCCCTCTCCTGGATCACCCGGCGCACCATCTGGACCAGATCGGTCTCCGCCCGGTACTGCCAGGCGCCGGTCCCCGGCTGCCGGATGCGGAGCACGACGCCCCAGCGCTCCAGGTCCCGGACCAGCATCGACACCGCGCCCTTGCTCAGGCCCAGCTCGTCCTCGAGCTGGGTGGCGCTCATCGAGGTGCCGCGGAGGTAGAGCACCGCCCAGATGCGTCCCTGGTTGTGCTTGAAGCCCCAGAACTCGATGACGTTGCCGACCGCGTCGATCGCCAGCGCCTCCCAGCGCGGGAGGCCCGGCCCGGGCTCGGGCGCCCCGAGGCGAGGGGCATCGGACCAGTTGTATCCCTTGGCCGGCATCGGTCTCCCGCTAGCGGAACGCCGCTCCGAGCCGCCGGGCCCAGCTGGTCAGCTCGTCGGCGCCCGGTGCGTCGCGCAGCGGACCGAGCGCGTCCAGCGCCGCCTCGATCTCCCGGTCCATCAGGCTGAGCGCGGCGCGGGGAGCGTCGGTGGCCAGCACCGCGGTCCCGAGCTCGCGCACCCGCTCGTCGGCCATCGAGCCGAACGCCCAGAGGTCCTTGATCCGCCGCCGGAGCGGCTCGTCCATCTGCGCGGCCAGGAGGATGGGGAGCGAGGGCGTGCGGGACTTGAAGTCGGCGAACACCGGCTTGCCCGGGTCTCCGCCGTTGAGGTCCTTCAGGTCGTCGGCGATCTGGAACGCCACCCCGAGGTGACGCCCGAAGGTCTCGAAGCGCCGGGCCACCTCGGCCCGTCCGGCGAGACGCCCCGCGGCGCCGCCGCAGAATCCGAACAGCGCGCCGGTCTTGCCCTCCATGATGCTCCGGAACCGCTCGATGGAGAGCGAGAGGTCCCCGCGCGCCTCGACCTCGCCGATGGTCGCCCGGGTCATCTCCGCCACCGTGCGGACCGCGGCGAAGGTGATCTCCCGGTCGAGGGCGGCCAGCTCGTCCAGGGCCAGCGTGAGGAGGAGGTCTCCGCCCATCACCGCCACGACGTTCCCCCACAGGGCGTTCACCGTCGGCCGGCCGCGGCGGTACATCCCGGCGTCCACCACGTCGTCGTGGAGGAGGCTGGCCGAGTGCACCAGCTCGGCGGCCACGGCGACGTGGAGCAGCGGTGCCTCGGCGGCGCCCGCGGCCAGGCCGAAGAGATGGACCATCGTCGGCCGCACCCGCTTCCCTCCGCTTCCGAGACAGAGGTGGCGGGCGGCGTTGATCAGCGTGTCGCTCTGCCCGACGTCGCCGGCGCCTCCGGAGAGCACCGACGACAGCCGGGCCTCGGTCGCTTCCAGGAACCGTGCGGGGTCAGGGGTGGTCTCCATGGGGTTCACTCTGTTCAAGACTACTTGAACTCCAGCCGGACCGCCGTGCTTTCCGCGCCGGAGGGCTTCTCGGAGGCACAAGCACCTCTTGGGTCGGCCACGGCGGCGGCCACCCTCGCCCGGTCGACCTTCCCCGCGGCGGTGCGGGGCAGGGCCGCCACCGGGAAGACCTCGGCCGGCACCTTGAAGCCCGCCAGCCGGGCCCGGGCCCAGGGGCGGAGGTCGTCCAGCGAGACGTCGGCACGACGGACCACCACCGCCACCGGAACCTGGCCCCATCGCGGGTCGGAGCGGCCGACGACCGCCACCTCCGCCACCCCGGGGTGGGTGGCGAGCACCGCCTCCACCTCCGCCGGATAGACGTTCTCCCCTCCGGAGAGGATGAGGTCGGTCCGGCGGGCGTACACGGTGAGCCGGCCGGACGGATCGAGGCGGCCGACGTCGCCGGTGTGCAGCCAGCCGTCCCGCAGCGCCTCCGCCGACGCACCGGGGTCGTCGAGGTAGCCCCGCATCAGCGTCGGACCGCGGACGGCGATCGCCCCCTCCTCGCCGGGGAGCGCCGACGCTCCACTGCCGTCGAGGATGCGCACCGCCAGCCCGGGGAGCGGAGGGCCCGCAGTGCGGCCGTCGGCCTCGCCGGGCCGTTCGGTCGTCACCTGGGAGCAGGCCTCGGTCAGCCCGTAGGTGAGGAGCAGCGGGAGGCCCGAGGCGCGGGCCCGCTCCACGAGGGAGGGAGGCACCGGACCTGCCCCGGCGAGCACCGCTCGAAGGCCAGCCGCCGCGAGCCCTGCGTCGAGCGCTTGCTCCAGCGTCCGCGCGACCACGCTGAGGTGGGTGATCTCCAGCTCCCGGATGGCCCGTACCATCGACTCGGCGTCGAAGCGGGGCTGGAGCACCAGGGTGGCGCCGTCGTGCGCGCACCGGATCGCCATGGCCAGCCCGCCGATGTGGAACAGCGGGAGGTTGCAGAGCCACCGGTCACCCGGGCGGGGATGGAGGTTCGCCGCCGAGGCCCTGGCCAGCGCATCGAGGGCCGAGACCGGAAGCTGCGCACCCTTGGGGCGACCGGTCGTGCCGGAGGTGAAGAGCAGGGCCCAGTCGGCCGCAGGGTCGGATCCATCGCCCGCCCATGGCTCGCCGGCCTGCCCGACCCAGGGCTCGAGCGGCTCGGCCCCGGGGATCCGATCGAGCCGCTCGGCGTCGGCGAGGACGAGGCAGGGGCGACCCCGCTCGCACTGCGCCCGCAGCTCCACCGTCGATGCGCGGGCGCCGAGCGCGAGCAGCGATGCGCCGAGGCGACGGAGGGCGAAGAGGAGCACCACCGTGGCCGGGTGATTGGCGGCGAGCACCGCCACCCTCGAGCCGGGGACGATCCCCCGGGCACGGAGCCGCCCGCAGGCGACGGCGACCTCGCGGTCCAGCGCCGACCACGTCCAGCGATCGGTTCCCCAGACGAGCGCCGCCCCGCCCGCGCCGCGCGCCGCCTGGCGCCTCACCGGGCAGGAGGTGGTCACCATCCGAGGACCTCCGGCTCGATCCCGAGCCCCGGCGCATCCGGGATGTGGAGGACCCCGTGCGACGCCGCGTACCCGGCGGGGTCGGCCTCGAGCAGGTGCCCGGTGGCCAGCCCGTGCGCCGGTCCCTCCACCGGAAGCGTGCACGCCAGATGCGCGGCGCCAGCCCGGGAGACCGCTCCGTCCAGGGCGCTGGTCACCGCCACCTCCACCCCCAGCTGCCACGCCTCGGCGGCGAAGGCCTTCGCCCGGAGCAGACCGCCCACCACCGGAAGCTTGAAGACCAGCACG
>Ga0335082_10008198_pt1 | contig 11340 bp, 9 predicted proteins | sample Lox_Sample_41_FD_206718 | JGI IMG/M metagenome (GOLD analysis project Ga0335082, IMG submission 206718) | Soil microbial communities from Loxahatchee National Wildlife Refuge, Florida, United States - Lox_Sample_4.1 | ecosystem: Environmental > Terrestrial > Soil > Wetlands | place: USA: Florida... | reverse complement strand
GGCGGTGAACTGAAGTTGGTCTACTTAGACCGTAAGGGTTCTAATTTTGTTAAATACCTGACTTTGAACTCTTCGCCTTTCTCGTCGTAAAAGAATGTCAGTATGTCACTTCCTTGCCGCGCTAGTTCCGCACGGTCACGAAGCCAACCCGCGATCTGTGGAAGTGCAGCGCTGAGAACGTATTGTTTCACTCGGTGACGAATCAACCGCGGCACCGGCTGCACGACAATCTCCCAACGGTACTGGGGTGGGCGCTGATATAGGGCTGAAATCGGCCAGTTCTCCGCAGGCCTAGCATTGTTGAGGTATTCAACCCTCAGGAACTCGTATTCACCCCGGCGTAGCCAAAAGTCAGACCAAAAATAGAAGTGCAACTTTAATTCGTGCAGCTGCGGTATCGAGTCCAGCACGACAGAAACAGCGGCTGCTCCCACTGGATACGACAGCTGGTGAGAGATCTTCGCTCTTGAGAGCGTCGGAATAACGTACGGTTTAACATCTTCCATTTCGATCTCCCGGCCCACGGTATCACCATTTTCAGGGTGATGCTCGGTTGGTCTTTGTTTGACCCCTCCTTTTCCCCTCCCGTAAACTGAAAGGATTCAGAGTCATACAAGGCCTGATCCATGTCTGAGAACATTCATATCAAGCTCCCTGACGGGAGCAACAAGGAAGTCCCCAAGGGCTCAACGGCGCTCGATGTCGCCAAGTCCATCAGCCCGCGCCTGGCCGATGCTGCGCTGGTCGCGAAGACCAACGGCGACCTGATCGACCTGGCGCGTCCGCTGGAAAAAGATACCGACCTCAAGATCCTTACGGAAAAAGATCCCGAGTCGCTCGAGGTTTACCGGCACTCCTCCGCGCACCTGATGGCGGCCGCCGTGCTCGAGCTGTTCCCTGAGACCAAGCTCGGCCACGGCCCGGCGACCGAAAACGGCTTCTTCTACGACTTCTATCGCGAGACTCCGTTCACGCCCGAAGACCTGGCGAAGATCGAAAAGAAGATGCAGGAACTGGTGCAGCAGGATCTGCCCTATGCGCGCGAGTTTCTGCCCCACCAGGAAGGCCTGGAGCGCTTCAAAAAAGATGGCGACTTCATGAAGTGCCACTTCATCGAGCAGTTCACCAAGCCCGATGAAAAGATTTCGATCTACAAGACCGGCAAGTTCCTCGACTTCTGCCGCGGTCCGCACCTGCCCTCGACGGGAAAAATCAAAGCCTTCAAGCTGCTGAACATCGCCGGCGCCTACTGGCTCGGCGACGAGAAGAACCCGCAGCTGCAGCGCATTTACGGCACGTCGTTCTTCTCGAAGAAAGAACTCGACGACTATCTCAACAAGCAGGAAGAAGCCAAGAAGCGCGACCATCGCGTGCTCGGCAAGCAACTCGACCTATTCTCGATCCAGGAATTGGCGGGGCCGGGCCTGATCTTCTGGCATCCCAAGGGCGGCATCATCCGCAAGGAGATGGAAGACTGGATGCGCGAGGAGTACATCCGCCGCGGATACTCGCTCGTGTGTACGCCGCATGTGGCGCGGCGCCAGCTCTTCTACACCTCGGGCCACGAGGGCTACTACTCGAACAATATGTTCGACGCCATGGAGCTCGACGATGCCGAATATCGCTTGAAGCCCATGAACTGCCCGGGGCACATCCTGATTTACAAGGATTCGCTGAAGTCGTATCGCGACTTGCCGGTACGCCTCGGCGAACTGGGCACGGTGTATCGCTACGAGCGCTCGGGCGTGATGCACGGCCTGCTGCGCGTGCGCGGCTTTACCCAGGACGACGCACACATCTTCTGCACCCGCGAACAGATTGAAGACGAAATCAAGGGCTGCCTTGAATTCGCGCTCGACGTGCTCAAGGACTTCGGCTTCGACAAGTTCCAGACCGAACTTTCCACCTGGGATCCGAACGACCGCAAGAATTTCGTCGGAAGCGAAGACCAGTGGCTGATGGCGCAGCAGTCGCTGGAAAAAGTTCTGCGCGAGCGCAACATCGAATACAAGGTCATCCCCGGCGAAGCGGCGTTCTACGGCCCGAAGATCGACATCAAACTGGTCGACGCGATCGGCCGCCTATGGCAGCTTTCGACGGTCCAGTTCGACTTCAACCTGCCGCAGCGATTCCAACTCGAGTACGTAGCCGAAGACGGATCGCGCAAGCAACCGGTGATGGTGCACCGCGCGCTCTACGGATCGGTCGAGCGCTTCTTCGGCGTGCTGATCGAGCACTATGCCGGAGCATTCCCCGTATGGCTCTCGCCGGTGCAGGCGGTGATGATCCCGATCGCCGAGCGGCACAGCACTTATGCGGAGAAAGTGGCAGCGCAGCTGCGCGCAGCTGGGGTCCGCGTGGAAGTCGACGCCCGCAACGAAAAAATGAATGCCAAGATCCGCGAGCACGCGCTACAGAAAGTGCCGTTCCTGCTGGTGGTCGGCGACAAAGAAGCCGAAGCGGACAAGGTCAACGTGCGCACCCGCGGCAAAGAAAAGACCGAAGACATGCCGACGGCGGATTTCGTGGAGAAGATCAGGAAGCTGATCGCGGAGAAGAGCGCCGGGCTGTAGGTGCCAGCGTCCCCCCCGCCATTGACAACTTCCCCGACCTGGGGCAAGATTCCTTCCACAATTTTGCCGGCTTTTTCCTCGCCGCCTCCCCACGGACCAACTCAGCTGGCAATCGTCGAGTCGGTCGCATCAGCCCGTTTCAGGCCGTTGCTGCGACGTCACACAATCTCAGGCAGTTCAGTGGGGGAGGTTTCCATGTCCGCACACCGGAACGATCGCAGTAATGTTTTGCAGCTCTTTTGGAGTTTTGCTTCGGAGAAAAACTTCGGCGCCATTTGCGTGCGGGCCGTGGCGGCAGCTGCTCTTGCAGCATTTGTGCTGGGAATCGCTGCGCCTGTCCTGGCCTCGACCGAGAGTGTGATCTACAGCTTTGCCAATCCTCCCGACGCCTTCAAGCCCCAGTGCAACCTGGTTGCCGACGCCGCAGGCAACATGTATGGCACGACTTTCAGCGGCGGCACGAACAACCTCGGAGCGATCTTCAAGGTCACGAGCACGGGAGCGGAGTCTGTCGTCTACAGCTTCGCGGCTGGTACGGATGGGAAGCATCCCGTGGCCGGTCTCGTGCTCGACAAGAAGACCGGCAATCTCTATGGCACGACGGTTTATGGCGGAACGACCAACAATGGAACCGTGTTTGTGTTCAACCCGGCGACTGGCGTCGAAACCGTGCTCTACAGCTTCAAGGGCGCCGTGACGGACGGTGCCAATCCCTACTCGAGCGTGGTGCGGGCGGGCACGACTATCTTCGGCACAACCATGAATGGCGGCGCTTTCGGGTATGGCACAGTCTTCAAGCTAACCGGCAAGGGTAAGATCACGATTCTCCACGATTTCAACTCGGCCTTCCCGACACTGGATGGGTCTTACCCGTACGCTGGCCTGACTCTCTACAAGGGAATCCTTTATGGCGCAACCACCATGGGTGGCCTTGGGAACCTGGGCACGGTGTTCGCCATCTCGAAAACCGGGGCGTACTCTCTGCTCTACAGCTTCAAGGGCGGCTCCACCGACGGACAAAGTCCCTACGCCGGAGTCGTGTTTGATCCCGCCGGCAATCTCTATGGGGCGACATACGGCGGCGGGGTCGATAACGCCGGCGTGGTGTACATTCTAGCCGCAGGAGGCGAAGCGGTGCTGCATCATTTCCGGCGTACCGGTGGCGATGGGATCAATCCTTACGCCAGCCTCGTCCGCTACAAAGGCAACTTCTACTCGACCACGACGCAGGGCGGAACTGCCAACGGTGGCACCATTTACAAGATCACGCCCACCGGCACCGAGACAGTGCAGCATTCCTTCACTGGCGGAGCCGATGGATTCAATCCCTTCAGCCCCCTGCTCCTGGGGACACCCAAGGCGTTTTACAGCACGACCAACATCGGAGGCACATCGAGCCTCGGCACCGTGTTCAAGTTCGTGCCGTAATTCCTGAAGCGGATACTTCAGGTATTCGGTCCTTGTCCTCGAACCGCCATGCGATCGGAGTGAGTTAGTCGCCCAGGAGAAGTTACATACGGGTTACTGACCCGACAGCAACTCCATCCTCGTCCGGGTGGACATCCGACACATGGTCTGCCCTTCTGACTCAGGCCTGTACTTATTCTCTCTTGACCGTGTCTCCGGACCTGCGTAAAGTGCCGCAAGCTTCAGCAAGAAATCTGTAGCGGCAAACGAGCGGATGGGCCCCGCCACGCACGTCTCCCATCTGCCGGCAACCGTGTGCCGTGTCTTGCCGGAGCTTAGGCCGAACCTTGGGGCAGGATGTCTACGTACCTCCTCCACCCTTCCGTGCAACAGTTGTTCTTTCCTGTTGGGGACCGGCCATCCCCATGCTTGGAGACCACAATGAAACCTTGGAGACGATTTGCAGTTCCCCTCCTGCTGACGGCGTTGATTGTGCTGCCGGCAGCGCTCGCAAAGAAACGTCGGTTGCAACCCCAGAACGAAGCGCTCACGGGGTTCGCTACTCCAACCCTATCCGAGAACCCGGGCAGTCAGAGCACAAGCAACGGACTGCCGGAACCCACCGGCGACACCTTCGTCGAGGATCAGGCTGCTTTCGAGGAAGCGGATGGTGTCGATAAAGGCCTGGGCCCCATCTATAACGCCCGCTCCTGTGCCGACTGTCATCAGAATCCCGTTACCGGCGGGGTCAGCCAGGTTGCCGAATTCCGCGTCGGTCACGTCGACGGCAGCGGGAACTTCGTCAACCCGACACTGATGATCAACCACGGCACGACCGCGGTACCAGACCGGTCCCTGGCCAATGACCGCGCCGTCTGTGCTGAGGCGCAGGAGCGCGTTCCTCTGGCCGAGACGATCCGTACCTTCCGCATGTCGCTGAACACGCTGGGGGATGGATACGTGGAAGCCATCGATGACAGTACCTTGCAGGACCTTGCCGCAGGACAGCCTGGCTTGAGCAAGGGCAAGGTCCACGGAGAAGCGATCCAAGTGCCGATTCTGGAAGCGCCCGGACAGACCCGAATCGGCCGCTTTGGATGGAAAGACCAACACGCCAGTCTTCTCTCGTTCGCTTCAGACGCTTATCTGAACGAGCAGGGAATCACAAACCGCCTGAATCCCGTCGACCTGACCACGGTGTGCAAGACCACCACCGATCCCGAAGATGGTCCCGATGCCACAGGGCTCGACGATATCGACCACTTTGCAACCTTCATGCGCGGCACGATGGCACCGCCCATCGATGACGTCAGCATGGCCACCCCTGCTGCGCAAGCAGGCCAGCAGCTGTTCACCAAGATCGGCTGCTCGGTCTGCCACGTGGCATCGATCACCACCGCTGCGACCGGCACGGTGATCAACGGTGGAACGCTCACCGTGCCCGAAGCACTCGGCAGCAAGATCATCCACCCGTACGGCGACTTCCTGCTGCACGACATCGGTACCGGCGATGGCATCGTGCAGAATGGTCCCGCCGATACGGCCAACAAACTGCGCACCGTGCCGCTATGGGGTCTGCGGACGCGTGGCCGCCTGATGCACGATGGCGCTTCGACGACGCGTGAGCAGGCGATCCTGCGGCACAAAGGGGAAGCCTCGGCTACACGGGCGGCCTTCCTCAAGCTCACCCCTCAACAACAAGCCCAGCTGCTGGCTTTCCTGGACGCGCTGTAATTCCCGGAGTCGGAAAGGCTGCACGGTGCGAAGGCCCTGGATCTCGTGAGATTCCGCGAGGGACGGGGCCTTCGGCTTTTGGGGCCGGGTATGGTGGCAGGTGTTCCGTTGGACGTTTGCCGCCGTAGCTCGCCTCTCGCAGCCCAAACCAACGAAAAGGCCGGCTTTTGAGCCGGCCTTTTCTAGATAACCTGGCGGACTGCAACGTCCGCGCCACTCTACTTCTTCGGTGCGATCGCGTCCTTCGCGGCTTTGGCGACGCGGAACTTCACGACCGTCTTGGCCTTGATCTGGATCGGTTCGCCGGTCTGCGGGTTGCGTCCCATGCGGGCCTTGCGATGCGCTTTCACCAGGCGGCCGAGGCCGGGAACGACGAACACGCCGGATTTCTTTGTTTCTTTGATTGCGGTGTCAGCCAGGGTCTCGAGGAACGTTGCAGCGGTTTTGTTGTTGGTGCCGATTTTCTCGGCGAGATGACGGGTCAATTGGGTCTTGGTCATGCCAGCGGCCATGAGTCCTCCTTGGGGGACATGCGTAATTTCAGTGGAACCGAGCGCATCTTAACGCAGCCGCCTGTGGAAAAACAGTGTTTTATGCAGATTTTATGCGGTTTTTCTTCAGGTACCCCTCCAAAATGGGCCAAAAATGCGGGTTCCGGAGCCCACGCGGGTGCGGAGGAAGGCAAAAAGCGGGTCACAGGTTACCGGTGACCGCTTGCGGGAACCACATGATTCGAGCCCCGCCAGCGCGCTAGACTAGCCACCGGACCTGCGGTACAGTGTCGATCTCTCGCGGGGAGGAAAGCCCATGAAGTGCTTCAACCATCCTGACGTCGAGGCCGTCGGAACGTGCAAACAGTGCTCGAAAGGGCTGTGCTCGGCCTGTGCGAAAGATACGGGCGCTGGCCTTGTCTGCAGTTCGGCTTGCGAAGAAGATCTGAAAATCGTCCGCGCCATGCTGGAACGGAGCCGCAAGATCTATCCGCTCGCGGCGAAAACGCATTCGCGGAACGCGATTTGGCTGACCGCGCTGGCGCTTGTCTTCATCGTGTTCGGGGTGATTTCGGAACGCGGATTCCTGTCGCGATATCTGATCGCCTTTGGCGTGGTCGTGTTGCTGGGAGCAGTATTCTCCGCTTTCAACAGCCGGCGTCTGGCCAAACTGTAGGGTTCGTTCCCACTTGCCTCCCGGTCACATCTACTTGAAAAAAGTAAGGTTTGCTGTGGCCTTCCTCTGCCTTCCTTCGTTACACTGAATCCCATTTTTCAACGCACTTGGGGGAGGATGCTCTATGCCTGATGCCACACTCAGTGGCTCCGAATTCAAGAAACAATTGCGCGCGGGAACGCCGAAGATGGGCCTGTTCCTGAACGCGCACAGCCCGACGGTCGCGGAACAACTGGCGCACAGCGGATACGACTGGCTGCTGGTCGATACGCAGCACGGTCCCATGCACTTTGAGAAGCTTTCCGCGATGCTCAGCGGCATTTCGAATGGCGGCGCAAAATCGCTGGTGCGCGTCGGCGGATACAACGACCGGCCCGGCATCCAGCAGGCGCTCGATATGGGCGCTGACGGCGTGCTTGTGCCCTACATTAATACCGCTGACGAAGCTCGCGAAGCCGTGAGCTGCACGAAGTATCCGACGGTCGGCACCCGCTCGGTGTACTTCCCGCAGCGCAGCATGAACAAGGCCGGACTGCTCGGCTATGCCGGCAACTGGAACAACGAAGGCATCGTTGCCCTACAGGTCGAGACGGCGTCCTGCATCGAGAACATCGTAGAGATCGCGGCCGTTCCCGGTGTCGACATCCTGTTCCTCGGGCAGAACGACCTCTGCATGTCGATGGGCCTCTACAACAAGTACGAGTTCCCGCACATGTATACGTCTCCGGAACTGGGCGCGGCTACGCAGAAGCTGATCGACAGCGCGCGCAAGAACAACGTGATCCTTGGACTCTTCCTGTTCGGGACTTCGCGTGTGGGCGAGTTCCTGGAAAAGGGCTTCACTTTCATCAGCATCGGCAATGACCTGCACCACGTGCTGACGCAGGCAGGCGCGTATGTCAACGACATGGAGAACATCGCGAAAGAAAAGGGCAAGACCTGGAAGCGGAGATCCACCGCCTTGTTTTAGCGATTGCAGAGGTCAGAGGCCAGATTGCAGAAGGTAAAACCCAGTCCTCGGCACGTCCGAGAGACTGGGTTTTTCATTCCCTGCAGGATGCGCTTATCCGATGCGCTTGCGCAGCAGATTTTACTTCTGCATTTTGACTTTTGACTTTTCTTAGCTTGCCATCTCGTACAGAAGCTCCACATACGACCGCACCGCGTCGTCCATCCCGTGGACCTTCGGATTTGTGGACTCGATGAGGTAGTACTCATCCGGCGCATGGGCGCCATTGCCGTGGCCAAGACCGAATCCGCCTGCCGGCAGGTGAAGCGGATCGCCGGTGAAGACGTAGCCCGGCCACGATCCCGGACTGCGCGGCAGAATGATCGGGTCGATTCCCTTGTCACGGTAGACCTTCAGTTCCTTCTGAATGATGCGCGCATCGGCCGGTGTGCTGTTCGGGTCGTAGCCGCCCGTCATGTTGACTTCGATGTCGCCGAATCCCTGCTTGGCAAGGTGCGCCTTCAGCGAGGCCAACACTTCATCGGCCGTCATATCCGGGACCAGGCGCAGATCCAGCTTGGCAGCGGCGCGGTGCGGAAGAATCGTCTTGCCCCCAGGTCCCGTATAGCCGCCAACCAGGCCTTCGATATTTACGGTCGGCCGCGACATCAGCATTTCCATCGACTCCTGCCAGCCGGCGTCGTTGATCCAGTGCTTCACGCCATAGGCCTCTTTCGAAACGTTCTCATCCATCCGTTTTGCGGCGATGGCGATCATCTCTTTTTCCGCAGCCGAAAGTGAGCGTGCCTTGTCGGCAAAGCCGGGAATGGCCGGCGTATTGCCGTCGGCTGACACCAGCGTGTTTAGAGCATGGATCAGCCGCCACGCCGGACTATCGACGCACGCCTTCAGACTGGAGTGAATATCGTGGGTCGGGCCACGGCCCCACTTCTCCCCACTCGACACGAGTTCGACTTCGACAACGCCTTTGGCGCCGAGCGTGACCGTCACACTGCCGTCGAGGTCCTGACCGGCATCGGGAAGAAAAATGCCATCGGTCTTTTTGAGTGCGGCGATGACCTCAGGGCGGCGCACGATCTGTGGGAAGTGCGGCGAGCCGATTTCTTCTTCGCCCTCAGCAACAAGCACGAGGTTGACGGGAAGCTTGCGTCCGGCACCGTGAATGGCGTGGAGCGCGGCGAGAAAGGTCGCTTCCGGTCCTTTCTGATTCACAGCCCCACGGCCGACGATCACCTTGCCAAGTCCGGGCTTGTCGACCAACGCCGCGTCGAATGGCGGCGACGACCATTCCTTGGGATCGACCTGCTTCACGTCGTACATGAAGTAGACGCCGAGTGTGCGCGGCGCTCCGGCGTCGAGCGAGGCAAAGATGCCTGGTTGGCCGTCGGTAGGAACTTTTGTGACCGACTGGAATCCGGCCTCATGCAGCATCTGCATGGTCAGATCGCAGCCTTCCTGCACGCCGCGGTTCTCGGCGGCGATCGAGGGTTGGTGAATCCAGGTTTGCAGGCGCTTGACAGCCTCGTCGTGGCGCTTGGTGATTTCGGCGAAAACAGGCTTGAGATCTTCGGCGGCCTGGGAAAGTTCAGGGAGTGAAAGTGCGGCAGCGGTAGCAGCGGTCCCAACTACAAAGTCTCGGCGGTTCATGGCCGAGAGGGTAGCGTGAGAGCGGCGGGATTGTCTACCGGAGAAACACGAGTCAGGAGTCAGGAGTCAGGAGTCAGGAGTCAGGAGTCGGCAAATGCAACTTCGGAAATGCCTGGCAGGCAACAAATTTCTCAAAGCGGGGCTGGACAGTATGGCCACAAGTGCCAGACTCCCTGACGTCCTGAGACCGGTCACCCGAAACCCGACACCTGCTCTTCTACGGATCGTACACCGCGCTGCCCATGCCCGCTTTCTTGGCTGCTTCCTGCATTTCTTCGAGCTTCTTTTTCTGTTCGGCGAGCTGAGTCTTCAGGTTCTCGACCTGCTGCTGCTTCTTCACCTGATATTGGTTGTACTCCGCGCCATTGACGTAGGCGTTGGCTTCGACGAAGTAGATCGACGCCTTGAGCCGGTCGATGTGCTCCTGGAGCGACGCAATCTGATGCTTCTGCGCGAGAATACGGTTCTTCCAATCCTCGGCTGACGCGGGACCCGGGGAACCCTGCGCTGCCTGACCTTCCGCCGGCTTAACAGGTTCTGCCTTGCCGACGGTTTCCTGCTCACCGGGACTCAGATCAGGGCTCTCTGGGATGTCCTCATTCGTGATGACTTTCTTTTTCGCCGTGCCCTTGGCTTTCTCTTTGGAGCGCGTCTGGCGGGCAACGTCGCCCAGCGACTGAGCGGACACGACTCCCAGGGCGGCAAACAATGCGGCTACCGCGCACAAGCAGAGAATTCGGCGCATACACGCCTCCCGGCACCGGTCGACACCGATGCCTGTGGAGGATGTTAGCCCGCTGTTTGAGGGCGCCCTAATTACGTATGTAACTGGCCTATAGGACAGGTCATCGCGCGCCGGGTGTGTGGGCCATTTCGATGACCTGTGCCGGGGTCATCCCGCTCTCCCGCAGATGGCGGATGCTGAGTGCGTCGTGTCGTTTGGCAAGACGGGCGCCGGAGGAATCGCGCACCAGGTCGCAATGGAAGTAGTCCGGCTGGGGATATCCGAGAGCGCGGATCAGAAGCAGTTGCCGGGCAGTTGATTTGAGCAGGTCGGACCCGCGCACGACTTCGGTGATCCGCATGGCGGCGTCATCGACGACGACGGCAAGCTGGTAGGCAGGAATGTCGTCGCGGCGCCAAATGAGAAAGTCGCCGAAGTCGCGGCTTGCTGTGTAGCGCTGAGAACCAAGATTCAGGTCGGTGAAAGTGATCGTCTCGCTTCGCTCGTCCGGGTAGGCAGAAATGCCCGCCCCACACGGGACATTCTCACACGTCACGCGAAAGCGCCAGTTGATGCCGGCGGGCTCGGGGAATGAGGCGGCATCGGTACGGCTACGGCACTTTCCGGGATAGATCGGCTCGTCGTCGGTGTCGTTGGGCGCCGTGGCGGCCTGGGCCAGATCTTTGCGCGAGCAGGTACACGGATAGATGAAGCCGCTATCGCGCAACTTTCGCCAGGTCTCCAGATAGTGCACCCGACGCTGGCTTTGTGCGTATGGTGCATGCGGGCCACCGCAGTCCGGGCCTTCCGACCAGTGAATTCCCAGCCAGCGCAGGTCTTCGATCATCGCCTGGACAAATTCCGGCCGCGAGCGCTGCGGATCGAGATCTTCATTGCGCAGGATTAGTGTGCCGTTGTTCTCGGCGGCCCGTTGCGCGGCGATCCAGAATGTCCGCGCATGGCCGACGTGGAGCAGGCCGGTTGGGGAAGGGGCGAGGCGGCCGCGATAGGCGGGAGCGGATTCAGTCACGCACGCATTCTAAGCGGTTCGGATGGTACTTACCGGAAACCACTGGATGGCGAAGTGGTGAAAGGGCGATGTTACGCCAATGACGCGG
>Ga0335082_10008197_pt1 | contig 11341 bp, 11 predicted proteins | sample Lox_Sample_41_FD_206718 | JGI IMG/M metagenome (GOLD analysis project Ga0335082, IMG submission 206718) | Soil microbial communities from Loxahatchee National Wildlife Refuge, Florida, United States - Lox_Sample_4.1 | ecosystem: Environmental > Terrestrial > Soil > Wetlands | place: USA... | reverse complement strand
CGACAGCGGCACTCTGCAGAAATGTGCGGCGGGAAATGCTTGTCACGATGCGATTGTAACAGGAACCGGTCGAGCGCTAGCGCGTCGAGGGCGCCGACCCGTTGCTGAGAAATTTCATCAACGCGGTATTGAACGGCGCCGCGCATTCTAACTGCGGGACATGGCCGCAATGATCGAAGATGACTATTTCCGATCCAGGGATCTCATGGGCCAGCATCTGCCCGGCGGCTAACGGCACGAGTGCGTCTTCGCGTCCCCACATGACCAATGTCGGCACTTTGATCGCCTCGAGCTTGCCGTCCACGACATCTTCGCTCTTCAGAATGGAATCGATGAAGCGCTCAATCGTGTAGCCGTCGTTCTTCTGCATGTGCGCGGCAAAAAACTGTTGCGCCGCCACGTCGGTGACCAGGGCTTTGTTGGCAAGAATTACGTTCAGGAGCGCCTTGCTCCCCGCTACCGTCGACGGATTCAAAGTCTGCATCAACTCGCGCGGAGGTTTGGGAGTTCCTTGATGTTCGAACGAGTAGCCGGCGCTGTCGACCAGCACCATCCGCTCGACCTTCTCGGGATGCGCGAGCGTGAACGCCATCGCCGTCCATCCGCCGAGCGAGTTGCCTACTACCGATGCCTTGGCGATCCCGAGTTTGCCGCAGAAGCCGTCCAGGAAGTCGACCAGCGTCCCGACACGATAGTTGACCAGCGGTTTGTCTGACGCGCCGAACCCAATCTGATCGGGGACGTAAACGTGAAAGCTCTTCGCCAGCACGGCCGTGTTCATCATCCAGTTGGTGGCGTCGGCGCCAAGGCCGTGCAGCAGAATTACGTTCGGGCCCGACCCAGCCTCGAGATAGTGAATCTTCTGGCCATACACCTCGACCTGTTTGGAAGCCGGCGCCTGCGCCCACGCAACGCATGCCAGTAGGATACCCACCGTCAATCTGGTCATAAGTCCCCCTTTAAGGTAAGCTACCACGCGGCCCTGCGCAGTGCGTATGCCAAACTAAAGGGTCGGCATGTTCGAAAACTTCCACGGCAATGCGGCGGTCGCGAAGACTCTGTTCGCGATGGCCCGGTCAGAGCGTATCCCGCAGACTATCCTTCTCGATGGCGCCGAGGGAGTTGGCAAAGCGACTCTCGCCCGCCGGTTTGCGGCGGTTCTCATGGGTGGAGCGGATAAGATCGAGCGCGACGATCTCAGCTTGGAGGAGAACGTCGCAATCATTGCCGATCGCGAAAAGTGGCCGGCCGACAAGCGCAACGAAGATCCGCTGCTGTTCGCATCACATCCCGACTTCATCACCTTTCCGACGGATGGCCCGCTTCGACAGATCACCATCGAGCAGATGCGCATGCTCAAGGAATACGCGCAGTTCCGTCCATTGCAGGGCAGCCGGCGAGTGTTCCTGATTGATCGCATCGACCGCGCCAATGAGCAGGCAGCCAATTCGTTGCTGAAGACCCTGGAGGAGCCTCCCGAGTATCTGATCCTGATGATGACGGCGCAGAATCCTTATGATCTGTTGCCGACCATCCGGTCGCGTTCCGTGCCCTTCCACCTTGGGCCGCTGTCGAACGAAGAGATGCGAGGCTTCGTCGCTGAGCGGGGACTCTCCGATCCTGAACGACGCATTGCTCTCGCGGCCGGCAGTCCGGGGCTATCGATCTCGATGGACCTTGAGGTTTACGACGAACGCCGCATAGCGATGCTGAAGCTGCTGCAAGTGGCAGCGGGTCGCGCGCCGTTCGCCGAGTGGGTAAAGCATGCCGAGGCTATTGCACCGCGCAAGACCGAGAAGCTCGATGTGTTTCTCGGCATTCTCTATGTGCTGCTGGAAGACATCCTGCTCCTCGCGCAAGAGACCGGCGAAATTCGGAACATCGATATCCGCCGCGATCTCGAGTCGCTTGCTTCGAACGTCTCCTTTGACTGGATTCGCGCAGCTGTCAAGAGGGCCGATGAGCTCACGGATTTGGTGCGACGGAACATTCAGAAGAGCATCGCTCTAGACGCTTTTGCAGTGGAACTCCGCGCGCTGGCCCGCTAGCGAAGTTGGTCACCCTTCGACGACTCCCACCTCAGTAACCGCATTTTGTCCCGATTTTTTTGTTCCTGCCAGTTCACTTTTGGAAGAAAATTTCGCATGTATGAATAGAGGAGCTTGAGGCATCGTTTCATAGACGGCGCACTAATTCAAAACAAAGGAGAAGTTCAATGAGTACAGCACAGGTTCCCGCTCTTGACATGAGCAAACTAAACGCCTTTATCGGTCAATTCGTGACCGATCTTGGCGCCGCGGTTCATGCCGGCATGGTCGTCATCGGAGAAAAGTTGGGGCTCTACAAAGCCCTCGCAGGTGGTCCAATGACTTCTGCACAGCTTGCTGCGAAGACGAAGACTGATGAACGCTATTTGCGGGAGTGGCTGGCTTCGCAAGCCGCGGGAGGCTACGTCACCTACGATGCGAAGACCGATAAGTTCAGCCTGAATGAGGAACAAGCATTCACGCTGGCAGCGGAAGACAGCCCGGCGTATCTGCCCGGAGCATTTGAACTTGCTTTGGGCTCGCTTGCGGCGGTTCCACGGATCGCGGAATCCTTCCGCAGTGGCGCCGGCATGGGTTGGCATGAACATGCTGACGGCGTCTTTCATGGCTGTGAAAAGTTCTTCCGTCCGGGCTATGCCGCAAATCTTGTCGGTTCGTGGATTCCCGCTTTGACTGACGTCAAACGGAAACTGGAGGCCGGCGCGCGAGTGGCCGATGTCGGCTGCGGGAAAGGGGCTTCCACTCTATTGATGGCCAAGGCATTTCCCAATTCTCGATTTTTCGGATTCGACTACCACGACAAATCGATTGAGGCGGCGCGCGAGTCCGCCAAACTCAACGGTGTCGCCGATCGCGTCACCTTCGAGGTATCCAAGGCCAAAGATTTTCCCGGTAAAGATTACGACTTCGTAGCCGTCTTCGATTGCTTGCATGACATGGGTGACCCAGCTGGGGCGGCCGCGCACGTGCGGCAGTCCTTGGCCAAGGATGGCACGTGGATGATCGTTGAACCCTTCGCCAATGACCAGCTGAAGGACAACTTGAATCCCGTAGGGCGAGTCTACTATTCGTTTTCAACGCTGTTGTGCACCCCGTGCTCTCGATCGCAGGAAGTGGGACTGTGCTTAGGCGCCCAGGCCGGCGAGGCGCGGATTCGAGAGGTTGTGACCTCGGCCGGGTTCAAACGTTTCCGCCGGGCTGCGGAAACCCCGTTCAACATCGTGTTCGAAGCTCGACCGTAGTTCCCTTGTTAAATTTGCACGAGCGGCAGTCTCCACCACGGATGCACGCGCCGTTCGTGCACGACCTGACTGCGGATCAGCGACGCTTTTGCCGGCATCTGTTTTGGCGCGCAATGGCACAGCCGGACCAGGGGGACCGGCGCGGACGAGGGCGTCCGCACCACATCGCAGTAGAGCCGAAACCAACAGCAACCTCCACTAGCTGCCACGTTGGACAAACCTCCGGATTGTCTGGACAAGCCGGAGGCATGTCCTACAGGTGCCCCGAGCACTCGATGCAAACGAATTGTGCGCAGGAGGAGAAGGTTCAGACATCTAGTAATACACTGGCTCCCGAAGAGCCGAACCTGGAGGTTCGGCGCGGGCGTGGACGTCCGCCCCACCCGCACAGGAGGGCGCATGACGCAACTTTTGTGTTTACAGGTGCAATTGTGGAAGTTACTCAGGCTCTGTCGGTTATGCCGCCTCGGCGAACGGAGTGACGCACTATTTTTCAAGATGCGCCATTCGTCTCGCGCGTCGTGTGGAGATTTTGGTTGGATTTGGGTGGACATGGAGAATATTTGGCGTAAGGATAACTCTCAAATGCGAGCGATCGTTCCTGTAAGGTTCGTAAGTTCCTGGCAGGAAACAGAAGAAAGATTGGGGATCGTGGTGATTAGCGGTACGTCAGCAAATCCTCATCTTCTAAGTGTGGGTGATTGTTGAAGCTGCTCAGCGAAAAGCGCTCGGGCGAAAACAAGAACTCCGTGTAACTGGCGTTGCGCGAAGTCCAGCTCATTTCGAGCGTTCTGACCGGCGACAGGTCGAGCGCGATTCGCACTGTCGCGCCAATAACGCCGCCTGAAGTGAACACCAGAATGCGCGCGTTCTTGCCGGCTTGCTCCCGGATGATCGAAATGCCCCGTTCGATGCGGGCGCAGAAATCCTTCCAGGGCTCGACATCCGGAGAAGCCAGTTCCTCGTTCACCCACATCTTTGTGATGCGTGCGAATAGCCTGTCATACAAGCGGAAGGCCACATCCTGCTCGCCAGCCTGACGGAAGTCCGCCTCTAACGCACGTATATCTTCGTGCGTTTCCATCAGCCCAGGCAGGAACGTGCGCACAACTTCGATCCCCGGATACTCGTCCAACTCCGGCAGTGTGACCGGTTCCGGCAGTGCCGCGCCAGCCTGGCGGAAGACCTCGGCAACGATGTCGCCAGTGTGACGATGCCGGCATGCGGGCCCGTAATACACCTGGTCAAAAACTTCAGTGGTTCGCAACCAGTATTCGCCCAGAATCCGCGATTGCAACTGGCCGCGTTCGGAAAGCTTGTCGTAATTCTCCTTCAGGAAAGACGCCTGGCCGTGACGAACCAAAGTTAGCAACGCCATGAGGAACCAAATAGAATAGCGTACATGTATCGCTTGAAACTTACTTTCGTTGCGGTGCTTTTCGCTGTGACCGTCCGAGCCGATTCCGCCAAGCTAAACGGCTTCGACGATTTTGTGGCCACGTCGCTAAAGGACTGGAGCGTCCCCGGCGTCGCGATTGCGGTGGTTCAGGACGGCCAGGTAATCCTCTCCAAGGGGTACGGATTGCGCAACGTCAACAAGCAACTTCCTGTGACCTCGAAGACGCTGTTCGCCATCGGGTCTTCGACGAAATCGTTCACCGTGACCACACTGGGCGTGCTGGTGGATCAAGGAAAGCTCGACTGGGATAGGCCCGTTCGCGAGTATCTGCCGAACTTTCGCATGTATGACGAATTCACCACCGAACGCATGACGCCGCGTGACTTGGTAACGCATCGATCCGGCCTGCCGCGTCATGATTTCGTCTGGTACAACTCGCCGTTGTCCCGCCGGGAGATCTTCGAACACCTGCGCTATCTCGAGCCCAGCAAAGATTTCCGCACTACTTTTCAGTATCAGAACCTGATGTTCATGACCGCGGGTTATCTTGCGGGGCAGATCGCGGACAAACCGTGGGAGGAGTTTGCTCGCGAGCAGATCTTTGAGCCGCTGGGAATGACGCAGTCGAATTTCTCCGTCACTGAATCACAGAAGTCCTCTGATTATTCTCTCCCTTATCGGAAAGAGAAGGAGATGGTGAAGGAGATCCCGTTCCGCAACATCGACCAGATCGGGCCGGCGGGCTCCATCAATTCGAACGTTGAGGATATGACCAAATATCTGCTGATGCAGATGAACCTCGGAAAATCCGGAACGCGCCAAGTCCTGTCGGAGAGCAATGCAACGCAAATGCAGACTCCACAGATGGTGATTCCTGGCGCGATCCGCTGGAACGAGGTCGGACACTCCACTTACGGGATGGGCTTTTTCATTACCACTTATCGTGGACACAAGCTGGTACATCATGGCGGCAATATCGACGGTTTCAGTGCGCTCGTGGCATTCCTTCCGCAAGACAAGATTGGATTGGTGATCCTGACCAACATGAACGGCAGCGTCCTGCCGAGCGTGCTTTCTTATAACATCTACGACCGCATGTTGGGTCTTGATGAGACGCCGTGGACTGCCCGTCTGAAAGAGGACGAGAAGAAGCAGAAGGAATCTGCCGACGAAGCGAAGAAGAAAGGCTTCACCGCAAAGAAACCGAATACCCACCCGTCGCACGATTTGGCTGACTACGCCGGCGAGTTCGACAACCCGGGATATGGAGTCGCTAAGATCACGTCCGAGCAAGGCGCGCTCAAGATCTTCTTCAACGGACTGCACGCGCCGCTACAGCATTTTCACTACGATATCTTCGAAGTGCCAGAAGGCAGCGTTGATTTTCCAAATACCAAGATCAGCTTTCACACCAATCTGCAGGGCGATGTCGATTCGTTTTCGGCGCCGCTCGAGTCGACCACGCACGAGATCGTGTTCACGCGCGCGCCAGACCGCTCGGTACTGCAGAAAAGCATCCTGCAACCACTCGCGGGCCAGTATCAACTTGGGCCAACTATTGCGACCGTGGCCATGCGCGGCGATAATGCGATTACACTTGCTCTTCCGGGGCAGCCGCTTTATGAACTGGCGCCTACCGGTGGCCTGAAGTTCCAGGTCAAGGGTCTCACCGGATATAGCGTCGAGTTCAAGAAGAACGACGCCGGTGAAGTTGCGGAATTGGTATTCTATCAACCGAACGGGACGTTGGCAGCGAAGCGGAAGTAGCGGATCGAGAATCTAGAAGTTCAGTTTCCGTTTCTTGAGCCATTTGAAGATCTGCGGCCAGAGTTCATTCATCTTGTCCGGCGCAAATCCGTGCTGCCCGCCCTGTACTGTGATTAGCTCCGCGTCGCTTCCGGCACTCTTCAACGCTTTGGTCAGATGCGCGCTCTGCTCGTATGGAACGTATGGATCGGCGTCACCATGAATCGCTAGAACGGGCGGCAGTCCTTTGCGAACATATGTGATCGGCGAGACGCGGCGCGCCAGATCCATGCGGGCGGGCTGTTCCGGAATCCAAGCTTCGGCGTAAGGCTGTTTGTTCGAGCCTTCCAGTTGCCCTGCGACATCCGCGATGCCATAGAAATCGACCACGGCCACGATCTTAGTAACCGGTCCGAGATCGGCGGAGGGAGGCGCCATCGCAACCATCAGCGCCAGTTGGCCCCCGGCCGACTCACCCACCACGATGATCTGATTGGCATCCACTTTGTATTCGGCAGCGTGATTGTGGAACCACTGCGCCGCTTTGAGAACATCGTTCACCGCGGCAGGCGCGGGAGCCGCCTTGGCCAGCCGGTACTCGATGTTAGCCGCAACAAAATCGTGCTGCACGAATGGAACGCAGAAGCGTTCCAGCATGCTCTCCTTGTCTCCCTCAACCCAACCGCCGCCGTGAATGACAATCACGCCAGGGCGGTTCTTCAAAGCAGGCGCGCGGGACTGCACGATATCCAACACCGTCTCGGGATATCGATCGTACCGGATGTTGGCTTCGATCTGGTAGTTCGCACCGGAAAGAACCCACGCGCAACTGAGAAGCATAACAGCGGCTGCAGAACTCCGGTGCGTCATGAAACTAGTTTAAGGTAAGGGAACTAACTGAGGAGGAAATCGGGAGGGAACTTTTAAAACCCCCGGGGAGCGGTCTGGAAACCTACGCTCCCCGGAAAATTTCTATTCTTACAAGAACTAGCTCTTTTTCGGCGGGACGGCGCAGCCACCCTTGCCCTTGCAGGAGTTCTTACCGGCGCAGCCGTTGTCGCCCGTCTTGCAGCCACCCTGGCCCTTGCAGGCATTCTGGCCCTTGCAATCGTGCTTCGCCTTCTTGGTCTTCTTCGGCTTGTCATCTTGCCCGAAGAGAGCGGAGCCGGCCACTAATCCGGCGGTTGCCGTTCCGAGAGCGATGTTAAACTTTCTGCGATTCATTAAACTGCCTCCCTTTTGTATTCTTAATCCTCGCTGAGCATAAGACCTCGCCCAGCGCGTTCCACCAAAGCTTACCCGCACAGACACCCGGATTGCAAGGGGGTGAGGCGTCGTGGGGGCATTAATTGTATTTAAGGTATCGCCGCTGTGGGGGCTCGATATGGTTACGATGAAGGTATGCGGCTGACGCGAGTTTTGTTCTTATTCTTCTTGGCGTTCGCGTGTCTGTGTGCGCGCGAATACGGACCGCCCAAGGGCTCGCGCATGCCTGGCTTCGATTTGCCGGATCAGGATGGCAAACTTCGCAGCCTCAATAGCTTGCTCGGACCGAAGGGTGCTGTAATCTTGTTCTTCCGCTCCGCTGACTGGTGACCCTTTTGCAAGGCCCAGCTCGTGGAGCTGGAACAGAATCAGAATGAATTCCGCAAGCTCGGTCTCGGCGTCGCGGCGGTGAGCTACGACAGCAATGAAGTGCTGCACAATTTCGCGCAGCGTCGCGGCATTCATTTCCCGCTGCTCTCTGACGTCGATTCGAAGATCATTCACGAACTCGGGATATTGAATGAGACAGTGCCTGCAGACAGTCCGTTCCGCGGCATACCTCATCCAGGATCTTTTGTGCTGGACGCGAATGGTGTCATTGTCGCTAAGTATTTTGAAGAGGACTTCCGCGAGCGTTACACTTCTGCCGACATCTTAATGCACCAGTACGGCGTGATTCCCGCATCGGGAAAGAGTGACGTCGCGGGCAGGCAACTCAGACTCACAGCGACCGCAAGCAATTCGATTGTAGCTACGGGCCAGCGCGTCGCGCTCGTGCTGGATATCGAATTGAATCCTGGAATGCACGTCTATGCGCCGGGTGTGGAAGGCTACATTCCGATCGAATGGAAGATGAAGGACGGCGGCGCTGCAGCCGCGCACGATGCCGTCTATCCTGCTTCCGAAAAACTTCATCTTAAGGCGATTGACGAGACTGTACCTGTGTACCGGGGCCATTTTCGTTTGACCCGCGACATCACCATGGCTTCGGATGCGAAGCTCAAACCGCTTGTGGACGGCTCGGGAAAATTCGTCGTCGAAGGATCGCTACGATATCAAGCCTGCGATGATCAGGTCTGTTACGTGCCTCAGGAGCTTCCCATCCGGTGGACGTTCAATTATGCCGACTTCGATCGGCAACGCGTGCCGGAGGAACTGCAGCGCAAGGCGCCTGGGAAATAGGCATGCAGCTTATTCATGTGCCGCAGGAAAACATTGGCCACGCGTGAACACGGATTCACGCGGATGAAAAGATGTTGTTGATGGTTTGCCAGGGTTATCAATGGAACTGAGGCGGGTGCATCGGTCCGCGTAGCTGTGCGACTCCTTGAGCATGGCCGCGCCAAAGGACGGCCCATAACGATGTATTGCCGGTGGTGAGGACCAGCTTTTCAGCCTGACGCATGGCATACAGGGCGGCTAAGAAGCGGACGGCGAATGATGGACGCTCATCGGGAACACCGGTTACGAACGTTGCCTCATTGCGCTTGATTGTAGGCAGGAACTCCAGACTGGAGCTGCGCGGGAACAATACGTTGAATGCCACGCGGAAGTTCTCCTCATCGGTCAGCACCCAATACGGTCCACCCATGCGCCGCGCGGCATCGAACATCGCCTGGTAGCTGACCTTAGGGGTTTCCTTTACCTTGTCGTTCCCGCGATAGTGGACGACGGTTCGGCCTGCCATGCGCTCGGCGATTTCAGCCGCAACTTCTACGACCCTTGCGGAGGGATGACAATAATGAGCCGCAACGGGGAAAATGAGCGGATCGAGGCCGGAATAATCAGCGTACTGTTGTTCATGATCAAATTCGGGGCAGGGGAACGCAGGCGGTTCCTGCGGGATCTCCTGAATCAGAAGCTGGTCGATCGGCTCGCTCGGTTTGGAGCGATAAAAAGCGAACTGAGCGCTGCTGTCGACGGATGTGGGCCAGCGGCCTTCACGGGTGCGAAATTGCACCACCTCATGGAGGCGCACCGACAGGCACGAGGCGAGGCCGGCATTGTGTCTAACCACTAATTCGCTCATCGGACACCGCATGATATCGCAATGCGCCGAGCCAGCAGCGGCGCACTACTGGCTATAATCGGATTGTGAATCGCTACAGCATTGCCGTAGCCGCTCTCGGTTTGTCCATTACCGTTCTGAGCGGGTGCAAGAAAGACATTCAAAACAACGATGCCATTCGCCAAGGCGTGGTCAACTATCTTTCCAAGCGGCCCGACCTCTTGGCGATGGACGTCAATGTGGGGACGGTCACCTACAAGGGAGACGAAGCCACCGCAACGGTGCGCTTTCAGGCCAAAGGGAACAATACGCCCGGGGGCGGCATGACGATGCAGTATGTTCTCACGCGTCAAGGCAATCAATGGGTAGTGAAGGGAAAAGCTGCCGGCGAGACTCACGGAGAGAGCATGGGGATGCCGCAGGGTCCGGGAGGGGGCGCTGGTTCCGGTTCCATCGGCGCAATGCCCAACACTCCTGGTTCTCCGGGTGCTACGCCCCAGACGCTGCCGCCCGGACATCCGTCGGTCGGAGGTAGCACTGAGCCGTCAGGCCAGTTGCCTCCGGGTCATCCGCGGGTAAGTCCCGATAAGAAAACCGGGCAGACGAAATGAAACGGGTCGCCGTCCTGGGTGGCGGTCCCGCTGGAGCGTTCGCGGCGGAGCGTTTGGCGCGGGCTGGAGTCGAGACACTGATTTTCGACGAGAAGCTCGCCTGGGAAAAGCCCTGTGGTGGCGGGCTCACCTACAAGGCTTATCGCCAGTATCCCTTTCTGATCGAAAACAAAACACCGAAAAAGATCATTACCGACACCTACCTCGCCGCGCCGCATGTCGGGGCAGTGAAGATGGGACTCAGCAGGCCGCTGGTGATTTACTCTCGGCTCGATCTCAATCGCATGCTGCTTGAGCGCGCGGAAGACGCCGGAGCACAGATCGAGAAATCGCGTGTGCTGGAGCTTGGCCGATCCGGCAGCGGCTGGTTACTCAAGACGCAGCACGGGTCGCTTGAAGCGGACTATTGCATCGTCGCCACCGGTGCTCGCAACTCGCTGCGCAATGTCGGAACGCAGTGGACAGCGGCGGACACCATGTACGCGCTCGGCTACTATGTGCCATCGGAACGCGATCACATCGACATCCAGTTTCTGCCGAATCTCGAAGGTTACATTTGGGTATTTCCGCGCTGCGGGCATCTTTCAGTAGGAATTTGCGGCAAGGGTGAACCGGCGCAATCGCTGCGCGCTCGCCTGGAACGCTACATGGACGAGAAGGAGATTCGCTATAAGGACGCCTCGTTCTACGGCCACATGCTTCCCTCGCTCGAGAAGAAGGGTTGGCAGCAGAACCGCGTCGCCGGAGACGGCTGGATGGCTGTGGGCGATGCCGGGGGCCTGGTGGATCCGATCACGGGTGAAGGTTTGTATTACGCGATGAGGTCCGGGGATCTCGCCAGTCAGGTGGTGCTGAATGAGCAGCCAATTGGCGAGAAGGCTCAGGCTTATCGGAACCTTCTACGCCGCGATTTCGCCGCCGACCTGGAATTCGGGGCATCGTTGGCGAAGCGCGTTTTCTTGGGGCGGTTTTTGTTCAGTACCGTGCCTTCGCGGATGGTTGGATTTGTCCGCCGCAGCCCA
>Ga0335082_10008196_pt1 | contig 11342 bp, 6 predicted proteins | sample Lox_Sample_41_FD_206718 | JGI IMG/M metagenome (GOLD analysis project Ga0335082, IMG submission 206718) | Soil microbial communities from Loxahatchee National Wildlife Refuge, Florida, United States - Lox_Sample_4.1 | ecosystem: Environmental > Terrestrial > Soil > Wetlands | place: USA: Florida... | reverse complement strand
GCCTCCCCGAGGTTCCCTTCCGCGCCCCCGACGCGCGGGAGCGGCTGGCCCGGATCGGCAAGCGGTCTCCCGAGCGGATGGAGGACCTGCGGGACCTGTGCGCCCGGGCGCCCGACCCGGACCTCGCCCTCGCCGGCGTCGAGCGCTACCTGGACGGCGCCGGCGCGCTTCCCCCAGCCCGCGACCTGCTCGAGGCGCTGGTCCTGCTCTGCGGCGCCTCGCGGATGATCCCGGCGCTCCTGGCGCGGAACCCACGGCTGCTGAGCCGCGCCGCCCGCGGCCCCGCGCTCCTCGAGCCGCGCACGGAGGGGGCGCTGCGCGCCCTCATCGCCCGCGCCGCGCGCGGCCTGCCGGCCGAGGACGTGGACGGCTTCCACCGGCTCATCCGGCGGGTCCGCGCCGCGGAGGTGGTCCGGATCGCGCTCCGCGACCTGCGCCGTGCCCGGGTGCGCGAGGTGACGGCGGAGCTGTCGGCCCTCGCCACCGCCTGCCTGGACGCCGCCGTCCGCTTCCACGACCGCCGCCTGCGCGGCCGCCACGGCGCGCCCGCCGGGTTCGAGGAGCGCGAGCCGGGCGCCGGGTTCTGCGTCGTCGCCATGGGGAAGCTCGGCGCGCGGGAGCTCAACTTCTCCTCGGACGTGGACCTGGTCTACGTCTACGAGCGGGACGGGACCACCACCGGCGAGCGCCCCGTCACCCACTTCGCCTACTACGCGAAGCTGGCGGAGGCGGTCACCGAGTCCCTCTCCAGGCCCACCGAGGACGGCTTCGTCTTCCGCGTGGACCTGAACCTCCGCCCGGACGGCCAGAACGGCCCCATCGTCAACAGCCTCCGGGCGGCGGAGATGTACTACCAGACCTTCGGCCGCTCCTGGGAACGCAACGCGCTCCTCAAGGCGCGGCCCGCCGCGGGCGACACCGCCGTCGGCGAGGAGCTGCTGCGCCAGCTCGAGCCGTTCGTGTGGCGCAAGAGCCTCGACCTCGACATCCTCGCCGAGATCCAGGCGATGAAGTCGCGCATCGACGCCCGCGCCGGCGCCGAGGGCAGGGACGACCTGAAGCTCGGCAAGGGCGGCATCCGGGAGGCCGAGTTCTTCGTTTCGGCCCTGCAGCTCCTCCACGGCGGCCGCAACCCCGCGCTCCGCGAGCGCGCGGTGATGTCGGCGCTCGACCGCCTCCTCTTCGCCGGGATCGTGCCGGCCCGGGACAAGGACGAGCTGCACGACGCCTACCTGTTCCTCCGCCGCGCCGAGCACCGGCTGCAGATGGTGGACGGCGCCCAGACGCACCGGCTGCCGCCGCCCGGAGAGCGGCTCGGCCTGGCCCGGGCCATGGGCTATCCCGGCGAGCCGGAGCTGGACACCGCCCTGGGGGTGCACCGCGATCGGGTGGCGCGCCTCTTCGCGGGGCTCCTCGGCACCGGCGCCGACCAGCCACCGCTCGACCCGGAGCTGTCGCTCCTCGCCGACCAGCAGGTCGAGCGAGAGCGCCGCGCGGAGATCGCCGTTCGCCGCGGCCTCCAGGACCCGGACCGCGCCATCGCCGCCCTGGACGCCATGGCGCGCCGCCGCACCCCCTTCCACCCCATGGGCGATCCGGCCGCGGCGGTGGCCCTCCTCGCCGACGCGCTCGGCGCGCCCGATCCGGACCAGGCGCTGTCGCACCTCTCCGACTTCGCGGCCGCCCTCCGGAACCCCGATCCCTACTTCAGGCTGCTGGCCGAGAAGCGCCGCGTGGCGCGGCTCCTCCTCTCGCTGTTCGGCACCTCCGACTTCCTCTCCAAGCGGTTCCTCCGCCACCCGGAGCTCATCGACATGCTGCTCCGCGAGGACCAGGTGGTCCTCGAGAAGCAGAAGGACCAGTTCCGCTTCGAGCTGGACGAGCGGCTCGCCGCCGTCGATCAGGGGCTGCCGCTCGACGACCTCCTCGAGCGCCAGCTCGGCGAGCTGCGCCGCTACAAGAACGAGGAGGTGCTGCGCGTCGCCATCCACGACATCGCCGGGACCATCGGGCTGCGCGGCGTGGCCGGGCAGCTCACCGATCTCGCCGAGGCGTGCCTGGAGCGCTGCCTCGCGCTCGCCGAGGCCGAGGCGAAGGCCAAGGACGCGCTCCCGCCGGGCCGGCTCTGCGTGGTGGGCATGGGCAAGCTGGGCGGGCGCGAGCTCGGCTACCACTCCGACCTCGACCTCATCTTCCTCTACCCGGGCGGCGCCACGCGGGGCTACGAGAGATACGCCAAGCTCGCGCAGCGGCTCATGTCGTTCCTCCAGATGCCGCTCCGCGAGGGCCGGCTCTACCAGATCGACACGCGCCTGCGCCCCTCCGGCAACCAGGGCGCGCTCGTCATCGGCGCGGAGGGCTTCACGCGCTACCACATGGGCGACGCGCTCCCGGGCGGCGCGGCGCGCGACGGCGTGGGCGGGACGGTCCGGTCGCAGCTCTGGGAGCGGCAGGCGCTCCTGCGCGCCCGGCCGGTGGCCGGAGACCCGCTCCTCTTCGCCGAGATCCAGGAGAAGGTCATCGTCCCGGTGGTCTACGGCCGGCGGGAGGACCGCGCGGCGCTCGCGGCCGAGATCCGGCGGATGCGCGGGCGGATGGAGTCGGAGCTGTCTCAGGAGGCGACGCGCGGGCGCAACCCGAAGACCGGGCGCGGCGGGCTGGTCGACGTGGAGTTCGCGGCGCAGTTCCTCCAGCTCGCACACGGTCACGACCACCCCTCGATCCGCACCGGCTCGACGCCGCTGGCGCTCGAGAAGCTCCGGGGCGCCGGGCTGCTGCGCGAGGCGGACTTCGAGGCGCTGGCCCACGGCTACGACTTCCTGCGGAGCGTCGAGCTGCGCCTCCGCATCGTCCACGACTTCGCCATCGACCACCTGCCGGAGCACGGGCCGGCGCTGGCCCAGCTCGCGCGGCGGCTCGGGTACGGCGGCCCGGAGCCGGGCGCCCGCTTCCTCGACGAGTACGGGCGGGTGACGACGGGGGTGCGGGCCGCGTTCGACCGGGTGGTCGCCTAGATTTCCCTGCGCGCAAGGCCGCTTGCCGCCGCATTGCAGTTTCGCAATGCAGCGAGGGGCGCCGGGTTCCGGCCGCGGACCCGCAGGCGAAATTGCGCGGCGGTGGCCGCATCTGCTACAAGGCCGCCCCTCGACAGGAATCGCGATGGCCTCGCCTCCCAGACCCGCGAGCGACGAGCCGGCGCCCGACGGGCCGGAACGCCGGCCGACGCCGACCCCGCCGCCGCTGCCGCCGCCGGGACCCCTGGGGCGCCTGAGGCGCCTGGTGTTCGGCGCGCCGCGGCAGCTGGAGGACCCGCACACCTACCACGCGATGTCGCTCATCGCGCTGCTGGCCTGGGTGGGCCTGGGCGCCGACGGCCTCTCCTCCTCCGCCTACGGCCCCGACGAGGCGTTCCGCGCGCTCGGCGCGCACACCTACCTCGCCGTCGGACTGGCGCTCGCCACGGCGATCACCGTCATCGTCATCTCCACCGCCTACTCCGGGATCATCCAGCACTTCCCGTTCGGGGGCGGCGGCTACGTCGTCGCGACGAAGCTCCTGGGACCGCGCACCGGCGTGGTCTCGGGCTCCGCGCTCCTGGTGGACTACGTCCTCACCATCTCGGTGTCGATCGCCAGCGGCGCGGACGCCGTGTTCAGCTTCCTCCCACCGGAGTGGCACGGGAGCAAGCTGGCGGTCGAGATCGCCGCCATCCTCCTCCTGGTGGTGCTGAACCTCCGCGGGGTGAAGGAGTCGGTGTCCGTCCTGGCGCCGATCTTCGCCGTGTTCCTGGTGCTCCACGCGGTGCTGGTCCTCGGGGCGGTCGGAACGCACGCCTTCCAGGTCCCGCGCCTCGCGCACGAGGTGCACACCGGGCTCCGCAGCGGCGTGGCGAGCCTGGGGGCGGGCGGGCTCTTCGCCCTCTTCGTCCGCGCCTACTCGATGGGCGGCGGCACCTACACCGGGATCGAGGCGGTCTCGAACGGCATCCAGATCATGCGCGAGCCGAAGGTGGAGACGGCGCGGCGGACCATGATCTACATGGCCGTCTCGCTGGCCCTGACCGCCGGCGGCATCCTCCTCGCCTACCTCCTCTTCGGCGTGAAGCCCGAGGAGGGGAAGACCATGAACGCCGTGCTGCTGGAGTCCTTCGCCCAGGGCTGGCAGGTGGGCGGCTTCCGGTTCGGCCACGGCTTCGTGGTGGTGACCCTGGTCTCCGAGGCCGCGCTCCTCTTCGTGGCGGCGCAGGCGGGCTTCATCGACGGCCCGCGCGTCATGGCCAACATGGCGACCGACTCGTGGCTGCCGCACCGGTTCGCGGCGCTGTCGGACCGGCTCACCATCAAGGACGGCGTGCTGCTCATGGGCGGCGCGTCGCTGGTGACGCTCGTCTACACCGGGGGCGACATCACCACGCTGGTCACGATGTACTCGATCAACGTGTTCGTGACGTTCTCGCTCTCCCAGCTCGCCATGGTGCGCTTCTGGATCCACCGCCGCGCGGCGGGCCGCCGGCGCGGACTCGCCGTCCACGGGGTGGCGCTCGGGCTCTGCCTCGCGATCCTGACCGGCACCGTCTGGTTCAAGGCGGCGCAGGGCGGCTGGATCACCATCGCGGTGACCACCGGCGTGGTCCTGCTCTGCTACGCGATCCGCGGCCACTACCGCGACGTCCAGCGGAACCTCTCGCGCCTCGACGAGATCATGGGCGCGCTGCCGGTGACCGGCGTCGGGACCGACGCGCCGCTCGACCGGTCGAAGCCGACGGCGGTGCTCCTGGTGGGCGGCTACGGCGGGCTCGGCATCCACGCCCTCCTCTCCGTCCAGCGCGTCTTCGCCGGGCACTTCCGCAACGTCATCTTCGTGTCGGTGGGGGTGGTCGACTCGGCCGCCATGAAGGGCGTGGAGGAGGTGGACCGCGTCCGCCTCCGCACCGAGGAGTCGCTGCAGCGGTACGTGGCGCTGGCGCGCCGGCTCCACTTCCCGGCCGACTACCGCCTCGCGGTGGGGACCGAGGCGGTGCTCGAGGCGGTGAACCTCTGCGAGGAGATCGCGAAGGAGTTCCCGCGCGCGGTGTTCTTCGCCGGGAAGCTGGTGTTCGAGGAGGAGCGCTTCTACCAGCGCCTGCTCCACAACGAGACCGCCTACCAGATCCAGCGGCGGCTCCAGTTCAAGGGCATCAACGCCATGGTGCTGCCGGTCCGGGTGCTGGCCGAGGCGAAGCCGGCTGCCGCCGCCGCCCTTCCCCCCGGCTAGAATCACCGGGTGCCCTCCGACGAGGCCCTCGACGCACTCCGCGCCCGCCTGCGCCCGATCGAGGAGGCGGAGCTGGCGCTGGTGCGGGCGGTGGTGTCGAGGCCGCCCTGGATCTCCGAGGCGGACGAGGCGGCGCTCCGCTACGCGCTCAACCTGGCGCGGACCTCGGTGGTGCGCGCCCCCGGCGGCGACGACGTGGACCTGGAGGAGTACCTGGCCCGGTACCGCGAGGACGTGCTCGCCGCGATCGGCCCGCTGCTGCGCCCCGCGCTCGACCCGGCGGAGGTGGTCCGGCTCGTGCCGCACCTCTCGACGCACGCGCGCGCCTGGCGGGCGCGGGTGGCCGGGGAGCTCCCGGGGCGGCTCCCGGTGGGCGCGCTCGATCGCGAGGTGTGCGAGAAGGCGCTGGTCCTGGTCTGCGGCGGCGGCGGCGGCGTGGCCTGGTCGTACCTGGGCGGGTTCGCGCTCCTCGAGCAGTACGGCCTCGCCCCGCGGCTCCTCGCCGGCACGAGCATGGGCGCGGTCCTGCTCCTCTTCCGGGCGCGCCGCATCCACTACCAGCCCGACGAGATCGCCGAGGTGACCCGCGGCCTCACTTTCCGCAAGATCTTCCGGTTCCTGCAGACGGGATCGCGCTACGGCCTGCCCGCGGCGATGCGGCTCTACCTGCGGGCGGCGGTGGGCGAGGTGCTCCGCGGCCCCGACGGGCACCCGCTCACGCTCGGTCAGCTCGCCATCCCGCTGCTGGTCGCCTGCACCGGGATCCGCAACGGCGCGCTGCCGCGCGACCCGAGCTACTACGAGCACCTGCTCGACCTCCACGGGCGCGAGCCGCGCCCGTTCGTGGTGAGCCGCATGGTGGGCGAGATCTTCCGCGCGATCGGCGAGCTCATCCAGCAGCGGGACCGGTTCGCCCGCGTCTACCTCGGCGCCGACGAGGAGACCCGCGACTTCGACGCCATCGACGCGGTCGGCTTCTCCTCCGCCCTGCCCGGCGTCGTCCACTACGACGTGCTGCGCGACGACGAGCGGATGCACCGGCTGCTCGGCGCGCTGTTCGAGCGGCACGACCTCTTCCGGCTCGTGGACGGCGGGCTGGTGGACAACCTCCCGGCCCGGGCAGCCTGGGCGGTGGCGCAGCGCGGCGGGCTCGGCACGCGCAACGCCTTCGTGCTGGCGCTGGAGGGGTTCGGCCCCAAGCTGGCGCAGCCGCTCTGGTTCGGGCTCGAGCAGCTCGCCGCGCAGAACGTGGCGCGCAACCGGCCCTTCGTGCACGTCGCGAAGTCGTTCCAGCGGGTGCTGTCGCCGGTGGAGATCGTCCCCGACGACGCCGCGCTGCAGCGGGCCATCCAGAGCGGCAAGGGCGAGCTCAACCCCGAGATGCCGCTGGTGGCCCGGATGTGCCGGCCCTTCCCGCCGCTCGCCTGACCCATTGAATTCCCGCGCCCGCTGAGGCATCTTCCGGGCTCCCACCTTTCCCCGGGCGCCGAACACATGGTCAAGGCGAAGAGCATCTGGATCGACGGCAAGCAGGTCCCCTTCGAGGACGCGAAGGTGCACGTCCTCACCCACGCGCTGCACTACGGCATCGGCGTCTTCGAGGGCATCCGCGCCTACAAGACCGCGGACGGGCGCTCGGCGGTGTTCCGGCTGCGCGAGCACGTGCAGCGGCTCTACGACTCGGCGCACGTGATCCTGATGCAGATCCCGTTCCCGCCGGAGAAGGTGGAGCAGGCCTGCATCGAGACGATGCGGGCCAACGGCCTCGCGGAGGGCTACCTGCGCCCGCTCGCCTTCTTCGGCGCCGGCGCGATGGGCGTGGGCGCGCAGAACCCCGTGCAGCTCATCGTCGCCGCCTGGCCGTGGGGCGCCTACCTCTCCGAGGAGGGGCTGAAGAACGGCATCCGCGCCAAGGTCTCGTCGTTCACGCGGCTGCACGTGAACGTGAACATGGTCCGGGCCAAGATCTCCGGACAGTACGTCAACTCGTTCCTCGCCACGCGCGAGGCGGCCATGGCCGGCTTCGACGAGGCCATCGTGCTCGACACCGAGGGCTACGTCGCCGAGGGCGCGGGGGAGAACATCTTCATCGTGAAGAACGGCGTCCTGCAGACGCCGCCGCTCTCGTCGCCGGTGCTGTCCGGCATCACCCGCGACTCGGTGCTCCGGATCGCGAAGGACCTGGGCGTGCCGGTGAAGGAGGAGAAGTTCACGCGCGACACCATGTACCTCGCCGACGAGCTGTTCATGACCGGCACGGCGGCGGAGGTGACGCCGGTGCGCGAGGTGGACAACCGGCGCATCGGCAAGGGCGAGCCAGGGCCGGTCACGAAGAAGGTCCAGGAAACCTACTTCCGGGCGGTGCACGGCGAGGAGCCGCGGTACCGGGAGTGGCTCACGACCTTCTAGCCGTGCCCTGCCGCACACCGGGTTCGGGGGACCCCAACGAGGCCGCGGCTGGCTGCCGCGCTTTTCGGAGGGTCGTTCCGTGGAGCCCACTCCCGAACCGTACCTGAATCACCTTTTCAATTCATACGCTTAACTTGTAGACCGCAGAGAGCTCCGCTTCCCCGCCCGACCCCCGGAACAAACGCAGCCGCCCGCTCGTTCGACTCGCCGAGGGGCAATTACGTTGACGCTGAGAGCGCGGTTCGGCTAGATTCCCCCAACTTTTCGCAGGCTTTCAAACCCCGACCCACCCCAGGACGAGGCGGATCGCCGGGCAGAGCCGCCCGGCCGGTCGCCGGCCGATAACCGGGAGCAGCTGATGCGGAGCCGTTACGTCGACATCGACGATCGCACCGAAGACCTCGCGGAGCGCGCGCGGGCGCGCCCCGAGGCCGGTGCGGAGTTCCTCAAGAAGTGGGAGCTCTCGTGGCTCTACCACGAGAACGCGCTCGAGGGCGTCGTCTACTCGAGCCAGGAGCTCGAGGTCGCTCTCGCGAACCAGCCGCTCGCCGACGCGACGTTCGTGAGCGCGCTGCGCGAGATCCGGAACCACAAGACGGCGGTTGACCTCGTCCGCGAGGAGGCCCGGGCCAAGAAGCTCCGGATCAACCTCACGCTCGTGAAGAAGCTCTACGAGACGCTCGGCGCCGGGATCGAGGGGCGGAGCGCGGCGGAGTACCGCAAGGACATGCCGCTCCACCGCGCGTACTTCCACGAGATCGCCCCGCCGGTCCGGATCCCCGCGCTCCTCCAGAAGGTCCTCGAGCACACCGACTCGGCCGACTTCCGGAACACCCATCCCATCCAGCGCGCCGCGAAGCTGCACCACGGCTTCATGCAGGTGTTCCCGTTCACCGAGAACTCGGGACGCGTGGCGCGGCTGCTCGCGAACCTGGTCCTGTTCCACGACCAGTACCTTCCCTGCATCATCCACGCGACCGACCGGCAGCGGTACTACGAGTCCCTCCGGCTCCCCGAGGCGGCGCTGCGGGATCTGATGATGGACGCGTACGACAACGCCCTCGACCAGGGCGAGAAGTTCTTCCAGGCCGCCGCCTCGGAGAGGAAGAAGAAGGCTGTCCGCTAGGCGGTCAGCAGGCTGCCCGACGGACCGGCAGCGCCCGCCCTCCGATCCCTCTTTGGGGGTATCGCCGTCGCTCCGAGCGGGCCTTGACGCGCACTACTGGTGATTAACGACCCGGCCCGTCGGCTGCCAACCGACTGACGAGAGGGCGCTTTTCGCCGGTGGACGCCTGGCCACTGCCAGGCGTGGCGGGTGGGGGCCCGGCTATTGTATATCCCAGCCCCCCTATGCTCCTGGGTGCGCACGAAACCATCGGCGGTGGGGTCTCGCAGGCGTTCGCCCGCGCCGAGGCCGACGGAGCGGACTGCCTCCAGATCTTCACGCGCAACGCGCGGGGCTGGGCGGCGAGGCCGCTCGAGTCGGACGAGGTGGCGCGCTTCCGGGGCGAGGCGAAGCGGACCCGCAAGCCCGTGGCAGCCCACTCGTCCTACCTCATCAACCTCGCCGCCGGGGACCGCGACATCCGCCGGAAGAGCTGGGACGCGCTCGCGGACGAGCTGCAGCGCTGCGAAACGCTCGGGATCGCGGCGCTCATCTTCCACCCGGGCAGCCACCCCCAGGAGGCGCAGGGGCTGAAGCTGGTCGCGCAGGGGATGGCCCGGGCGCTGGAGAAGAGCCCCGGGAAGGCCCGGCTCCTCATCGAGAACACCGCCGGCCAGGGCGCGAGCCTCGGCTGGCGCTTCGAGCAGATCGCCGCGATCCGCGCCGACGTCCCCGCCGCGCTGCGTCGCAGGGTGGGCGTCTGCCTCGACACCTGCCACACCTTCGCGGCGGGCTACGACATCTCCACCGAGGACGGCTACGCGAGGACGATCGAGCAGCTCGATGACGTGCTGGGACTGCGCCTGGTCCAGGCCTTCCACCTCAACGACTCGAAGAAGGGGCTCGGCTGCCGGGTGGACCGGCACGAGCACATCGGGCAGGGGGCCCTCGGCCTCCTCCCCTTCCGGATGCTCGTGAACGACCCGCGCTTCGCGGAGGTCCCGGGCTTCGTGGAGACCGAGTCGCGCTTCAAGGAGAACATCGCGGTGCTCCGCTCGCTGGTGCGCCGATGAAATCCAACCTCCCCATGCGCCACCCCACCCCCGAAGAGCCGCCCGGCCGCGGCGCGCGGCCCCTGATGCGCGCCGCGCGGATGGCCCTCTACCCGCGGCACGTCGAGTCCACCCGGGTGAAGCTCGACCGCCTGGTCCAGTACGCCCGCTCCCACAAGCGGGCGCTGGTGCTCACCCACGACAACCCGGACCCGGACTCCATCGCGGCGGGCGTGGCGCTGGCGCACCTGCTCGAGAAGCTCGCCGGCGTGGAGGCGATGGTCGCCTACGGCGGCATCGTCGGCCGCGCCGAGAACCGCGCCCTCATCCGCGTCCTGAAGCTGCCGGTGGTCCCCATCGCCCGCGTGGTCTTCGACGACTTCGACCTCATCTGCATGGTGGACACCCAGCCGGAGCAGGGGAACCACTCGCTCCCCGCCCGCCACTTCCCGGACGTGGTCATCGACCACCACCCGGAGCGGCCCGACTCGCACCTCGCCCCCATCGCCGACGTGGGCGGCCCCATCGGCGCCACCTCCACCGTGGTGGCCGAGTACTTCCGCGCCAGCGGGCTCAAGATGCCCCCGCAGATCGCCACCGCGCTCTTCTACGGCATCAAGGCCGACACGCGCGACCTGGGCCGCCAGACGACGCGTCAGGACGTGGACGCCTACCTCTGGCTCTACCCGATGACGGACAAGGACGCGCTCGGCGAGATCGAGCACCCGCGGCTGCCCATCGACTACTTCCGCCTGTACCACACGGCCATCGAGAAGGCGGAGGTGTTCGGCAACGCCGTGATCTTCGATCTCGGCGAGATCTACGCGCCCGACATGGTGGCGGAGGTGGCGGAGCGGTTCCTCTACTTCGAGCACGTGAAGTGGTCGCTCGCCTTCGGCGAGTACGAGGACGCGATCTACTTCTCCCTGCGCAGCGGCGACCGCCGCACCAACGCCGGCCGGCTCATCCGCGAGGTGATCGAGGCGCGGGGCGGCTCGGCGGGCGGGCACGGCACCATGGCCGGCGCGCGGATCCCCGTGAAGGGGTTCTCGGCGGCGGCGAAGAGGCGGCTCCGCGACGAGGTGGTGCTGGACTTCCTCCGGGCCTTCGGCGTCCGGGCGCGAAGGCCCAGGAAGATCGTGTGAGCGGGCGCGCCGAGCGCTCCCCCCTCACCCGGCGCGGCATCCTCGGTTGATTCGCGCCCTCCCCCTCCCGCCTCGCGGAGGGAGAGGGGAAGGGGCAGAGGGGCCGATGATCTACCTCGACCACAACGCCATCACCCCGTTGCGCCCCGAGGCCCGGGCGGCGATCTCGGCGGCGCTCGACGTCTTCGGGAACCCCTCGTCCGTCCACGCGGCCGGCCGCGCCGCCCGCGACCTCCTCGACGGGGCGCGCGGCCAGGTGGCGCGCGCCCTCTCGGCCGCTCCCGGGGAGATCGTCTTCACCTCCGGCGCGACCGAGTCGGCGGCGCTCGCCAGTCGCGGGGCGCTCCGGAGCCCCCGGCCCGGCCGCCGCCGCCTGGT
>Ga0335082_10008195_pt1 | contig 11342 bp, 9 predicted proteins | sample Lox_Sample_41_FD_206718 | JGI IMG/M metagenome (GOLD analysis project Ga0335082, IMG submission 206718) | Soil microbial communities from Loxahatchee National Wildlife Refuge, Florida, United States - Lox_Sample_4.1 | ecosystem: Environmental > Terrestrial > Soil > Wetlands | place: USA: Florida... | reverse complement strand
GGCCTCGGTGCGATGGCCCCCGCTCCTTTCGACGTCGTCACGCCGTGATGTCGAACTGGAGGCTGCGATGAGCGTCGGCGCTGCGTCCGATCACGCGAGCTCCGTGGCCCCCCCGCCGGCCCGGACCCAGAGCGCATGGGCGAGCAATCCGGCGATGGCGCTCTGGAGCACCATGGTCGGCAAGAAGGTCGTCATGGCAGTCACCGGCTTCGTGCTCGTCGGCTTCGTGGTCGCGCACATGCTGGGCAACCTGAAGATCTTTCTCGGTGCGGGCGCGATCGACGCCTACGCCGTCTTCCTCCGCACGATGGGGGAGCCGCTGCTTCCGTACGGCGGGCTGCTGTGGATCCTCCGGATCGTGCTGCTTGCCGCGGTCGCGCTGCACATTACGGCCGCTCTCCAGCTCACCCGCATGAACTGGGCCGCGCGCCCGCAGGGCTACGACACCAAGAAGTCGATCGCGACGACGTACGCAGCCCGGACCACGCGCTGGAGCGGCGTGATCCTCGCCCTGTTCGTCGTCTACCACCTGTTGCACCTGACGGCCGGCAAGCTCGGCTTCCAGCCCGGCGAGTACCAGCACCTGGCGGTCCACCACAACGTCGTGGCCGCCTTCTCCGTCTGGTATGTCGCGCTGTTCTACGTGGTCGCGATGGCCTGCCTGTGCCTGCACCTCGACCACGGAATCTGGAGCGGGCTTCAGACGCTTGGCTTGAGCGACGCGCGCACCACGCCGTTCCTCCGCGCGGTGTCGCGCGGCGTCGCGCTCCTGGTCTTCGCCGGATTCATCTCCGTGCCCGTGGCCGTACTGGCCGGCTGGCTGCGCTGAAGAGGAGAGCCGCGATGCCCGGTCATTCCGCCGAGACCCCGTCGAGCACCGGGCCGAAAGCCGTACCGCTCCTGGACGCGAGGATTCCCGCCGGGCCGATCGAGCAGAAGTGGGACCGGTGCCGCTTCGAGATGAAGCTCGTCAATCCCGCGAACCGGCGGAAGCACACGATCCTGGTGGTGGGCTCGGGCCTCGCCGGTGCCGCCGCGGCGGCGACGCTCGGCGAGCAGGGCTATCACGTGCAATGCTTCTCCTTCCACGACACGCCGCGCCGCGCCCACTCGATCGCCGCCCAGGGCGGGATCAATGCCGCCAAGAACTACCGCAACGACGGCGACAGCGTCTTCCGCCTCTTCTACGACACCGTGAAGGGGGGCGACTTCCGCGCCCGCGAGGGCAACGCCTACCGGCTGGCCCAGGTGAGCGTCGAGATCATCGACCAGTGCGTCGCCCAGGGCGTGCCGTTCGCGCGGGACTATGGCGGGCTGCTCGAGACGCGCTCCTTCGGCGGCGTACAGGTCGAGCGGACGTTTTACGCGCGCGGCCAGACCGGCCAGCAGCTGCTGCTCGGGGCCTATCAGGCGCTCGAGCAGCAGATCGCGGCGGGGATGGTGACCATGCACCCGCGGACCGAGATGCTCGACCTCGTCGTCGTCGACGGCCAGGCGCGCGGGATCGTCACGCGCAATCTCGAGACCGGTGCGATCAGGTCGCACGTCGGCGACGTCGTGGTGCTCGCCACTGGCGGCTACAGCAACGTCTTCTACCTGTCGACGAACGCCAAGGCGTCGAACTGCACGGCCATCTGGCGGGCGCATCGCCGGGGCGCGCTCTTCGGCAACCCATGCTTCACGCAGATTCATCCGACCTGCATCCCGCAGTCGGGCGAGCACCAGTCGAAGCTGACGCTCATGTCGGAGTCGCTGCGCAACGATGGGCGCGTCTGGGTGCCGAAGCAGAAGGGCGACACGCGCCGGCCGAACGACATCCCGGAGAGTGGGCGCGACTACTACCTCGAACGCCGCTACCCGAGCTTCGGCAACCTCGTGCCACGCGACGTCGCCTCGCGGGCCGCGAAGGAGGTCTGCGACGAGGGTCGTGGCGTCGGACCGGGCGGCCACGGCGTCTACCTGGACTTCGCCGACGCCATTGCACGGCTCGGAATCGACGACGTCCGGGCGAAGTACGGCAACCTCTTCGAGATCTACGAACGCATCACGGGCGACGACGCCTATCGCGTGCCCATGCGGATCTACCCGGCGCCGCACTACACGATGGGCGGCCTGTGGGTCGACTACCACCTGATGTCGACCATCCCGGGCCTCTTCGTCGCCGGCGAGGCCAACTTCTCCGATCAGGGCGCCAACCGCCTCGGTGCGAGCGCCCTCATGCAAGGGCTCTCCGACGGCTACTTCATCCTGCCCGCGACCGTGCCGGACTACCTGGCCACCGCCCGGCTCGAGAAGGTCGATCCTTCGCACCCGGCGTTCCGGGAGGCCGAGGACGAAGTCCGCCGGCGCACGCAGGCCCTGCTCGACGCCAAAGGCCGGCGGACGGTCGATTCCATCCACCGAGAGCTGGGCCGGCTCATGTGGGACGAGTGCGGCATGGCGCGGTCGGACGCCGGGCTGCGCCGCGCGCTCGAGAAGATTCCGGTGCTGCGCGAGGAGTTCCACAAGAACGTCCGCGTGCTCGGAACCGAGGAGGAGCTGAACCAGTCGCTCGAGAAGGCCGGCCGCGTCGCGGACTTCCTGGAGCTCGCGGAATTGATGTGCATCGACGCCCTCCACCGGACTGAGTCCTGCGGCGGCCACTTCCGCGTCGAGAGTGAGACGGCCGACGGCGAGGCGCGACGCGATGACGCCAACTTCTGCTACGTCGCGGCGTGGGAGTGGACGGCCGCCGGACGTCCGCCAGCACTCCACAAGGAGCTGCTCGCGTTCGAGCACGTCCACCTGGCGCAACGGAGCTACAAGTGACGATGAAGCTCACCCTCAGGATCTGGCGGCAGAAGGACCGGCGGACGGCGGGCCGATTCGTCAGCTACGAAGTGGGCGACGTCACTCCCGACATGTCGTTCCTGGAGATGCTGGACCTCCTCAACGAGGACCTGGAGGCGCGCGGCGAGGCGCCAGTGGCGTTCGAGCACGATTGCCGCGAGGGCATCTGCGGCTCGTGCGGGTTCCTCATCGATGGCGTGCCCCACGGCCCGCGGCGTCACACCACCGTCTGTCAGCTCCACATGCGCTTCTTCAACGAAGGCGATTCCCTCACCCTGGAGCCGTGGCGCGCCCGGGCCTTCCCGGTGGTCAAGGACCTCGTCGTCGACCGCTCGGCGTTCGACCGCATCATCCAGGCCGGCGGCTACATCACCGCTCCTACGGGCAGCGCTCCCGACGCCAACGCGATCCTCATCGGGAAGGAGGCGGCGGACACGGCGTTCGACGCAGCTGCGTGCATCGGCTGCGGGGCCTGCGTGGCGGCCTGCCCGAACGCGGCGGCAATGCTGTTCACCGCGGCCAAGGTCACGCACCTGAATGCGCTCCCGCAGGGGCAGCCGGAGCGCGAGGAACGGACGCTCAACATGGTGGCCGCCATGGGCCGCGAGGAGTTCGGGACCTGCTCCAACCACGCCGAGTGCGAGGCCGTGTGCCCGAAGGGCATTCCCCTCGAGTTCATCGCGGGCCTGAACCGCGACCTGATTCGCGCGGCGTTCCGTCGTCGCCGCGAGCCGGTGCGAGTCCTCGGCGTCCCGCAGCACGCGGCTCACGAGGACGTGTAGGAGCGCCACGTCGGCTCCCGGGGCCGCATCCTCGGGATGCGTACCTCCGGCGCCTCGGCCGCGCTCAAGGAGCTGCAGCGGAAGTTCGGCTTCGAGCCGGATCCCCGCCGGCGCCGACGAGGACGACGTCCGCCTCGTTGGCGCTCGGCGAACTCGATCGATCCATTCCGGTCCGTTGGCTCATGGCGTCTCCGTTCGTTGTGGCTGCGTCGCGTCGGCACGACGCGGGCCCGCCACGCCACGTGCTCCGGTGTCACGAGAGGATGCATAGGCGGGCATCCACTGCGCGGCGGCGATGCCATCGCGCAGCTGTGCTTCGCTCGTCTTCGGTGCTGCCCCGGCGCGTTGCGCCTCGAGGCCGACCGCGACCGCGATCTCGGCCGCGACGGCGCGAAGATCCGTCAGCCGCGGCAGCAGAGACGCGCCGGGGTCGCGCAGCGCCGGCGACTGGTCGCCAAGCGCGCGGGCGGCCGCGAGGATCATGCCGTCGGTGACCCGCCGGGCGCGCGCGGCGGACACCGCGAGACCGATCGCCGGGAAGATGTAGATGTTGTTGCACTGCGCGATCGGAATCGCCCGCCCGCCGTGGGTGACCGGCGCGAACGGCGAGCCCGTGGCCACGAGCGCGCGGCCGTCCGTCCAGCGAATGAGGTCCTCGGCGGTCGCTTCCGATTTCGCGGTCGGGTTGGACAGCGGGAAGATGATCGGACGCTCGACCTTGCGCGCCATCTCCCGGACGATCGGCTCGGTGAACGCGCCGTGGGCGGTCGACAGGCCGATCAGGATCGTCGCGTCGATGTTGTATATCACGTCCGCGAGCGCGGCCCCGACGATACGCTCGCGGGGCTGCGCGTACACGCGCTGCTCGGCGCTGAGGTCGGTGCGACCCGAGTGCAGGAGCCCGTCCTTGTCGACGACCCAGAAGCGGCGGCGCGCATCCTCGTCGGTCAGCCCGTCGTCGCGCATCGCAGCCCGCAGGAAATCCGCGACGCCGATGCCCGCCGAGCCGGCCCCGAGCATGACGACCTGTTGATCCCGCAACCGCCTTCCGGAGACCTTGATGGCACCGAGGACCGCACCGAGGGCGACCGCCGCGGTCCCCTGGATGTCGTCGTTGAACGTCAGCAGCTCGTCCCGATACCGCTCGAGGATCGGGCGGGCGTGTGGCGTCGCGAAGTCCTCCCACTGGAGGCAGGTGTCGGGAAGCTCGTGCTGGACCGCCCGGACGAACCGATCGACGAAGTCGAAGTACGCATCTCCGGTCACCCGCTCGTGGCGCCAGCCGAGGTACTCGGGATCGCGAAGGCGTTCCGGGTTGTTGGTCCCGACGTCCAATACGATCGGGAGCGTCCGCTCCGGATGGATTCCGCCGATCAGCGTGTAGAGGGAGAGCTTGCCGATCGGGATGCCCAGGCCGCCCGCGCCCTGGTCGCCGATCCCGAGGATGCGCTCGCCGTCCGTGACGACGATGACGTCCACTTCCGGGTTCGGACGGTTGCGCAACAGCGCCGCGATGGAGTCCCGCAGCGGGTACGAGAGGAAGAGGCCGCGCGGCCGGCGGTAGATGTGGCTGAACTGCTGACACGCCTGCGCGACCACCGGCGTGTAGACCATCGGCGTCATCTCCTCGACGTGATCGAGGAGCAGCCGGTAGAAGAGCACCTCGTTCGCGTCCTGGAGCGCGCGCAGGTAGATGTGCCGCTCGAGGTCGTCGCTCTTGCGCGAGTATGCCTCGTAGGCGCGCGTCATCTGCTGGTCGAGCGTCTCGACCTGCGGCGGCAGGAGGCCGTGCAGTCCGAGAGCGCTTCGCTCCTCGTCGGTGAACGCCGTTCCCTTGTTGAGGATCGGCACGTTGAGGATCTCTGCGCCCGACGGGCGGGCTCGTTCGAGTGTCTTCGTCATGTCAGGCCACTCGGATCATCTTCTTGTCGACGAACTCACCGATCCCGAGCTCGCCGGCCTTCCCTTCCCAACGCCCCCTCCGACCGGCACAATCCAGACGTCGCAGCTGTTCGCCTTCCAGTTGGCCGTAATCGTGGGCAAGGTCGCAAGATACCAGCCCGAGTCCAACAGCGTGTCGAAGACCTTGTCGATCTTCGCGCGGGGGATGCCGAACACATATTCGACCCCTTGCGCTTCCAGACTCTTGACGAGCAGTTCGGCACCGGTTTGCGGACTGGGTTTCATCGCAGGCTGACTCATCGCTTCTCGCCCTCCGCCTTGGCAAGATCCGCCCGCGGATCCCGGCGCAGGCGGCTCTGGCGCGCTTCGGAAGCCTCTGGTCTCGAGGGCTGTTGATGCGCAGGATGCGCACGAAGTCCGCCTCCGGCGGCTTGCCCAGGAAGGCGAGACCGGACTCGCGCGCGGCGCTTGTCTGCGGGAGCCACGGTGGACTCGAGGTCCACGATGATGCCGTCGCCCGCGCGGGCGGCAGTGAAGCGCTCGGGATGCGATCCCGGCGTGAGCAGGAAACTGCGACACGCGCGGAGGCGGGCGCGAAGCGAAGGGGTTGCGGATATCAGCGGTTGGACCCCCTCGAAGTCGATGTGGACGCCGCTCGCGCGAGCTCGATGAGGCGCGCCGCCAGGGCTTCGTGCGCCACCGACGGGCGGAGCGGCGCGCTCTCGTCGAGCGCCTGCCGCCGTGTCTTGCGACGGCGATCCTGATTCTGTGTCTCGGTCGGTGCGGATCTCGCGTCCATCTGTCGCTCACTGGAAAACATAGCAACGAACGTGCCAATCTTGAATGACCCGAAAGAGAGCCCTACGAGCCCCGACGAGAACGGATCGCCACTACTTGGGCGATGGTGCCGGCCAGACGGCGCGCCGCTGGCCATGCAGCGATTCGCTCCTCCGTGGCGCCGTCGAGCTCCGCTCCGTTTTCCGGAAGGGCCGGTCTATTGCCTCCCGGCTGCGGCGTCCTTCGAACCGTCCTCGGCAACGGTTTCCGCAACGCCGCGAAGCCGTGCGCTTCCTGTGCGACGTGCTCGAGCGGATGCAAGGTCATCAGGAGAAAAAGCGCGCGATGCTCCGCAAACTCCGCGTCTCGCGCGTCCTCTGAGCCCGGCGCGAACGTCGACGTGCTCGAGAAAAGACCTCGGCTTTCCGAACGTCGTGAGCTAACGTGAAGCGCCAACTCCGACCGTAGGGGATGGCGCGCCGGTATCCGCTGCGAGCAGATCGCACGGGCTTCGCGAGCCGGCGCGCGCGTCGGCTCGGCCGCGACATCTCTCCCATCGATATGCCGTCGGGCATGAGGTCCACCGGACGGGACTCCGGCGCGTCTTTGGGCGCGCGCCTCGCTCCTCCGGCTTGGCACGCCTCATGCGAAGAGGATCCTTCGCATCGTTTGACAATCGCAAGGGAGACGTCATGAGCCGTTTTCACCGTATCCTCGTCGCCATCGACTTCTCGGAGCACTCGCACGCGGCGCTTGAGCGCGCAGTCGCAATGGCACGAGGCGGGAACACCGTGCTGTATCTCCTGTATGCCTATCCGGTCCCGCTCGCTTGGGCTATGGAGGTGCCAGCCGATCTGCTCGACAACCTGCGCGACGCCGCCGCGAGGCGTATGGAAAAGGAGCGCGCCGCCCTGCAGGCAAAGGGGCTTACCTGTGAGATCCATCTGCGCGCCGAACCGTCCTCGTCGGCGATCGTGGAGGCCGCTTCGGAGATCCACGCAGACCTGATCGTGATGGGAACCCGCGGCCGGAGCGGACTGAAGCACGTATTGCTGGGCAGTACGGCCGAGCGCACCGTGCGCACGGCTCCCTGCCCGGTGCTCACCGTAAGGGCCGGCGCATCGGTGACCGAACGGTTCGAGACGATCGTGGTCCCGGTCGACTTCTCCAAGCACACCGACGAGGTCCTCGCGATGGCGATCGATCTCGCCAAGGAGTGCAAAGGGCGAATCCACCTACTGCATGTCTACGAACTCGGGACGGCGGCCACCACCTATGGTGTTCCGTTTCCGCCATCGGTATGGACGGAAATCGAAGCGGCTGCCGAAGGACGTATCTCGCAGCTTGGGAAGCGCCTCGAGAGCGCAGGCATTCCGTTCACGCAGCAAACAGCGACCGCTCCCGTATCGGATGCGATCATCGAGGCGGCCTCCGCGCACGGAGCCGACCTCATCGTGATGGGAACGCACGGATACTCGGGGCTGAAGCACTTTTGCCTGGGGAGCGTCGCAGAGCGCACGCTTCGGCACGCTGGATGCCCGGTCCTCACGCTGAGCGCGCGAGGGTGTTAGCGGCCTCTCGTGGCCTGCTTGCCCCCTCGATCAGGAGCGGGTTGTCCACCGCAAAGTAGCAACTAACGGTGCGTAATAGGTGTCACGAGAGCCTCAGCGGATCCGGAGCAGGTAGACGCGCCCCACTCTGGGGCCCCGTCGCCTTCCTCCTCTCCGATGTGCCAAGCGATCGTTCCAATCAGTAGTATCGACTGTAATCACTTGGTGTTCTTGCACGGAAATGCCTCTGCGAGGCTTTCTGCAATCAAGCGAGTCGCCTCGCGAGATAAAGCCTCGGGATGCGCCACCAGCCACCGATTGAACACCGCCACGAGTTTGTCGACGCTGTCTGTCTCGGGCAGGCACCAACGGTGACCAAAGAGAGTTCGTTCGTGGCTCGGACCACGACGCCGGCAGCGCCGACTTTGTCGCGCCTGCAGAGCGCATCTCCACCTTCGCGGAGTTAAGCGGCTCTTCCCACTCAAGTCCGCGAATGGTTGACAACCTCTGGTAGGTCGCCGTGACTTCATCACGGCACGGCGAGGCACTCACCTGCCCTTTGCCTCGCGCAGCCGTGAGCGCCGGCCATTGTCGCGCGGCAACGAAACAAAGCGTCAGAACACCCGATTCGGCGACACTTGCCGCGCCGGCGCTGCCGAAGCTGCGTCGCCTCCGAGAGCACCGGCGCGTGGCGGAGCGCTCGCCGCGAGGTCTCGCGCTGTGGCCTGCGTCCGGGTTAGGAGTCGTGATAACCGACACGTAGCCCGGTCCCCTCGAGCGTTGGCAGCTTGCCCCCGTGGGTGCAGCGCGGGAGCTCGATGCGCGGCAGCAGGACGCGCTGCACCACCTCCGGCCAGGCGAAATGGCATCGTCGTTTGTCGAGGGTTGCGGGATCTTCGTTGCAGCTCCCGCTTCGACACGTACTTCGGATAGTTCGTAAAGAGCTGGGCGCCGAGGATCGGGACGTCGAACATGCTCTGATGGTTGGCGATCAGCACGTAGGACGTGCTTCAGCGCACGCCCGGCGAGCGCTCCACCTCGAGGCGCGTGCCGCAGAGGTGGATGGCGCCGACGAGCGCGGTCTGGAGCCAGCCGACGACGATCTCGTGGGGCCGGGGTCCGAAGAGCCGCGCCACGCGCTGAAGCGGATCGAAGACGACGAGGGGGATCAGGTACCTAAGGCGGGTCTCCTCGGGGCAGCGCCTCGACCATCTGTTGCGCGGTCCAGGCGACCGTCGGATGGGAGGTCGCGTGGACGTGAAGAATCCTGCGTCGCTTTGCTCAGCACGACGAACACGTAGAGCAACCGGAAAGTGACGGCGCGACCGTGAGGCCGAGCTTCCGCAGCTCGCCATGGATGGGCCGGAATGCACCATCTCGCCGCCGCGCCGCGGCATCCGCGGGGAGACGGAGATCCCCCCAACAATTGCTCGATGGTCAGTCCATCGGCAGCCGCCGCTGTCCCCGCCACCACAGCACCACGGTTCCTACGCCGGCTCGCAAGCTCCTGCGCATCAAGCTCTTCGTCAGCGGGTGGCGCGCGTGCGCGCGCTACCCTGGCTTGTCCCGCACGAGCCCGCGCTGCTCGACCTCGGCGCAGATGTCTGGATGCTGCAACCGCAGCGTCTCCCAGGCCATCGACCAGAGCGCCTGGCTCACCGTGCGCCCGGGGTTGCCGCGGTTGAGCCAGGGCTTCCTTCCGATCATCCAATGCACGCCGAAGCTATGGGGAACATCGGTGCGCATCGAGTTGAAGCGCGGGTCGATCGCCGTCCACACATCCTGGAACTCCACTTGAAGGAAGTGCTGCTCCGGAAAGCCGTAGCGGATGCCGAGCTCGTAGAGGTGCCGGTGACGAGGACCCCACTCGGGCATCGGCCGCTGGATGCGTGCGACCATGTCCTCGAAGCACTCGCGGTCCGGCTTGACGACCATAAGTCCGCCATTGATCCCGCCCATGACGTCGTCGTCGGACGACACGTCGAGGATCGCCGGCGGCACGGGCTTGCCGTGTCGGACGCCGTGCATGTGGCGGACGTACGCATACTGGCTCGTCGCATCGACGCTCTCGATCACGGCCGCCGGTGCTGGCAGCGTGAAGAGGTGGTCGAAGCAGCGGATCGGCAAGAGGTCGGCATCGACGAAACAGACTCGCTCATACGGAAAGAGCTGGGCGTCGAAGATGTGGAGCTTTGTGTAGACGTCTCGGTAGGCGTCCGACAGCAGCTCTCTCGGGTAGCCACTTTCGTGGGCGCGAAGGCGCTGGACGAGGAGCACGCGATCGTAGATCCGAGCGAGCAGGTCTCGCGTCTGCGGCGGTACCGAGTCATCCACCAAGCAGACGAGCGCTGCCCGCGTCTGCAGGTGCCAGCGCAGCGCCGCCCCGACGACGAGACATCCGGGCAGGTAGGCTTCGCCCCCCATGAGAAGCGTGACGTACGCGTAGCGATCGGGCGCGAGATCGGCGGGTAGGCGCGTGAAGACACGGGGATCGATGCCTGGATCGACGATGTCGCCTTCGTGATCGGCGAGCAGCAGTTCCCCGGCGAGCCCGCGCGCGAGACGTCGAACCGTCGTCCGTTCGCTGAACCGAGCGAGGATCCGTGCAGCCGTACCCTCGGAGACCTGAGGATGGTCCGCGTTCGCCAAGGCCGTTACCTCCGACGCGGCGACCAGGGACGGCACAAGAGAACCCACTCCATGCTCCCGATCGCTACGCTGATTTACCCTTCGGCCCTCCGCCCCCGATCAGTGTACCTGCCGATCTGATGGGGCGTCTCTCAATACGACTTCCTTGGCGTAGTAGGGAATAAGCCGCGCCCAAGTCGCTTCGGCGTGATCGACTCTATCCTGAACTGGCTTTGCGACGGATTGCCTGCGCGCTTCCTCGCGGGCGTCGCGGGCCAAGGATCCGATTCGATCGTAGATCGGGAGCGTCGCGTCGAGACCTTGCCCCGTTTCCAGATGACTCCATAGCGCCCAGGTCTCGCTGTCGAGCAACCGGAGCTTCTCTTCCAGTCGGTAGCGCGCGTTCATCTGCAAGGAGGCGAGATCGGCTATCGGCTCCTGTCGAAAAGCCTCACGCATCTCTGCGACGCACTGGGCAAGCTCCCGTGCGATCTGTGTCACCTTTTCCTGTTCCCAGGCCTGCCGCTCTACGGCGCGAACAGGAACGGGTGTGAGGGCGAGGGCGACAGCGATCCCCCACGCACGATGCGCGTGTAGCGAGGGTCTCATCGGTGTTTGCGGAAAGCTCATGTCTCCTCCAATCGTCGCGTTTGTTGCCTCTCGCTCCAGAGCAAGGAGCGTGCCACCGCCTCGAGCTCGAGGGGCGGTGACAGACTCTCGCCGAGTTGGCCCTTCAATCGGTGGGCGCTGCAACGTCGCGCCTGCCCGGCGTGGGGCGCTCGTAGATGCCGCTCTATCGGCACTGTGCCGAGCTGTTGGCAGCCCACCGCCTGCGGCTGTCGCGGCGAGGCCGAGTGATCGAAGGATGCCGGCG
>Ga0335082_10008194_pt1 | contig 11343 bp, 12 predicted proteins | sample Lox_Sample_41_FD_206718 | JGI IMG/M metagenome (GOLD analysis project Ga0335082, IMG submission 206718) | Soil microbial communities from Loxahatchee National Wildlife Refuge, Florida, United States - Lox_Sample_4.1 | ecosystem: Environmental > Terrestrial > Soil > Wetlands | place: USA... | reverse complement strand
GCCACTCTGAACCTGATCCATCATGAAGGTCATATGCGCCATTCGGATGAAAAAAGTGACTGTCGCATCCGTAATGGGCCTCCCCCCAGGATCGGTGAGACGTACCTGAAAGAGGTTCTTCCCAAGGCGAAGAGGTGAAACGGTCGACAAGATAATCCTGTACTCCGCCCGAGACCGGTCCAGGATTTTCGGGTCCTGATAATATTCCGGCAGGGTACAAGAGTTTAAAAGTCCGATCAGAAGGATCGATACGGAAATCAAGCGTTTCGTGAAATTCCCCATTCAACAATTCCTTTCATCATGGAATTTTCCCCTCCCTACGATTCCGACCGCGCCTCCTACCCCTTCCAGATCAGATAGACTGCCGGGATCACAAACAAGGTCAACAGCGTCGTGGTCACCGTGCCACCGATTTAAAGTTGAAATAAAGGATATTTATATACTACATTATTCCTAAAAAAGGTTGTATGTTTTTTTATTTAAAGATAAGAAATCGCCTCACAAGAAGGAAAAGAGATCTTTTCTAATAATTCCTTAATCGAAAATCGATCACGATCCAGATTCACGCCGTTGTTGACAAACTCATTCGGGCTGCCCTACAATAACCCCGTTTATTATCGGCATCGTTATTTAATCCAGAATCCACACACCCTCACATCTCCCCGACAGGAGCATCCGGAGGTTTTCATATGGCTCAACCAACCATCGAATCGGTGTTGAAAGAGCGCCGCGTCTTCAAACCTCGAGCCGCCTTCAGCCGGTGGGCCCACATCAAAAGCCTGAAAGAATACAAAAAACTCGCCCAATCGGCCGAGTCCAAACCGGAGGCGTTTTGGGCCAAGGTCGCGGGCGAGCTTCATTGGTTTAAAAAATGGAAGAAAGTGCTTCAGTGGGAACCGCCGTTCGCCAAATGGTTCATCGGCGGGAAGATCAACATCGCCTACAACTGCATCGATCGCCACCTCCAGACCTGGCGTCGGAACAAGGCCGCGATCATCTGGGAAGGCGAGCCCGGCGACACCCGAATCCTCACCTACCAGGAGCTTCACCGCGAGGTCTGCAAGTTTGCCAACGTGTTGAAGCAGCTGGGGACGAGGTCCGGCGATCGCGTCGCGATCTACATGCCCATGGTTCCGGAACTGGCGATCGCGATGCTGGCCTGCGCCCGGATCGGGGCCACCCACAGCATCATCTTCGGCGGCTTCTCGGCCGAAGCCTTAAAGGATCGGATTAACGACGCCAAGGCCCGGTTCCTCGTTACCGCCGACGGCAGTTACCGAAAGGGCGCCGTCGTTCCTCTGAAAGAAAACGTGGACAAGGCGCTGACCCAGACCCCCACCATCGAGAAGGTCGTGGTGGTCCGCCGGGTCGGAACGGCCGTTCCGATGGAGGCCAATCGCGACCGCTGGTGGCACGACCTGATGAAAGGGGCGTCGGCCGTTTGCGAGGCCGAGCCGCTTGACTCGGAGCACCCGCTGTTCATCCTGTACACCAGCGGCACGACCGGAAAACCCAAGGGAGTCGTCCATTCCACCGGCGGATACCTTGTTCAAACCTATATCACCAGCAAGTGGGTCTTCGACCTGAAAGACGAGGACACCTACTGGTGCACCGCCGACATCGGGTGGGTCACCGGCCACAGTTACATCGTCTACGGGATCCTCGCCAACGGCGTGACCTCGGTAATGTTTGAAGGCGCCCTGACCCACCCGGCTCCCGACCGCGTCTGGGAGATGATCGAAAAATATCGCGTCAATGTCTTCTACACCGCCCCGACCGCCATCCGGGCCCTGATGAAACTCGGAAACCAGTGGCCCGATAAGCACGACCTAAGCAGCCTCCGGCTTCTGGGAACGGTCGGCGAGCCGATCAACCCCGAGGCCTGGATGTGGTACAACACCGTCATCGGGAAAGGCCGTTCCCCTATCGTGGATACCTGGTGGCAAACCGAGACGGGGGCCATTCTGATCACGCCGCTACCCGGAGCGACCCCGACCAAACCCGGCTCGGCCACCCTGCCCTTTCCCGGCATCGTGCCGGAGGTGGTCAACAAGGACGGCACGACGGCGGGCACGGACCAGGGAGGCTATCTTGTAATCAAGAAACCTTGGCCGGCCATGCTCCGGACGATCTACGGGGATCCCGAACGGTACAAAACGCAGTACTGGAATTTCGTCGAGGGTTGTTATTTCACGGGTGACGGCGCACGGCGCGACAAGGACGGTTATTTCTGGGTGATGGGCCGCGTGGACGATGTGATCAACGTGTCGGGTCACCGGCTGGGGACCATGGAGATCGAGAGCGCCCTGGTCAGTCATCCGACCGTGGCCGAGGCAGCCGTGGTCGGTAAACCGGACGATTTAAAGGGAACGGCGATCGCGGCGTTCGTGACGCTGAAAACCGGAAATGCGCCGTCCGATCCCTTAAAAGAAGACCTCCGCAACCACGTCACGAAAGAAATCGGGGCGATCGCCCGGCCGGACGAGATCCGATTTACCGACAGCCTTCCCAAAACCCGCAGCGGAAAGATCATGCGCCGGCTGCTCCGGGACATCGCCTCGGGAAAAACGACCGTCGGTGACACGACGACGCTGGAAGATTACTCGGTACTGACCAAACTCATGGAGGAAGAGGAGTAGGGGCGACCGGCCGGTCGTTCTTGCCGCCGTCATGATGTTGCGCTGCCATGCCCGGTAACCGGTTAAACGGAAAGGTGGCGCTGGTGACGGGCGGCGGACGTGGAATCGGTCGCGCGATCGCGATGCGTCTGGCCGCGGAGGGCGCCACCGTGGCGATCTGCTCCCGGACGGAGAAGGAGTTGAAGGAGACCTGTCGGGAGATCAAACGTCGGCACGGAGAGGTCTTCTCCCGGGTCGTGGATCTCGCATCCGCCACGGCCATCCGCTCCCTCGTGAAAAATTTTAGGCGCCGTTATTCCAAGATCGATTTCCTGATCAACAACGCCTCGCTGCTTGGGCCGCGTCGCCCGATCGCCGAGTATCCGCTCAAGGACTGGGAAGCGGTATTGAAGGTCAATCTGACCGCCCCGTTCCTGCTAACGCAAGAGGTTCTCCGCTTGATGATACCGCAGAATTCGGGCTGCATCCTCAACATCACCTCCAGCGTCGGCCGCCGCGGCCGGGCCGAATGGGGAGGCTATTCCGTTTCAAAATTCGGTCTCGAGGGACTCACGCAGATCCTGGCCGAAGAACTTCGCGAGCATCGGATCCGCGTCTTGGCCCTGAACCCCGGAGGAACACGGACCGCGATGCGGGCGGCGGCCTATCCCGAAGAGGATCCCGACCGGCTTCCGACCCCGGATATGGTCGCCCAGGCCGCCCTCGATCTTCTTTTGCAGGAAGACATGGCCTTGAGCGGCCAATCGTTGGATGCGCGATCGCTGATGAAAAATCCGGCAAATTCCCAAGGGGAAAACGAATGACACTTACCAGCGAGCACGGCGAGCGAGAGGGGGAGGCTCCCGTGGCCTGGCCGCGGGAGGGGGCGACGCAAGCCCCTATAATTCGATGAAAGCGGTCGTCTTTCACGAGCACGGCGGTCCCGAAAAACTGGTCTATGAGGACGTCCCGACGCCGGCGCCCGGCGAGGACGAGGTCCTGATCCGTGTCAAGGCTTGCTCGATCAATCACGTGGACATCTGGGTCCGTCAAGGCATTCCGGCTTACAAAACCGTCATGCCGCATATCTCGGGCTGCGACGTCGCCGGCGTCGTGGAGGCGGTCGGGCCTAACGTCGCCGGGATCACCCGGGGCGAGAAAGTAATCGTGGCGCCGGGCTTGAGCTGTTTTCGGTGCGCCTACTGCCTTTCGGGGCAGGACAATATGTGCATCGCGTACAAAATCGTGGGCGCCCATACCAACGGAGGGTATGCCGAATACATCAGCGTCCCCGCGATCAATGTCCTTCCCATGTCCGGCGTCCTCCGATTCGAAGACGCCGCCTCCTTCCCGCTGGCGTTCATGACCGCCTGGCATATGCTGATCACGCGGGCCGAACTCAAGGCCGGTCAGGAGGTGCTGATTCTGGGGGCCGGAAGCGGAATCGGGATCGCGGCGATCCAGATCGCGAAACTGGCCGGGGCCTGGGTGATCGCCGCGGCCGGCCGGGACGACAAGCTGGAGAAGGCCAAGGCCCTCGGCGCGGACGAAGTGATCCATTACCGACGGGAGGATTTTTCGAACAAGATCCGTGAATTAACGGGCGGAAAAGGGGTCGACGTCGTATTCGAGCATGTCGGTCCGGAAACCTGGGAGAAGAGTCTCACCTCGCTGGCCAAAAACGGAAAGCTCGTCACCTGCGGCGCCACCACCGGGCCGGAGGCCAAGACGGACCTCCGATACATCTTCTCGCGACAGCTCTCGATCCTCGGCTCCATGATGGGAACGCGGAGCGATCTGCTGGAAGTGACCAAGCTGATCGAGATCGGAAAACTCAAGCCGGTCATCGACTCGGTCTTCCCCTTGAAGGAAGCTCGGAAGGCTCAGGAACGGATGCTGGAGCGGAACATCTTCGGGAAGCTGGTCCTCGTCCCCCAATAGCCTGCCGAAACCTTTCCAGGTCTCACTTGCGATGTCGGATTGGATTGAGTATAATGCGGCCATCGTTGATCCCAGACGGAGGCAAAGCGCGACATGTCCTTAGCCCTTTTGATGAAACGGGAACTGAAGAAGATTTCGCCGGTGACCACGATCCAGGAGGCGGCACGGATCATGGGAATCCAGAAAGTCGGCTCGCTGTTTGTCGAGAAAGACGGTCTTTTGGTCGGGATTCTCACCGAGACCGACATCGTCCGCAAGGCCGCGGCCAAGGGGCTCGATCTCAAGAAAGACACGGTCGACTCGATCATCAGCAAGCCGATCATTTCGATCGAGTCGACTCGATCGCCTCAGGATGCTTTTGACCTGATGGGCGAAGTGGGAATACGGCATCTGGGAATTACGGAGCGCGGGAAGATCGTGGGAGTTCTGTCGGTGCGCGACCTGCTGGTTTATTTTAAGAAGCAGTCCGAACCGCGCATGGGAATTGATTGACGAAACGTTACCCTTCTCCGGAACGCACCTCGGCTCGTTCGCGTTTCTTGACCGCCTGATGCCGCTTGTTCGCCAGCATCTTTTCCTTTGCGCGCCGGGACCGCCGGCGTTTCTGCCGACGGATCTTCTCAACCCGTTGCTGCTCCGCGCTGAGCGCTCCAAGACGCTTCCCTTCGATCCGATCCAGCAACAGCCGTCGCGCCAGAAAACGATTTAATCCCTGGGAGCGTGCTTCCTGACATTTAACCGTGATCCCGGTCGGCCGGTGGACCAACAGGACGGCGGTCGAGGTTTTGTTGACGTTCTGTCCACCCGGACCGGAGGAACGGACAAAACTTTCGTCCAGATCTTCCTCACGAATGCCGAGCAGCCGCATTCGTTCGATCAGTTGTTGGTGTTTTGGAGCTGAAACGGGAAAGATCGGCATGCGGGCCGTTATTTCTTCCTGGCCGCCTTGGCTTTTGCGTCCTTGTTTAAATCTTTCGTCGAAGCCATCAGGCGTTTGACGTTGTTCACGGAGAAGCTCTTGCTGCCCTTGCGTTGGATAATCTCGTGAATGATTCCGGTTTCGGGAGCCGGTTTCGTGAAAATCTGGGTCAACTCCTCGCTGTCCAGGACCTCCTCCGTAGTGAATTGTATCCCTTTTCGCTTCATATCGGCCACTTCTTTTTTAATATCTTCCACGGCATAGGCGATGTGGTGCAGCGCGTTTCCATGCTGCTTCACCCATTCCTTCACCACGCCGCCCTCCCCCACACCCTCGCTGATAAAGACCGAGATCCCCTGCCCGTCCTTCGCTTTGAGCGCCGCGCACCGGGCCTGGGTATTGTCATCGAAATCGATAAAAAACCGGTCCGTCACTTCAAAGTCCATCACCTCGGTGTAAAATTTCACGGCCTTCTCCAGATCCGTAACGCGGAATGCGATATGATCGATATGCTTGCCCGCCATCGTCTTACTCCTTTTTCTTACGACTTTTCTTACGATACACTATTTTTTCCCGGACCGCCATCCCTCGCCGGCTCAATTCCTTGACAAACGGTCCGGCCGGAACGGCCGTCTCGAGCGGAACGACCCCTTTATCCCGGATCTCTTTGCGAGCCAGCATCGCGGTCACGATTCCGGTCGAAAAACCGGTCGTCCGCTCCATCGCCGAAAACCCGGTCGCGGAATCGTCATATTCGAGCATATCCAGAATCAACTCGGCCGGGCGCCGGTTCTTTCGGCCCCGGCAGATCACGCGAAGCACGACCAGGTCGCGATCCTCCGGAAAGGCGATTCGGTCCCCGACGACCTTTACGAAAAGATCTCTCGGCGCCACGGACGTCCCTTTGACCGAGACCGGCCCCGGCTCCAGCAGTCCGAGATCGCGAAGCAGTTTGATCTTCTCGTAGTGGCCGGGGTATCGGACCGTCTTGTAATTGTAGGATTTCAGCCGTCCTTCGAATGTCCAGGGGGAGGTCGAGGTCGCCCCGGCCGTCACGAAGGCCTCGCACTTGCCCAACGGTTTTGGAAAACGGATCTCTTCCAGCTCGCTGAATGTCTCGATCTCGGTCACCTTGCCATTTCGCAGCACATAGGCCTTTCCGAAGTAGTTGTTCAGCATGCCCTCCAGATTGAAGACGAGACGGTAACCGAGAGGCGGCCGCGGAATCTGCGGAAGCCCGCCGCAGCGGATTTCAACCGAATCCGGTTCATCCAGCCGTTCCATCCCGTAGACCGCGAGGATATTATTCATTCCAGGAGCCAGTCCGCAGTCCGGAATGATCGAAACACCCGCCGCTTTCGCTTCACCCGAAAATCGGCGCATCTCCTGAACCGCCACGATGTCGCCGCCCAGATCGCACATTGAGACGGCCGCCTCGATCGCGGCCCGTGCGATCCGGGGATTATAATAGTACGGCACGGCGCTCATCACGGCCGACGCGTCGCGCAGGACATTTACCAATTCCGAATGGTCCTGGACCGAGACCACAACCGCCTCAAGCCGGGTTGTGTTGGAAGAGGGCAGCAGACGACGAAGCCGTTCGGCCGATTTCTGGCAAAAGTCCGGATTGGCATCTGCAAGAATGATCCGATCGGCTTCGCCGAAGAGGGCCAGGTCATAGGCACAGGCCGTACCCTGACGTCCGGCACCGAGGATGACATAACGATAACCCATCAATCCTGCTCCTTAACATATCTTATTCTCAAAGTTTAAGATGGATTCCCAAAGACGTCAAGCCTGGCCAGGGCCCCGTCAAATCTAAGCCGGGGGTCCCTGCCCTGAGCGCGGAGGCACGCCGGAGCTTCCTTCGTGGGGCATTCACCCATCCAATCAACTGTGGACAAACGTTAGGTCGTTGAACGAAGCGCCATTGACAATGCAGTACGTTGTCGTGACTCGTGCGTCAAGCGAAGGGCAGGGACCGCCGGCTCATGTCCGAGACTCTCAACGATTGATTTCGCGGACCAGATGGCCCAACTCGGGTAGGATCAGTTTCTCCATGGCGAGACGTACAGCCGCTTCGGAGCCCGGGATCGAGATCACGATCTTTCCCCCATAGGTCCCCGCCATCGCGCGGCTCATCATCGCGGCCGAACCGATCTCCTGGTAGCTCAGAGAACGGAACAGTTCGCCAAAACCTTCCAGGCGTTTCTCCAGCAACCCCGCAACCGCTTCATAGGTGCCGTCCCGCTTCGAAATGCCGGTGCCGCCGTTTAAGATTACGGCTTGAACGTCCGGCTTGTTTGCGAGAAACGCCAGAAGTTTTTGAACCTCGATCGGCTCGTCCTTGACCCAATGCGAGGACGCGATGCGATGCCCTTGATCTGAAAGAAGCTTCCGGATTAACGCGCCGCTCGTGTCCGTCTCGGACGTGCGTGTATCGCTCACCGTCACGACGGCGCAGCTCACGACGGAAGGGGACTGCGCTTTGTGTTCTTTATGCCCCACTCACGGTCCCCAGACCGCGTCGGGGAGGAGGAGCCGCTTCACCGGTTGCCCTTTGATGATATGCTGCTCCAGGATCTCGGCGACATCGTTGGGTGTGACCTTCTGATACCAGACCCCGTCGGGATAGACTACAACCGTCGGACCGAAGGCGCAGGGACCCATGCAGGACGATTCCGTCACGATCAGCTTGAAAACCAGGTTGAGCCGCGCCATCTCCATCATGAAGCGCATGAAGACCTCTTTCGATCCGTTTCCGCTGCAGGAACCGCGCGGGTGGTCCGGAGGCCGCGACTGCGTGCAGACCAGAATGTGGTGCGTCGGTTTAGGCATGATGCCTCCTTATCATTATCATTTATATTAAGGCCACTTTGACTTGACCGTCTTCGATCCTGACCGAATACGTCCTGACTTTCATGGAAGGATTCGTGGAGCAGACGCCCGTTTTAACATTATATTTCCAACTGTGCCAGGGACAGATTACGTCCTCCCCCTCCAGCATCCCTTCGCCCAAGGGTCCTCCTTGGTGGACGCACATATTGTCGATCGCATAAAAGGTCCCGTTCAGATTAAAAAGGGCCACCTCCTCTCCATGGACATCCACCACGCGGCTCTCGCCGGGACCGATGTCCTTTGCATTGGCCACCGTCACAAAATCGGCCATTATTCTATTCCCTCCGCCATCCCATTTGCACAAAATTCAGAGGGTTATTTTATAGGAACAGGGTTGGGTATTCAATAAAAAAGAGCCGGCGTGATTGGAACAGAACTCGATGTGACGGCAACCGACTTCCTTTATCCGATGCTTGATCCTCTTGGAGGGGACCGGCCACTTTTGGTCGGCAAATTTTTCCGTCGCGAACCCGATAAGTGTTTAATTTTATTTATCTTGAAGCACAATCAGGGTTGTCGGCTTCGGTTGTTTAGATGGGTGTCTCACGAATTTGACAGCTTTCCAATCGCCGGTTATATTGTGATTCAGAAAGCTGCTTTACCTGATTCTACAACGATAACTAATTTATCAGGGGAACACGTGAAACTTCGAAAGCAGCTGCTTGGCACAGGAATAATTTCCATATTTCTTCTCCTACTCCTTGCATCTGTTCTGCCTGCCGCACCAACAGACCCGCTGGAGCAAGCCAAGAGATTAGAAGCCGACAAACAACTCGATCAGGCCCTCGCCGCCTATGAACAAGCGGTCCGTGAGAAGCCCGATTCGGGCGAGGCACTTCTCCGTCTTGGCAATCTTTATCGCAGGCTCGGTCGTTACGATGAATCGATTACGACGCTCCAACGCGCGGTAAAAATCCACGATCAACCGGAGACACACGCGGCGCTGGGTCAATCTTACGCTGCGCTGGAAGATTGGGGCAATGCGATTGAACAGTTCAAAGGCGCCTTGAAAGGGAATCCCCCTCTCTGGGATGTTTATGAATTGTTGGCCAATGCCTACCTCGCCCATAGAGAACCGGAAAAGGCGATCGAAACCCTTCAAAAATCACTGGAAGGCCCGGGCGATCACACGTTTCCCCATTATGAAATGGGCCTGATTATGATGAAAATGGACGATTACGACAAGGCCATGGAACAGTTTGACCAGGTTTTAAAAGCCATGCCGGACTATTATATGGCGCATTTTTATAAGGGAATGGTTCTGGAACGGGAAGGCCAGGACGAGGACTCCGAGAAAGAATTCCAGAAAGCGATTACAATCAATCCGAATCTTGGAATCGCCTACGCGGAATTGGCCACCCTTTATGACCGGCTTCAAAGAACAAAAGAAGCCATTCAGTATTACAAGAAATCGATCGAAATTAATCCTTATGCCACAGACGGAGAGTCCCGCCTCGCCGAACTCTACTACCGTCTGGAGCGTTACGACGACGCGATTCCTCTTTATGAGGCCGCCTTAACGCGGGAGTCGGAGGGGTTCGTCATCCAGTTTCGCCTGGGTGATATCTATCAAAAAAAGAATATGCCTGAAACGGCCATTGGATACTATCGGAAGGCGCTCAAGGCCTTCCCGATCCTTTTTTCGGCGCGTTACAGCCTCGGCGTCTCGCTCATACAAATCAAGCATTATAACGAGGCCTCCCAGGAATTGTCCGAGGTGATCCGGTTGAATCCCAACTTCTTCGCCGCCTACTACCAGATGGGGCTTGTGGAGTATCATCTCGGCAAAAAACCGGAAGCCAGAAAACATCTTGAAGAGTATCTTCACCAGGCGCCAGACGGCGACTTCGCGCCGGACGCCCAGAAAATGCTCAAATCGCTCTAAAGGGTAGAACCGAAGAAGCCGATAAAAAATGAAACGGATTTCTTACGAATGGAGTTTCTGGAGCGGCCTCGCGCTCTTTCTATGGATGGCGCTCATGCCCTGGTTTAGCCAGACCTCCGCGGGCGATCCCACATCGGTTAAGATCGTGAAAACTTCTCCGACCTATGCGGAGGAGATCAACAATCTCAAGGCTCTGGTCATTACCATCCAATTCAACCGAGAGATGGATCCTGCGATGCAAGAGGACTTCGTGATGGATCAGCGCGGCGTCACCGATGAGCAAGGCAACCCCATTGAAATTCAAGGGGAGCTGACTTGGCCGGACGCCAAGACGCTGCAATTCAAACCGAACGCGACCTTGAAACCTCATGCCACATACCAAGTCAGTCTTTTTTCGGTGCAGACCAAAGAAGGGGAAAGCATGGACCAAGTTCCTTTCCGCTTGGTTTTTACGACCGGCGCGGGGCAGTAAAGAATGCAGGCCCGGGAAGAAATAGCATCCAATACGATGGACAAGACAGGGAACCCAGGAGAACACCCAATGAAGATTAACCGCCCAAGCAAAGCATTGTTTTTTTCACGGTTCACTCTGACCGCATTCGTCATTTCAATTCCCACGCTCTTACTACAGAACACCGTTCATTCAGAAACGTCGCCCGGTCCCAGCACGGGCTCTCCCGTCACCATCGATATCCTGGACCAGATGGCGAAACTCCAGGGCGACATCGGGCCTCTGCCGGCCGTCCCGGTCCCGGCCGATAACCCGCAAACCCAAGACAAGATCGAACTGGGCAAAATGCTCTTCTTCGACTCGCGGCTTTCCGGAGACAACAAGATCAGTTGCAGCACCTGCCATGATCCTTCAAAGGGATTTGCGGACGGCAAGGCGCGGGCTATCGGATTCGGCGGCAAAGAGCTCGGACGACATTCCCCGACGGTCTTAAACGCCGCTTACAACACGGCCCAGTTCTGGGATGGCCGATCCCCCTCCCTGGAGGACCAGGCCACGAAACCGATCGAGGCCACCGGAGAGATGAACCTTCCGCGGCAGGTCATGGCCGGCCGACTGGTCTCGATGCCGG
>Ga0335082_10008193_pt1 | contig 11344 bp, 12 predicted proteins | sample Lox_Sample_41_FD_206718 | JGI IMG/M metagenome (GOLD analysis project Ga0335082, IMG submission 206718) | Soil microbial communities from Loxahatchee National Wildlife Refuge, Florida, United States - Lox_Sample_4.1 | ecosystem: Environmental > Terrestrial > Soil > Wetlands | place: USA... | reverse complement strand
GATAGGTGTGCAGCGATGCCCAGAACCGGTCCGGGCCGAGCAGGCGCTCGAGCATCCGCAGCACCAGTGCGCCTTTGGGATAGATATTGTTCGACGCCTTCGCCGCGAGCGGCATTCTGCGGCGCTGATCGATCTGCAGGAAGTGCTCGTACTCTTCGATGTAGTAATCGTCCGCGGCCTGGGGCCCGAGCTTCCCGCGCCAGTACTGTCCGGGCATGAATTCCGCGAACCCTTCGTTGAGCCAGAAGTTCGCCCAGTTCTCGGTCGTCGTGTAATCCCCGAACCACTGATGGGCCAGCTCGTGCGGAATCAGGATCCATTGATACCATGGACGATCCTGGTAGGCGCGGGCATCCGGCAACCAGTCGACGAGCGTCGTGGCGCTCACGTTCTCCATGCCGCCGAAGAAGTCCGCCACGGTGGTCTGCGCGTACTGCGCCCACGGATAGTCGACTCCGGTGAGCCGGGAATAGACGTCGATCATGTCCGGCGTCATGGAGAATACGCGGCGCGCGATACTCGAGTCCTCGTGGTACACGAAGTACTTCACCGGAATCCCGTGCCATGCATCGGTCAGCCGCGCGAGCGGAGCCACAATGAGGGACACGAGATACGTCGAGGCGGGCAGATCCTGGCGCCAAACAGCGGTATGCGTCCCGTCCGCGTTCTTCCTGTCCGACACCTCGCGGCCATTCGAGACCACCGTGTACGCCGCCGGCACGGTCGCGTTCAGCTCCCACGTCATCTTGTCGTTCGGGAAGTCGTAGGTCGGAAACCAGTAGTGGCTGTTCATGTCTTCGCCCTGGCTCCAGATCTGCTGGGGCCGGTGCGGCAGTCCTTCCGGAGCGATGAACGTCAGTCCTCGTCCGTTGTCGACCTTGCCGCCATACTCCGTGAGGAATCGTGTCGTGTCACGGAACGCGAGGGGGCGGGCCGGATAGACCACGAGTGTGTCGCCGTGACGGGTGAAGCGGAGCGCGGCGCCCTTGGCGCCTCCCCCCACGGCCGTCACGCGATCGATTCTCAGCAATTTTCCGCAGTCGAGAATGATCGAATCGAGTCCGGGGCGGAGCGCCACGAGCGTGGTCGTGACGCGACCGTTGAACGATGTCGAATCCCAGTCGAAGTCGCGCACCTCGATCAGCTGGTGCACGAGGTCGTAGTCGTGCGAGCGGGTGTAGGCGTCGTTCACGATCCGCTCGAGATTGGTCTGCGCGGCGGCGACGATGGGCAGCAGCAGGAACGGCGCAATGAAGCTCTTGGGCGAAACCATCCACCAGCTCGGGAAGCGATAGGGGAGGGAAATCTACACTCGCCGTTTCCGCACGTCGGAAAGCACTTCGCGGGCGGCGTTGTACCCGCAGGCGCCCATCACGCCGCCTCCCGGATGCGTGGCGGCGCCGCAAAGATACAGCCCGCGGAGCGGCGTGCGGTAATCCGCATACCCGGGAGCCGGCCGGAGGAAGAACATCTGGTTCAGCGTCATGGCCCCCTGAAAAATGTTGCCCCCCGTCAGCCCGTAGCGGCGCTCGAGATCGGGCGGCGACAGCACCTGGCGCTCGATCACCGCGCGCCGGACGTTCGGGGCATACTCGGCCAGGAGACCGAGACACCGGTCGGCAAACGCCTCCCGGTGCTCGTCCCAGCTCCCGTCGCGGAGGGTGTAGGGCGCGTACTGGACGAAGCAGGACATCAGGTGCCGTCCGGGAGGCGCGACCGACGGATCGACCACGCTGGGAATGGTGCATTCGAGGATCGGCCGCGCCGAAGTGCGCCCGTACTTGGCATCGTCGAACGCGTGCTCCATGTACTCGAGGGTGGGAGCAATGTGAATCGTGCCCCGGTGGTGCGGGCCCGCGCGGGTCCCCGGCAGCGCGACAAAATCCGGCAGCTCGGAAAGCGCCACGTTGATCTTGAGCGATGCGCTGGAGTAATCGATGTGCCGCACGCGATCGAGAAATTCCTCCGGGAGCGCCGCCGCCTCGGTAAGGCCGAGAAACGTGACCTGCGGATCGGCGTTCGAGATCACGATGCGGGCCGCGAGCTCCGTCCCATCTTCGAGCACGACTCCCGTGGCGCGACCCTGGCGTACCTGAATGCGAGCGACGGAATGGGTGACGCGAATCTCGGTACCGCGTTCCCGCGCCGCTCGGGCCAGCGCTTCCGCTAGACCGCCCATCCCCCCCCGCACGTATCCCCAAACACCACGCACGCCGTTGCATTCACCCATGACGTGGTGAAACAGCACGTACGCCGTGCCGGGGGTGCTGGGCGATGCCATGGCGCCGATGATGGCATCCGTGGCAAGCGTCGCCTTCAATTCCTCCGACTCGAACCAGCGATCGAGAATCGGGCGCGCGGCACCAGTGAGAATTTCGATCGCCTCCGGGCCGTGCCGTCCCAGGCGCGAGAACCGCCAGGCGAGTGACGCGAGCTTCGCGAGGTCATGGAGGCCGGGAGCAAACGGATTGGGCGGCGTCTCGAGCAGCAGCGGCTCAATGACCCGTGCCACGCGCTCGAGCATCGCCTCATACCGCGGCAGGGCGAGCGCATCGGATTGCGAAAATTTCGCGATCTCGCGCGTGGTGAGATCGCGATCGGGCCCCATGAGCAAGTACCGGCCGTCGGGAAACGGCGTGAACGACGACGGATCACGCGGCAGCATCACGAACCCGTGCCGCGCGAGCTCCAGGTCCCGAATGATTTCCGGCCTGAGCAGGCTGTTGACGTAGGCCGCCGTCGAAACCTGAAACCCCGGCCACAACTCCTCCGTCACGCACGCCCCGCCCACGACCTCGCGGCGTTCGAGCACCAGCACGTCGAGCCCGGCGGCGGCGAGGTAGGCTGCGCAGACCAGTCCGTTATGGCCGGCGCCGATGATGATGACGTCGCGCCGGCGTGGGGAACCGGCAAGCGGCTGGGCGGGTTTGAGGCTAGACATCCTCACCCCCGAGGATCAAAGGAGCCGGAACACTATGGAACAGCGGAAACTCGGAACAGTGGGCCTCGTGGTCTCCGCGCAGGGCCTGGGCTGCATGGGAATGTCGGACTTCTACGCGGGGCGTGACGATACCGAGTCTATCGCGACGATGCATCGGGCGCTCGAGCTGGGCGTCAATTTCCTCGACACAGCCGACGTGTACGGGCCATATAAGAATGAAGAGCTCGTCGGGCGCGCCATTCGCGACCGCCGCAGCCAGGTCGTCCTCGCCACCAAGTTCGGCAACGTCCGCGGCGCGGACGGCGCCTGGCTCGGTGTGAACGGACGCCCCGAGTACGTGCGCTCGGCGTGCGATGCCTCGTTGCGCCGCCTCGGCGTGGATCATATCGACCTCTATTATCAGCATCGCGTCGACCGGCAGGTGCCGATCGAAGACACCGTCGGAGCCATGGCCGAGCTGGTGCGCGCGGGCAAAGTCCGCTATCTGGGGCTCTCCGAGGCCGCGCCCGCTACGATCCGCCGGGCGCACGCGGTTCATCCGATCAGCGCGCTGCAGACCGAGTACTCGCTCTGGAGTCGTGACCCTGAAACAGACATTCTTCCGACCTGCCGCGAGCTCGGCATCGGGTTCGTGGCCTATAGCCCGCTCGGACGCGGCTTCCTGACCGGTCGGTTCAAACGGTTCGAGGATCTACCGGCTGACGATTACCGCCGCAACCATCCGCGATTTCAAGGCGAGAATTTTCAGAAGAATCTCGATCTCGTCCAGAAGATCACTGACATTGCCGCCGAAAAACGCTGCACGCCCGGGCAGCTCGCGCTGGCCTGGGTCCTGGCGCAAGGACCCGACCTCGTGCCGATCCCCGGCACGAAGCGGCGCCGCTATCTCGAGGAAAACATCGCGGCGCAGGGCATCACGCTCTCCGCGGATGAACTGCGCCGAATCGAAGCCGCCGCCCCTCAGGGCGTCGCGGCCGGACCGCGCTACCCGGAAGGCGCGATGCGCGCCGTGAACGTCTAGCGTTTCCCCCTCTCCGCATCGCGGAGAGGGATCAAGGGGGGCTCACGGCCGGGGCGGACGCCGCCGGGATTGCGCGAACAATTCCGCCAGGTCGGGCGGCAGCTCGCCGCCGAACACATCGCGCGCGGCGACCGTCACGATGTTGTGCCGCGGTCCGTGCGGACCCTCGCTGCCCGTGGGACCCTGCACGCCCTTGCGGCCGTCAGGGCCGTCCTGGCCATCCGCGCAATGCGTCCCGTCGCGTGTGGCGGCGCCCGGCCCTCCCCGTCCGCCGGTTCCCGGGGAACCGCCTGGGCCCCCCGGTCCACCCGACCCACCCGGGCTGCGAACTTCTACCAGGCCCGCAAGCAGCGGCTCCGCGTCGGGTACGACGATCGTGATGCGGCCGCCGCGCCCGCCCGGAGCGCCAGGTCCACCATTGCCGCCATCTCCTCCCGGTGCTCCGGCTTGACCCGGACACCCCACGACACCGTCCACGCCGTTTCCCCCGCGGGTGCCGGGGCTTCCCGCACCACCCCGTCCACCGCGCGATTCGACGACGAGAAAATCAGCCGGCGGGATCGAGTTACCGTCGTACAGCGCGTATACCGGGAGCGCCGTTCCAGCCTCGATCCCGACTACGAGCAGACGATCGTAAAACGGCGATCGGGCGATCCCAAGACGCACGACGACGTCTGGCCCATTCCCGCCCGCCTGCGTGGCGTGACCGGGCTCGCCATTGAACGCGAACGCATGCGGCATGCAGCTATAGTCGGGTGCCAGGGAAATGGTGTGCTGGATCGTTGGCTTGGCGCGCAGGGTGGCCGTCAGCCGAAAACCCGTCGAGACCGTGGCCACCGGATTCGACACCGTGGTCCAACTCCCGTCGCGATTGGGGCTCGCGTCCGGGCTCGACAAGTCGAGAAAGACCATGTGCAACCGCGGCGGGTGTTTCTTGTCATACGAATGGACGAACGGCAGGTGCGTGCCGTCGTCGAGCACGGCGTCGTAGCTGGCCTGTACCTGACCGCCGGGGCAGGCCTGTGCCTGGACCGTGCGGATATCGATGTCGCGAATCCGGGCGATGAGCCCCGGATCGGGGGTAAAGTCTTCGGGCGGCGCGTGCGAACACGCGACCGTGAGCGAGACGAGCAGCGGACCGAACAACGCTTTCCTTATCATGGCGGCTCCTGTCGAAGGCGCGTCACGGACGGCTCCTACTGTAGGAACGGCGATCGGCCACGCAATACCCGGCTTGACTTGGCGGCCTCTCGCGGTGCCATTTCCGACCAGGGAAACCAATGCGACAAGGGAGCTTGGGACTGATCGAGACGCTGCGGGTCAGAGACGAGCGTATTCCTTTTATGGAGCGCCACCTCGCCCGCCTCGAGCACGCCATCGCACAGCTGCAACTTCCGCGACCATCCCGGGATGTGCGCGCGCTTGTCACGCCGTTTCAAGCGATGGGAGACGCCATCGTGCGCGCCGAAGTGTGCGACGGGCGGGTTACGGTCACGGTGCGCGAGCTGCCTTCGCTCGCGGCTCCCGCCGTCATCACGGCCTCCCAACCGCACATGCCGTATCGTCAGAAGACCACCCTGCGCGACTGCTTCGACGAAGCGGCCGATGAAGCGCTGATCGCGGAAGCGGACGATGCACTGCTCGTCACGCACGAGGATTTTGTGGCCGAGGGCACGGTATGGAGTGTGTTCTGGTGGGAGCAGGACGGGCTGTACACGCCGGCGCTCGATCTGGGCATTCTGCCGGGAATCGGACGCGCGCGCGTGCTCGAACTGACGCCAGTTACAGAGCGACACGCGCCGCGGCAGGCTCTTGTGGGGAAAAGTGTATTTCTTGTGAACTCGGCACGCGGGGTGGTGACGTTCGCCTCGCTCGACGGTATCGCCGTACCTGAGGATGAGCGCACCGTCGGCCTTGCAAGCCGGTTCTGGCTCTAAGTCCCGCGTCGAGTGTAACAGCGCGGCTCTCACTGCGTACTGTTGTGGCGAATCCGCGGACTCTGCGGTTCTTCTCCATAACAGGGAGGCTTATGCGACCTGCGTCGTCGTTCCTGCTGATGGTCGTGCTGGCAGTCGTACGTTCGCATCCGTTGGCCGCTCAAACGACCCATGTCGATCCCCTGAAGGCGGGTCGTGGGCAGCATTTGTGGGAATCGCGTCAGTGCGATGGCTGTCACAGTTTTGGACGGGAGCAGTCCACCGGACCGGACCTCATCGGGGTCACCGACCGTCGCAGCCCGGAGTGGCTGCATGCCTGGCTCCGGAATCCCAGTGCGCCTGACGATCCTACGGCGCGCGCGTTGCGCAAGCAGTACAACTCGCAGATGCCGGACATGTCCCTGACCGATGCGCAGGTGGACGACGTCATTGCGTATTTGGCGCAGCAGAGTCAGCTCCACGCGAAGAGGTAGTTTCTCGTCAACTGAGAGAGGCAATATGAGCCACCGTCACGTTCCGTATGCCTTAATTGGCTGTGCGCTGGTCGTGGTAGCGACAGTAGCCGCAAGACATCCCTCGTTGGGTGCGAAGTTGGAGATCGATCCCAAGACGAGCATCTCGTGGTGGCAGGTCAATCCGCATCTCAACCATCTCTGGGCGACCACCTGTCCTGAGGAACCGTCCTGGCTTCCGGGAGAAGGCCGCAGCGCGGGAACCGGGTGGAGCGTCGATGCCACCGATATCAAGCTTCCCCCCGGCAACAGCGATGCTGACACGATCCACATACCCCTGTTCCCCCGCTACAAGGTGCGCCCGGTGTGCACCGAAGCCGTGCACGGCGAGATCATCGCGCCCGACACGTCGACCTGGGTCGGCGCGCATGGCAAGATCGCGGTCGATGCGGCGGCGCTCATCAGCGGCGAGAAGCTGCGTGACGGGTTCGCGCGCGGCACAGTACTCGAGGCCGACAAGTATCCGCAGATCACCTTCACGATCGACAGCCTGAAGGACATCAAGCACGGCGGCCGGGACACGGTGCACGCCAACGCCGTCGGCTCGCTGTTCCTGCACGGCACCAACCAGCCGCTGACCGTGGCGATCCAGGAGTGGCACGATGCGGGCGGAATCCGTGTGCGCGGCCGCTGGTACATGACCGGCAACGACCTCTGGAGCCACTACGGTATCTCGAAAATGGCCCTGGGGCTCGGCGTCGGCATGGGCATCTGGAAGCAGCTGTGGATGGGCGTTGATTTGGTGCTCCGTCCCCAACCGCTGTAGTAGCCAGAAACAGTCGCACGGGAGAGGCCCCGGCACCGAGCCGGGGTCTCCTTTTTTTGCCGCTCGCTCGCCGCCGCAATAGCGCGTACGTTTCCCTCTCGGCAGTTACTCACCAGCGGAGGCACTCAAATGCGGCGTACGTGTTCTGTCCTGCTCACCGCAGTCGTTGCGACTCTGGCAATCGCACGTTCGAATCCGCTGGCCGCGCAAGCGACCTCTGTCGACCCCATGAGGGCGGCTCGCGGCCAGCATTTGTGGGATTCACGCCAGTGCCGCGGCTGCCACAGCTTTGGACGGCAGCAATCCACCGGTCCGGACTTGGTGGGGGTCACCGACCGTCGCAGCCCCGAATGGCTGCATGCCTGGCTCAAGAATCCCAGTGCGCCCGACGACCCCACGGCGCGGGCGCTGCGCAAGCAGTACGGCTCGCAGATGCCCGACATGAGTCTGACCGATGAGCAGGTTGATGACGTGATCGCCTATTTGGCGCAACAGAGTCAGCTACACGCGAAGAAGTAGTCCACGGCGGGAGGGACTGAAGTGGGTCGCATGTGTTTCTTGTTACTCCCGCTGTGGATCGCGACGGGAGTCGACCGGGTGGCGCAGGCGCAGGCGACTATCGATACCTCCCTGGCCAGCCGGGGTCAGCACGTGTGGAACGTGAAGGAGTGCGGTGGTTGCCACGCTTTCGGCCGGCAACAGTCGACCGGCCCCGATCTGGTTGGGGTCACGGATCGCCGCAGTCTCGCGTGGCTGCGCAACTGGCTCAAGGATCCCCAGGCGCCGGATGATCGGACATCGCGCACCATCCGCGCGCAGTATGACTTGCAGATGCCCAACATGAACCTGACCGATCAGGAGATCGACGACCTCATCGCATTGATGGCGGAGCAGACCCGCTTGCACGCGAAACACTAGGCTTTGTGTGAAGACCACAAGAAGACGAGGAGAACCGCCCATGGCTCGCACCACCCGTACCCGCACCGACCGCTTCGCCGCCAAGCCGCGTTCCAACTCCCGCAATTCGTCGGCGCCGTCCGCGCCGCCGGCCGCACGAGTCCATTCGTCCCCTGCGGTGGAGCGCGAGCCGGAACAGCCGCGCATCTATCAGACAAAAAACGATTTGCCTCAAGCGACCCGCGTGCAGGTCATCGAGCTGCTCAATCAGCGGCTGGCCGACGGCATCGACCTGCAGACGCAGTGCAAGCAGGCACACTGGAACGTGAAAGGGCCGACGTTCATCGCGCTGCACAAGCTGTTTGACGAGATCAACGAGGATGCGGAGGAGTACGTGGATCTGATCGCCGAGCGGATCGTGCAGCTCGGCGGCGTCGCGCAAGGAACGGTGGGCGTCGTCGCCGAGCGCTCAACGCTCGTGGACTATCCGCTCGGCCTCTCGACGGGAGCGGAGCACGTGGCCGCGCTGTCGGATGCGCTGGCCGGGTTCGGCCGGGCGGCGCGCGTGGGCATAGGCGAGATGGATGAGCTCGATGACGCGGACTCGGCCGACATTCTGACGGAGATTTCCCGCGGCGTGGATAAGTGGCTGTGGTTCGTGGAGGCCCATCAGCAGGCGTAGGCGGATGGGCGGATGGGCGGATGGGCGGTTTGGCGGATCGGCGGTTTGGCGGATGGGCGGATCGTGACTACACGAATCCGCTCCTCAGTACCGGGATCCGTCCGCTCCATCTAAATTCTGGCGCTACGTGGTGGCTGTAGCTCAATCGGTTAGAGCGCCGGACTGTGGCTCCGGAGGTTGCGGGTTCAATTCCCGTCAGCCACCCTGAAGGGCTCGATCCGCCCATCCGCCCATCCGCCCATCCGCCCATCCGCCCGTCCGTCTCAGCACGGGCACGGCCCCCCGCAGTGCAGATCGATCTGCTGCTGCTGCTGAATATCGTCGGAGCACGCCTCCCCGCCTCCCACGTAAGAGCGGTTCTCGAAATAAATGAACCCTGCGATCGCGGCCGCGGTCGCGGTGCCGGCGAGCAGCGCCGTGCGCCCGTAGTCCGGCTCGCGCGCGCGCAGCGAGCGCGCTTGGGCGAGCGGCATCTCTTGGTACGCGCCATCCACGAAGCCGGCCAACGTGTCGCCGCGCAGTTTCGGATCGACGAGCACGATGGATAGGTCATCGGTCTTCGTGATCCACACGCGCTCGAGCGTCTTGCTCGAGAGCTGGGCGGGCTCGACGGGACGCATCGTGTGGCAGCCGAGTGCCGCGCACAGCAGCAGGGGGAGAAAGACCGGTAGGGAAACAACGCGCTGACCCAGCGGCATCATATGGGGAACTTAGCCTGTCCCAGCGCGCTGCGCACTTCAGGGTTCCTCCATACTCGAGGATTGGGTAAGTTCTCCCGCTGGAGATCCCTAGGTCCGTAGCTCAATTGGTAGAGCACCGGTCTCCAAAACCGGGGGTTGCAGGTTCGATTCCTGCCGGGCCTGCTCGGGCCGCGACGTTCGTCGCGGCCCTTTGCACGCCCGGCCGGATCTCCAGCCTCAGGGCGCCGACTCGAGCACCAAGACCCAATCGCTGAACCCGCCGCTGTTCGAACCGGCTGAGGGGAAGGTATGCGACCCGCTGATGGCCTTGTAGGTCCCGGCCGTGGGGTCGTACTGCGTGAGCCACGCCCTCGAGGCGTCTCGCGATTTGGGACGATTACTTCTTGGTGGCGCAGCTCGCCCGGATTCTCCCCTGGAACACGGCGCCGGAATCGTAATGCGCTTCCATCGTTCCCGTCATGTCCTTGTCGTGGAAGTGCGTCACCATGTGCAGCAGCGTGACCGTGCGGCCGGGCCGCAACACGCTCTGGAACGGTCCCGCTTCGGTCACCATGCTGTCGCCACCGCTCGCGACGATGCGGACCGGAACGGGCGCCAGGTTCGGCAGCTTCATCATCGCGCTCTTCCCATCCGGGGCCATGAAGAGCTGCGACGTCACGAGCACGCTGTCGCTCGAGCTCGCAACGGTTTGGATGCGCCACATCGTGCACTTGCTGCCCTGCGCGGAAGCGGCGGGGCCGCCGGCCAGCACCAGCAGCAAAAACAATCCGAGGGAGACAGCCCGAGGCACAGTTTGGCTCGCTGAAGAAGGGGCGGAGAACGTACGAGCTAAACGCGGAACGCGGAAGACGGAACGCGGAACAGCAGTTCCGAACTCCGTGTTCCGCGTTCCGAGCTCTGGAGCTGTCGGAGGTTCCTGCGCCGGAGGTGTGAGCAGTATCAGGCCGCGCATCTCCCCCGCCGGATTGTTGACCGTGTGAAAGTTGACGTAGGCCCGATTGGACTTGATCAGCGCGTACAACGAATCGAACGAGATTGTCGCGTTGGTCGTCGACCGTTCGCTGATGGTTCCGTTCACGGCCGCGGTGCCGGAGAGTGTGAATGTGCGCGAGCGTCCAGTTGCTCGTGAGGCCGCTTGGGTCACTGTTGGTGTGACGATCGCTGACGATGCGCGTACCTAACTAGTCCCAGACCCATTTTGGCCGTAGTTCTGGTTGCCGTTGCATTACGGAACAAAGCGTGGTATTAGATAGTATGGTATTATCTCTGTGGCGACAGGCGTCATCCGGTCTCGTTACAGCCGTGGATTGTCGCAGCCGTCAGGTAGGAAACACGAATGGGAGGTCTGTCAATGCGCGTGCCATTTCTCGCGGGTCTAGGGTCGCTGGCTCTGGTAGTCGGCGTTGCAGGTTGTAAGAGCACGACCACCGTCGGGTATCCGGCGGAGTACGTCTCGATGAAGTCGCCAAGCCACATCTGGGTCACGACTGCCGACAAGAAAGTCGTTGAGATGTACAATCCCCAGATCAAGGGTGACAGCGGCGATACACTCGTGGGCTTTGCCAGCAAAACTGGCGGATACACCGAAATTCCCGTGTCCCAGGTGCAGATCATGAAGGCGCAGGAAGTCTCGCTCGCCAAATCCATGGTGCTTGCGGGCGCGATATCGATCGGTATGGCGTTGCTGGTCTCGCAAACCCAGGGGAGCGCGCCGTATTGCGCGAACTTCGCTCCCGGTGCGGCGAACAACGGCCTTGTGCAACCGTGCGGCACGACGAACGGCAAGCCGAACACCGCGGTGACGGGAATAGACATCCAGTAATACGCAGCGCCGAAGCGCTCCGTGCCAAAATGGTCGGACTCCCGGAGTCCGACCATTTTTTGTTT
>Ga0335082_10008192_pt1 | contig 11345 bp, 9 predicted proteins | sample Lox_Sample_41_FD_206718 | JGI IMG/M metagenome (GOLD analysis project Ga0335082, IMG submission 206718) | Soil microbial communities from Loxahatchee National Wildlife Refuge, Florida, United States - Lox_Sample_4.1 | ecosystem: Environmental > Terrestrial > Soil > Wetlands | place: USA: Florida... | reverse complement strand
CCGTCGCGATACTCGATCGCAACGATGGCCTTGCCGCGGGAGATGCCCTTGCGGGCATACTCCGCCTTGTCCTTCATCATCTGCTCGGGCGACACGTAGTAGGGCAGCGGCATGGTCAGGTCGCTCGCGGGCTAGAGGCGGTTTCGGTCATTGAGGACGGCCTCGCAGTGACGCCGGATCTCGTCGTCCGGGACCTCCGCGAAGCCGGAGCGCGTGATCGTCTTCACCGAGGGAAGGATACCGCGCAGCAGATCGGGCCCGCCGGTGCCGAGGTCCTCGTCGGCCGCGTCGATGAGCGCCTCGATCGCCACCCGGAGCACTTCCTCGCGGCTCATGTCGCGCTTGAAGCGCTTCTTCAGCGAGTCGCGCGCGTCCTTGCCACCCGAGCCCTGCGCGAAGTAGTCGGTCTCCTCGTAGCGGCCGCCGGTGACGTCGTACTTGAAGAGCCGCCCCAGGCCGGACCGTTCGTCGAAGCCGGCGAAGATGGGCACGACCACCAACCCCTGCATGGCCATGGGCAGGTTCATCCGGATCATCTGCCCGAGCTTGTTCGCCTTGCCCTCGAGCGAGAGATTCTCCCCCTCGACCTTCTCGTAGTGCTCGAGCTCGGTCTGGAAGAGCCGGGCCATCTCCATGGCCGGTCCCGCCGCGCCCGCGATGCCCACGCCGGAGAGATCGTCGGCCTTGAAGATCTTCTCGATGCGGCGGTGGGCGACCTGGTAGCCCTCGCTCGCCTGACGGTCACCCGCCATGATCACCCCGTCGCGGTAGCGAATGGCGAGCACGGTGGTGCCGTGCGGCACTCCGGTCGATCCGGCGTCCTCGGGCGCGGGCTCCGAGCGGCCGGGGAGCAGGTGGGGAGCGGCGCGGTTGAGAATCTCCGCGAAACTGGAGGTCGAGTAGTCGAAGAAGGTGTTCTTCCAGCGCTCGTCGAGCATCCTAGAAGTCGCCGCTCGGCTTGCCGAGATTGCGGAGCAGATCGCCCGCGCTCGGCGACTCGTCGAAGAGCTGCCGCACGTGGGCCTCGGTGCCCCGGAGCGGCTCCAGCATGAAGATCTTCTTGAGCGGGCCTTCCTTGAGGTCGAAGATCACCGAGTCCCACGAGGCGGAGACCACCTCGTCGGAGTACTTCTGCAGGCACATCCCGCGGAAGTAGGCGCGGGTGTCCTTGGGGGGATCGTAGATGGCCTTGGTCACCTCGTCCTCGGTGGTGAGCCGCTCGACCGCGTCGGACTCCTCGAGCTTGTAGTACAGGCCCTTGCCGGGCCGGATGTCGTGGTACTGCAGGTCGATCATCGCGACCCGGGAGTCCGACCACTCGCAGCCGTGCTTGGCCATGTAGTTCTCGATGATGTGCCGCTTGATCACCCAGTCGAGCTCACGCTCCAGGCTCATGGGGTCCACCGCGAGCCGGTCCAGCACCGAGCCCCAGCGTGCCATCACGTCGTCGACCCACGGCTCGTGCTCCCGGTCGCGATAGTAGCGGTGAGCCAGGTCGAGGAACTCGCGCTGCAGATCCACCGCGGTGAGGGCACGCCCGTCCTTCATCCGCATGGTCTCGCGGCAGGCGAGGTCGCGGGAGACCCGCCGGTAGGAGAGCACCGGGCTGTCGAGCGACAGATCGCGGTCGATGAAATCGTCCTCGATCATGCTGAGCACGATCGCCATCGTGCCGCACTTGAGGTAGTTGGAGACCTCGCTCATGTTGGCGTCGCCCACGATCACGTGCAGCCGGCGGTACTTCTCGGGGTCGGCGTGCGGTTCGTCGCGGGTGTTGATGATGGGCCGGCTGTGCATCGTCTCCAGCCCCACCTCGGTCTCCAGGAAGTCGGCGCGCTGCGAGATCTGGAACTCGCAGAACTCGGTGTTGTTCTCGGCGCCCACCTTGCCGGCACCGGTAAAGACCTGCCGGCTCACGAAGAAGGGGAGCAGGTACTGGACGATGCGCGCGAAGGGCACCTTGCGGTCCATCAGGTAGTTCTCGTGGGTGCCGTAGGAGTTGCCCTTCGAGTCGGTGTTGTTCTTGTAGATGAGGATGCGCTGCTCGGGAGGAGACACCGCCTCCGCTCGCGTGCGCGAGAGGTTCAGGATGCGCTCGCCCGCCCGATCCCAGATCACGCAGTCGCGCGGATTGGTGGTCTCCGGAGAGGAGTACTCGGGGTGGGCGTGGTCCACGTAGAAGCGCGCGCCATTGGAGAGGATCAGGTTGATCAGGCGCGACTCTTCCTTGGACGGGACCTCCTTGTCCTCCATGTACTCGAAGCCGCGGGCGTCCCGGAGCGGGCTCTCCGCCTCGTAGTCCCAGCGGATCCGGGAGGAGCGGTAGGTCTCGTACGAATTGATCAGCAGCAGCGAGGAGAGGATCGGATTGAAATCGGGCTGGTTCTTGACCGTGATGCCGTATTCGGTCTCGATCCCCATCACCTTCGGAATCGCCATTGACGTCCCCGGATCCTCGATTGCACTGGGCGGTTGAAAGACACACGGCGGGGGGGAGCCCAGCGCTCCCCCCCGCCGCAGGGCCTACAGGTACTGGCCGGTGTTGATCACGCGCTCGACGGCGCGCTGCTTTTCCTTGGTCTCGCCCATCAGCGGCTTCACGTACACGATCCGCTCGCCCTTCTTGCCCGCGATCTTCGCCCAATCGTCTGGATTCGTCGTGTTGGGCAGATCCTCGTTCTCCTTGAACTCCTCGCGGACCGCGTTCAGCAGATCCTCGACCTTGATGCCCTTCTCGCTCAGCTGGATGTAGCGCTTGAGCGCGAGCTTCTTGGCCCGGCGCACCACCGACTCGATCATCGCCCCCGACGAGAAGTCCTTGAAGTACAGAACCTCCTTGTCGCCGTTGGCGTAGGTGACCTCCAGGAAGCGATTCTCCTCCTCGAGGCTGTACATCTCCTCGATGGTGGCCGCGATCATGCGATCCACCGCGGCCTGGGTGTCACCGCCGCTCTGCCGCACTTCCGACTCGTGGATCGGCAGCACGGTGGTCATGTACTTGTTGAAGATGTCGACCGCGGAGGCCGCATCCGGCCGCTCGATCTTGATCTTCACGTCGAGCCGGCCCGGGCGCAGGATGGCCGGATCGATCAGGTCCTGCCGGTTCGAGGCGCCGATCACGATCACGTTCTTCAGGTGCTCGACGCCGTCGATCTCGGCCAGCAGCTGCGGCACGATGGTGGTCTCGACGTCCGAGGAGATGCCCGAGCCGCGGGTGCGGAACAGCGCGTCCATCTCGTCGAAGAACACGACCACCGGCACGTCCTCGGCTGCCTTTTCGCGGGCCTTGATGAAGATCTCGCGGATCTTCCGCTCGGTCTCGCCCACGTACTTGTTCAGCAGCTCGGGGCCCTTGATGTTCAGGAAGAAGCCCTTCACCTTCTCGCCGCGCTTCTCCGAGATCCGCGCGGCCAGGTTGTTGGCCACCGCCTTGGCGATCATGGTCTTGCCGCAGCCCGGAGGGCCGTAGAGCAGCACGCCCTTCGGGGGCGCGAGGTGGTGCTCCTTGTAGTAGTCGGCGTAGAGGTACGGGAGCTCGACCGCGTCCTTGATCGTCTCGATCTGAGTGCTGAGGCCGCCGATGTCCTCGTAGGCGATGTCCGGCACTTCCTCCAGCGAGAGATCCTCGACCTCGCTCTTGGGCAGCTTCTCGAGGAGATAGCCGCTCTTGGCGTCGATGAGCAGGTGATCGCCAATCTTCAGCTTCACCTGGCGCAGCGGGTCCGCGATGATGCCCACGCGGTCCTCGTCCGCGCGCTGGGTGACGATCGCGCGCTCCTCGTCGAGCACTTCCTTGAGGATGACCACCTCGCCCTGGATCTCGTAGCCCGCCGTCTCCACGACGTTCAGGCCCTCGTTCAGGACCAGCTCCTGTCCCGGCTTGATGTCCTCGGCCTTGATCGACGGGTGCAGGTTGACCTTCACCTTGCGGCCCTGCGAGAGGATGTTGACGGTGCCGTCCTCGTTGACCGACAGGTATACCCCGTAGGTCGAGGGCGGGGCACAGAGCTTGTCCACCTCTTCCTTCAGCGAGGTGATCTGCTCCCGGGCCTCGTAGAGGGTGTTGACGAGCTTCTCGTTCTGATTGAAGGCCTGCACGAGCTGGCGATTGGCCTCGCGCAGCTTGTTCTCGAGGATCATGAACTCCTTGGGGGCGTCCTCGAGCTTCTTGCGCAGCCGTCCGGTCTCCGTCTCGAGCGAACGGACGTAGGCCTGGAGGTCCTGGACCTGGACCTCGTACTCGGTGAGGCGCCGCCGGTAATTCGAGTCGGTCATGGGTAGGAATTTCGAGAGTCCCTTCATCCCTTCGGACGAGGGCTCCCGGCTAGGATTGCCCTTCTTGTCGAACTCCTTCATGTTCGCCCATTCCTTTCCGGGTGAACCATCGGGCACTTCCGCGCGCGTTTGCCTCCGCGCCCCGCCCAAGCCTCCGAAAGGTGACCTCAGTATAGGAGCCCGTTTCGCGGTAAGTCAAGCGAATTGGCCCCATTTTGCTCTCGGGAGCCGTTGATTTCATTTCATTTTCTCCGATTCCCCCCAGTGCGATCACCTATCGCAGTCACCGAGTGAAACCGGGGCTGACCGAGAGTAGTTCCGCTCTCCTTGGACCACCCCCTTCACCACTCGAGATGAGATGCAAGCAGCTTCGGTGCCAGGCGGAGTCACGTGGAGCCGCCGTGGAGGCTCAGCCGATGAGCAATGCTGATGAAACTGACTACACATCGCGCAGGCGGGACGTTCCGTCGTATAACGATCTTGATGCTGGGCTCAGTACCGGGCTCCACGCTGGGCTTCAAGCCGGGTCCCCTGCCGCGCCTTTTGTGTCGCCTCGCAATGACAGTGATGGTCACCCTGTGGCTGACGGGCATCGCGGGCGCGCAGGGTGGCGTGCTGCGGGTCGGGCTGCCGTCCATCTCCACGTCGCTCGACCCGGCCACCGCGCTCGAGGGGTCGGTGTCGATCATCGCGCGCCAGATGTTCGACACCCTCGTGCAGTACCGCGAGGTCACGAGCGATATCGAGCCGGGTCTTGCCGCGCAGTGGTCGGTTTCCCGGGACGGGCTGGTGTGGACGTTCAGGCTCCGCGACGGAGTCCGGTTCCAGGACGGCACCCCGCTGACCGCCCAGCACGTGGTCGAGAGCCTGGCCCGCGTCATCCAGCCGGACGCGCCGCACGCGCCCAGCCCCAACGCGGCCGCCCCGCGGCTGGTCCGGGGTACACCGGGTGTGGTCAAGGAGATCCGAGCCGTCGACGCGCGGACGGTCCAGATCGGTCTCCTTCTGCCCTACGCGCCGCTGCCCGCGGTGCTGGCTCACCCCGCGTTCTCGATCGTGCTGACGAGCAGTCTCGGCCAGCGCTGGGTCGGCACCGGCCCGTTCGCTCTCACCGAGGCGAGCCAGGGGCGGGTGGTCCTCGACGCAAACCCCTCCTACTGGGCCGGAGCCCCGAGGTCCACGCGGCTGATCTTCGTCGAGACCGGCGAGGACGCGCGCGGGGAGGCGATGCTGGAGGCCCAGGCCGTCGACGTCATCCTGCCGCCGACTGCCCCGGCACGGCAGTCGGGAGCGCTCTCGGTGCCGAGCTGGCGTATCGGCTACCTCGCGCTCGAGACCGAGAAGGACCCGTTCAGGCAGGCGAGGGCGCGCCGGGCGGTCGCGGCCGCCCTGGATCCCTCGCTGCTCGCGCCGGCGGTCGGCGAGGTCGGGGTGCCGCTGCTCTCGTTCCTGCCCCTCGGGGTGTGGGGCCGGCGTGACGGCCCGCCGGTGCTCGAGGCCAACCCGGCCAACGCCAAGAAGCTGCTCGCCGAGGCCGGCTTCCTCCGCGGTACGTCGGCCGGGTTGCTCATCGGCGACGGGGGCAAGCGGGTGGACCAATCGCGGGTGGCCGAGGCCATCCGTGACTCGCTGGCCGTGGCCGGGGTCACGGTCCCGATCCAGATCGAGTCCCCGGAAGCGGCGCTCCAGCTCGCGCGCACGGGCCAGCATCAGATGGCGCTCCTCGAAGCGCGAGTGGAGGCGGGCGACCCGCATTTCCTCCTCTATCCGCTCTCCAGCAGCGAGGGCGCCAGCAAGGGCTCCGCGACCAACATGTCCTTCTATCGCAACCGGACGCTGGACGACCTCCTGATCCGGGCGAGCCAGGTTTCCTTCCGTCCCGAGCGCCAGCGGCTCTACTTCCGGGCTCAGGCCATGCTCTCCGAGGAGGTGCCGTGGGTGCCGCTCTACGTCCGGCTGCACTGGGGGGTCGCGCGCGCCGACGTGCGCAACCTCCGGCTGCATCCGAGCGGAAACCCACGCTTCGACCGCGTCTGGGTCGACCAGCCCGCCCCCTCACTACCTCCCACGTCCGCACCCGGACGCTGAGACGCGGGCTGCTCCCGCTCCTGCGGGCCAAAGGAGCCCGCGCGGAGGCAACCGCGAGAATGAAACCGAGCGGGAGGGGGCCGGCCCCCGCCGGCCCCGCGCCCCGCCCGCTTCTTCCCGGCGAGCTAGCTGTGCTTGCGAAGCTCGAGCCGCCCGATCTGCCGCCGATGCACCTCGTCCGGCCCGTCCGCGAAGCGCAGCGTCCGGGAGTGCGCCCACATCGAGGCGAGGGGGAACTCCTGGCTCACTCCGCCGCCGCCGTGCAGCTGCATCGCGCGCTCGACCACCCGCCCGGTGATGTTCGGCACCGCGACCTTGATCTCGGCGATGGCCTGGCGGGCGGCCTTGTTGCCCACCGTGTCCATCATGTACGCGGCGTGGAGCACGAGCAGGCGCGCCTGATCGATCTCGATCCGGGACTCCGCGATCCGCTCGAGCGTGATGTCGTTGTCGGCCAGCGGCTTGCCGAAGGCGATGCGCTTCGTGGCCCGCTTGCACATCAGCTCGATCGCGCGCTCGGCCACGCCGATCTGGCGCATGCAGTGGTGGATGCGCCCGGGGCCGAGGCGGCCCTGGGCGATCTCGAAGCCGCGGCCCTCCCCGAGGAGCATGTTCGAGGCGGGGACCCGCACGTTCTCGAACAGCACTTCCCCGTGGCCGTGGGGCGCGTCGTCGTAGCCGAACACGGTCAGCATCCGCACGACCTTGATGCCGGGGGCGTTCCGCGGCACCAGGATCATCGACTGCTGCTTGTACTTGTCCGGGTTCTTCGCGTCGGTCTTGCCCATGAAGATGAGGACCTGGCAGCGCGGATCGCCGATCCCCGAGGTCCACCACTTGTGGCCGTTGATCACGTACTGATCGCCGTCGCGCACGATGCTCGACTCGATGTTGGTCGCGTCGGACGACGCCACCTTCGGCTCGGTCATCGCGAAGGCGGAGCGGATCTTGCCCTCGAGCAGCGGGGCCAGCCACTGCTTCTTGTGCTCGGGCGTGCCGTAGCGCTCCAGCACCTCCATGTTGCCGGTGTCGGGCGCCGAGCAGTTGAAGACCTCCGGGGCGATCGGAGAGCGACCCATGACCTCGCACAGCGGGGCGTACTCGAGGTTGGTGAGGCCGGCGCCGCGCTCGCTCTCGGGGAGGAACAGGTTCCAGAGGCCGCGCTCGCGCGCCTTGGCCTTCAGTTCCTCCATGATCGGCGGAACCTGCCAGCGCGTCGGCCCGGAGTTGAGCTGGTCGACGAAGACCTGCTCGTTCGGGACGATGTGCTTGTTCATGAAGTCGGTGAGCTGCTCCATGTACATCTTGGTCTTCTTCGAGTACTCGAATTCCATGTGGCCCTCCGCCGATGGGGGTTTGTCCGCTCCTCGCGTGGCCCCAACCCTAGGGCCCGAGCCGGTGATTGTCAACGCCCCCGGCCCGTCCCCCGGCTGGACTTGGACTGCCCGGCGTGATAGAAAAATGCGAGACTTACGCGGCATTCAGGGCCGACCATGCTCTCGATCTCCGACACGGCTACCGAGATGGTGAACTGGGTGTTCCCCGAGCACGCGGGAGCGCCGGGCCAGATCCACGGCGGTCGCATGATGCAGTGGATCGCGACCTGCGGCACCATCGCGGCCTCCCGGGTGGCCCGCGGCAACGTGGTCCTGGGGGCCATGGACGACATCGACTTCCTGCACCCGGTGAAGGTGGGCGAAGTGGCAGTGCTGCGGGCCCAGGTGGAGTACGTGGGGCGGTGCTCCCTCGAGGTCGGCGTGCGGGTCTATGCCGAGAAGCCGGCGACCGGTGAGCGAGCTCTCACGCTGTCGTCCCACCTCGTCTTCGTCAAGGTGGACGAGCAGGTCAAGCCAATACCGGTGCCGCAAGCGGTGGTGCCGCGCGGGCTCCAGGAGAAAGCGCTCCACGCGAGGGCGGGTGAGCGACGGGCCCGCCGGCTCGAGCGCTTCGCCCGGCGGGCCGAGCGCATGCGCGAGGTGGAGGACGACGCCCCGGACCAGCTCCGCTGGAAGTTCGAGTCCTGCCGGTCGGTGCTCCCGGAGGATCTCCTGTTCGGCAGCACGATGTTCGCGGGCAAGCTCCTGCTCGACATCGACGAGGCGGGGGGCATCCTCTCGATGCGCTACTGTCGGGGCTTCGTCATGACCGCGTGCCTGGACGCGCTCGACTTCTACGCGCCGATCCAGTCGAACGAGGTCGTGACGTTCAAGGCCGGCCTGAACCACGTGGGGACGTCGTCGCTGGAGATCGGGGTCAAGGTGCTGAGCGAGGTGCCGTGGACGGGCGAGATCAAGCACGCCTGCACCGCGTACCTCACCTTCGTGCACCTCGGCGCCGACCCGAGCGCTCCGCTGCGGCCCCAGCCGTGCCCGACCTTCTCCCCCGAGACCCCCGCCGAGCAGCGCCGATGGGCCCTGGCCCTCGAGCGCCGGGCCCGGCGCCTGGAACGCGTCAAATCCTTGAAGCTATCTCTGAGCGCGTAGGAGACCGGCATGTCTGGACACTCACGGTGGTCGCAGATCAAGCGGAAGAAGGGCAAGACCGACGTCCAGCGCGGGAAGCTCTTCTCGAAGATCTTGCGCGAGATCACGGTCGCGGCCAAGAACGGCGGGGGCGACCCCAAGGGCAATCTCCGCCTCAAGGCGGCGATGGAGTCGGCGCGGGCGGCCAACATGCCCGCCGACAACATCAAGCGAGCGATCCAGAAGGGCACCGGCGAGCTGCCCGGCGAGTCGTACGAGGAGATCGCCTACGAGGGCTACGGGGCGGGCGGGGTGGCGGTCATGGTGCGCACGCTCACCGACAACAAGAACCGCACCGGCCCCGAGATCCGGCACATCTTCGAGAAGAACGAGGGCCGGATGGGCACGTCGGGCTGCGTGGCCTGGATGTTCGACCGCCGCGGGATGATCGAGGTGGACGCCCAGAAGGTGAAGGAGGACGATCTGCTCGAGAAGGCCCTCGACTCGGGGGCCACCGACGTCAAGCAGATCGAAAAAGTGTTCGAGGTCACCACGAATCCTGATGAAATGGAGGCGGTTCGCCAGGCCCTCGAGCGGCAAGGCATGCCGGTGCTCGAGGCGCGGGTCGACATGGTGCCGCAGTCCACGGTGAAGGTGGAGGGCAAGGAGGCCGCCGCGGTGCTGCGGCTGATCGAGGCCCTCGAGGAGCAAGACGACGTCCAGTCCGTTTACTCCAACTACGACATCGCGGACGAGGTCATCGACGCCATCACCGCGGCCTAGCGCGCTGCGCGTCATGGGCGTCGACCCGGGGCTCATCGCCACCGGGTTCGGCGTGCTGGAAGCGGGCGTCGGTGGTGTCGCCGTTCGCGACGCCGGCGTCATCAGCACCACCGCCGGCCAGCCGCTCGAGGCCCGGCTCAACGCCCTGCACCGTGCGATTTACCGGATCATCGAGATCGAGGGGCCCCAGCTGCTCGTGGTCGAGGACCTGTACACCGAGTACAAGTTCCCGCGCACCGCGATCCTCATGGGCCACGCCCGCGGGGTGATCTACCTGGCCGCCCGCCAGCTGGGCGTCGGCGTGCTCGCGCTGGCCCCCGCCGAGGTCAAGCGCGCCATGACCGGCAACGGCGCCGCCGGCAAGGCCCAGATGCAGCGCGCGGTGCAGAGCCTGCTCGGTCTCAAGGATCTGCCGCGCCCCTCGCACGTGGCCGACGCACTGGGCCTCGCCGCGACCGGGATGTCCCGCGTCACCGGGCGAGTGCCTTCATCTGCGGGGGCCCAGAAATGGCCCCCGCACTCCCCCCCACGCGTGTCATTCGCGCGGGGTGCTGCCCCTCAACCGTGATCGCTTCGCTGCGCGGGCGGCTGCGGCGCAAGCTCGAGGACCGTGTCGTCGTCGAGGCGGGCGGCGTCGGCTACGAGGTCTTCGTGCCGCCGGTGACGCAGCAGGAGCTGGTGCACCGCAAGGCCGCCGACGGGGATGCGGCCGACGAGGTGGCCCTCGAGATCCACTACCACGCGACCCAGAACCAGCCGCGGCCGGTGCTGATCGGCTTCACCTCCGAGCTCGATCGCGAGTTCTTCGAGAAGCTGATCACGGTCAAGGACGTGGGGCCGCTGGTCGCGGCGCGCTCCCTGGCCGCCCCGGTGGCGGAGATCGCGGCCGCGATCGCGCGGCAGGACGAGGGCTATCTGCGGCGCCTGCCCGGCATCGGGCCGCAGAAGGCCAAGAACATCGTCGCCCAGCTGCAGGCCAAGGTGGCGAAATTCGCGCTCGCCCGGCCGGAAGCGGCGAGTCCGGAGCCGGCCGCGGCCGCCGCGCCCGACGAGGAAGGGCTTCGCGGCATGGTGTTCGAGATCCTGGTCAAGCAGCTCGGCTACCGGCCGAGCGAGGCGGCCCCGATCATCACCGCCGCGCTCGGGCGCCGGCCGGGGGCCACCACTCCCGAGGAGCTCCTCGACGAGATCTATCGTGGCGGACGCAAGGGCTAGCGCGGGCGCGGACATGACCGACGAGGCCCGCGTCATGAGCCGCGTCGCCCTGCCGGACGAGACGCAGGTCGAGCGCCAGCTCCGGCCGCAGCGCCTGGAGGAGTACGTGGGCCAGCGCGCGGCGGTCGAGAGCCTGCGGGTGTCTGTCGAGGCGGCCCGCCGGCGGAACGAGCCGCTCGACCACGTCCTGCTCTCCGGCCCGCCCGGGCTCGGGAAGACCACGCTCGCGACCATCATGGCCAACGAGATGGGTGCGAACATCGTCACCACCGCGGGGCCCTCGCTGGAGCGGGGCGCGGACCTGATGGGCATTCTCACGAATCTGGCCGAGCGCGACGTGCTCTTCATCGACGAGATCCACCGGCTCCCGCGGGTGGTCGAGGAGCTGCTGTATCCGGCGATGGAGGACTTCTCGGTCAACTTCGTGATGGACAAGGGCCTCAACGCCCGCACCATCCGCATCCCGCTTCGCCCGTTCACGCTCGTCGGGGCGACCACGCGGCCCGGCATGCTGTCCTCGCC
>Ga0335082_10008191_pt1 | contig 11345 bp, 10 predicted proteins | sample Lox_Sample_41_FD_206718 | JGI IMG/M metagenome (GOLD analysis project Ga0335082, IMG submission 206718) | Soil microbial communities from Loxahatchee National Wildlife Refuge, Florida, United States - Lox_Sample_4.1 | ecosystem: Environmental > Terrestrial > Soil > Wetlands | place: USA... | reverse complement strand
AGGATGCGGTTCAGCTCCTCACGCATCCGGAGGATCTCCTTGGCCTGGATGTCGATGTCGGTGGCCTGGCCCTGCACGCCGCCGAGCGGCTGGTGGATCATGATCCGCGCGTGCGGCAGCGCGAAGCGCTTGCCCTTCGTTCCGGCGCACAGGAGCAGCGCGCCCATCGAGGCGGCCTGGCCCATGCAGATGGTCGAGATGGCCGGCTTCACGTACTGCATCGTGTCATAGATGGCCATGCCCGCGGTGACCGAGCCGCCCGGCGAGTTGATGTAGAGGTGGATGTCCTTGTCCGGGTCCTCGGCTTCCAGGAACAACATCTGCGCGATGACGAGATTGGCGATCTCGTCCTCGATATAGGTCGGGAGGAAGATGATGCGCTCCTTGAGGAGCCGGGAGAAGATGTCGAACGCGCGCTCTCCGCGCGGGGTCTGCTCGACCACCATCGGGACCAATCCCATCGGACGCCTCCTGGCCATGCTCGTAGTGTACCTCAGGCGGTGTTTGCCTGATTCTTTTCGATCAAGAAATCGACGGTCTTCCGCTCGCCAAGCGTGTGGCGGATGCCCTCGAGGTCCCCGCTCTGCTCGAGCATCCGCCGCACCGCGGGGGCCGGCCGCTGGCTGGCCTGGGCCAGCCGCTCCACCTCGGCCTCCACCTCGGCGTCGGCGGGCTGGAGGCCCTCCTTCTCCGCGATGGCCTCGAGCAGGAGCGCGCGCTTGACCGCCTTCTCGGCGCCCGGGCGCAGGTCCTCGAGCAGCTTCTTGTAGTCCCACGGCACCCGATCGGGGTCCACGCCCTGCCGGCGCATGTGCTCCCGGGCGTGCTCGATCTGGTGACCGACCTGCCGGAGCACCAGCGCCTCCGGCACCTCGAAGGCGTGGGTGGCGAGCACCGCGTCGAGCACCGCGCCCTCCAGCGTGCGCCGGTTCTCGGCGTCGCGGCGGGCCTGCAGGCCCTTGCGCACTTCTTCCTTCAGCGCGTCCAGCGTCTCGAAGCTGCCGCCCACGCTCTTGGCGAAGTCGTCGTCGAGCGCGGGCAGGACCTTCTCCTTCACTTCCTTGACGGTGACGGTGGCCTCGGCGGACTTGCCGCGCAGCGCCTCGTTGCGGTGATCCTCGGCGAATCGCACCCGCGTCTGACGCGATCCCCCCGCGGCGAGCCCGATCACCGCCTCCTCCATCTCGGGCAGCACGTTACCGCTGCCGATCAGGAAGCCGTAGTCGGTCTCCGAGCGCGGCTCCATGCCCTCGGGGGTGAGCGTGTAGTCGACGATCACCAGGTCGCCCGGGTCGGCCGCCCGCTCCACCGATCGGTACTCGGCGTGCTGCTCCTGGAGCGCGGTCAGGGCCTCGTCGACCTCGCTCTCCGCGAAGGCCTTGGGCGCGTGCTCGATCTTGAGCCCGGCGTAGGAGCCGAGCGTGATCGCGGGCTTCACCTCGACGACCGCGGCGAACTTGAGCGCCGCGTTCTCCTCGAGGGTAACCTCTTGCAGATCGGGCTCCTCCACCGGCTCGATCCGCGACTCGGCGAGGGCCTGGCGGTACACGTCGGGAATCAGACGACGGGCCACTTCCTGCCGCACGTCGTCGGCGAAGTGGAGCTTGATCATGCTGCGGGGCACCTTGCCCTTGCGGAACCCGGGGAGTCGCGCCTCGCGCTGGACCCGATCGAAGGCCTGCTCCCACGCCTTGGTGACCACTTCGGGCGCTTCCTCGACCTGCAGCCGTCGCTTGCAGGCGCCCAGTTCTTCGATATCAACTTTCATGACCACTCCCGGGAGATCCAGTACAAGGGGGGCGTTGATCCAGTGCTCACGCTCGCTTGCCGAAGCCTCATCCTACACTATTGGACCGCATCGTCAACAATACAAGCACTTACCGGCCGCCCGCCCTACGCTACGTCGAGGAAGAAAGAAGAGGCAACTGCGCGGCGAAGGGAAGGCGGACCGCATGTGCCGTCGGCGTCGCCGCGAGAGATTTTCCGCTGGTGCGAGAGGGGGGAGTTGAACCCCCACGGGTTGCCCCTCTGGATCCTAAGTCCAGCGCGTCTGCCAGTTCCGCCACTCTCGCACGTCAAGTGCGACGCTAGGTTACCACACACCGCGCGGTGGCCGCGGGACACGGAGCAAGACCGAATCGAGGAAGTCGACGTCAACCGGTTCGGGACCGACCGATCGCCGGCGCTGGGCTCTGGGCGACTCCCGGCCGCCGAGGAGCGAGCGATCCGTCGGGCTTCGTGCGCTCCCCGCGGCGGATGCACGGTAGCTCGCAGTAGCGGTAGAACACCCGCGCCGCCCAGAGCACGACTGGTGTCGTCGCGGCCATGATCAGCAGGCTCAAAGGAATGCGGTACCCGGCGAAGCGCGGCCACTCGGCCAGGTGCCGGACGAGAGGTTCGAAGGCGAGCTGGATCGGCCGGTGAAGCAGGTAGAGACTGTAGGAGTAGACGCCGACGCCGGCGAGATAACGGCCGGTGGCGGACGCGGCCCCTTCCCGCTCGTGCGTGAGTGCCGAGCACAGCACGAGCGCGAACGCGATGCCGTAGAGCGGCTCCTTGACCACGTAGAGCCCGTAGTGCCACGTGTGCCACTCGAGCCACACTCCGAGCCCGAGCACCACCGTGGCGAGCCAGGGCGCGGACACCGCGCGCGGCAGCGCGACCCGGCCCACCGCCCACTCGGCGACCACCGCACCCAGCACCCATTCGAACCAGCGAGCGAGAAAGAGCTCCCACGCCGGCCCGCCGATCACCTGCGGTAACGGGATGGCGTGCACCGCCATCCGGTAGCCCATCGTGGCGCCAAGTACGAGCATGAGGGCGCCGATCACCCCGCGTCGGGCCATCAGTCGGAAGACCAGTGGGTAGGCGAGGTAGAACTGGGCTTCCACCGCCAGAGTCCATGCGGGGGGATTCACGCCGTCGAACGTCGCGGTGTGGAACGTGTGCACGAGAAACGCCTGGGCCGCGACCGCGCACCACGAGACGAGAGCGGGCCCATCCACGAGCGAGGCCAGCACCAGCGCCACCGCGAGCGCCGCGAGGTAGGGCGGGTACAGGCGCCAGAAGCGCCGTGCGAAGAAGCGAGGCCACGCGGGAGCCGCGCCCGCCCCCGCGGCAAGCGCCCGCGCCTGAGGCAGATGGATGCAGAAACCGCTGATCACGAAGAAGAGGGGTACCCCGAGATACCCGAATCCCAGCACCAGATGGAGCCAGGACCAGGCTCCGCTCTCGGCTCTCGGGACCTGCTGGAACGCCGAGACGGAGAAATGACACACGACCACCGCAAGGGCGGCGGAACCCCGCAGCTGGTCGATCCGCTCCGAGCGCCCACCGGCGGCCACGATTCCACTGTACCGCCATCGACCCCGGGATAGCGCGGCCGGCGCTCCCGCGGAGTCTCGGTACCGCCTCGCTAGTAGAGGAAGGGTGTGGGCAGCGGCGGTCGGCCGTAGGGCCGGCCCCCCTTCACGGTGAGCACCGGAACGAGCTTGCGGGTGCCCGCGCGCTTGTTGTTCCGCGTGTCGACGAACTCCACCGGGCCGTCGACGAGGTCGAAGATCGCGAGGTCGGCGGGAGCGCCGATGGCGAGCGTGCCGAGCCCCGGCACCTTGCCGATGATGCGGCCCGGTTCCGAGGTGGCGCGGGCCACGACCTCCTCGAGCGGCATGCCCAGACCCAAGAACTTCGACATCACCCACGGCAGCGTCGGGTAACCGGGCGTGTTGATCGACACCGAGTGGATGTCGCTCGAGATCGTGTCGGGCCCGAAGCCTTGCTGCATGGCCGGCTCGCAGACCGTGTAGTCGAAGGATCCGCCTCCGTGCCCGACGTCCACGATGACCCCGCGCTGCTTGGCGGCCAGCGCCGCCGGCAGCACGCGGCCGCCCTGCACCGTGTTGTTGCCGGCCCCGCTGTAAGCGTGGGTCAGGATGTCGCCGGGGCGCAGCAGGTCGAGCAGATCGGAGAGCGAGCCCGGCGCCGCCCCGATGTGGCACATCACGCGGAACTGCTTGCCCGCCATCTCGGCGGCCCGGATGGCGCGGCGCAGGGGCTCGAGCCCGTTCTGGCCCACCACCGAGTCGGTGATCCGCACCTTCACGCCCAGCACGAGGTCGGCGTTCTCGGCCACCGCCTTGGCGCAGACCTCCACGTTGGCGTAGTCGATGTTGAGCATCTCGCCGGGCGCGAGGCCGCCCGCGAGCCCGATGCTCGAGATGTGGATGAACCCGAACAGCCGGGTGCGCGACTGCGGCACCGCCCCGTGGCGAAAATTGCCGAAGGTGTGGGCGCCCGCGTCCCCCGCCGACACCGCGGTGGTCGTGGCGGTGATCGGCACCAGCTCGTCGGCGGGCAGCCCGAGGCCGAGATGGGGACAGAGGTGCGTGTGCAGGTCGATCAGCCCCGGCGTGACCAGCTTGCCGGCGGCGTCGATCCGCTGCACCGCGCGGTCGGGGGGGATGCTCGGCGCCACCGCCGCGATCTGCCCGTACCGAATGCCGATGTCTCGCCGGGCCCGCGTCTTCTGCACGGGATCGAGCACGTCGCCGTTGGCGATCACCAGCTCGTACTTCAGGGTGGGATCGGCGGGGTTGAAGCCGAGCGGGGCGGGCTGGCCGGCCTGGGCGATCATGAGCGTCGCGCCGTGCGCGTCGCCGGACCCGGCCAGCCCGCCGCCCGCCGCGGCGGCTCCCGCGGAGAGCTTGATGAATCCACGTCGCGAGAGATCCATGGCGTCCCTCCTGGCCTACGGATTGCGGCCGCGCGGATCGTGGCACAAGGCTCCGTTCTCCGCAAGCGCGCCCCCGCGAAGGCCCGGACGCGACGGACGCGGAGGCGGAGGGCCGCCCAGGCCCCCGCGGCCATCCCCGGCCAGTCCGATCATCCCGAGCTGCTTCGGGCGCTCCCTTGCGCGGCCGCCACCGCCGCGATCACGGCCGCCCCGGTGCTGGTCGAATCCTTGACGAACACGATCTCGATCCGGTCCGCGCGCTCCCGCCCGATCAGCTCGACGAGCGTTCCCGCGACGAGCGACGCGAAGCCCGGATAGCCGCCCCAGAGGCTGCCGTCCACCGCGATGGTACGCCGATCGGCGAGCACGGGGTCCAGGACGCGCAGGGTACCCAGCAGCGTCGCCGCCACCAGCCGGGCGGACCGCCCGACGATCGCCCCGGAGAGCGCGCGCACGCCCTGGCGCTCCTCCCGGGTGCTGGTCGCGCCGAGCTCGCGCAGCAGCGCGTCGACGTCGTCGAGGCCGTTCGACCGATCCGCGGCGATCCGCGAGAGGTGCTCGCTCTCCACCGCGAACGGCGTGGCGAACGCCGAGTGCGCCGCCCCGCGAAGCCCCGCGCGGCGCTGGCTCAGGTCGTACACCACGCGGCGCAGGATCTCGCCGAGATAGTGGCCCGAGACCATCTTCTCGAGGCGCTGAGCGCCCGGTCGCGGCTCCCGTTGCTCGCGATCGAGCGCGACGTCGTACGGTGTCTCCACCGCGGTCACCCCGTCGAAGTTCCCCGACTCCAGATTGCGGATGCCCGCCGGCCCCAGATCCGCGGCTTGATTCGTCCCGGTCCCGAGGATCAGCCCGATGTCGGCGGGCCGGCCGCCGGCGCCGCGCGACCGGTAGCTCTGCAGGATGAGCGTGGCCACCGTGTCGTTCGCCACCGCGGAAACCCGGACGCGCTCGAGCCCGCGGCGCCGGAGCGCGTCGCCGAGCAGCGCGGCCACGTCCTGACCCTCGAGCCCGGCCACGCGCCAACCCTTGGTCAGCGCCAGGGCCACCGCCCGGTTGATGCCCTCGAGCCGGGCCGGGAACGAGTAGACGAAGCCGAGCGGGTAGGCGCCCGTCGGCTGGGCGTCGACCACGCGGCCGATGGCCGCCGCCACCACGTCGAAGACCGGCGCGACCGCCCCCCGCTTCTGCTCCTCCGAGAACGTGAAGACCTCCTCGGCGACGAGACGCGCGGCGCCGGCCCCCCCGAGCTCGACGATGCCGGCGCGGCCCTTGGTGCCGCCCCAGTCCACCACGACGACGCGCCCCGACTCCCGCCCGGTCGGCTGCGACGTAAAGGTGCGCAGCATCTTGAGAGAGCCGCCGGCCCCCGCAAGCCCCTGGGCGATCTGGGCGCTGAAATCGCCGGCGATGCTCTCGAGCGCCGCCGCCGTGGTCTCGAACGCGGACACGGCATGCGCAAGCGCGGCGTCGGGAAAGGCGAGCATGGGCGACATCATACTCCGCGGGTGGGAGTGCTATCATTGGCGCGTCGAGATCGCGACCCGAACGTCACAACACCACGAGGCCAGGATGAGCATCCAGCAGCGCAGGAAGACGGTTCCGGTGGACGTGGGGGGGATCAAGGTGGGCGGCCGGCGGCCCATCGTGGTCCAGTCGATGACCAATACCGACACGGCCGACGTGGCCGGCACGGTGGCCCAGGTCAACGCGCTACACGCGGCGGGCAGCGAGCTCGTGCGTGTCACCGTGAACACGGACGCGGCGGCACGGGCGGTCCCCGAGATCGTCAGGCAGGTCACGGTCCCGGTCATCGGCGATTTCCACTACAACGGCCACGTGCTCCTGACCAAGTATCCGGAGTGCGCGCGGGCCCTGGCCAAGTACCGCATCAATCCGGGCAACGTGGGCGGCAAGCACCACGACGACAACTTCCGCGCGATCGTCCAGGTCGCGATCGACAACGGCAAGCCGGTGCGCATCGGGGTGAACTGGGGCAGCCTCGACCAGAACCTGCTCACCCAGATGATGGACGCCAACGCCCGGAGCGCCGAGCCCCTCGACGCGCGCGATGTCACCATGAACGCGATGGTGGAGAGCGCGATCCAGTCCGCCGAGCTGGCCGAGCAGACCGGCCTCAGCCACGATCGCATCATCCTCTCCGCCAAGGTCTCGGGGGTGCAGGACCTGGTGGACGTCTACCGCAAGCTCGCGCCGCGCTCGGACTACCCGCTGCACCTCGGCCTCACCGAGGCTGGGATGGGGGCCAAAGGCATCGTGGCGAGCACCGCGGGCCTGGCGATCCTGCTCCAGGAAGGCATCGGCGACACCATCCGGGTCTCGCTGACCCCCAAGCCGAACGGCGATCGCACCGAGGAGGTGCAGGTCGCGCAGCTCATCCTCCAGTCGCTCGGGCTCCGCAGCTTCCTGCCGCTCGTGACCGCCTGCCCCGGCTGCGGGCGCACCACCTCGACCTTCTTCCAGGAGATGGCCGAGGAGATCCAGACGTACCTGCGAGATCGGATGCCGGTGTGGAAGGGCCGCTATGCCGGGGTGGAAGAGCTGAAGGTCGCGGTGATGGGCTGCGTGGTCAACGGCCCCGGCGAGTCCAAGCACGCCGACATCGGCATCTCGCTCCCCGGCACCTTCGAGGAGCCCAAGGCCCCGGTCTTCGTGGACGGCGCGCTCAAGCTGACCCTGAAGGGCGATACCATCGTCGCCGACTTCCTGAAGATCCTCGACGACTACGTCGAGAAGCGGTACGCGGGCACCCGCAAGTAGCGGCTCCGCCGGTCCGGATCTCCGCCATGCCCATCTCCGACTACATGCGCGACATCCGCGCCAAGATCGGACACGACCTCCTGCTGACCCCCGGCGTGGCCGCGGTCATCATCAACGAGGCGGGCCACGTGCTCCTGCAGCGCCGGAGCGACGACGGACGGTGGGGCCTCCCCGGGGGCGCGATGGAGCCGGGCGAGGAGCCGGCGGAGGCGCTCGTGCGGGAGATCCGCGAGGAGACCGCGCTGGAGGTCGTCCCCGAGCGGATCGTGGGCGTCTACAGCGGGCCCGACTTCCGCGTGCGCTACGGCAACGGCGACGAGGCGGTATTCGTCAGCATCACCTTCGCGTGCCGGCCGGAGGCGGGCGAGCCGCGCGTCAACGACGACGAGTCCCTGGAGATCCGGTACTTCGCGCCCGAGTCTCTCCCGGAGATGGAGCCGCGTCATCACATGCGGATCGAGGACGCCCTCCGCCGCGACCCCCGCGCCCGCTTCCGGCGCTAGGCCTTCAGCAGCTCCTCGGCGATGCGCTTGACGTCGCCGGCCTCCACCTGGCCCTTGTGGGTCTTCATGATGTCGCCGACCAGCCGGCCCGCCTGCTTGGCGTCGCTGATGCCGAGGGCGCCGATGCGCTCCCGGACGAGCGCCCGCACCGCCGCGTCGTCCATGGTCCTGGGCAGGTAGCCCTCGCAGAACGCGATCTCGAAGCGGAGGTCCGCGGCCTGGGCGGCGCCACGCTCACCCACCTTCTCGAACTCGGCCACCGCCTTCTGGAGCTGCTTGCGGTAGGCGCCGATCACGTCCAGCACGAGCGCATCGTCCACTTCTCCGGAGGCGCCCTTGGCGGTGCGCCGCTCCTGGATCTTGGTCTTGAGCATGCGGACCACGTTGGCGGTCCTGGTGTCCTTGCTCTTGATGGCCTGGGTGAGCGTGTCGTTCAGCGTCTGCTCGAGTGCCATCGATCTCCTCTAGGCCAGCCAGTCGGCCAGCTCGGTGAGCGTGTGCAGCTCGCGGTCCGGCCGCGGCTCGCCGCGGACCAGGCGCTTGCGGTTGATCCAGGCCACCGGGATCCCATGGCGCTTGGCCGGGGTCACGTCGTGGAAAAGGCTCTGCGCCGCGTGCAACCAGCGCCGGGCGCCGAGGCGCTGCCGCGCGGTCAGGAAGTGGCCGTCGGCCGGCTTGTACGAGCCCACCTGCTGCGCGGTCACGATCAGGTCGAACGGCACCGTGAAGTGGCGGCGGGTGCCCGCGAGCAGGTCTTCGTCCACGTTCGAGAGGATCCCGAGCTGGTAGCCGACCTTGAAGAGGCGCTCGAGCGCGGCGTTGGTGTCGGGGAACGGGATCCAGAAGGGCAGGCTGTCAGCCAGGAAGCCCACCTTCGACTCGGGCAGCGACCAGCCGAGGCGCCGCGCTACCCGCCGCGCGCTCTCGGTGAGCACCTCGCGATAGCTCCGGTAGCGCTCCGCCTCCACCTGCGCCTCGATCTCCTCGTAGACCTCGAGCACGTGCCGGGGATCCAGCCGGCCCCCGGTCTCCGCGACCGCCCGCTCGAAGGCGCCCGCGATGCCGCCGTCCCAGTCGATCAGGGTGCCGTAGCAGTCGAACGTGACGATGTCGTACGGACGGGCGGCGCTCATCAGACTCCCGTGAGCGCCTCAGGCGAGGGCCGGGCGCTTCTGCGCCCAGGGCCGGGCCTGCTCGAAGGCGGCGGAGGCCTGCAGCACCTGGAGGTCGGCGAGACGCCGGCCGACGATCTGCAGTCCCACCGGCATGCCCGACGGCGTGAAGCCGGCCGGCACGGTGGCGGCGGGCTGGCCCGTGAAGTTGAACGGGTAGCTGAAGCCGGCCCACGGAAACCAGTCCCACGCGTGCTGCGGGTAGTGCGCCGGGTTGAGCCGGCCGACCTCGAACGCCGCCACCGAGACCGTCGGGGTCATCAGGAGATCGTAGGTGTCGAAGAGGCTGCGGACCGCGTCGCAATAGCCGTGCTTGCGCCCGCGCATCGCCACGTAGGCCTCCGCGCTGTAGCGGCGCCCGTCCTCGATGGCCGCGACCAGCCCCGGGTCCATCCGGTCGCGGAACGAGTCGAGGAGCTGGGCGAAGTTGCCCGCGTAGTGCGCGTTCCACATGAGATGGATCATCTCGCGGGTGTCCGGCAGGCTGACCTTCGCCTCTTCCACCGCGCAGCCCATCTCCTGGAAGACCTGGGCCGCGCGCCTCGCGACCTCGCCGATCTCCGGATCCACGCGCAGGCAGCCGAGATCGGGGCTCCAGCCGACGCGCAGGCCACGGACTCCATCGCGGAGTCGGCCCACGTAGTCGGCGGGCGGCGCGTCGAGCGACTGGCGGTCCCAGTCGTCGGGACCCGCCATCACCCCGAGCATGAGGGCAGCGTCGGCGACCGTGCGGGTCATCGGCCCGGTATGGGAGACGGAGTCCGTGTTGGAGATCGGCCACATCGGCACGCGCCCGAAGGTGGGCTTGAGCCCGTAGATGCCGCAGAAGGCCGACGGCACGCGGATGGAGCCGGCGCCGTCCGAGCCCTGATGGAGCGGGCCCAGCCCGGCGGCCGCCGCGGCGCCCGCGCCCGCGCTCGACCCGCCCGACGTCATGCCGAGGTTCCACGGATTGCGGGTGATGCCGGTGAGCGGGCTGTCCCCGAGGGCCTTCCAGCCGAACTCGGGCGTGGTGGTCTTGCCCACGATGATGGCGCCCGCTTCCTTCAGGCGGCGCACGAAGGGGGCGTCGACTTCCCCGACTCGCTTCTCGAACACGTAGGACCCGAACTTCGCGGGGACGCCCTGCACCAGCGCCAGGTCCTTGATCGAGACCGGCACCCCGTGGAGTGGTCCGAGCCGCCCGCCCTTCATCACCGCGTCCTCGGCGGAGCTCGCGGCGGCCAGCGCCGCCTCCGCGGTCACGGTGCAGAACGCGTTGATCTTCGCGTTCACCTGCTCGATGCGCTCCAATACCGCGCGCGTCAGCTCCACCGGCGACAGGGCCTTGGAGCGGATGCGCGGAATCAGCTCGGTCGCGGGCGTGTAGGCGAGATCGGTCGCGTTCATGAGGCCTCCGGAGCGAGGGGGTCGGCCACCGCGGGAAATGGTAGCACGGTCATCGGGGCCGCGGCGGCAGCGTCACCGGCACGCCGGTGATCCGCGTGAAGCGGGCCGCGAGGCACTCGCCGAACGACGAGGCGTCGAGGGGATTGCGGGCGCCGCCCAGCCGGGCTTCCGCCGTTCGCAGCAGACCGCGCATGCAGCCAGCCGCCTCGTGGTAGGGCAGGCGCGGCGCGTCGAGCGGGCGCGCGCGACGGTAGCGCGAGAGGTAGCGCGCGGTCATGACCGATCGCAGCCCGGCGAGGAGCGGACGCGTCAGGGCCGGCACCGGGAACAGCCCGATCGGCGTGAGCCGGAGGATGACGAGCGTGGCCGCCACATCGCACTCGGGCTCGGCGACCAGCACGTTGGGCCAGTCCAGCACCGCGGTGACCCCGCCGCTCGCGACGAGCAGGTTCAGATGCGCTCGCCGAGCCTGGCCAGGTGGCTCTCGAACGCGACCGCGTGCCGATCCAGGCCGCCGCCCGCCGCGCGAGCGTCGTCGTCGAGCGCACGCAGCAGCGGCTCGGCATCCAGGGCGTGCAGACGGCCGTGCGCGTCGGCGAGCGTGCGGCTCACCGCCCAGGGCCGGGCCTCGAGCAGAGGACGTCCAGCCGCGCGCTCCATCACGAGGAACCCGGCGCCGAGGGGGCCCGGGTCGGCGCAGGCGGCGAGCACGCGCGGGACGGGATACCCGAGCGCGGCCAGCGCGTTCTGGGTGGCGCGCTCCTTCAG
>Ga0335082_10008190_pt1 | contig 11346 bp, 9 predicted proteins | sample Lox_Sample_41_FD_206718 | JGI IMG/M metagenome (GOLD analysis project Ga0335082, IMG submission 206718) | Soil microbial communities from Loxahatchee National Wildlife Refuge, Florida, United States - Lox_Sample_4.1 | ecosystem: Environmental > Terrestrial > Soil > Wetlands | place: USA: Florida... | reverse complement strand
CCCGAGCAGCGCGACCATCGCCCACCGGAAGTCGTCCGGCAGCCGGAAGACCGGGAGCGCCACCGCGAGCCCCAGCGCCAGGAACAGCACCTGGCCGATCGTGACGCCGGTCTTGTCGAGCACCTGGGCGGCCGACGCTGCGGCCAGCGGCACCGACGGCCGCAACAGGTAGGCCTTCACCGGCTCGCCGCCGACGGACGCCGCGGCGAAGTTCAGAGCCTCCCCGGCCAGCCGCACCGAGAAGAGGCGTCCGAGAGACACCGGAGCGCCGACGAAGGCGAATCGCCAGGCCACCGTGCGCAGCAGCGCGACGACCGCGTACGGGAAGACGACGAACACCGCGAGCCGCCACGAGAGCGTGCGTATCGGCGCCAGCAGCGCGTCGACGCCGGTCATGGCGATCAAGTAGCCGACGGCGGCCAGCCCACCGAGCACCAGGAGGATCCGTACCGTCTTCATCGCGTCCCCGCCCAGGCACCGCTCTCGGTCTGGGCTATACTCAACGTGATGGCTCGTGGCAGGTCGCAGGCGTCTCGTTTTTCAGTCCCGTACCGGGCCCTCGGAGCCCTCGGCGTCATCGCCCTGTTCCTGGTCGTCGCCTCCGCGATCGATACGCACGTGGCCGCCCAGGTCGCGCAGTGGAGGGGGCCGGTCCTGGACGGCCTGGTCGACCTCCTCAATCCCATCGGAAGCGGCGTGACGCTTCTCCTGATGTGCGCGGCCCTGGGGCTGGTGTGCCATCGCCTACGCCGATCGCGGCTGCATGACGCGGCTTGGCTAGCCTCGCTGGCGTTCGCGGGCGCCGGGCTCATCGAGTTCGGACTGAAGCATCTCGTGGGTCGGCCGAGACCGGACAGTGCGCTGCCCGCCCTCTTGCTCCTCGGCCCTTCGTTTGTTCCGGACATCGATTCCTTTCCCTCCGGCCACGCCACCTCGGTATTCACGGTCGCTACCGTCTTCGCTTCGTTCTATCCTCGCCTGGCGTGGCCGCTCTACCTGCTGGCCGCCGCGGTGGCCCTGGGCCGCGTCTACCTCGGACGCCACTACGTCTCGGATGTCCTCGCCGGCGCCCTCATCGGCATCCTCGTGGCGCGGTGGCTACTCGGGCACCGTCGGCGGATCGTCTCCTGGATGCGGATCTGGATGCGGATCGACGCGGTCGGCCGCTTCCCACGCTGACGGGCCGCTCGGGCGTCAGGTCGCCCGCCCGAGCAAGCGAATCCGGCCGGTCGTCCCGTTCAGCTCCACGCGATCGCCGTCGTGCAGCCGCCGCGTCGCGCCCTGGACTCCGACCACCGCCGGCAGGCCGTACTCTCGTGCGAGGATCGCCGCGTGTGAGAGCAGCCCACCCATCTCCGTGATCAGACCACCGACCAGGGGGAAGATCGGCGTCAGGGTCGGCTCCATGGTCGGGAGCACCACGATCTCGCCGAGGAGGGGACGGACGTCGTCGCCGGATCGAAGCACGCGGATCGTCCCGCTCACCACGCCGGCGCTGACCCCGAGCCCGGCCAGCTCACCATCCGGGCTGGCGCCGGCGCCGTCGTCGCTCGTCCCGCCCCCGAGCAGGTCCGGCGCCTCGAGCGTCCGGTTCCGCTCCCGCTCCCGGCGACGTCCCGCCACGATGGCCCGCCAGTTGTGGTCGCGCTCGGCGAGCACGCGGGGCAGCTCCTCCCACGAGAGGAAGAACACGTCCTCACGGCTCGCCAGCAAGCCGTTCCTGGTCGCCCGTCGCCCGATCTCCAGGGCGACGCGACGCAGGTGGGCCACCAGCATGGTCGTGACGTGCCGGCATTCATCGCGGAGGGCGAGGAGGCGCTGCAGCGCGTCGCGAACGATCGAGAACGCGGTCCACCGCACCGCGAATGCCAGACGGCCCCGTCCGCGACGGAGCGCCTGGCGGACCTCGTCGGTCGCAGCCTCGCGGACGCGACGGCGTTCCGCGACGTGCCGTGCTGCGTCCTGGCCCGCGCCCGCCCGCACGTAGAGCTGGATCAGCCGGAACAGGGGTGCGGGATCGTCCGCGAACCGGGGCGACATGACGTCGGACTCGTACGGACCTCGATGGCCGAACTCGCGGAGAAAATCTCGGTACTCCTCGAGGAAGCGCGTTCCCGCCAGCGCCTTGTCGTGGTCTCGGATCGCGTCCGCGTCGAGCTGGCCGGCAAAGAAGGACCGGGTCCTGGGCTCCCGGATCGCCTCGGCCCCGAGAGCCATGAGCCGGTAGGTCATGCGCACGTTGGGGAGCGTTCCGAGGCCCGTCATCAGGCGCTTGACCAGGGCGTCGGCGTCCGAGGGGATCCACGCCGCCAGCAGCTCATCGAGCGCCATGTAAGCGCGTGACTGCGCCGAGACGACCTCGTGGAGGCGCCGCGCGGTGGTCTCGTGGAGCAGGTTCTCTCTGAAGTGCCCGAGGTGCGCCACCAGCTCGCGATCGTCGAGCTGCTCGAGCCGCACCGATCGCAGGGCCGCGGCTTCGCGCCGCAGCGCCCGGAACAGGCGTCGCCCGCGTGCGGGTGTCCGGAAGAAGGTGGCGAGCATCTCGCGGACCAGGCGCAGGCGATCCCGGATTCCCGGGCGCGGCGGCGCACTCGCCGGCCGCCCCGGGCGCGGAGCGGCGCCGGCGCCGCCGAAGAGTCGCGCGACGATGCTGGGATCGCCGCCCCGCTCGATCGCCAGCCGCTGCATCAGCGACAGATTGAGGTACGGCCGGCCCCGGAACACCGACACGAGCGCGGCGTCGACGGGAAGCCGGTAGCCGAGGCCCGCATGGTAGCTCTTGAACATCAAGTTGAGAGAGATCGACAGGTACGACAGCGCCAGCGGGCTCGGCAGCTCGGGAAATACCTCCTTCAGGTTGGCCCGGGTCCACATCGTCTCCGGCTCGGCGGGCTCGTGCCTGGCGGTGCCGAGCCCGGTGATCGGCCGCGCCTGCACGGCCCAGAACATCCGGCCATCGAACGTCCACTCGACGTCCACCGGCATCCGCAGGCTGTGCTCGACGGCCTTCACGAGGCGGGCCAGCTCGAGCCGCTCCGTGTCGCTCAGCACCGGTCGGCCACGCCATGCGTCGGGGACGGACCGCTCCACCGCCCGCCCATCACGCCAGGACGTCATCGTCTCCTGGCGCCCCGGCCGGTAGGGAGGACCGGCCGGCGTCTCGCCGTCCAGCGCCACCCGGTACTCGTCGGGCACCAGCTTCCCGGACACGAGGGCGGCCCCCATGCCCCAGCCCGCGTCGATCACGACCGTCGCGGGATCGTCGGTCAGGGGATCGGCGGAGAAGGCGACCCCGGAGCGGTCCCCGTCGACCAGACGCTGCACGACGACCGCCATCGCGGCACTGGCATGCGCGATGCCGATTCGCTCGCGGTAGGCCCAGGCCGCGTCCGTCCAGAGCGACGCCCAGCAGGTCTTGACCGCCGCGATGACGGTCCAGGGCTCGTGGTCACCGACGACGGTGCTGCTGTGGATACCCGCGTGCGACGCGTCGCCGTCGTCCTCGTAGGGGGCCGACGAGCGGACCACGAGCGCCTCGGGGGAGTGGCCCGCCAGTCGGGCGAGGCCGAGCACAAGCTCCGCCATCAACTCGTCGGGCATGGACGCCAGCTCGATCCGATCGCGAATCTTGGCCAGCGCCCCGGGACGACCCTCTGGCTCGACGGCCGCGGAGTTTTCGACCAGGTTTTGGAGCTCGCGGCCGACGCCGGAGGCGTCGAGCCAGTACTGGTAGAACTCCGTCGTGAGACAGATCGCGGCGGGGACGGCGAAGCCGGCACGCTCCAGGCGGGCCAGCCCGACCGCCTTGCCCCCGCAGAGGGGCACGTCGGTCGCATCACCCACATCCACGCACCATCGGTCGCCGTCGCGCCCGGCGCCCGCACGGTGCGGCCCCGTCGGGATCGTCACTTCCCCATGTCCCGGAGCTTGCTCACCAGCGCCTCGTACGAGGAGCGTGTGATGAACGTATCGAATTGCGTCCGGTAGTTGCCGACCAAGCTCACCCGCTCGACCCGGACGTCCTCTACGCGCCACCGACCTTCCCGGTCTCGACGCGTCAGGTACTCCACGCCGATGGAGCTGCCCTTGCGCGTGACCACGATCGTCTTCACGGTCGCCCGGTCGCCGTCGTTCACATCGCCCAGGTACTGGAACTTCGAGGCATCGACGAGGTGGATCCGCGACAGGTAGGCCCCTCGAAATACCCGTCCGAACAACCGGGCGAACTCGGCCCGCTCCGCCGCGGTCCGCGGCGCCCAGTGCTTCCCCAGCGCGGCCTCCGACATGCGGGTCCAGTCGAACATCCGGTCCAGGATCTCGGCCCCTTCGCGGTCGCCGGCCTGACCCGCGCCGGGTGCCTGGACCGTCCGGGAGACGCGCTCGATGTCGGCGCGAATCTGGTCAGTCGGCTCTCCCGCCGCGGCGGCCGTCGGAGTCGCGACGCCGAGGCCGAGCAGGATGGTGAGCAGCGCCGCGCGCGGTAGCGTCAACACGAGGCCCCTTCACGGTTCGTCGCCCGCGATGGGTCGGTTGCGCCTTGCCGCACCGCCACCTTCGGCTCGAGCATCCGGAGGAGAGCCGGCAACACGACCAGCGCCGAGCTCAGGCCGGTGGCGGCTCCGACGGTCAGCAGGCAGCCCAGGCCGAAGATGCCCTGGTGGTGGGCCACCATCAGGCTTCCGAACCCCGAGACCGTGGTGAGCCCGCTCAGCAGGACGGCCATCACCGTGGTCGCCGGGAGGACGGTCCCTCCGGCCGCGGCGACTTCCCGCAGCCGGAGCATCACGTTCAGCCCGTACTCGGCGGCGGCGCCCACGATCAGAGGCAGCGCCCACACGTTCGCGAGATTGAACGACAGGCCGAACACGTGCATGAGGCCGACCGTCCACAGGGTGGCCAGCCCGAGGGGCACCATCGAGAGCAGCGGGGCGCGCACGGCCCGAAACATGAGGAAGGCGAGCGCGGCGACGAGGACGAGCGCGTAAAGCGTTCCGTGGAAATAGGCCTCCTCCATCAGACGGCTCGCCTCGTAGCTGACCACCGGCGAGCCCGTGACCGCCTCGTCGACCGACCGGATCTGCTCCACGAACCGCTGCGCTCCGTCGCGCTCCCAGGTATCGATCGATGGATAGATGGTCATGAGAAAGCGCCCGGTCCGGCCGATGAACTTCCGCGATAGCTCCACCGGCAGCTGGTCGATCGTGATCGGAGTGGGCGTGGCGTTCTCCTGCAGGCGGTGGAGCTTCGCCGCGAAGTCATCGCGCAGGCTCGCCTGGAGCGGGGCGAGCCGGCGCGTCACCTCGTCGATCCGGGCCACCGCGAGGCGGCCGCGCAGCTTCCCCACGCGATCGTGGGCCGACCGCAGGGTGTCGAGGGTCGGACCCGGATCCGCCTCGCGCACGGCGAGGGCGAGACGGCCCTCGAGCCGCTCGAGCGCGCCACGGATGGCGCCGGGGTCGCTCGGCGGCACCTCGCGGAATCGCACGCGGGACACCACCGGCGCCAGATCCCGGATGACCGCGATCTTCTCGTCCTGCTGGCTCGGGATCAGGGTCAGCACACTCCGGACCTCCGACACCGCCGGGAGGCGCTCGAACGCATCCCGCTTGCTCCGCAGCTCGGGCAGCGACTCGGCGGTGGCGAGGGCGGGGAATCCGGATTGCCGGGACTCCATGATCTTCCTTTCCCAGAAGACCGATTCGTTGCCCTTCGCCTGCAAGCTGAGGCGGTTGTAGTCGAGGCGCACGCTGGGGACCGCCAGGAGGGAATACAGGCTCACCGTTCCGGCCACCGCCAGGATGGCCACCGGATGGCGCAGGGCCCGTTGCAGCGCCGGGGCCCCCTCGGCGCCGATCCCTCCGGGTCGCGGCGACGACCGGAGACGCCGCAGGGCGCGCCCCTGCATCACCATCAGCGCCGCGGGAAGCAGGGTCATCATCGCGAGGAACGACATGAGGATGCTCACGCCCGCGACGAACCCGAACTCCTGGACTCCGCGGAACTCGGTCAGGGTCAAGACGCCGAACGTGGCCGCCGCGGCGAGCGCTCCGAACAGGATGCCGGGACCGGTCCGGCTCGCGGTGGCCTCGAGCGCCTCCCGGGGCGCCCGCCCCTGGCCGATCTCCTCCTCGTAGCGGTAGAAGAGATAGATGCCGTAGTCGATCCCGACTCCCACCAGGAGCGAGATGAACATGACGGAGAACACGGTCAGGTGGCCGATCGTGGCACTGATGATCGCGAGGGACCAGGCGAGGCTGACCACGAGGACCCCGACCATCACGAGAGGCTCCACCGCGCGCCGGAAGACGACGACGAGCAGGAGCAGCGTGAGGGCGAAGGCGATCGCGGTGGCCACCGTGCTGTCGTGGAACGCGGTCACCATCTCATCGTTGGAGAGCGCGGGCGTGCCGGTGACCCCGGCCGCGACGTCCGGGTAGTCTCCGTGCAGCGCACCGATCGCGCCGCGGATTCCCGCGAGAAACTCCAGATTGTCGGTGAAGTTCGCCGCCTCCCGGCGTGGCTCGACCAGGACGTACAGCAGCTTCTTGTCCGCGGACATGAAGTAGCCGGAATGCTCCTCGTCGGCCTCCGAGAAGACGCGCGCCCACGGTGAGCCGACGAGCCTCCCGTCGAGGCCGTCGCCGATGACGCCCAGCAGCGTGTCGACGAAGCCGGCGTCGAAGCGCTCGGGGCCCGCCGCGTCGAGCCCCAGGTCGATGAAGCCCTGGGCAAAGCGCCGTGAGATCTCATCGCTGATCCCGTCGAGCAGCCCGGCCAGCGTCGGGCGGGCCGCGTAGTCCACGATGAACTGGCGATGGAGCAGGACCTTGTCCCGCAGATCCTGGAGGCGATCCAGCGAGAGGTAGAGGAGCGCCTTCCCGGCGAACAGCTCCGGGTCGACGCGATGGCTGACTCTTCCCGCGCCGGGCAAGGCCTTGATCTCCGCCGCGAGCCGATCCGCGTAGGCCTGCGCGCGCTCCGGGCTCGGCGCCTCGACCACGACGACGAGGTCGTTCAGCTCGCCGAACTCCTTGAGGTTTGCCTTGAACTGCCGGACGTAGGGGCGACCGGGGGGGAGCAGCTGGATCGACGATGTCTCGAAGGTCAGGGTCCGGGCCGTGTAGAGGAGGCTGCCCGCCGCGATGATGAGGCAGAGGGCAATGGTGATGGTGGGACGCGCCGTTGACAGCCTCATGAGCCGGCGCAGCGCGGCCCCACTGGTCAGATTCGTACGCATCTCTCAAACGCGCATTAGACCATCGCCAACCCGACGCGAGCAACGAGATTAGCGTGCAGCCGGGGCGCTCGGGGCGTCGCTGGGACAGGTGAGACGGATCCGCCGCAAGCCGTCTTCACAGGTCGGCCTTCGTCTCGAATGGAATCAGCCCTTTCCCCGGTGAAAGGCGGATGGCACGGGCGATGCTCGATGGTTGAGCGGCTAGGGAGGATCGTACCCGCTATGACTAGGACCTCGGCGGTGCTCGGGTTGCTGATCGTCGGGCTGGTGGTTCTCGGCGGTGCCGCGCCGGGTCATGCGTCTCACGGTCACTGGCATGGCGGAGTATTCGTCGGGGTCGGCCCCTGGTGGGGACCGCCCTTCTGGGGCCCATACTGGTGGTACCCGCCCCCCTACTACTATCCGCCGGTCGTCATCCAGGAGCCACAGGTGTACATCGAGCGGCCGGCGCCTCCTCCGCCGCCCGTCTACTGGTACTATTGTCGGAGCGCTCATGCGTACTACCCGTCGGTTCAGACCTGTCCAGAGGAATGGGTGAAGGTGCCGCCACAGCCATGATGATGCGACCAGCTGTCCTCGCGCCGCTACTGACGAGCCTGCTTGTGGCGGCCTGCACCACGGTGCCGAGCGGGCCGAGCGTGATGGTGCTGCCGGGCACCGGGAAAAGCTTCGACCAGTTCCAGGTCGACGACATCGTGTGCCGCCAGTGGGCAGCGCAGCAGACCGGGATCACTCCGGGCCAGTCGTCCGTCGGGAGCACGGCCACGGGCGCGGCGGTCGGGACCCTCGTCGGCGCGGCTGCCGGTGCCGCGATCGGAGCCGCGGCCGGTGGCCCCGCGACCGGGGCCGCCGCGGGAGCCGGCGTTGGCCTCCTCGGAGGGACCGCGGTCGGCGCGAGCCGTGGGGACGTGAGCGGCCAGGCGACTCAGCAGCAGTACGACATGGCCTACATGCAATGCATGTACGCCAAGGGCAATCAGGTTCCCGTGAGCCGCGGGTCGGAGCCGTACAGCTCGCCGCCACCTCCGCCTGCTCCCAGGGCCCCGGATGTTCCGCCGCCGCCGGCCGGAACACCGCCGCCGCCTCCTCCTGCATCTCCGCGCTAGGCAGGCGCGCGCGACCTTCCGATCAGATGGCGCTGCTTCCCGGCAAGCTGCCGCCTGCGCTTCTGCGGCGGCTGCTGCGGTTTCACGGAGCTTCCGATCGTCGCGTCGTGCAGGGGCCGGCCTTCGGCCTCGATGCCGCGGTGATCGATCTCGGGCGGCAGTACCTGATCCTGAAGAGTGACCCGGTCACGTTCACCGCCGAGGAAGCGGGCTGGTACGCCGTGCACGTCAACGCCAACGACGTGGCGGTGATGGGGGCCCGGCCGGCGTGGTTTCAGTCCACGATCATCGTGCCCCCTGGCACCGGTGCCGGCACGGTGAGGAAGATCTTCAAGGACATCGACCGGAGCGCTCGCGGGCTGGGCATCGCCGTCACCGGCGGGCACACCGAGATCTCCACCGCCGTGAAGCGGCCCATCGTGGCTGGTGACATGCAGGGACTGGTCCCACGGGACGGCCTGGTGACGGCGGCCGGCGCGCGGGTCGGCGATCGCCTCATCCTGACGAAGTTCGCCGGGATCGAGGGCACGTCGATCCTCGCGCGTCGATTTCCTCGCGAGGCTCGACAGGCGCTCGGCGGCCGCGCGCAGCGCGAGGCCGCCCGGTTCAATCACCGGCCCGGAATCTCGGTGGTGCGGGAAGCCTTGATGGCGGCCCGGACCGGCGCGACGGCGATGCACGATCCGACCGAGGGCGGGGTCGCCGCCGCCCTCTTCGAGCTCGCCACTGCGTCGGGCCGCCGCCTGGTCGTCGACCTCGATGCCATTGCCGTGCATTCCCACACGGCTCGCCTGTGCACGCACTTCGGCCTGCGCCCGCTCGGACTGATCGGCTCCGGGGCCTTGCTGCTGACGATCCCCGAGCGCCGCGTGAAGCGCCTGCTCGATGCGGTCGGTGGCCTCCGCGTTCCCGCGGCGGTGATCGGCACGGTCAAGCCCGGGCGGGGTGTCGACGCGCATCGAGGCGGCAAGCGGGTGCGCTTCGAGTGGTCGTCCCGGGACGAGCTGACCCGTCTTGCGTGACCGGGAGGGGATGGCTCGAGGCCGTCGCGCCCCAGCTGAGGAGAGGCCGCCCCATCCAGATCGGACGAGCCCACCGCATAACCATGTGGGATCGTGGCGTTTGGCCCGGTCGGCTCCATGGCAGCACAGTTGCAAGCTACCCGTGGGGGACCATGAACAAGAGCGACCTGGTGGAGGAAGTGGCCCGGGTGGCCGGCCTCACGCGCCATGTGAGTGACGCGGTCGTGACCGCGGTGTTCGAGCGGATCATCGACGCGTTGAAGCAGGGCGAGCGCGTGGACCTGCGCGGTCTGGGCACCTTCACCGTCCGCCGGCGGCGGGCGCGCGTGGCCCGCAACCCCAAGACGGGCGTCCGCGTGGACGTCCCCGCGCGGGCGGTGCCGTTCTTCAAGATGGGGAAGGAGCTGCAGGCGATCCTGAACCCCGGAGCCGAAGACGAGAAGACGCCCCCGGCCGGGTCGCTCCCGATGGCTCCGAGCCGGGCGGAAGGATAGCCATGAAAGTCCGGGACGTGATGACGGAGCATCCGGTGGTGGTGGAGCTCGACGCGCAGGTGAAGGAGGCGACGGATCTGATGCGGAGCAAGGGCATCCGACACCTCCCGGTCGTCGATGGGGAGGCGCACGTGCTCGGGATCGTGACCGATCGTGATCTCCGGCATGCCGCCTTCATGCCCGCGCTGGCCGAGCACGCGGGCTGGGCGCCCCACCGGGTGAAGGCCCCGAGAGTCAGGGACGTGATGACGTGGTCGGTCGTGACCACGCACGCCGACACGGACCTGGTCCAGGCGGCCCTGACCATGTTCCAGCGGAGGATCGGCAGCCTCCCGGTGGTGGCGGATGGTCGCCTGGTGGGGATCCTGACCGAGCGCGATGTCTTCGCCGCGCTGAGAAAGGGACGCGACGTCGAGAGCGACCTCTTCCTCTGGTGACCCGGTGCCGACTCGAATCGTGATCCTGGGCGCGGCCGGGCGCGACTTCCACAACTTCAACGTGGTCTATCGCGACGACCCGGGCGTCTCCGTGGTCGCGTTCACGCAGGCCCAGATCCCCCGACTCAGCGACCGTCGGTACCCGGCTTCCCTCGCGGGCGCGCGCTATCCCGACGGCATTCCCATCGAGGACGAAGCCGACCTCGAGGCGATCTGCCGGCGCGAGCGAGTGGACCGCGTGGTGTTCGCGTACAGCGACGTCCCGCATGCCACCGTGATGCATCTGGCCTCGCGGGCCCTCGCCGCGGGCGCGGACTTCGAGCTGCTCGGCCCGCGCCGCACGATGCTGCCGGCCGCGGTGCCGGTCATCGCGATCTCGGCGATCCGGACGGGCTGCGGCAAGTCCCAGACCGCGCGCTGGCTCGGCCGGCGCCTCCGCGACCGCGGCCTCCGGGTCGCGGTGCTGCGGCACCCGATGCCGTACGGCGATCTGGAGCGCCAGCGCGTGCAGCGATTCGCGCAGGCGGCGGATCTCGACGCCGCGCGCTGCACCGCGGAGGAGCGCGAGGAGTACGAGCCGCATCTGGCCGCGGGGCACGTCGTGTTCGCGGGAGTGGACTACGCGGCCATCGTCGCGCGAGCGGAGCGCGAGGCCGATCTGATCGTGTGGGACGGCGGCAACAACGACTTCCCGCTCCTGCGGCCCGATCTGCACATCGTCGTGGCCGACGCCCTCCGGCCCGGGCAGGCCGATGGCTACCATCCCGGCGAGGCCGTGCTGCGGATGGCCGACATCGTCGTCATCAACAAGGTGGATGTGGCCCCGGCCGGCAGTGTCGAAGCGGTGTTCAGCGAGGTCCGTGCGCTCAACGCGCGCGCCCCGATCGTGCGAGCGGCCTCTCCCGTCCGCCTCGAGGATCCCGACGCGGTGCGCGGACGACGGGTGCTCGTGGTGGAGGACGGGCCGACCCTCACTCACGGAGGCATGCCGTACGGGGCGGGCTGGGTCGCGGCCACGAGGGCGGGCGCGGCGACGATCGTCGATCCCCG
>Ga0335082_10008188_pt1 | contig 11347 bp, 8 predicted proteins | sample Lox_Sample_41_FD_206718 | JGI IMG/M metagenome (GOLD analysis project Ga0335082, IMG submission 206718) | Soil microbial communities from Loxahatchee National Wildlife Refuge, Florida, United States - Lox_Sample_4.1 | ecosystem: Environmental > Terrestrial > Soil > Wetlands | place: USA: Florida... | reverse complement strand
CCCAGGAACCCGCGTGGAAAAGGGAACACCTATTGACCTTGTGGTTGCCGTGGTTCCACGGGTAACAGTTCCTGACGTTGTGCGGCAGGAGTTCGTTGATGCGGAGGCCGTGCTGGCCAAGGCGGGGCTGCAGGTTGGAAAAAAATCGACGAGGTCGAGCACGGAAGTTTCGCCCGGGTCGATCTTAAGCCAGAACCCGCCGGCTGGAGAACGGGTACCAAGAAACACACGAGTCGATCTCGTATTGGCAACGAGGTCCCTCGTTTCGGTGCCTGACGTTGTCAAAATCAGTTTTCAGGAGGCAAGATCATTACTGGAAAAATCCGGCTTGGCGATCGGCGAAGTACAAAAGCGTGAGATTATCGAACCTATACGAGAGCAGACCGTATTGGAACAGACGCCCCGGGCGCGGGAGAAAGTCGACAAGGGCACACGAGTGAACCTTGTCGTGAGCGTTCGACCGTCGGTGGTCACTGTCCCGGATATTCTGGGCAAATCCATTGAGGAGGCCAGAGTACTGTTGGGAAGGGGTGGCCTAGGCGTGGGAACGGTGCAGCAAGTTAAAAACACTAGAACCGCCGGGGTTGTTTTGCGACAAATACCGTCGGCTGGAGAAAAGGTAGGCTGGGGTACGAAAATTAATCTTACCGTAGCGACGCAGGCCGACACCACCGAACCCGCGCCAGCGATTTCTATACGCTCCAAAGGATTGCTAACGATTCCCGAAGGACGCGCGGCGGATCTCGATGAAGGGACTGTGGGAAGTCGCGTAGAAGCAGACATTGGGTTCCCCCGCGGAGGTCCCGCGGGGCGGTATGTTGAATCCTTGAACGGCGCATTGATGGCGATAGTGCCACGTGTAACCCCGGATGGAAAGTCTTGTGCCGCGGCAAAGCTTGCGACTGCAAAATTCTCCGTCGCAGACCTGCCCGCGAATACCCTGGTGTGCGTGCGCACAAACCAAGGTCGCTATGCCTATTTTCGTGTCCTTGAAGCGGTCGGGCCAAGTCCCGGAACCCTCAAAATCGGCTACGTCACATGGAATTAGGCGACCGGATTTCGGCTAGCCAGCCAAGCAGCGCGGTGCCCGTTCCGGAGCAGACTAATATTGGAATTTTGCTTTGAGTTTCGTGTCACCCCACGTTTCCCCGTTCACATATCCTGTCGCGATTTGAAACTTGACGCACCAGCAGCCAACGGATATCTTCACGGGCTAACGACCTGAGTTGGCGTGTAATGGATCAGGACATTATCAAGAGATTGCGAACCCGCGTTTCAGCGGAGGGGCTGGATGCCGTTATCGCGATATCTCCCGAGAACGTTACTTACGTTTCCGGCTTCGTCGTGCCCTCGCAGTCGCTGATGCGCTGGCGTCATGCAGCTTGCGTCGTGACAGCCGATGGACGCATCTCGATGGTTGCCATCGATATGGAAGCGACGACGGTGAAGGCCCACGCGGGGATTGACGATCTCAGGATCTATCGCGAGTTTACCGACGACCCGATGGATAAACTTGCCGACGCGCTCACGGACCTTAAACTTGATCGTTGCAACATCGGCATCGAAATGGAGTTTCTTCCCGCCAAAGATTTTGCCACGTTGCAGCGAAAAATTCCCGGTATTCAGTGGGTCGCAGCGGACACGATCTTTAATAAGGCCAGACAGATTAAAACAGTGAACGAGTTAAGTCTCCTGCGCTCTTTAAGCAAACTTACAGACAAGGCGATTGGCGATACTCTAAGGCGGGCAAAACCCGGGATGAGTGAGATGGAATTAGCGGGGTACTTGCTGACCTCGCTATTCTCGGGAGGCGCCGAAAGCTACAAGCTTATGATCATCGCATCGGGGGAGCGCAGCCAGTTTCCCAACGTTGGGCCGACCGATCGAAAACTAAAAGAAGGCGATCTGATCCGCATGGAGATCTTCGGCCAGAAGAACGGCTATCTCACCGGCATCTGCCGCACGGCGGTCGTTGGCGACGCCACACCCGAACAGTATAAGATCTGGGCGAATCTAATTGAGTGCAAATATTTGGTGATGGATTTGATCAAACCGGGGGCGAGCTGTCCGGAGATTTACCGCAGGTTCTTGCAGAAATTCAGCGAGCTTGGTTTCGAGCCCATCAGTTTCGTCGCCCACGGCATCGGCCTGCACCTGCATGAGGAACCTTACATGGGACGATACGGCGAGGAAATCGTGCAAGCCGGGATGGTGGGAGCATTCGAGCCGCTGGTTTACATTCCGGGACGGTTCGGCATGCAGAATAAAGACATGTTCTGCGTGAGCGAGGCCGGTTGCGAACTACTATCGGATTACACGCCTACGGACACTCTTTTGAGGGTCGGCTAAGGGAGAGAGGAAACTCGTCACCGCAAAGAACGCAAAGTTCGCACAGAAACGATGAAAATCACAAAAATCGAGACCATCCCGATTCGCTTACCTACGCGCCGGGTCCACCAGTGGGCGAATCTCACCACGCCGATCGGTGTGTACGTTATTATCAAACTGTACACGGATGATGGGCTGGTAGGCCTCGGCGAAGCGCCGGTGCTGAAAGATTGGGGTGGTGATCATGGGAAGTATTTCGGAGAGACTCCGCAGACAACGGCGCACATCATCCACGATATCCTTGCGCCTGCGCTGAAGGATCAAGATCCGCGCAGATTCGAAAACATACATGCGCTTATGGACAAAGCCGTGAAAGGTTATCCGTATTGTAAAGCCGCCATTGACGCGGCACTCTACGACGTTGCCGGCAAGGCGCTCGATGTCCCGTCGTATCAATTGCTCGGCGGTCTTTTCCGCGACCGCATACCAGTCGCCCATAGCCTCGGCTTGATGGAAATCGACAAGGCGGTCGATGAGGCGCGTCAAGCGATCGCCGAAGGAATCAAGACGATCAAGCTCAAGGGCGGCATCGATCAAAAGCGTGACGTGGAGCTGGTGAAACAAATTAGACAAGCCATCGGGCCGGACTTGAATATTTGCGTTGACGCGAACCAGGGCTACCCGACACCCAAAGTCGCGGTGAAAATCGTCAAGGCGATGGAAGAGTACGGACTTTTTTACATGGAACAGCCGGTGGAAGGCATCGATCAGATGGCTGCAGTCGCGCGGCGAGTGGATACGCCGATTATGGCGGATGAGAGCGCGTGGACCCCGGAAGACGTTATCGAAATCATACAGAAGAAAGCGGCGGACATTATCTCTATCTACACGACCAAACCGGGCGGAATGTTCAAAGCCAAAAAAGTCGCCGCGGTAGCCGAAGCAGCAGGACTCAAATGCAACGTCAATGGCTCGGTGGAGACGGGCGTCGGCAATGCGGCGAACGTTCATTTAGCTGCGTCAACCGGAGTCGTCACGATGGGCTGTGTCGTTCCGGTCTCCTCGCCGAAGGAAAAGGCTAAGCCGGGAATCGCCGGAATCTATTACCAGGACGATATCATCACCGAGCCCTTCTCGTTTGATGACGGTGACATAATCGTGTCCTCGAAGCCCGGGCTCGGCATCGAGCTGGACGAGGACAAGCTCAAGCACTACCGGCTGGATTAGGCGGAAAGTTGAGGATCGAAGATCGAGAGTTGAAAATGGCGATTCGCAATCCTCCATCCTCGATCTTCTGAAGGCCAACACTGTCTGCTGGCGAAATAACTTCCATGACGATTGAGAAAGTCGCGGTGCTGGGTGCCGGCAACGGCGGTTGCGCGGCGGCCGCAGATCTGGCGCAGAGGAATTTTGAAGTTCGGTTATTTTCCCGTTCTCAAAACACCCTGGACCCGATCAATCAGCGGGGCGGCATCGAATTGGTCGAAGGCGGAAAGGAAAGTTTCGCGGTCCCAAGGCTGCTGACAACGAATATCGCTGAGGCTGTGGATGGAGTCGATCTCATTATCACCACCGCGCCGGCGGTTGCCCATGAATATCTGGCGCAGAGTTTAGTTGCGCATCTGAAGGACGGCCAGCGCATTTTGCTCAATCCCGGCCATACGGGCGGCTCGCTTCATTTTGCGAATCTTCTTCGCCGGGGCGGGACAAAGGCGGCGATCAAACTATGTGAAACAGTCACCCTCAGCTATATCTGTCGCATGACGGCGCCGGCCCGCGTGGAAATTTACCGCCGCACGACCCACCTGCGCTGCGCGGCATTTCCCGGGAATGATACCGGTAAGCTAGTGAAAGAGATTGGCGAAATATTTCCTAATGTGGTTCCCGCTGAAAACGTGCTGGAAACCGGATTCTGCAATATCAACGCCATCATGCATCCAGCGGGAATGTTGGGCAACGCCGGCTGGATCGAGAAGACCAATGGTGACTTCTACTACTACCGGGAGGGCATCACTCCTGCGGTGGCGGCTTGGATCGAGGAAGTTGACAAGGAACGTCTCCATATTGTCAAACGGCTAGGGCTAAAACCTATTCGCTTCGTCGATATCTTTCATCAAGCCGGTCTCACATCAGACGAAGCTCGCGCCAGCGGTTCGGTTTACCGCGCCATTCATGAGAGCGAACCCAACCGAACGATCAAATCCCCAGCCACCTTCGACCATCGCTATATTAAAGAAGACGTAGGCTACGGCTTGGCACCGATGGCAGAGATCGGTCGATTGTTGGATGTGAAGACTCCAGTTATGGACGCGTTGATTACGCTTGCTTCTGTGATCAGCCGGACGGATTATCGTAAGAATGGGTTGACCCTCGAAGCGATGGGTCTGGCTGGAGTGAGTGCGCAGGAGTTACAGAAGATTGTAAAGGACGGTTTTTGAAACAGGGACAAATTATGCGCGTTGGGCTTTGCTTTGATGGCTTTTATTCAATTCATGAGATGATCGAGTTAGCTCAGCTAGCGGATGACGCCGCCATGGAGTCGATCTGGATGTCGGATCATTTGTGTTTCAGGGATTCGTTGACGACATCCATGGCGCTGCTCGCGTCGACCAAGAAAATCAAGGTCGCACCGGCGCCCATGAGCCCGTACTCGCGTACTCCGATCATTTCTGCCATGTCCATCGCGACCATGGAAGAATTCGCGCCGGGCCGCGTGATTGCCAGCCCGGGCACGGGAAATGCCGCAGCTTTAAAAGAGGCTGGGATAGCATCTCCGCGGCCCTTAAAAGCCATGCGGGAATATGTGGAGATCCTGCGCCGTTTCTTGACTGGGGATACGGTCAATTTCCAGGGCGAAGTGTTTCATGTCAACGGCGCAAAGATGGGCTTTGTTCCGTCCGCACCGGTCGCAATGTATATCACCGCTGTGCGGTCCAAGATGTTGCAACTGGGCGGTGAGATCGGGGACGGAGTATTGCTGTCCGCCGGCTGCGCGCCAGGATATATCGCGCGGTGCGCCGCGGAGGTTGAAAAAGGCGCCGGCAAAGTTGGCAAGTCGCTCGCGGATCGCGATGTTGCCGGTTTCATCAGCGCCGCCGTCTCGTCCGATCCGCGCGAAGCAATCGACGCCAACAAAATGTTCCTGGCATACATTTTCCGCAATATTCACCACGCAGAAAACATCCGCTTAGGGGGTGGAAAGGTGGATCAGGAAGCGCTAGCGGCGGCAGTAAGCAAACGCGACTGGGAGGGGGCGAAGAAATATATCAGCGATGAAGTTGTCCATGCCCACTCCATCGCCGGCACGCCCGCTGAATGTCGCCGCCAAATGGAATCATTTATCAAGGGAGGCTTGAATCTGCCAATTCTTTTGCCTATGGGTACGCAAGATGCCAGAAAGCAAGTTATTCAAATGGCTCGGGATATCGTTGGATAAGAAGGCAGAGAGCTAAGCTTAGGAGCATGGAGCGACGAGCTAAGAGACGGCGAGGACGTAGGGGCGAGTCGCCCGCGGGGAGCGGGAAGCAAAAGTAAGAAGAGTAGGAAGGTGGCGCATGGTTCGTATTCATAGAGCGGTCATTGGAGCGGTTTGGGCGATTATCGCATCTCTAGCAGTCGGAACGAGCACGCTTGCTCAGCCACTCAACGTCGATGCCGCCAAGAAAGAGGGCAAAGTGGTCATCTACGGCACCATCGTGCCGCAAGTTATGACTCAGATCGAAAAGGGCTTCGAGGCAAAGTATGGCATCAAGACCGAATATTGGCGGGCGGACGCGACGAAGGTGATCGACCGTGTGTTAACCGAGTGGCGCGCCGGGAAGCCGGGGTTCGATGTCGTCATTGGCGCCCGCGGGCCGCTGGCGCTCGGGAAACAAGACAACGTCTATGCAAAGTTCTCTCCCGCAAGCACGGTGAATTTTCCTGCCAAGTTCAAAGACAAGGACGGGCAATTGAATGCGTGGCGGATTACGCCGGTGGGTATTCTCTATAATACCGAATTGGTGAAGCCCGGCGACATTCCCAGGAGTTTTGATGATCTCGTGGATCCGAAATGGCAGGGTAAGATAAGCATGCCGGACCCGTCGCGCCATGCGAGTACCGCGCAATTTTTATGGAATCTCCAGCAAGTGAAGGGTGATAAGTGGACGGATTTTATCAAGGCGCTGGCCAAGCAAAAGCCGCTTTTGCAGGAATCTTATTCAACGGTTCCTAACGTAATTGTGCGGGGCGAAAGTCAGGTGGGGATCACCTATATTCAGTACGCGGCACAGACAAAAGGCCCCATCGCCTTTGCTCCGATCGACAAAGCGTTTGCCGACCCGAGCGACGTTGCATTGGGCGCCAAAGCCATCAACCCCAACGCGGCAAAGGTTTTCATCGATTACCTCTGCTCTCCTGAAGGGCAAAGGAGGGTCGCCGAAACCGGCGAGTTTGTGCTTTCCCCGGGTGTTTTTCCGGCGATTAAAGGCGCGGAAAAGATTGTCGCGAGCTTGATCCTTTTGGAGGACCCCAGCGCCGAACAGCTAACAAAATTGCAGAATGAGTTTCGTCAATTGTTCTTGGGGAAATGATGACACATAATCGTTTATCATCCCCAACGCTTGGGTTGTCAATCTGAGTCCTTCGTCTGTTATCCTGAGCAATGCGAAGGATCTTGTTCAATTATCAGGACCGGCTCCGTGAGGGATTTGGACTACTACGGTCGAATTTTCGCTTGACTTCACACACGTCGGTCTATAGCTTTATCTCGTTTTGTTTCTAAAAGGAGGACCTTGTGAACCATCGGATTCGTCGCCGGCTAGAAGTTTTCGTCGCAGCTTACATCGTTATGGCATTGGTTCCGGTTTGCGCAATGGCGCAACAGGCCAATGTCGAAGCAGGCAAGAAGGAAGGCAAGGTTATTGTATACGGCTCCGTCGTGCCCCAGGCCATGGAAGGGCTGCATCAGGCTTTCAAAAAGAAATATGGAATCGATGTCGAATACTGGCGCGGCTCCTCGACGCAGGTCTCGGAGAGGGCGTTGACGGAATGGCGCGCCGGCAAGCCGGGGTTCGATGTCGTGGAAGGCAATCGGGGCGTCCAATTGATCATGAAAGATGAGGGCCTTTTTGCCAAGTACGTGCCTCCAGCCTCGGAGAAATTCCCGGCGCAGTTCAAGGAAAAGGACGGGCTCATTACCCCCTGGCGGGTACTGCCGATTAGTATTCTCTATAACACCGAGCTAGTGAAGCCGAATGATGTGCCGAAAACCCTCGATGATTTGTTAAACCCAAAGTGGACTGGAAGAATCTCGGTTCCAGATCCGACCCGGCATACGACAACCGCGCAATTCTTCTGGAACCTGCGCCGGCCAGAGTTCAAAGGGGATAAATGGCTGGATTACGTGAAGGCCCTGGCAAAGCAGAAACCTATCTTGGTCGAATCGTTGGCGCCGGTTACGACCACTATAATTAAGGGCGAAGCTTTGGTTGGGATTGCTTACATCAAGTATATTAAACAGTACAAAGGTCCTGTCAACTATGTTCCTATGGATAAATATCTGACCGATCCCAACTATCTGTCCCTCAGCGCAAAGTCTGCTCACCCGAACGCGGCTAAGCTTTACATCGATTTTGCCTGCACTCCAGAAGGACAAAAAGAAATTGCCGAAGATGGCGAGTTCGTCTTGGCTCCCGGTGTTTATCCACCGATCAGAGATGCGGAAAAGGTGGCTCCGCGTATGGTGTTTATGGAGAACCCAACCGAAGAAGAGTTCAAAAAATTAATGACCGGTACATTTAGAGAGATTTTTTTCGCTAAATAGCATTCGAGAAGGTTGTCCGCTGTGGATGCAAAAGCGGGGGCTGGCCTGTGAGTGGCCGGCCCTCGTTGTTTTGGGAGTAAATCACTGAAGGAACGCCGATGAATGGCACCATCGCGCTGGGTCGCATTTTCGACCGCCCGGTTCGGGCGATGCGGCGTGATCCACAGGTTGGCGTGATCGCGGCAGTGGGGGTCGTGATCGGCTATCTGAGTCTGTCCCCGACGCTCATGCTGTTCTACGGCAGTTTCCTCAGCAAGCCCCTGGGTGTGCCCGGGAATTTCACTCTAGCGCACTACGTCCAGGCTTATACAGATCCGCTGACCTACCAGTTGCTGTTCAACTCTTTTGTCTTCGCGACCGGTTCTGCCGTTCTTGCGACCTTTCTCGCTGCGACCTTGGCTTGGATTGCTATCCGGACGAATGCTCCCTTTAAAAAATTTTTTGAGCTGACCGCGATCGTTCCCAACATTTTTCCACCAGTCATGCTGGCCGTGTCCTGGACTGTTCTTCTCAGTCCGCGCACGGGTTTGATCAATCGCTTGCTGATGGAGCTCTTCGCTCTCGATAACGCCCCGCTTAACGTTTACTCATTGTGGGGGATGATTTTCGTCGAAGCGCTGATCACGACTCCTCTGGCGTTTCTCATTGTTTCGGCATCGCTATATTCCATGGACCCATCCCTGGAAGAATCGGCCCGCGTCGCTGGCTCCAACAACTTCCAGGTGGCATGGCGTATTACCTTTCCTGTTGTTCGTCCCGCCTTGCTGGCGGCGGCGATGCTGAATTTTGTGCGTGCCATCGAGAGCTTCGATACGCCGGCGATCATTGCGCTTCCAGCGCGGATCGAAGTCTTTACGACGAAGATCTACCGTGAAGCGGTGGGAGCCTTTCCACCGAACCAGAATCTGGCGGCTGCCTATGGCGTTTCGCTGCTCCTGATTACTATGGCGTTCGTTTATTTCTATCGGCATTTGACAAAACGGAGCGAGCGCTACGTGACGGTCACCGGCCGCGGCTACCGGCCAAACATCATAGACCTGGGCAACTGGCGTTACTTGGCGGCAGCTGTCGCCGGCCTGATTCTCGTCATGATCGTCGCGCTACCGTTTCTTGTCCTGATCTATGTTTCATTTATTACCTACGTTCACGTTCCCGGGCCAAAGACTTGGGATCTGTTAACGCTCGATAACTATCGAGGCAATTTGACTGATGCGCGCACCTACCGGGCGCTCCAGAACAGTCTTTTCCTGGCCGTTGTCGGCGCCACTTTGTGCATGCTGCTGGCGGCCCTGACAGCCTGGGTGACGACAAAAACGAAAGTGGCGGGGCGAGGCATGATTGAAGCCTTAACTTTTATCCCTTGGGCCTTTCCCGGAACCGCGTTGGCCATCGGCCTGCTCTGGACTTACGTTTATATTCCTTTGCCGATTTACGGGACCATTTGGATCCTATTGATCGCTTATATCACCCGGTTCCTTCCTTATGGATTGAGAACGATGACGAGCACCATCGTGCAGCTTCATGACGATTTACCGCAGGCCTCGATGGCATGTGGCGCCGGCTTCTTGACGACCTTTCGGCGCATCCTGCTGCCGCTATTGCGGCCGGGGTTTATCGCTGGCTGGATTATTCTAGCGACGATTTTTTTGCGCGAATTCAGTACATCGGTATTTCTCTATTCGCCGGGTTCGGAACCGTTGGGGCCGTTGCTCTATCACTTCTATATCGATGGCAACCTGGGGCCGATGTGCTCTCTTGCCATTGTCGTGAGCATTATCTGTGTGATCCTCATTGTGGTGGCCCAAAAGATTACCAAGGTCGGGACTCATTATGAGGGCAGGTAAAATAGAGCGCAGGGAGCACGGAGCAGGGAACGAGCGTAGGGGCGACCGGCTGGTCGCCCGGCTTACCTATCGTGAAGAGGGAATAGTCTTTGGATGCAGAGACCGCCAAGAGAATCGTTGAGAGGAATGTGCGCTACGACGAGGTCAAGCGCCTGCTGGTGAAGCTCGTCCAGCACGCAAGCCCGCAAACAGAGCGGCTCGAAGCCGAGCCGCAAGTCCTCGCGCTAATCCGAGAGGTGATCAAACCGGAGCTCGAAGGGGCTGGGCTTCATCCGGTCATCGATGGCATAGGCAATCTCATTCTTCACTTGAGGGGAGGCCTGCAAGGAGCGCGGCTAATGCTCGTCGGATATGCGATGAACGCGGCTCCATCTACCATGCAGAATCCTTACTCGGGGGAAATCGTCTCCGGCGAACCTTACAAGTTAGATGGCGAGTGCGTTTGGGGCAGGGGAGCTTGTGAGCAAAAAGGCAGCTTGGCCGCGATGATGGCGGCGGTGCGTTTTGTGGGGGGCGCCAAGATTGAGCTGCCGGGCGATCTTTATTTTGTTGTCAGCACCGCCGGTGAAACCGGCCGCCACGATTCACTTGCCTATGTGCTTGACCATGGGGAGGTGAAGGCGAACTGGTGCATCATCGACGGCCCGCCGGAAATTCAATTGGGCAACAAAGGACGTGTTGACGTGCTCGTGATCGTGCGCGGGAAGCAAGCCCACAGCAGCCGCCCGTGGGAAGGAGTCAATGCCATCGAAGGGGCGATGAAAGTCCTCGAGAGGTTAAGACCACTGATGCCTTACGCAGAAGAAAAAGCTCATCCGGAGCTTGGTAAAGTGAGTCTAACGCCAAATGCTATCGAGAGTTTTCCCAAAGCGACCCATACGATTCAAAGCGAGTGCCGGATCATATTTGACCGGCGGCTTCTTCCCGGAGACGATCCGGAGAAGGCGGTCCAGCAAATCAAAGATGCGATTGGCAAAATTGAGCCGTTCGAGATCGAAGTCCAGCCGCGGGATTTCATGTATCCCAGCGAAGTGAGAAAAGAGGCCGAGGTCGTGCGTGCTTTGGACAACGCTATCCAAACGGTGCTGGGACAAAAGCCGGCGTACACCTTTTCTACAGCGGCCAATGACACGGGGCTGTTCAACTTTAGAGGGATAGAGGCGATCAACTACGGCGCGCGGGACATCCGCTTTCAGCATACCGACCACGATCTGGTTTCTGTCAATAGCGTGTTCCATGCGGCAAAAGTTTTCTCGTTCTTGGCTATTCACCGCTGAGGGAATGGAATATTGGAGTAATGGAGTGATGGCTGATAGCACTCCATGCTTACAATACTGCATTACTCCGGTGCTCCAGAAATTGCCTGTTCTTT
>Ga0335082_10008186_pt1 | contig 11348 bp, 10 predicted proteins | sample Lox_Sample_41_FD_206718 | JGI IMG/M metagenome (GOLD analysis project Ga0335082, IMG submission 206718) | Soil microbial communities from Loxahatchee National Wildlife Refuge, Florida, United States - Lox_Sample_4.1 | ecosystem: Environmental > Terrestrial > Soil > Wetlands | place: USA... | reverse complement strand
CATCAACAGCGCCAACGACGGCGCGGGGGATCCGCTGCTGTTTGCGCGCGCGGAAATCGGCGTGGCCAGCGTACTGCTGGGTGCAAAAGCCGCAGGAGCCGCTGGGAACAACGTGCAGTATTCGGTCGCGATCGCCGGAGTGAGCAGCAACGCGGCCACCCTCACGGTTGCGCCGACCAGCGGCACGACGGCCGGCGGAACCGATGCCGCGCGGCTCGCGCCGGGAATGCTGATCAGCATCTTCGGTTCCGGGTTCACGGATCAGGAACCGGCGTCAGCACCGGGCGGCGGTACCCTGCCCAAGTCTCTGGCGGCGTCGGAAGTGTACATCGACGGCGTACGAATCCCATTGATGTACGTTTCACCAACACAGATCAACGCGCAGATTCCGTTTGAGTTCGCCGATTCGAATGGCGGATCGTCATGGGTGAGAACCGAGCATGGCGACGGAAGCGTGACCGTGACCAACGCGGTTGCAGTGCCACTGGCGCCGCAGAATCCCGGGATCTTCACGCTGGGCGGGAAGAACGACCCGCGGCCGGCGCTGGCGTTCCAATATAGCGACTACGCCACGGCGGTGGTTGACATCGAAGGGCTGCCGGGAGCAACGTCGGTAGCTTCCGTGACCATTGCCGGGACCACGTATTCCTACACCGTGACCTCCACCGATGTCGGCAATCAGAGCGTCACTCTGGTGAACAACATCAACGGCGTATCCACCACCACGACCCTCACGGTTGTGGCGGATATTCTGGAAGTGGTGCGGCAGCACCTGATCCAGCAGATCAACGCCGACCCGAACTCGCCGGTGGTTGCATCCCAGAGCAGCCAGTTCTGGTACCTGATCCTGACGGCGAAGACGCCAGGGGCAGCGGGCAACGGCATCACCGTGACGACATCGGCCACCGCATCGAGCAATACGTCGCTGACGCTGACGGTGCTAACGAGCTACAACAGCGCGCTTGGCACATGTTGCGCGAGCAACGCGAACTCGCAAATCGACATTAACAATCCCGCAGTTCCGGGTGGATTCATCGTGCTGTATGCCACGGGGCTCGGCTCGGTGATTTCGGCGGAAGAGGCAGTGAGCGGCCAGCCGACGCTGTTGTATTGCCCGACCGTCAACGCCACTTACCCTGATCAGAACGTGACCAAGACGGCGGTGGTCTGCACTCCAACCCCGGTTCCGCAGACCGGCGCACCGTACACGGGCCCGCTGAACAACACAGTGATCTCGTTCGTGTCCGCGGTGGCGGGCGGGGCGACAGCCAACGTGTTCGACGCCAGCCTGGTGCCCGGGAGTATTGGTGTCTACCGGCTGTTGGTGCAGCTTTCGTCCAGCCTGAGCACCAACGCGGTAACGCCGATTACGGTTTACCAGGACGTTTACAGCAGCAACACGGTCACAATTCCAGTGCAGGGCCAATAAAACTCCCAGGACGGGATTTCCGAGAGTTCCGCGTGCTACACTGATTAACGCCTGCCGGAGTTCGGCTGTTTCGGCCGCTGCCCAGGCGCGGAAGTTCTTCTCGGAGGAAGACCTGCGCGGGCAATTTCGACGAGTTTTGTGCTCATATGCAAAAGCAGGACAAACGAGTTCTGGTTGTAGTCGAAGACCTTCTGTTTACGGTTAAGATCAGCGATGCCGCTAAACGCGCCGGCCTGACAGCGGAGTTTGTGAAATCGGAGGCTGACGTTTTCGACCGCGTCAAAGACAAGCCGCGGTTGATCATTCTCGATCTGAACGCCAATTCGGTGGAGCCCCTGAAGCTGATTTCCGCCCTGAAGAGCGACGACAATACGAAGGGGATCAGCCTGATCGGCTATCTGTCCCACGTTCAGGGCGAGTTGAAGCAACAGGCGCACGATGCGGGCGCGGACATGGTGATGGCCCGCTCGGCGTTTTCGCAGAATCTGCCACAGATCCTGAAGCGGCACGCCGGATAGCTGACCGGATCTACAGCCAGATCAACTTCACGACAAGCCAGGCTGCGCCCGCGAGGAAGCCGGCGAGCGCCTGGTACTCTTCGTTGCGCGCGTAGAGATCCATACGGAAATGTCCCGCGTTCGGGGTGCGCGGGCGGCGCGGCCACAGTGCCGGGACATTCATCGCATATTCGGAAAAACCGGGGAACAGTTCGCGGAGATATTCCTCCTCGCGCTGGATGGCCGGCAGATACACCAGGAAAAAGACCAGCGCAAACAGCAAGAAGAGGACCGGCCGGCGCGATGCGACCACCAGCCCGGCGGCCGTCAGCAGGGTGCCGAGATAGAGCGGATTGCGCACCCAGGCATAGGGTCCGGTAGTGGCCAGGCGCGTGTTCTTCTCCAGATGCCCGGCGGCCCAGGCGCGCAGGAGGAGGCCGACGACGGCGACGGGAAGTCCGATTTCCATCGACAGCACCGATGGCCGGGCCAGCCAACCGAAGGCCAACACGAGCAGGAATCCCCCGGGAACGCGCATGCGTGCGACGAAGCGGGCATAGCCAGCGGGGAATCGCAGCGGAACGCTCATGCCTTTGCCAGGACCGCCTGCAGGGCTGCGAGCACTGCGCTCGGACGAACGTCGCGCATCGCTGTGCCCGAATGGTCACGCTTGTAGGTTGTCACTGCGGCGGGGCTGCGCAGGACGGTGAACGTACCGCCCCACGGGCCGTTCCGGTCAGGGTCGGTGGGCCCGAAGATCGCAACTCCCGGTTTGCCGAGGGCCGCGGCCAGATGCATCGGCCCGCTGTCCACGCCTATGACGGCGACAGCACGACGGGTTGCGTCGATCAATCCCTTGAGACCGGAAACGTGGGGGTACGTGTCCGGGGCAACAATTCCCGCCGGGCTGTTCAGCACAAGTGCGTAACCGAGTTCGGCCCGTAACAGCCGGGCGAGCTCGGAATAATACTCGAGAGGCCACTGTTTGGCCACCCAGCCGGCCAGGGGACTGGCCAGCAAAAAGGGGCCGCCGGGGAGGGATCCTTCGGGCGAACCGGGCGGGATGGGGAAGGTTCGCAACAGACTGGAGGCGCCAGCGGCTGCGGCCAGATCGAGATAGCGCTCCACGACGTGGGCGGCGGTGCTGGCTACGCCGACAGAATAAAACCATGCCGCCGGACGCTCTCGCACCAGCTCTTTCGCGAAGCCGAACAGGCGCTCGGCGCGCGCGAACGACGCAACCAGAGCCGACTTGATCAGTCCCTGAAAGTCAACTGCGATGTCATAGTGTTGCGCGCGCAGGTCACGCCATGCGGCACGCAGGCCGCCGAAGGAGTGCCGGTCGAGCGGAAGCACGCGGTCCACGTACGGGTTATTGTCGAGAAGCGGCACCCAGCGCCGCTCGATGGCCCAGGTCACACGAGAGCGTGGAATGCCATGTTTCAAGCTGGCAACAGCCGGCAGACAGTGTATGACATCCCCCATGGCGCCGAGCCGGACCGCCAGAACGCGCGGACCGTCGTTCGCAATTGACTGATTTGTGTCCAGACCTCTATTTCAGCAGCTTGAAGGCGGTCTCTGCCACTTCGCCGGAGGTGATGGCGGTCATGCAGCGGTGGTCGATGGGGCATTCGCGAAGCTTGCAAGGGCTGCACTCGACCGGATGACACACGACGCGGGCGAGGGGCCCGGTGGGGCCGGTTGCGCGGTGGTCCGTAGCGCCGAAAACGGCGACGGTGGGGATGCCGAGAGCGGAGGCAATATGCATGGGGCCGGAATCGTTGGTCAGAAAGACGTTACAGGCCGCAGCCATGGATATGAACTGCGCCAGCGTGGTTTCGCCGGCATAGTTGTGCGCCGTGATACCTCGGGCGATTACAGCGGCGCACACCTGCTCGCAGATTGGACGCTCGGCGGCGGAGCCGAATACAGCCACCGGAAGACCGGCAAAGCCCGCCACCTGAACGGCGGCGTCGGCGAAGCGATCCGGATACCAGCGCTTTGCTCCGCCGAAAGCAGCTCCGGGGCTGATTCCTATCGCGGGGCCACCGAGCATACGGAGGCCATCGACCCGCGTTTCCTCGACACCGAGGAGGCGGATGGGCTCATCTTCCGAAGGCAGAGCGTCGAGGATACTGGCGCGGCGGAGAAGTTCAAGGTAGTAGAACCGTTCATGCTCGGGAATATCTCCCTTTTGGGGAACAGGGACAGGACGGGTCAGCAGGAGGGAGCGCCCGTCTCGCGCGTACCCGATGCGCTCGGGAATTCGCGCAGCAAAGGCAATGGCGGCCGCTTCAAAGGCATTCTGGAACAAGATGGCGGAGTCGAAACGGCGCGACCGCAGGGAATGGGAGAGGGAGAGCTTATCGGAGAGGTTCCGGCAGGCAAATGGCACTATGTCATCGGCAAAGCGTTCACGGGCGTAAAGGTCGAGAACCCAGGGACGGGCCAGTACGGTGATATGTGCATCGGGGTAGCGCGAGCGAACGGCGCGGAGGGCTGGCAGGCTCATCACGGCATCGCCCACCCAGTTGGTGGCGCGGACAAGGATCTTCACAGGGATTCCCGAGGTAGGCGGCGGCTGGCCCCCGGCTCCATTGTAGCGGCCGTGGCGGAGCCAGGGTGAGGTACCAGGACGGCTGAGGTTTTTCCGAGAGCTAAATTACACTAGCCCTTGCGCTGGCGGGGATAGAATCGGTTATCATGGTCACTTAAACTCATCAATCGAGTCCGGATACCTGCACAGAAGGTAATCATGGGTAGAACTGTCACGAGTCCCTCTCGTTCTCGCTCGATGCGCTTCTCGTCGGAAGGGCATCTGAATCTGCCGGTGTGGCGGCAGAAGCGCAGTGTGACACTTGAAGAAATCGCCGAGAAGACGAAGATCAGTATGCGCTTCCTGCGAGCTATTGAGGATGGCGAATACGAGAAGCTGCCCGGCGGGATTTTCGCGACGAGTTATCTTCGGCAATATGCAGCGTCGGTCGGATTCGAAGAGGCAGAACTTCTGCGCCATTACCAGAACGCGATGAACCCCTCGGCGGCACAGAGGAATGGCGAGAGCGAAGAGGATCATCGTGGGATTCTGGAGCGCTGGCTGAGAGTTCCGGCTCCTCTGCAGCGGCCCTAGTTCCAATCGAGCTTCAGGCGTACTCCCGGGCTTCAATCCGTATTCCCTATTGGTTTGCATTGATCGGCCGATGAGCCTCTCAGGAGGCGAGGTACCGATCCATGAAGGTTACTCATTCCGATACGGCAGCATTAGCGGGCACGGGTCACGCAGCAAGTGTCGCATCGACAACTGCGGCGGCGCGGGCAAGGACGTCCGGGCACAACACTTCGGATCGTGTTCAACTCTCCAGTCTCAGCAGCCATCTGCGGGAGCTCGTTGCAGACGGCCAGCGCGCACACGTGGAGAAGCTGGAAGCGGCTGTCTCTTCAGGAAACTACAAGCCCAGTTCGCACGCGACCAGTGCCCGGCTGATTGCACACAGTATGCGCAGCGCACAGGCGTCCTGAGGCATGGCACGCGAAGGGACGGTGTCCGGCGGTCTGGCGGAAGCGGAGGAGTACGTCGCCGAGGCATGCGCGCTGCTGGTTCGAGCCGACCTCTCGAGCATCGAACTGGCGGCGGGTCATCTGAGCCGTGCGGCCGACGTTCTTTCGGGACCCGGGAAGACCGGCGAGACAGCTTCGCGCAGAAGGAAAGCGCTGCACCAGTCCATCCAGCGTGCCGGAGAGCTGCTGGACGCCCTCGGACGCTGGTGTGAGCACCGGCGTATGGTTCTGTTTCCGGAGGAAGGGATGCCGGCCTGCTACGGTGCGGACGGGCGGGAGACTCCGGCCGTGGCGGCGGGCACTCTGGCACTGGAGGGATAGCGATGGGCAGCATCACCACTGCGCTCTACAATTCGGCGCAGGCGCTACGCACCTTTGGTCAAGGCATGGCGGTGACGCAAAACAACGTCGGCAATGCGAACACGCCAGGCTATGTACGCCAGGTGCAGACACTGGCTTCACTGCCGTTCAACATGGAGCAGGGACTGCCGGGCGGGATGGCCGCGGGCCCGGTGTTGTCGGCGCGCGACGTCTTCGCTGAGAACTCGGTCCAGATGGAGCAATCGGCGATGAACTTCTCCAAACAGACGGCGTCTGATCTGGAGGTGCTGCAGCCGCAGTTCGATCTCAGCGGCAGCTCCGGCATTGCGGGCGCGCTCAACGACTTGTTCAACAGCTTCTCACAGCTCAGCATAAACCCGAATGACAGCGTGTACCGGCAGAGCGTTCTGAATCAGGCGCAGGCGACGGCGCAGGCGTTCCAGCAGACCGCCACAGGGATACTGGGGACGGGCAATTCCGTGAATTCCGAGACGAAGTCCACCATTGACGACATCAACCGGCTGGGCGCGACGATCGCGGAGATCAATTCGCAGGTGCGCAAGAACGAGGACGGTTCGGTGGACGCCGGCGTCGAGGCGCAGTTGTACGCTTCTCTCGAGGAACTCTCGCAGGATGTCAATTTCACAACGCTCCGCCAGACGGACGGAACTGTCTCGGTTTATCTGGGAGGGCAGACACCGCTGGTGATGGGTCGCACAGTCTATTCAATTCAGGGCGATTTCTCGCTGCCGCAGATCGCCATCCGCGATCAGTACGGCAAGGACATCACCGCGCAGGTCACAGGAGGACAGCTCGGCTCCGAGCTGAACACGAAGAACACTCTGCTGCCTTCGTATATGGACCGCCTGAACACACTGGCGCAGTCGCTGGCGGACCAGGTGAATGGCACACTGGCCAACGGACTCGACGCCAACGGCCAGGCGCCCACAATGGATCTGTTCACGTATGACGCTGGATCCGGCGCGGCATTCACACTGTCGCTGAATCCGCTCACGCCGGACGAACTGGCTGCGGCCTCGCCAGACGCTCCCGGCGGAAACGGCAATGCGCTGGCATTGTCGGCGCTCGCCAATGCGCCGCTGGCGAACGGCTGCACCTTCAGCCAGGCGTTCGGCGCAATAGGCGGACAGGTGGGACAGGACATACTGCACGCGCAGAACCAGCAGACGACGGCGCAAAGTCTGCTCACTCAGGCACAGAATCTGCGCGCGAAGACTTCCGGCGTATCGCTCGATGCCGAAGCCGCGAACCTGATTGCGTATCAGCAGGCCTATGAGGCCACCTCCAAGATGTTCTCGGTGCTGAACACGCTGGACAACGTCACGCTGGGGCTGATCCCATCCTGAGGCGAGGTGGAGAATGATCACCTTCTACAATGAGCAGATCCAATCCTTCCTCGACGGGATGAACCGCATTCAGGAACGCCAGGCACAGGCGCAACTTGAGCTCACCACGGGTCTGCGCATCAACAAAGTGGCCGACGCGCCCGACCTGATTTCGGATCTGCTGGCGGTGCGCAGCGGCATCGCCCACAACACCCAGATCGGACAGAATCTGGCGAGCGTCAAGACAGAGACCGATACTGCTGAGTCGGTGATCAGCAACGCCGTCACGCTGGTAGAGCGCGCACAATCGCTGGGAGCGCAGGGCGCCAGCGACATGGCTTCGGCGCAGACGCGCCAGCAGCTCGCACAGGAGCTGGGCAGCGTGCTGACGCAACTGGTCAACACTGCCAACACCACTGTTGGCGGGCGGTACATCTTCGGCGGCGATTCCGACCACACTCAGCCGTATACGATCGACCTCACACAGGCGAATCCGATGAGTGCTTACGCCGGCACGGTAGCCACGCGGCAGGTGGAACTGGCTGATGGCTCCACCATCGCTATCTCGAGAACGGCGCAGGACATCTTCGATTCGCCCGACAGCGCCAGCAACGTGTTCATGGCGATCACCGGGCTGCGCACGGCCTTGCTCAATAACGACTCAACCGCCATCGCCCAGTCACTCGCCGACCTGAACGGCGCAGACACCCATATGAACAACATGCTGAGCTTTTATGGCTCGGTTCAAGACCGCGTGGGCGCGGCGATCACTTTCGCCAGCCAGTACGACACGCAGTTGCGCACTCAGCTCAGCACGATTCAGGATGCCGACGAGACGCAGTCGATCATCGACCTTACGCAGGCGCAGACGCAGCAGCAGGCAGCGCTGGCAGCCGAAGGCCAGATTCCCCGCACCAGTCTGTTCAACTTCATCGCCTAGAGGAGCGCACGCCGAAGGCGAAGTTCGCTTTGGTGACGCGGTTGGCGGCATCCACCGTGGCTTCAACAGCAAAGCCGAAGCGCACATCGCGCACCGCGACGCGGACGACGTCTTCCGGCTCGGGCACAGGCACAACACTCCACAGCGGGTATTTCGAGAATGCAAGAAAGGCGCGAAACTCGGGTGTTCGTGCAGCCGCGGCGATGGCCGGCGACTGATCCGGCTTCCGCCAGGTCTGGCCGGAATCGGGGTCGAAGCCATCGAGCAGACTAAAGTGGTAGCGCCGCACCTCCGTTGAGGTTTCCACGACGCCGTCCCACAGGAACGGATTCGCGCCCGTGCCGAAAGCGCCCGCACGTATCGCCGGCGAGCCGTCATAGATGCGCGATTCCAGTGTGGTCACCGCGCGCTGGTGAATCACGCCACGTCCGAGGTTGTAGACGAGCATGAATGCCAGGGCGAAGATCGCCATACCGCGGCCCGAGCCTGACTTCGCTCCGACCTCGGAACTGACCAGGCGCGCCAGCCACGGCCCCACCGAGGTCACGATCAGGACCGCCCAGATCCACACGTCGAAGATGTTGGTCTGGTCAAGACTGTACCAGTGCGAGTTGAACGGCAGCAGCAGGCGGACACCGTAGGCATTGGTCCAGTCCAGCAGCAGATGGCTCGCCACGCCCGCCAGCGCGATCCAGAACGCGGGCATCGCGTTGCGCAGCGACCGCTCGAAGGCACAGAACAGGAGCGCGAGGACCAGCGACAACACCGGCGCTGAAATCAGGGCGTGCGTGATCCCGCGATGATCGCAGAAATAGGTGAAACTGCCTTTCAGGAGCATCACGATATCCACGTCCGGGGCGTTGGCGGCCAGCAGCAGCAGCGGCGTCGCGTGCCTGTAGTAGCGATGCAGGCCGGCGCGGCTCATGGCCAGACCCGTGAGCGTGTGGGTGATGTTATCCATGGGCGGTCAGGCCGTGGGCGAAGGAGTCCAGACGCGCTCCGCGGCGAACACGGTTTGTCGCTGGCAGTACTTCGGCGGCGCCAGCAGCGTGAGCGCGCGCGGCACGATGGAGACGCTGACCGGAAGCAGCCCGGCATCTTCACCGTCCACTTGAACATGCACGCGGTCGTCGGTGGGGTGAGTGAATCGCGCGGACTTCGCGTGCAGAATCGTAACGCCATCCATTCCGGTCAGACGGTTGAAGATCACTCCGAGGAAATACCGCACGTAGGGGAAGGTCGAAGCGCCCTCAAACAGAACCAGCTCGAAGCACTGATCCAGCAGGGAGACGTTGCGGGCGATCTCGAGGTCGCCGCCGTAGTTGCGCACGCGGCTCGCCAGCGCGAAGCTGCAACGGTAGTGCTTGTCATCCACGTCAACGTCGAACTCCGGCAGGCGCTGGCCCACCTGCGAAAAACCCGCGATCCAGTAGGCCACCTTGCCCACCGCGTTCTTGATACCGCCGTGTACCTGGTAGACGATGCGGGCGTCAAATCCCGCACCCGCCATCAGCAGGAAGTGACGGGGCTGGCGGTCGGCCTCGTTGAGCATCATGCCCAGCGAGATACGCGCAGGCACCAGATCGGCGAGCGTGGCGGCCACCCGGTTCGGGTGAGTGGCCAGGCCCAGCTCGTTCGCCAGCACGTTGGCCGTTCCGCAGGGGAGCACGCCGAGCGGCACGGGAGACCCGACCATGCCATTGACGACTTCGTTGACTGTGCCGTCGCCCCCGGCCACCAGAATCAGGTCCGCGCCATCGTGAATGCATTGCCGCGCGATGTCGGGAGCGCTGCCGGGTCCGTCGGTCTCCATCGGAGACACGTCCACCCCGTTGCGGCGCAGAGTCTCCCTCACGCGTGGAATGAGTCCTTTGTTGCGGAGGAGCTTGCCCGCGAAGGGATTGTAGATCAGAAACGGCCGTCGATACGTGGCGATGTTTCGCGTTCCTCTCGGGTACTTTTACTATAGTAGACGTTCATGGACAAGGGCCCAGGTCACGCCGCCTCCGAGGCAGAGAAGCTGCGCGAAGAACTGCGCCGGCACGAGCATTCGTACTACGTTCTCGATCGTCCGGAGATCACCGACGCTGAGTACGACAAGCTGATGCGGCGGCTGCAGGCGCTGGAGGCCGAGCACCCCGAGCTGGTGACGCCAGACTCGCCGACACAGCGCGTAGGCGGCAAGCCGCGCGAGGGCTTTGTCAAAGTGGCGCACAGCTCACCGATGTTGAGCCTGGACAACGCGCTCAACGAAGACGAGATGCGCGATTTCGACCGGCGTGTGCGAGAGCTGCTGGGCGGCCAGCCATTTCGCTATGTGGCCGAGTTGAAGCTGGACGGGCTCTCCATGGCGGTGCGGTATCGCCGTGGCCTCTTCGAGCAGGCGATCACGCGCGGCGACGGCCAGACGGGCGAAGACGTCACCGAGAATGCGCGTACCATCCGATCGCTGCCACTGCGGGTGAAGGCATCGCTTACGGCCTTCGAGGCGCGGGGCGAAGCGCTCATTACACGGCGCTCTTTCGAGCGGATGAATGCCGAGCGAACCGCGGCCGGCCTGCCCCTGTTCGCGAATCCGCGCAATGCCGCCGCCGGGGCGCTACGCGCGCTGGAACCGCAACTCACTGCGAAGCGCCAGCTCGACTACTTCCCCTACTTCCTGCTGGTGGACGGCGCGCCAGTGTTCGACAGCCACTGGGAATCGCTGGAGACGCTGGCGGCGATGGGCTTCAACGTCAACAAGCATCGGAGACTCTGTGTCGATCTTGACGAGGTGCTCGCGTGCTTCGGCCATTGGACTGCGGATCGCGACAACCTGCCCTACGAGATTGACGGCCTGGTGATCAAGGTGGATTCCGTCACGCAGCAGCGCGCGCTCGGCTGGACGGCGAAGGCTCCGCGCTGGGCGATCGCGTTCAAGTTCCCGGCACGGCAGGAGCGCACGGTAATCGAGAACATCGAGGTGCAGGTGGGCCGCACGGGCATCCTCACGCCAGTGGCGCACCTGCGGCCGGTGAATGTGAGCGGCGTCACTGTGACGCGCGCGACGCTGCACAACGAGGACGAAATCGAGCGGCTGGGAGTGCAGATCGGCGACACGGTGCTCATCGAGCGCAGCGGCGACGTGATTCCCAAGGTGGTGCGCGTGCTGGAAGAAGCGCCGGACCGCCGGCCGTTCCATGTGCCCGCGCATTGTCCGGTGTGCGGCGGCGACGTGGTGCGCGAGCCGGGCGAAGTAGCCAGCCGCTGCATCAACA
>Ga0335082_10008184_pt1 | contig 11349 bp, 10 predicted proteins | sample Lox_Sample_41_FD_206718 | JGI IMG/M metagenome (GOLD analysis project Ga0335082, IMG submission 206718) | Soil microbial communities from Loxahatchee National Wildlife Refuge, Florida, United States - Lox_Sample_4.1 | ecosystem: Environmental > Terrestrial > Soil > Wetlands | place: USA... | reverse complement strand
CATGCCTTCTTGCCAGACGAGCGACTCCTCGTTCACCGCGCCCGTCGACGCCTTGCGACGCAGCTCGGCGATGCGCACCGGGCCGACGGGGACGCCGTTGATCGCGACGTACCACTCGCGCGAGCTCGAGAGGTCGACCATCGCGCGGTCGTCTTCGCGCGTCGATTTCTGGAAGGCGCCGGCGAGGGCGCTCGAGGGTTCCTTCTTCTGCGGCGGCGCGGCGGGCTTCTGCGGCTTGGCCGACGCGAAGCTCGTCGCGAGGCCGGGCTTCTGTCCCGGGCGCGGCGCGGCGGGCTTGGTCGTGACGTTACCCGGCGAGGACTTGAGCAGCGCGTTCACGTCCATGCCGACGCGCGTCGCGTCGTCCTCGGGCGGCGCCGGTGCCTTGCTCGCGACGCTCGTCTCGGTGACCTCGGCCTTCACCTCGATGAGGTGGCCGCACTTGCGGCACTTCATGCGGACCGTCTTGCCGGCGACCTTCTCGTCGGCGATCTGGTACTTCGCTTTGCACTGTTCGCAGAGGAATCTCATCGCGAGGTGGAGCGCTCGAGACGCACAGGATACCTCACAATAGACCGAGGATGTGCTGCTTGATTTGGTCGCGCGTCGGCTCGTCTGGCGCAGCCGTGGCGGTGCGCTCCCACGCTTCGAGCGCTTTGTTGCGGAAGCCGGCCTTCTCGTAGAGCACCGCGAGGTTCTTCAGCGCGGGGAAGCTCTTCGGGTTCAGCTCGACCGCTTTCTCGAGCTCCTGGATCGCCTCGTAGACGGCGCCCTTCTTGCCGAAGAGCAGGCCGAGGTGGAAGCGGAGGCGAAAGGCGAGCGGGTCGACCGTGACGCCGCGCTGGAGAAACGCGATCGCGTCGTCGACGCGGCCGGCCTGGTAGGCGTCGATGCCTTGCTTGAGGAGCGCCTCGGCTTCGGCGCTGCCGTCCACGTTCGCGGGCGGGCCGTCGAGGGTCCGTCCGAGCGCGCGCTGCACGGCGGCGACGACGTCGGCGAGGCGGAACGGTTTCTCGATGTACTCCTCGATGCCGTAGCTGTCCTTGAGATCCTGCGCGATGCGCCAGCCGCGGTAGACCGCGCTGATCATCACGATGGGGATCGCGCCGTACATCTTGCTGCCCTTGATGCGGCGCGCGATGTCGAAGCCGTGGAGCTCGGGCAGCATCGCGTCGAGGATGATGAGGTCCGGCACGTTCTCCTTGACCATGCGGAGCGCGAGCAGGCCGCGGTCCGCCTCGAGGACGCGCATGTTCTTTCCCTCGAGCAGGCGGCGGAGGAGCTTTCGGATCTCGGCTTCGTCGTCGACCACGAGCACGAGCGGGCCGGTCTGGTTCGTCGGGGCCTGTTTCGCCGCGGCGAGGTCCATCTGGAGATCGCTCGGGAGCTGCGTCACCGACGAGAGATCCGATCCGACGTTGCCGAACGCTTCGGTCGTGAGCTCGACTTGCTCGGCCGAGCGGAGCGTCTGCGAGTCGACGATCGGCGCGGGCGGCGCCGAGGCGTGAGCGGCGGGCGGCGCGCCGTCGCCCGTGAGGCCGAGGCGCGCGAGCGTCTCGCGCGGCACGTGCGGCGCGAGGTAGTAGCGCTCGCCCTGGCCCTTCGCGTCGTACGCCGCGGTGATGGCCGCGAGCAGCGGCCCCGCGAGCGCGACGTACGGGTAGACCTTCTTGCCGGTCACGAACTCGAGCTCGTCGATCGCCTTCGTGTCGCCGGGATCGGCCATCGCGACGAAGAGCTTGTCGTCCTTGACGAGGATGGGCAGGAGCTTGTGCGCCTCGGCGACCTCGCGCGGGAGCAGCAGATGCTCGACGTCGACGGCGATCTGCGAGAGGTCGACGCCGGGCACGCCGTGCTGCTCGGAGAGCGCGCGCACGGCGTCGATCTCGCTGAGCACGCCTCGGTCGATGAGGCGCGTCGCGAGCGGCTTGCCGACCTGGTCCTTCGCGTTGAGCGCGCCGTCGAGATCGTTTTGCGTGATGAGCTTCCGCTGGAGCAGGATGCGCCCCAGCATTTGGCCCTTCTTCGGCGGGTGATCGCTCATGAGTCCGCGCTCGCAACGCTATCAGATTCGCCGCCGCGCATCCGCTCGAGCGCGGACGTCGCGAACGCCGCGTAGGCGCCCGCTTCGATGGCGCGCCGCGCGCTCGCCATGAGCTCGCCGAAGAAGAACAAGTTGTGCTGCGAGAGGAGGCGCAGGACGAGGATCTCGCCCGCGAGATAGAGGTGCCGCAAGTACGCGCGCGAGTAGCCGCCGGCGCAGCACGCGCACGCGCACTCCGGATCGAGCGGCGACTCGTCGCGCGCGTGCTTCTTGTTCTTGATGATGAGCTTGCCGTTTCGCGTGAGCGCTTGACCGTTTCGCGCGTTGCGCGTCGGGAGCACGCAGTCGAACATGTCGACGCCGAAGCCGACGCACGCGAGGAGATCCTCCGGCGTGCCGACGCCCATCAAGTAGCGCGGGCGCGAGGGGTCGAGCTTCGGCGCGACGGCGGCGATCGTCTCGAACATCTTTTCTTTCGGCTCGCCGACGGAGAAGCCGCCGAGCGCGAGGCCGTCGAACGGCATCGCGCCGAGCTCGTCGGCGTGCGCCGCGCGCAGATCCGCGTAGCACGCGCCCTGCACGATGCCGAAGAGCGCCTGGCGCGCCGGTCGCGGCGTCGCGAGCGCGCGCTTGGCCCAGCGCGTCGTCTGCTTCACCGCGGCTTCGACGACGTCGCGCGGCGAGTCGCCCGGCGGGCACACGTCGAGCTGCATCTGGATGTCCGCGCCGATCTTGCCTTGCACTTCGACGGCGATCTCGGGCGAAAGAAATCGCGGCGAGCCGTCGAGGTGGGACTGGAAGCGGAAGCCGTCCTCGCTCGGGCGAACGAGCTTCTGTTTCGTGTTGAGCGAGAACGCCTGGAAGCCGCCCGAGTCGGTGAGCATCGCGTGCGGCCACTTCGAAAAACCGTGCAGGCCCCCGTGCGACGCGACCACGTCCTCGCCGGGGCGGAGCCACAAGTGATACGTGTTGCCGAGCACGATGCGCGCGCCGGTCGCCGCGACCTCGTCGGGCGAGAGCGCCTTCACCGAGCCTTGGGTGCCGACGGGCATGAAGGTCGGCAGCTCCACGTCGCCGTGCGGCGTCCGGAGCACGCTCCGGCGCGCGTGGCCGTCGTTGCACAATACACGGAAATGGAAACCGTCGGTCACGGCGCTCACGGCGCTCTGTGCAGCAGCATCGCGTCGCCGTACGAGTAGAAACGGTAGCCTTCGCGCACGGCCACTTCGTACGCCGAAAGCACCCGCTCCGTCCCGCCGAAAGCGCACACGAGGGCGAGCAGCGTCGACCGCGGGAGGTGGAAGTTCGTGAGCAGGACGTCCACCGCGCGGAACCCGTAGCCGGGCTGGATGAGCAGCGCCGTCTCGCCCGACGTCGCGCGCACCTCGCCTGTCTGTTCCGCGGCCGATTCGAGCGCGCGCACGACGGTCGTGCCCACGGCGACGATCTTCGCGCCGCGCGCGCGCGCGTTCGCGATGGCTTGCGCCGTCGGGCGCGACACGTCGTACCACTCGCGATGCATCTTGTGCTCGTCGAGGTCCTCGACGAGCACCGGCTGGAACGTCCCGAGCCCCACGTGGAGCGTGACGGTCACGACCTCGATGCCGCGCACGGCGAGCCGCCCGAGGAGCGCGTGCGTGAGGTGGAGGCCCGCGGTGGGCGCCGCGATCGCGCCGTCGACGCGCGCGAAGACGGTCTGGTAGCGGTCGGCGTCGGCGGCGTCGACGTCGCGCTTGATGTACGGCGGCAGCGGCATCCGCCCGAACGCGCGCACCGCCGCGTCGACCTCGAGCTTTCCCGACGTGAAGAGGGCGACCTCGAGCAGGCCGTCGTCCGCCGAGCGGCCGAGGAGGCGCACGAAGAGGCTGCCGCCGCTGTCGAGGCGCTCGCTCCGCGCCTGCGCCGGCACGACGCGCATGTCCACGCCGAACCGGAGCGCCTTCGACGCCTTGCCGAGCGCGCGCCAGATCGCGGCGTTTCGCGTCTCGCCGAAGGCCTCGATCGAACGCGACCCGACGTGGCGCACGAGGAACACCTCGACGCGGCCGCCCGTCTCCTTCTGCGCGATGAGCCGCGCGGGCATCACGCGCGTGTCGTTGAGGACGACGAGCGAGCCTTCGGGGAGGAGCTCGGCGAGCTCGGTGATTTTGCGGTGTTTCAAATCGTCGTCGGGTGAAACGACGAGGAGCCGCGCCTGCTCGCGCTCGGGAGAGGGATGTTGGGCGATCCGATCCGTGGGCAGGTCGTAGTGGAGCCGATCGACTCGCATCGCGATCGACCATGTTCTCGCGCGAGACGCCTCGTTGTCGAGCACAACCTTCAGCGGCGGGTACGGAGCGCCTTCTCTTTCACGAAGCTCGCCACGACCGACGGCTCGCTGGGCTTCGGAATGAACGCGATCGCGTTACACCCGGCGCGCGTGAGCTGGCGCTCGCTCAAGTGGTAGGCGCCCGTGAGGACGATGCGGATGTCCGGGTAGAGAGCGCGGATTTCGCGGGCGAGCTCGAGGCCGCTCCGCCGGGGGAGCATGAGCTCGATGACGACGAGGTCGGTTCCGGCTTCGAGGGCCGCGAGGGCGTGGTCGCCGTCGGCGACGGTCTGCGCGTCCACGCCCTCGACCTCGAGCGCGAGGGCGAGCTGGCGAGCGGTCGAGTGGTCGTGGTCGACCACGAGGACGCGCGGCTTGGTCTTGAACGCGCCGCTGTCGGAAGAGCGGATGCCGCTCTCCCGCTCGCCCGCATCGTGTCCGGAATCGTCCGGCGCCGCTCGCAAACCCATTGGCCCACCGCGCAGCTAGCAATGGCGGTGCCATGCGAGACGCGCTCGCGCTCCCGCCGACTTACGCTGTTTGCGTCACCTGGGCGTCACCCACGCTCGTGCAAGGTTGCAGGTGCGCCTTTCAGGGTTGAAAGGCGTCAGTCGAAGACGATCCCGAGGCGGGTCATCTTTCGCCACAGCGTGGTCGGGGAGATGCCGAGGAGGTCGGCGGCGGCTTCGCGGCTCCCGGCGGCGTCGTGGAGGGCGGTCTCGATCGCCTGGCGCTCGGCGCCGTCGACCACGTCGGCCAGCGTCTGTCGCCGCGCGGGATCGGGGACGGCGCGGGTCACGCCGGACGGCGGCGAGATCATGTCGTCGGCGGTGATGATGCCGTTTTGCACGAGCGCGACGGCCTGCTCGACCATGTGCTCGAGCTCGCGCACGTTGCCGGGGAAGTCGTAGCGCATGAGCGCGTCCATGACGTTGTCCGAGAGGCGCGCGCGGACGCCCATCTTGCGGTTGTACTTCTCGAGGAAGTACTGCGTGAGCTCGGCGATGTCCTCGCGGCGCTCGCGGAGCGGCGGGAGCGTGAAGCGCGCGACGTTGAGGCGGTAATAGAGGTCTTGGCGGAAGCGCTTCTCGCCGACGGCCTTGAGCAAATCCTGGTTCGTCGCGGCGACGATGCGCACGTCGACGTGGACGGGCTTGTTCTCGCCGACGCGGCGAATCTCGTTTTCTTGGATGGCGCGGAGGAGCTTCGCCTGCACCGACGAAGGCGTCTCGGCGATCTCGTCGAAGAAGAAGGTGCCGCCGTCGGCCTCTTCGAAGAGACCCTTGCGCGCCGTGTGCGCGCCGGTGAACGAGCCCTTCGCGTGGCCGAAGAGCTCGCTCTCGAGGAGTGTCTCGGTGAGCGCGGCGCAGTTGATCGACACGAACGCGCGATCGGCGCGGCGGCTGTTGGCGTGGATGGCCTTGGCGATGAGCTCCTTGCCGGTGCCGCTCTCGCCCGTGATGAGGACGGTCGCGTCGGTCGGGGCGACGCGGACGACGCGCCCGAGCACCTCGCGCACCGACGACGAGCGGCCGACGATGTTCTCGAACTTGTAGCGCTCCTTGAACTCGCGCGTGAGGAGCGCGACCTCGCCGGCGAGGCGGCGGTTCTCGAGCGCCTTCTGCACCTTCACGAGGAGCTCCTGCTCGGTGAAGGGCTTCTGGATGTAATCGAACGCGCCGAGGCGCATCGCTTCGACGGCGCTCTCGATGGTGCCGTACGCGGTCATCACGATGACCTCGGTCATCGGCTGGCGCTCCTTGATCGCGCGGAGGACGTCGATGCCGTCCTTCTGGCCCATGCGGAGATCGGTGAGCACGAGATCGAACGCGCCGGTCGCGCCGCTCGCGCCGCCTTGCTCGCCGTCCGCCGCCTCGTCGACCTCGTAACCGACGCCGCGAAGCATCATCGCGAGCGTCGTGCGCATGTTGCGCTGGTCGTCGACGATCAGGATTTTCGGCATGTCGTTACCTGGCGCTCGGCGCCGAGGGTCAATATACGACGCCGACGTACCAGCGCACCGTCTGGGCGGCGGAGAGATCCCAGCCGCCGTCGATGTTCGGCAGCGCCGCTTGCTGGCTCGGCAGATAACCGAGGCCGCCGAGCGGGAAGAAGACGCCGTACTGGAGCATCGTGAAGAAGCCGCCGATCTTCGACGGGTCGTCGTTGAGCGAGCCGTCCTTGGCCTGATAGTAGAGCTGGAGATCGAGCTCGATGCCGAGGTCGGGCTTGTGGCCGGGGGCCTGGTAAAACTCGCTCGCGCGCGACCAGATGAGCGCGGCGCCGCCGCCGAACTTCTGCCCGTTCTGGTTGCGGATGAAGTCGTAGTCGACCTCGGGACGGAAGTAGTAAGCGCCTTCGACGCGCGTCAGGATCTTGCGGAAGAAGATGAGGTCGATCGTGTACGCGGGGTTGAACTGGAACGTCGAGATGGCGTTGCCGTTGATGTCCGCGTTGAGGCCGGGCGAGCCGAGCGGGTTCGACGCCCACTCGTCGCCGCTCGCGTAGCCGAAGTCGAACTGCAGGTGCAGCTTGTCCTCGAGCGCGCGGTACTCGGTCTGCGCGGCCATGCCCCACATGCGCACGTCGGTGTTCACGCCCTGCGCGTACGAGCCGGACGGGATGGCGCCGATCTCCCCGAGGATGGCGACGCCCTCGGCCTCGAGCCGGAACTTCTTGTAGAGGATCTGCAGCCAGAGGTCGGGGATGAGCGCCCACGCGTTGCGGCGGATGATGCTCCCCTGGAGGTTCTGCGCGCTCTGATCGATCGTGAGCGGCGTCTGCGGGTCCTTCACGTCGAGGTACTGCGAGCGGAAGACGGAGAAGAGGCCGCCGTTGATGACGACGTCGCCGCGCGCGAGCTTGAGCTTCTGGAGCTCGGGGTTCGTGCGGTGCGCGACGACGAGGCCCCACTCGTTGACGTTGCAGAGGTTGCAGTTGTTGACCGGCTGACCGCCGTAGACGTCGTAGGGCGACGCGGTCGTCGGGCCCGAGTTCACGAAGTCCCACATGCCGGCGAAGTAGAGGTCGAGCGACTTGATGCCGGTGACGAACATCACGCGGTCGACGTTCGTCTGGTAGTCGGCGTCGATGTTGTCGCCCGCGTTCGAGAGGATGCCGAGGCCCCACTGGCTCGGCATGCGGCCGAAGCGGAGCTGCCCGAGCGGCGTCATGTACTCGGCCCACGCGCGCTGGAAGTTCACCGAGTTCTGGAGGCTGTTGATGCCCGCGGTGGGCGGCCCTTCGGTCGTCGTGAAGACGCCGATCGGCGCGAACGTGTTGTAGCCGTTCGGCTGGTAAACGCCGCTCGCGGGCGCGTAGCCGTTGGCCGTCTGGTTGTTGCCCGCGCCGCTCGGCTGGATCGCGTACGAGTCCGGCGTCGAGCCGAGCACCATGTTATCGAACGCGTCGATCTGCGCCATGATGCGCAGGTTGTCCGAGATGTGCAGCTCCGGGTTGATGCGGAAGCGCATGTTCGCGGTCGACTGCGTCTGGTCCTTGCACGGCTGGTTGCCGGCGTCGCCGCAGACCGAGAGGCCGTGGGCGGCGCCGCTCGAGTCCGTGTACGAGTTGTCGAGCGGCTGCGGCCAGAGGCCCGCGCCGGGGCCGGTCGAGTTGTCGTGCCGGCCGAGCGAGAAGTTGTGGAGCAGCTCGGCGCGCGTGCGGAAGTAGCCGTGGATCTCGAGCACGGGACGCGTGCGGCCCCACCAGTCTTCGCTGAAGACCTCGTTCGCGTTCGCCGGGATGTCGTCGTTCGACTTCGCCGTGCTCGCGGCCGGCTGCGTGGTCGCGGCGGGCGGCGGCGGCGTCGCGACGGGCTGCGTCGCGGCGGGCTGCACGGGGACGACCGACGGGACCAAGCTCGGTCGCACCGTCGTCGTCGTGGTCGGCGCGGGCGCGCCGGCGTCCGTGTCGCCTTGCGCGCGCGCGGCGCGCACGAAGACCAGCGGAAAGAGCACGAACGTGCAGAGGAAGATCGCGAGAGCGCGTGCTCGCATGGCCGAGCCTTGTAACACGCCTAACTCAAGCGCGGAAAGGACGCTTTTTTCCCGGCCGCGTGGCGATCGCGAGGGCCGCCCCGAGCGCGAGGACGGCGCCGAGCGCGGCGAGCGCGCCGTGCGGATGATGGACCGCGAGCGAGAGCGAACGGAGCGCGAGGCCGGGCGGCGGCGCCGGCACGAGCGCGCCCTCCAGGCGCGCGCCGACGAGGGCGTCGCACGCGGCGCCGGAATCGACGCCGGATTCGACGCACGACGCGAAACATCCGTGCGCCCGACCGCGCGTGAACGCGACGAACGTACGCGCGCGCGCGCCGCCGCCGTCCGCGACGAGCGCGCGTTCGAAGCCGGCGTCCGCCGTGACGTGCATCGGTGTCGGCGCGTCGCGCATGCGCGCCGCGGTGGCCGAGGCGATCTCGGCCAGCTTGCCTTGCGCGATCTCGGTCGCGTCGGCGTTCCACGCGCTCGCGTCGCCCGCGACGCAGCCCCACGCGAGCGCCACGTGACCGCTCGCGTCGCGCGCGCTCGCCCACTGTTCGAGCGCGAGCTGGGGCGACTGCGACAGGTCGGGCGCGGCGAGATCGCCCGCCGAGAACCCGCTCGGCAGGACGAGCTTCACGTCAAGGGGCGAGCTCATCGAGGAACGCGGCGACCTCCTCGCGGAGCGCGACGAGCGTGCCGCGGAGCGTCTCCTCGTGCGGCGGGTCGCCCGACGCGGGCTCGGGCGGCGGCTCCGGCGGCTTCGTTCCGCCGCCGTCCGCCTTCGCCGCCGGCGCTTCGGGCTCGGCGTCCTTGGAAGGCGCGCGCTGGAGCTGCTTGCGCGCTCCCGCGATCGTGAACCCTTGCGTGTAGAGAAGCTCGCGCACGCGCAGGAGGTTCTCCACGTCGCGCCGCGAGTAGACGCGCTGCCCGCGCGCGCTCTTCGTCGGGCGGATGCTGCGGAACTCGCGCTCCCAATAGCGGAGCACGTGCGGCTCGACTCCCACGATCCCCGCGACCTCCCCGATGCGGAAGTACAGCTTCTGCGGCAGCGCGTCGGCCATCTCTTCTGATCAGGGCTTCGGGAGGGGCTCGGCGACGGCGGCCGCGGGCTTGGCGACCGCGTCCGGTTTGTTGAGCGCGTCTTTGAGGTTCTTGCTGACCTTGAACGTGAGCACGCGCCGCTCCGAGATCTTGATCGGCGCGCCCGTCTGCGGGTTGCGACCGGGGCGCTCGCCCTTGTCGCGCAGGACGAAGTTGCCGAAGTTGGTGACCTTGATCCGCTCGCCCTTGGCGAGGGTCTCTTTCATCATCTCGAAGACGAGATCGACGATGTCGGCGGACTCCTTCTTCGAGAACCCGCCGACGCGCGCGTAGATGGCTTGCACGATTTCAGCTTTGGTCACGACTCGACCAGACTACGCGTTTTGACGCGCACCTCAAGCCGCAAGCTCGGTGTCGCTCTCGATCGGCGCGGGGGGCGGGAGGCTGTCGGCGACGGGCGCTTGCGCGGCCGCGCGACGGCGCGCGACTTGCTCCATCGCGACGAGCGTCGCCACGTAGCCGTACCCGAACGTGAAGATGGCCGCGAACGGCGTCGCGAACCAGTGGCCGGTCTCGATCGAAGCGACGACGCTCGCGAGCGAGAGGAGGCAGAGCGCGACCTCGGTGGTCGGGAGGTCGGCGTACGTGCGGTACCGGACGCCCGACGAGTCGCCCTTCTTGGGCGTGCGAACGAACTCGCCCGACATCGTCGCGAGGCCCTCGAGCACCGCCCTCGACAAGTGCGGGGCGAGCCCGGCGCCGAGCGCGAGGAGCGCGGGGAGCTGCCGGAGCGCGTCGCGGCGCCGGCGTCCCTGCGCGAGCTCCGCCATCGCGTAGAACGCGGCGAGCGAGCCCGTCGTGCCGATGCAGAGCGGAAGATCGATGAGGAGCATCGTCTTCGGATCCGTCGCCGGCATGAGGATGAGCGCCGGCAGGAGGAGCACGCTCAAGAAGACCATGAGCGGGTAGGCGAAGTGCGGCGTCAGGTGGAAGAACGCCTCGAGCCGCTGGTCGAGCGTGAGGCGCGAGGTCCAGACGCGCTCGAGCAATTTACGTGCAGTCTGCACGGTTCCCTTGGCCCAGCGGAACTGCTGCGCGCGGAACGCGCTCACGTCCTCGGGGAGCTCGGCCGGCGTCACGACGTCCTCGCGGTAGACGAACTTCCATCCGCGGAGCTGCGCGCGATACGAGAGGTCGAGGTCCTCGGTGAGCGTGTCGTGCTGCCAGCCGCCCGCGTCGGCGATGGCGGACTTGCGCCAGATGCCGCCGGTGCCCGAGAAGTTGAAGAGCCAACCGGCCGCCGCGCGCGCGCGGTTCTCGACGAGGTGGTGGCCGTCGAGCATGAGCGCCTGGACGCGCGTGAGGAGCGACAAGTCGCGGTTCAAGTGGCCCCAGCGCGCCTGCACCATGCCGACTTTTTCGTCCTGGAAGTGCCCCACGAGCTCGCGCAGGAACTCGGGCTGCGGCAGGAAGTCGGCGTCGAAGATCGCGACGAGCTCGCCCTTCGCGACCTTCAGCCCCGCGTCGAGCGCGCCGGCCTTGAAGCCCGTGCGGTCGACGCGATGGATGTACGCGACGTCGAGCGTGGCGGTCGCGTCGTCGTCGGCGAGCCGGCGCATCGCCGAGCGAACGAGCTGGCCGGTCTCGTCGGTCGAGTCGTCGAGGAGCTGAATCTCGAGCTTCTCGCGCGGGTAGTCGATGCGCGAGACGTGCTCGAGCAGGCGCACCGCGACGGTCGCCTCGTTGTAGAGCGGGAGCTGGATGGTGACGTGCGGCACTTCGCCCGTGATCGCCACGGGCGCCGTGCTCGGCCCCGACTTCAGCTTCTTGCGCAGGCGGAGCAGCGTGAGCACGAGGTGCGAGCGGTGGAGACCGTAGCTCGCGAGGAGCAGGAGCACCCCGAAATAGGCACTGCACAAGAGGACGTGCATGGGCGGGCAGCTAAGCAGTCGCCAGCACAACAATTGTCATCGACT
>Ga0335082_10008183_pt1 | contig 11349 bp, 9 predicted proteins | sample Lox_Sample_41_FD_206718 | JGI IMG/M metagenome (GOLD analysis project Ga0335082, IMG submission 206718) | Soil microbial communities from Loxahatchee National Wildlife Refuge, Florida, United States - Lox_Sample_4.1 | ecosystem: Environmental > Terrestrial > Soil > Wetlands | place: USA: Florida... | reverse complement strand
ATCGGGTCGGCCGCCCGGTGCGGCTGGGAGGCGTGCCCGCCGCGCCCGTGCACGGTGACCGTGATCTGGTCGGCGGCGGCCAGCATCGGGCCCGGCCGGGTAGAGAACAGCCCGCACGGGAGCTTGGTCCCGCTCACGTGCAGGGCGTAGGCCGCGACCGGGCGCTCGCCCGCCGCGTCCAGCACGCCCTCGTTGATCATGTATCGGGCGCCGGCGTAGCCTTCCTCGCCCGGCTGGAACATGAAGATCACCGTGCCGGGCACCTCGTCCCGCCGGGAGCAGAGCAGCCTGGCCGCGCCGGCCAGCATGGCGGTGTGCAGGTCGTGGCCGCAGGCATGCATCGCCCCTGGTATGGCCGACGCGTACGGCAACCCGGTCTCCTCGGTGACCGGCAGCGCGTCCATGTCGCCGCGCAGCAGCACCACCGGGCCGGCCCCGGAGCGCCGGCCACCGCGCAGCACCGCGGTCACCGAGCTGACCGCCGTCCCCGTGCTGACCTCGAGCGGCAGCCCGGCCAGCGCGTCGAGCACCTTGCGCTGCGTCTTCGGCAGGTCCAGGCCGATCTCGGGCTCGGAGTGGATCGCGTGCCGCAGCTCGGCGATCTCGCCCGCCAGCTTCGCCGCCTCGTCGCGTACCAGCACGAGTTTCCTCCTCAGCTCAGCGCCCCGGGCCACCCTATCGCGCGTGAACCAGGGCACCTCCGGCCAGATCATGGACCCGGCTACGGCCAGATCCATCCGCTAACCAGCCCGGCCCGCCGACCCAGCCAACGCGCTCTCCTTCACTCCAGCCCCAGCCAACGCGCGAATCCCATCGCAGCCCCACCCCGTTGGCCGCCGCCTGGCCGCCGCATCGGGCAGGCGAGCGTGATGCCGTCCCTAGCCGCTGGCCTGGCGGGCGCTGTCGGCTGGCCTGGCGTCCAGGAACTCCGGCGCGGTCCAGCCGTGCCGGGCGAAGGCCGCGGTCACCGCGTCCCTGACCGCAGCAATAGCCGCCGCGGGTACCAGGGCGAGCACCGAGCCGCCGAACCCCCCGCCGATCATCCGCGCCCCGGAAGCTCCCGCCGCCACGGCCGCCTCCACCGCCGCGTCGGCCTCCGGCCAGGACACCTCGAAGTCGTCGCGCAGCGAGGCGTGCGCCTGCGTGAGCAGCCGTCCGATCTCGCGGTACGCATCCGCGGACGGCCCCGAGGGCGCGCGCAGCAGCGCGACGACCGCCAGCACGCGCTGATTGTCCGTAACAACGTGGCGGGCGCGCCGCCGCAGCACAGGATCGGTCAGGGAGCCGGTATCAGCCACGTCCGTTAGGTCCCGCAGCGAACGGATCCCGAGACGGCGGGCGGCCTCTTCGCACTCGGCCCGCCGTCGGCCGTACTCCCCGTCGGCCAGCTCGTGCCGGGCCCGGGTGTTGATGAGCAGCAGGCCGGCGCCGGCCGCGTCCGGGTCGAACGGCACCTGGGAGGTCTCCAGCGTGCGGCAGTCGAGCAGCAGCGCGTGCCCGGCCCGGCAGAGCAGCGACGCGGACTGGTCCATGATGCCGGTCGGGACCCCGGCGAACTCGTTCTCCGCCCGGCGGGCGATCGTCACCAGCTCGGCGCGGGGCACGTCCAGGCCGGCCAGCGAGGTCAGCGCCAGCGCGGTCGCGCACTCGAGCGCGGCCGAGGAGGACAGCCCGGCGCCGGCCGGCACGTCGGAGTCGATGGCGATGCAGGCGCCGGGTACCCGGTGGCCGGCCGCCTCAAGCGCCCAGGCCACGCCGGCCGGGTAGGCGGCCCAGCCGGTCACCCGGCCGGGGGCCAGCCCGTCCAGGTCGACCTCCACGACGTCTCCCGGCTCCTGCCGGGAGCATACGGTGAGCCGGCGCCCGGCCCGGCGGCCAATCCGGCGCGCTGCCGCCGCGGTGACCCCCTGGCCGAGCGCGAACGGCAGCACGAAACCCTCGTTGTAGTCGGTGTGCTCGCCCATCAGGTTGGCCCGCCCCGGGGCCAGCCACACGCCGTCCGGCTCCCCGCCGAACCGCTCCCGGAACAGCGATGCCGCTCTCACCGGGGCGATCGCGCCTGAGCAAAAGCCCAGGCGTCGGCGGCCATGGCCGTCAGGTCGCGCGACGCCCGCCAGCCCAGCTCGGACTGGATCTTCGCGGACGAGGCGACCAGCACGGCCGGGTCGCCGGCCCGCCGCGGGCCCACCTCGGCGGCGATGTCGATGCCGGTCACCTCGCGGCACACCTCGATCACCTCGCGGACCGAGAAACCGGCCCCGTTGCCCAGGTTGTAGATGCGGTGCTCGCCGGGACGGGCGGCCCCCAGCGCGCGCAGGTGCGCGTCGGCCAGGTCGGTGACATGGATGTAGTCCCGGACGCAGGTCCCGTCCGGGGTGGGGTAGTCGTCGCCGAAGATCTGCACCGGCCGGCCCTCGGTCGCGCCGGCCAGCACGTTCGGGATGAGATGGGTCTCCGGGTGGTGCCGCTCGCCCAGCCACCGGCCGTCCGTGCCCTGGAAAGCGCCCGCCACGTTGAAGTAGCGCAGGCTGACCGCGCCGAACCCGTGCAGCCGGCAGAACTCGGTCAGCGTCGTGTCCACCGCGATCTTGGACGCGCCGTAGGGGCTGGTCGGGCGCGCCGGATCGGTCTCGAGAATCGGCGTCCGCCCGGGTTCGCCGTAGACCGCCGCGGTGGAGGAGAAGACGATCGTCCGGACACCGATCTCGCGCATCGCCTCGAGCAGCGAGATCGTCCCGCCCAGGTTGTTCGACCAGTACCTGGCCGGATTCGCCACCGACTCGCCGACCAGCGACTTGGCCGCGAAGTGCAGCACCGCCTCGATGTCGTCGGCGAGTACCTCGGCGGCGCAGTCGCGCACCGTGCCCTTGACGAACGTGGCACCGGGCGGCACGGCGTCGGCGAACCCGGTGGACAGGTCGTCGAGCACCGTGACGTCGTGCCCGGCCGCGACCAGTTGCCCGGCCACGACGCTGCCGATGTAGCCGGCCCCGCCGGTGACGAGCACTCTCATGTGATCAGGCAAATCAGGCAATTAGGCCTCCCTGAGCCGTAGCGCCGCCTCTTCAGGGACGATGTCGTTGATCCACACGCCCATGCCCGATTCGGTCCCGGCGAGGTACTTGAGCTTGTTCGCCGCGCGCCGGACCGACAGTACCTGAAGGTGCGCGGCGAACCGGCCGCGCGCGTCCGCGTCCCGGACCGGGGCCTGGTGCCAGGCGGCGATGTACGGCACGGGCCGGCCGAACAGCGCGTCGAACCGGCGCAGCACGTCCAGGTAGAGCGGCCCGAACGAGTCCCTGGCCGCGTCATCGAGGGCAGGAAGATCAGGCACCCGAACGAGCGGGAATATCCGCACCTCGTACGGCCAGCGCGCCGCCTCGGGCACGAACACCACCCAGTGCTCGTTCCTGGTCACGACGCGGGCGCCCGCGGCGAGTTCGGCCGCGACCATGTCGTCGAACAGGTTCGCGCCGTCGTTTCCGGCCGCGTACTCGCGGGCCTGCGCCACCATCTGGGCCAGCTTCGGCGCCACGAACGGGAACGCGTAGATCTGCCCGTGCGGGTGGTGCAGCGTGACGCCGATCTCCTCGCCCTGGTTCTCGAAGCAGTACACCTGCCTGGTCTCGGGCAGCGCGCCGAGCGCCTGCGTCCGGTCTATCCACGCCCCGAGCACCGTCCTGACCCGGCGCGGGGACAGCGCGGCGAACGAGGAGTCGTGGTTGGGGGTGAAGCAGACCACCTCGCACCGGCCGAGGGGCTCGGCCAGCGAGGGGAAGCGGTTCTCGAACACCACCACGTCGTAGTTGTCCGCCGGTATCTCGGTGGGCCGCCCCGGCGCCGACGGGTCGAGCGGGCACTGGTCGGCGGGCGGCAGGAACGTCCGGTCCTGGCGCGCCGCCGCGATCACCACCCACTCCCCGGCCAGCCGGTCCCAGCGGATCCCCCATTCCGGCCGGCCGTGCGGCGGCTGCGGGCCCGGCATCCGCGGCGGCAGCGGCCGGGTGTCCGCGATCTGGTCGCGGCCGAGCCCGGGCTCCTCGTCGAAGTAGACGATCTCCCGCCCGTCCGCCAGCCGGGTGCTGGATTTCCAAATTCGTTGCATGCCCACGGGGATCATCAGCATCGCGGCGTGGAAACCCCGCCCTTCGGGTCTGGGAGCAAGCGCCGCGTCACCTCCCTGGAAATGTCACTGATAGTCGCTAGTGTGTTCGCATGTCGCGTTACCGCCTGCTTCCCTCGCCCATCCAGGAGGCAGTGCTGCGGGCCCACTGCACCCATGCCCGGTTCGTATGGAACCTCGCAGTCGAGCAGCATTCGCATTGGCGTCCGGGCCGCCTGAGCGCGCCCGGCTACCTGGAGCAATGTCGGCAGCTTACCCAGGCGCGGGCGCAGCACTCGTGGCTGGCCGCAGGCTCCCAGATGGTGCAGCAGCAGGCGCTGCGGGACTTCGCTCAGGCCATGAGAGCCTTCTTCGACCCGGCTAACCCGGCCAGGCGGCCGTCGTGGCGGAAGGCCGGGCGGAACGAGGGTTTCCGGATCGTCGCCGTGAAGTCGGAGCAGGTACGGCGACTCAGCCGGAACACCGGGGAAGTCTGGGTGCCGAAAGCCGGGTGGGTGCGCTTTCGCTGGTCGCGTACGGTGCCGCAAGGTGCCAAGTCCTACCGGGTGACTCTGGATCAGGCAGGACGATGGCACATTGCTTTCGCATACGTCCCCGATCCGATCCCGGCACCCGGCAACGGCAAGGTCGTCGGGATCGACCGGGGCGTAACAGTCAGCGCGGCCCTGTCGACTGGGGAATTGGCAAGCGCATCCGGCCTGACTACACGGGGGCGTAGGCGCATGCGGCGCCTGGAGCGCAGGCTCGCCCGCGCCCGGAACGGCTCGAACCGCCGCGGTCGCGTCAGGCTGGCTATCGGCCGACTGCGCGCCCGCGAGACCGACCGGCGCAAAGATTGGGCAGAGAAGACGAGCACCAACATCGCTGAGCGGTTCGACGTGATCCGCATCGAGAACCTGAAGATCAGGAACATGACCCGCTCGGCCAAGGGGACGGCCCGGAATCCGGGGCGGAACGTGCGCGGCAAGGCCGGGCTCAACCGAGAGATCCTGCGGTCGGGCTGGGGCCTGCTGGTGCGTCGGCTGGAAGAGAAAGCGCCCGGCCGGGTGGAGAAAGTCAATCCCGCGTACACGAGCCAGCGATGCTCGGCGTGCGGGCACGTGGATGCAAAGTCGCGTGAGAGCCAAGCGCACTTTGTGTGCACGGCCTGCGGATTCGTCGGCCATGCTGATGTGAACGCGGCCCGGAACATCGCGGCGGGGCACCCCACCCACCTCCCCATCCCCCTTCACTCGCGGGGAGGCGACGGGGCTGCCCGGCCAGTGAACCGCGAACCTCAACTGCTGCTCCAATCGGCGTAGTAGCTGGAATCCCCGTCCTTATCCGGGGAGGATGTCAAACGTTATCCCGTCTAGACTGGCTGGCCAGACACATCGTGCGACTGGTGACGGGACGGCAGCCCGCCGACCGGCGCCGAACGGAGGAAGTCGGCGATCACACCTTGAGCAAGGTCGTCCTGGACGTCATCGTCGTCCTCATCATCATCCTCATCGGGGGGTTCTTCGCAGGCTCGGAAATGGCCCTGGTCTCGCTGCGCGAAGGCCAGGTCAAGGCGCTGGCCAAGCGCGGCAGGCGGGGCCAGCGGGCGGCGCGCCTGGCCCAGGACCCGAACCGGTTCTTCTCCGCCGTGCAGATCGGCGTGACCCTGGCCACCTTGTTCTCCGGCGCGTACGGGGCCGAGACCCTGGCCGGCTACCTCAAGTCCTGGCTGGCCAGGGAGTATCACCTGTCGCCGGCCTGGGCGGGCACGATCGCGTTCATCGTGGTGACCGTCTGCATCACGTTCTTCAGCCTGGTCCTGGGCGAGCTCGCGCCCAAGCGGATCGCGCTGCAGCGGGCGCCGGTGCTGGCGCTGCTGGCCGCGCCGCTGCTGGACCGGATCGCCGTGCTGGCCCGGCCGGTGGTCTGGCTGCTGACCAAGTGCACCAACCTGATCGTCGCCCTGCTCGGCGGCGATCCGCGGGTCGGCCGCCAGGCCATTACCGAGGAGGAACTGCGTGACCTGGTGACCGGCGCCCAGACGCTCAGCCAGGACGAGCGGCACATCGTCGGCGAGGTCTTCGACGCCGGGAAGCGGCAGATCCGCGAGGTGCTCGTGCCGCGCACCGAGGTCGTCTTCCTGGACGCGGAGACGCAGGTGGCCGAGGCCGCCGCCATCGCCGCGGGGGTGCCCCACTCGCGGCTGCCGGTCTACCAGGACAGCTACGACAACGTGATCGGCTTCGTGCACGTGCGGGACCTGCTCGGCCCCGGCGTGGCCAAGGGACCGGTCCCGGTCCGCCAGATCAGCAGGCCGGTGAAGTACCTGCCGATCAGCAAGACCGTGCTCTCCTCGCTGTCCGAGATGCGCCGCGAGCGCGCCCACCTGGCCATCGTGGTGGACGAGTACGGCGGCACGGCCGGCATCGTCACGCTGGAGGACCTGGTCGAGGAGCTGATCGGCGACATCACGGACGAGTACGACATCGAGCAGAACCACGCCACCCGGCTGCCAGCCGGCGACGTGGAGGTCGATGGCCTGCTCAACCTGGACGAGTTCGCCGAGCAGACCGGCCTCGAGCTGCCCGAGGGCCCGTACGAGACCGCCGCGGGCTACGTCCTGGCCGCCCTCGGCGCGCTGCCTTCGGTGGGTGACGCCGTCCCGGTGGCCGGCCGGACCATCACCGTGACCGAACTCGACGGCCGCCGCATCGCCCGCCTGCGCGTCGCCGCCACCGTCCCCTCCCCGGCCTCCGCCGCTAACGGGGTTTCCGCTGGTCAGGTCCTACTAGACTCGGAGGCCCCGCACGAGTGAAAGGTGACCAGCGTGCCCGGTGGCTTTGACACCGTCCTCGTCGTCGACTTCGGCGCGCAGTACGCGCAGCTGATCGCGCGCCGGGTGCGCGAGTGCCACGTCTACTCCGAGATCGTGCCCTCCACCATGCCGGTGGCGGAGATGCTGGCCAAGCGCCCGAAGGCGATCATCTTGTCCGGCGGACCCTCGTCGGTCTACGCCGAGGGAGCGCCGCCCGCCCCGGCGGGCCTGTTCGACGCCGGGGTGCCGGTCCTCGGCATCTGTTACGGCTTCCAGCTCATGGTGGAGGGCCTGGGCGGCACGGTCGAGCGCACCGGCGCGGCCGAATACGGGGCAACCGGCCTGCAGAACACCGGGGGCGCGCTGCTGTCGGGCACGCCTAGGAGCCAGCGGGTCTGGATGTCGCACGGTGACACCTGCACGGCGGCCCCGCCCGGGTTCGCCGTGACCGCGCGGACCGAAGCGACCCCGGTGGCCGCGGTGGAGAACGTGACGGACGGTATGTTCGGCGTCCAGTTCCACCCCGAGGTCATGCACACCGAGCACGGAACCCGCGTCCTGGCTCGCTTCCTCGAGCTGGCCGGCTGCCGCCCCTCCTGGACCATGCTCAACATCGTCGAGGAGCAGGTGGCCGCGATCCGGGAGCAGGTCGGCAACGGCCGGGCCATCTGCGGGCTGTCCGGCGGGGTGGACTCGGCGGTCGCCGCGGCGCTCGTGCAGCGGGCCATCGGCGACCGCCTCACTTGCGTATTCGTGGACCACGGGCTGCTGCGCAAGGGCGAGGCCGAACAAGTCGAGCAGGACTTCGTGGCCGCCACCGGCGTCAAGCTGACGGTGGCGACCGAGGCCGGGGCGTTCCTGTCGGCGCTGGCCGGGACGGTCGATCCGGAGCAGAAGCGGAAGATCATCGGCCGCGAGTTCATCCGCGCCTTCGAGCGTGCCGCCCGCGAGATCACCGACGCGGCGGCCGGGTCGGGCGAGGCGTGCGAGTTCCTGGTCCAGGGGACGCTCTATCCGGACGTGGTGGAATCCGGCGGCGGCACCGGCACCGCCAATATCAAGTCCCACCACAACGTCGGCGGGCTGCCGGATGACCTGAAGTTCCAGCTGGTCGAGCCGCTGCGCTGGCTGTTCAAGGACGAGGTGCGCCGGGTGGGGGAGGAGCTCGGCCTGCCGCCCGCGATCGTCCACCGCCAGCCGTTCCCCGGCCCCGGCCTGGCCATCAGGATCATCGGCGAGGTGACCGCCGATCGGCTCGCGGTGCTGCGCGAGGCCGACGCGATCGCCCGCGAGGAGATGTCCGCGGCCGGGCTGGACACGCTGATCTGGCAGTGCCCGGTGGTGCTGCTGGCCGACGTGCGTTCGGTCGGCGTCCAGGGTGACGGCCGCAGCTACGGCCACCCGGTCGTGCTCCGCCCGGTAACCAGCGAGGACGCGATGACCGCGGACTGGGCCCGGCTGCCGGACGACGTGCTGGCCCGGATCTCCACCCGGATCACCAACGAGGTCCCCGAAGTCAACCGGGTCGTCCTGGACGTCACCAGCAAGCCGCCCGCCACCATCGAGTGGGAATAGGGGTTAGCTCATGGTCCTGACCGCCCACAGGTCGGGGAAGGTCGGCTGGCCGAGCGTGGTGCGCAGGTAGGTGGCACCGGCCGAGCCGCCGGTGCCGCGCCGGCCGCCGATCGTCCGCTCCACCATCTTGACGTGGTGATAGCGCCACTCCTGCATGCCCTCGTCCACGTCGACCAGGAGCTCGCACACCGCGGTCGCGTCGGTGTCGTCCTCGTAGACCTTCTTCAGCACCTGCTGCAGCGCGTCAGAGGCCTCGCTGGGCGCTCTGACGTCGCGATGCAGGATCTCGGCTGGCACGTCGTAGCCCTGCCCGGCCAGGTAGCGGACGAAGGAGTCGAACAGCGACGGCCGCGACATCGCCGCGGTGATCCGCTCCCGCTCGGCGCTGCGCTGGTCGTACCGCGCGACCATCATCCGGTCCCGGCGGCCCAGCACGGCTTCCAGCTCGCGGAACTGCGCCGACTCGAACCCGCTTGAGGTACCGAGCCAGTCGCGGAACCGGGTGAACTGCGTCGGCGTCATGGTCTCCAGCACGTCGAGCTGGGCGACCACGATCTTCAGGATGGCCAGTGTCCGGCGGAGCGTGCGCATGGCGTGCGTGGTGCTGCCGGCCTCGAGTTCGGCCTGTACCTTGCCGAACTCGTGCAGCAGCTGCTTGAACCACAGCTCGTAGATCTGGTGGATGACGATGAAGAGCATCTCGTCGTGCTCGCTCGACTTCGGCTGCTGCGCGGACAGCAACTGGTCCAGGCGCAGGTAGCCGGAGTAGGTGACGGGTTCAGCCATGGTTCTCGCAGCGTTCGGTCTCGATGATGTCGCGGGTAGCGGTCACGGCAATCCAGACGTCGGTGAAGCGGGTGGTGAGCGGGGGCAGGCCGAACCTGAGCCGGTCCGGGGTGCGGTAATCGGTGATGATGTTCGCGGCGGCGAGCAGCTCGACGAGCCGTTCGGCCTGCGGGTGGCGGTACGTGACGTGGCCGCCGCGGCGGCTGCCGTCCCGCGGGGTGGCCAGCGCGCAGCCGAGCGGTTCCAGCCAGGCATCGCCCAGCTCGATGAGATAGCTGGTCAGCCGCTGGCTCTTGACCCGCATCGGGTCCAGGCCGGCCTCGAGCAGCAGCCGGGCGCCCTCCTCGACCGCGGCGGTTCCCGGGATGGACGGGGTGCCGGTCATGAACTTGGTGATGCCCGCGGCCGGGTCGTACCTGGGTCCCATGGCGAACTGGTCGCGCTGGGAGAACCAGCCCCAGATCGGCTGCCGCAGCACCTCGCGCAGCCGGGCCGAGACGTAGAGGAACGCGGGCGCGCCGGGACCCGCGTTGACGTACTTGTAGGTGCAGCCGACCGCCAGGTCCACGTCGCAGCGGTCGAGTTCGACGGGCACCGCGCCGACCGAGTGGCACAGATCCCACAGCATCAGCGCCCCGGCCTGGTGCACGATCTCGGTGACGGCCGCCATGTCGGCCAGCGCGCCGCTGCGGTACGCCACGTGGGACAGGCTGACCAGCGCGGTGTCCTCGTCCACCGCGGCGCGCACCGCACCGGGGTCCAGGCCCTGGTCGATGTCGGTGCTCAGCATGCGCAGCTCGGCGCCGTGCTGGGCCGCGATTCCTTCGAGCACGTAGCGGTCGCTGGGAAAATTGTCCTGGTCGGTGACGATCACGCGCCGCCCCGGCCTCGCGTCGAGCGCCGCGCAGGCCAGCTTGTACAGGTTCACCGTGGTGTTGTCGGCCACCAGCACCTGGCCGGGCGCGGCGCCGGTCAGCCTGCCGACCGCGTCGCCCGCCCGGCCGGGCAGGTCCACCCAGTGATCCCAGGACCGGGCCAGCGCCGTGCCCCACTCCTGGAGGATCACTTCCTCGAGGCGCCGCGCCGTGGCCCGGGGGAGCGCGCCGAGCGAGTTGCCGTTGAGGTACACCAGGGACGGGTCGTCCAGCGTGAACCGGTCGCGGAACCCGGCCAGGGGATCATCCGCGTCCAGCTTTTCCGCGTACTCCCGCGCCAAGGACACCTGGGACATACCGCTCACGATATCCCCCCAGGCCAACGCCTTGCGGCGTCAGATGCGGCCGTCCGGCTGGTTTCCGCGCAGCAGGATGTGGTTCCCGGCACCGGGGACCGGTCAACTTGAGTAGCTTGCAGTAATCATCTGTGCATGGAGAGCCGGCAACCCGGTTGGTGCCCGCGCGCTCGTTTGACGTGTCCGCCCCGGCACACTACTGTTCCGGATTAGCACTCACTGAAGTAGAGTGCTAATGCGACGAGGCAGTCTGGCACCCGCGACGGCAGGCCGCCACGTTCGCCCTCTCTAGTAACGACTCGCCATTAGCCTTTCCGGAGGGGGAGGTCAGATCGTGACGACCGCCACCAAAGTAGTTATCAAGCCGCTCGAAGACCGGATCGTGGTTCGCCCGCTCGAAGCCGAGCAGACCACGGCATCCGGCCTGGTGATCCCGGACACCGCCAAGGAGAAGCCCCAGGAGGGCGAAGTCCTTGCGGTTGGTCCGGGTCGCTTCGACGACGCGGGAACCAAGCGCGTGCCGATCGACGTCAAGGTCGGCGACGTGGTGCTGTACAGCAAGTACGGCGGCACCGAGGTGAAGTACGCGGGCGAGGAGTACCTCGTGCTCTCCGCTCGCGACGTACTCGCCGTCATCGACAAGTAGTTCGTGTTCGCGCTCCGGCGGCTCAGGCCGCCGGAGCGCGTCGGCACGCTGACTGAGAACTCGATCCAACCGTAGGTTGAGGTAGTAAATGCCCAAGATCCTGGAGTTCGACGAGGACGCCCGGCGCTCACTTGAGCGCGGTGTGGACAAGCTCGCCGACGCCGTCAAGGTGACGCTGGGGCCGCGCGGCCGCA
>Ga0335082_10008182_pt1 | contig 11350 bp, 7 predicted proteins | sample Lox_Sample_41_FD_206718 | JGI IMG/M metagenome (GOLD analysis project Ga0335082, IMG submission 206718) | Soil microbial communities from Loxahatchee National Wildlife Refuge, Florida, United States - Lox_Sample_4.1 | ecosystem: Environmental > Terrestrial > Soil > Wetlands | place: USA: Florida... | reverse complement strand
CGGCCGTGGATGCGGTGATCCTGGTGATCCGCTCCGGCCGCACCCCCAAGGACGCCCTGCGCCGCGCCCGCGACCTGCTGGCCCAGGTCAACGCCCGGGTGATGGGCGTGGTGGTCAACGCCATCGATCTCCAGTCCCCGGATATGTATTACTACTATTACGGGGCCAAGCACGGCGGACACTACTACGATGAGAACGCGGCGCGCTGACCTGGTGGCCATGGCCGAGCCGTTGTTGCCAACCTGCACCGCCACTTCCTGCTGAGGCACCGTGCGCTTGGACTCGCCAACCAGGAAAGCAGCGCTGGCGGCCCTGGTCCTGGGCCTGTGCACGGCCTACGTTTACGTTGCGGGGCGCGACTACGCCGCTTCCCGCCTGGCCGGCTCCAGGACGAGCGCCGGCCTGGAGGAAGCGTCGCGCCTGGAGCCCGGCAACGCCAGCTACGCCGACCTGCTGGGACGCCACTACTTCTACGCCACCCTGGAGGTGCCCAAGGCGGTGCACGAGTTCCAGCAGGCCACCTCGCTGAATCCCGGCGTGGCGCAGTACTGGATGGATCTGGCACTCGCCTACGGCGCCGCGGGCGAGCCGGCGCGCGAGCGGGCGGCCGTGGAGCGGGCCCTGGCGGCCGATCCCACCACTCCGGAGGTCGCCTGGGACGCCGCCAACTTCTACTTCGCGCTGGGCGACACCGCCGCCGGGCTGACCCAGTTGCGTCTGGTTTTTCAATACCAGCCCTGGGCGGAACTGGACAGCATGCAGTTGGCCTGGCGGGCCACCCGCGACCCGGCCATGATCCTGCGCGACGCATTGCCGAATGATCCTGCCGTTCGCCTATCCTTCCTGAAGTTCCTGCTGCAGCAGAACGAGCCCGCGGCCGCCGCCCAGGTGTGGGACCAGGTCACCGCCGCGGGACGGCCCTTCGACGCCAAACTGGCCCTGCCTTACGTGCAGTACCTGCTCGATCAGAGGCAGGTGCAGCCGGCCCAGAAGGCCTGGGAGGAGCTGGCCGGCGTGGACCGCAGCTTCGCCGCTTACCTGCCCTCTGAGTTGGTAGTGAACCGCGGCTTCGAACAAGAGATGCTGAATACCGGCTTCGACTGGCGCTACCAGCCGGTGGCGCACGTGAGCCTGGCCATCGACTCCTCCGAGGCGCACGGCGGCGAGCACGCCCTGATGATCGGGTTCGACGGGGGCCCGGTGCGGGAGGCCGGCTTGTGGCAACTGATCCCGGTCCGGCCCGGCGCGACCTACGACCTGAGCGTGTGGTCGCAGGCGCGGGAGTGGGCGGGGGTGGGCGGGCTGCGCCTGGCGGTGGAAGACGCCTTCGACCACACCCCTTGCGGGAGCGGCGAGCTGCTGGCCACCACCGCAGGCTGGCGCCAGTCCACCTTCTCCTTCACCACCGGGCCGCAGACCACGTTGGTGATGGTGAAGCTAGTCCACGATCCTGCCGGCGAAGTCCTGGCGGGGAGATTCTGGCTGGACGATGTGTCCCTGAACCCTGCGCGTTGAGGAGAGCGTTTTGCCCACGAGCTCGCGGACTGCCGGCCAGGAACCCCGGCGCCGGACCTTGCTTCCGGCCGCCGAGGCCTCGCCGGAGGCGCTCGACCACGCGCTCTTTGCCGCCTTCTGCGCGGTGTTGCTCTTCGGACCGCTGGCCTTCGGCGCGGTGGAGGAGTGGTCTATTTTCGCTCTCGAAACCGGCGCTGCCCTGCTCCTGCTGCTATGGGCAGCCCGCCAGATCGCCGCCGGCCGCTTGAGCATTCCCTACCACCCGCTCTACGGCCCCATGGGGCTGCTGGGCGCGGTGGTGGCGGCGCAATTGGCTCTCGGTCTCTCCGCCTACCGCTATGCCACTTGGACGGAGTCGCTGCACTACGCGGCCTACGGTATCCTGGTCGTAGTGGCGGTGCAGTGCCTGGGCCTGCGGGGACGCATGAAGCTGTTCGCCCTGGTGCTGACCGTCTTCGCTTTCCTGCTCGCCTTCCTGGGGATCGCACAGGACCTGCTCCCGAACGGCAGGCTCTACTGGCTGCGCACGCCGCACGTGGCCGGCTGGATGTTCGGGCCCTACGTGAACCACGCTCACTACGCCGGCCTGATGGAGATGCTGACGCCCTTTCCCCTGGTGCTGGCCATGACGCCGCACTTCAAGGGAGGACAGCGTATCCTCATCGCCTTCGCTGCCGTGGTCGCGGGCAGTTCCATCTTCTTTTCCGGCTCGCGCGGGGGCATGGCCGCCTTCGCCGCGGAGGTCCTCTTCCTGGGCTGGATGCTGATCCGGAGGAAGAGGGGCTACCGCACCGGCTTGGCGTTCATGGCGGTGGTGCTGCTGACCGCCGTCTTCCTGATGCTGTTCGCCAAGCAGCGGGTCTTCCAGCAGATGGCCACGGTGGACGCTCCCCTGGCGGAGAACGCCGCCGGCATGCGGCTGCACATCGACCGCGACGGGCTGCGCATGTTCGCCTCCCGCCCGCTCGTGGGCTGGGGCCTGGGTACGTTTCCTTACTTCTACCCCCAGTTCCGCAGCTTCTACACCAACACCTTCATCAACGAGGCGCACAACGATTACCTGCAGCTGCTGGTGGAGACCGGGGTGTTGGGATTCGCCGCCTGCCTGTGGTTCCTGGTGGCGCTCTTCCGTCACGGGATCAAGCGCAGCGCGCACTGGCAGGAGAGCGTCACCCACGCTGTGCGCCTGGGGGCGCTGGCCGGCTGCGGCGGGCTCCTGGTGCACAGTTTTTTCGACTTCAACCTGCAGATCCCGGCCAACGCCGCCATCTTCTACGTGCTGGCGGTAACGGCAACGGCGCCCCGCGAAGACAACAACGTGATCCACTGGCCACGAGAGAAGGCCGCGTGAACTCCCGCTCCATTGTGGGAAACTCTTTTGCGGGGATTGCGAACGCCGCCGCCCTCTGCCACAATAGGCGGCGACTTGGCTCCGCATTGATGACGCTGGTTCTCCCCGCCTGGAAGCCTCAGTTGAATGCCCAAACTCGAGTACAGTGCTGGTGCAGTCCCTGCGAGCGACCAGTGCACCTGGGAGTGAAGCATGGCCACGCCTGATCGCAACTTCCCGGCCGAATCGTCGAGCGTGGACGGTTCTCCGACCTGGCGCCTGGGACGCAAAGCGCTCGAGAGCCTGGGCCGCGCCTTCGACCGGCTGCCGGCGTCGTTCTACGGCCGCGGCGTGCAGATGGCGCTGGACGCGTCCCTGTGCGCCCTGGCCCTCTACTTGGCCTTCCAGTTGCGCTTCGACGGCGCCGTTCCCCACAGCTACCGGGTGGTGATGTGGACCTGGATCCTGGGATTGGCGCTGGCGCGCCCCCTGGTCCTGCTGGCGCTGGGCGGTTACAGCGGCATCTGGCGTTACTTCAACCTGCACGATGCCACGGTGCTGGTCTTGACTGCCCTGCCTCCCACCGTGGCTCTCCTCGTGCTGCGCTACGGCTTCACGCAGAAGTGGTGGGCGCGGGTTCCGACCAGCATCATCCTGATCGAATACGGCGTCTTTCTGGCGCTGGCCGCCGGCCTGCGGGTGCTGCGCCGCACCACCTTCGAGGCCTCGCCGCAGTCGCGCGCCCAGCGCGTGCGGGCACTGCTGGTGGGCAACGATGCCACCTTGCCGGCGGCCCTGCGCCACCTGGGCGGGCACCGCGAGCTGCAGGTGGTGGGGCTGCTCGCTCCCGAGCCCGGACTGCACGGCCGGCGTATCGGCGGCTGCATCGTGATCGGCGAACCCGGCGCCTTGCCACGGCTGCTGGCGGCCAAGGCCGCCGACCTGGTCCTGATCGCCGACGCGCGCGCGGACGCGATCGGCGAGGTGGTGGCCACGGCCACCGAGTTCGGCGTGGACGTGCGCCTGCTGCCCTCGGCCGGGGACGTGATCCGCGGAGACGTGCGGGTGGCGGCGCAACCGGCCCCGGAAGCGGTGCTGAACGGCCGGGCCGCCGCTGCCAGCTCTCACCCGGCGGTGCTCGAGTGCTTCCGCGGTCGCAACGTGCTGATCACGGGCGCGGGCGGCTCCATCGGCGCCGAACTGAGCCGCCAGGTGGCCGCCCTGCCCGCGGCCCGCCTGATCCTGCTCGATCGCGACGAGAACTCCATCTTCGAGATCGGCCACCAGCTCGGTGAGGCCGGCGTCGGGCCGGAGGTCGTGGCCATGGTGGGCGACATCCGCGACACCGCGCTGCTGCGCCAGCTCTTCTTCGATCACCGGCCCCACATCGTGCTGCATGCCGCCGCCTACAAGCACGTTCCGGTCATGGAGCAGAACTGCTGCGAGGCGGCGCTCAACAACGTCTTCGGCACGCGCGCCGTGCTCGACGCTTCCATCGCTTTCCAGGCGGAGCGCTTTCTGATGATCTCCACCGACAAGGCCGTGCATCCCACCAGCGTGATGGGAGCGACCAAGCGCATCGCCGAGATGCTGGTGCAGGCGCGGGCGCTGGCCCCGGAAGGCGGCACCCGCTGCGCCTGCGTGCGCTTCGGCAACGTGGTGGGCAGCCGCGGCAGCGTGGTCCCCATCTTCCTGCGGCAGATCGCCGAGGGCGGGCCCATCACCATCACCGACGAGAACATGACCCGGTACTTCATGACCATCCCGGAGGCGGTGCACCTGGTGCTGCAGGCGGCCACGCTGGGCTCGCGCGGGGACGTCTACATGCTGGAGATGGGCGATCCGGTCAAGATCATGACGCTGGCCCGCAAGCTCATCGAGATGTCGGGCTTGCGTCCGGACAAGGACATCGAGATCCGCATCGTGGGCAAACGCCCGGGCGAGAAGATCAGCGAGCAGTTGTGGGTGGAGGATGCCGAGGTGCGCGAGACGGAGTTCCCGCGCGTGCTCCAGGTGTCTCCCCTGTCCTGCTTCTCCGACTTCTCCGAGATCGCTTCCCGTCTGGCTCCGCTGGAGCAGGCCGCCCAGAGCCGCGATGAGGCCAGGGTGCTGGCGACGCTGCGGGAGATGCCGATCGGCTTCCAGCGGACGGAGAAAGCCCGCCCCGTGGTCAACAGCCCCTCTTAATTCCCCCCTCGTTCGGGTGCCTTGCCGCAAGCGCCTGGATGCGCCTCTACTCCTCCCGCTGGGACCGGCAACTGATAGAAAACGAACGATTTCACACCACGTTAACAGAGTGGGTGCCGGAAGACCCTGTACCAGCAAGGTTCTTGACTCGCGCATCGGGGCGCGATATGTTCTCGCAATCGTGGCAGTACGTCGCCCGTCCCAGGGCACATGGTAGTAGCCGGCGGCCCAGTCAGGCTCAAGGGCGGCCGGCACCTTCAGCATGCAGGAATCCGGAGGATGATTTATGGAGCACACACGAGCCCGTGTCGGTAGACCGCTTCCTCTTTTGCGCCACTCCTGTCTCCTGCTTGTGACTTTGACCTTCCTCTCGGTCTTGTCCGCGGCCCAAAGGAAAGCCGCGGTCAAGCACGCCGGGGGGCCGGTGGACTGGACCAGCCAGCACCTGATCTTCACGGCTCCCACCTCGAGGGCGGCGGCGGCGCGCAATGCGGCCGCGTCCGGCGACCCCAGGGCCATCCATAGCTCACTGATCCACCACTTCTCCCTGAGCGCGCCCGCGGTCGCCCCGGGCCGCGCACCGGCGTCCCGCCGGCCTCCTCGGATAGTCACCCAGGTGGATTGGAGCGTTTCCTTGGGCACGGGCAACGTTGCGGCCAACATGTCTCCCGCCAAGTACGGCGCCGATTTCTCGGTGGCCGACTGCACCAAGGACTTCGTGGTCTTCGGGCTCAACGTGCCCGGAACCACCGGTGGACAAGCCAACCTCATCGCCTTCAACAATCTCTATAGCGGCGCGGGGACCTCGCTCTGCGGCATGAGCGCGCCCACCGTGCTGTTCAGCTACAACATCAGCACGGTCGGGGGCAGCATTCTGACCTCGCCTTTCATCACACTCCACGGCGACCGCATCATCTTCGTGGAGAGCACCCCGACCGCGATGGTCCTGCACTCGCTCACCTGGCACGCGGGCGAGGGGACCTCGGCGACCAACGCGGCGGCGCCGGCGAACCGCTGCAACCTGGACCTGGGCCCCTGTGTGTGCCCACCGCTGGTCTCCTGTGACCGCACGCTCACGCTCAACTCCACCATCGGCAGCACCGTTTCCTCGCCTTTTCCCGACTACCACAACGACTACGTCCTGGTGGGGGCGGATGACGGGACGCTGTACAAAGTCCTGGGGACGATGTTCGATTCGCCCAGCATCGTGTGGACCAGCCCGGTCTCCGGAGGCGTGCTGACCGCCCCGGGCATCATGTTCGACGGCTCCAGCAACGAGACGGCGGTGTACATAGGCGACGACGGCGGGGTCCTGTACAAGGTGGATCCGTTCACGGGCGCGGTCGCGGCTACCACCCTGACCGTGGGCGGGGGCTTCCCCAACGGCGGCCTCCTTGACGGTCCCATCGTGGACAACAGCAACGCCGCTGTCTATGCCTTCTCCGCCAATGACGGCACCAGCGCGGTGGTAGTGCAGGCGGACGCGGACCTCAACGAGATGCGGCGGGATCCGATCGGGACGTCGGTGGCCAACGGGCTCACCCCGGCGGTGAACATCCACACCGGGATGTTCGACGACAACTACTTCACCGACCCCGACACCGGCTTCCTCTACGTCTGCGGGACCAACGATCCCAACACCCGCCCCATCCTGTATCGCTTCGGCTTCACTTTGGGGACGATGAACTCGTCCAACGACGGCACCCTGCAACTGACCAACGCCGCCGGGGTCGAGTGCTCGCCGCTCACCGAGATCTTCAACAGCAACATCAGCGCCCACCAGGACACGCTGTTCCTGGGGCTGCTGGGCGGCTGCGGCGTGAACGGCTGCATCCGCGATTACAACCTGGCGATTGCCAACGGCACACCGCCTCCGCTGACGCTGATGCCCACCACCTTCCTGCACTCGGTGAACGAGTCGGGCGGCACCAGCGGCATCATCGTGGACAACGTCGACCCGAACCCTCAGGCCTCCAGCATCTACTTCAGCACGCTGGGGAGCAGCAAGCGGGCGGTCAAGCTGACGCAGTCGCTGTTGAACTGACCGGGCGGGCGGCGAACCGGAAGTTCCAGTCTGGCAAGGCCGAGCCTCGGAGGGGTGGCGCCGGCGAGGCCCCGCGTCTGCTTCCCCAATCCGGAGTCAGGAGCGCTGCCCGGTGAGCGGCGGCGCGGGAATGGCCGCCCCGGTGGGCTGCCCGTTCTGCTGGCGCTTGTCCTTGATGACGTCGCGGATGATGTCGTCGAGCGAGTGCGTGGGCTTGTAGCCGAACCACTCCCCCGCCTTGCGGATGTCGGGGACGCGCCGCTCCATGTCCTCAAAGCCCTCCGCGTAGGCCTCGGCGTAGGGCACATACTTGATGCAGGCGCGCGAGCCGGTGAGGGCGATGACGCGCTCGGCCAGCGCCCTGATACTGATCTCCTCGGTGTTACCCAGGTTGAAGATCTCGCCGGCGGTGCGTTCTTGGCTGACGCAGGCCAGCATGCCGGTCACGATGTCGTGCACGTGGCTGAAGCAGCGCGACTGCTCCCCGGTCCCGAAGACGGTGAGCGGCTGCTCGGCCAGGGCCTGGCGCACGAAGGTGGGCACCACCATGCCGTAGTGGCCGGTCTGGCGCGGACCGGTGGTGTTGAACAAGCGCAGGATGGTCACCGGCAGCTTGCGCTCGCGGTAGTAAGCGAGGGCCAGGAATTCGTCCACCGCCTTGGAAGCGGCATAGCTCCAGCGCGAGTTGTAGGTGGAGCCCAGCACCAGGTCGTCGGTCTCCGCGAAGGGCACCTTGGTGGCCTTGCCGTAGACCTCGGAGGTGGAGGTGATGACCACGCGCTTGGATTTCTTGGAGGCCAGCTCCAGCAGCAGCTCCGAACCCTTCACGTTGGTCTCGATGGTGCGGACGGGAAACTCCACGATGCGGCGCACCCCCACCGCGGCGGCCAAGTGGAACACCACGTCCACGGTGTCGACCAGCTCTGCCAGCAGCGGCCGGTTGAAGATGGTGTCGATGCGATAGGAGAAGGCGGGATGATCCTTCAGGCCGTCGAGGTTATCGATGCTGCCGGTGGAGAGGTCGTCGATGACGAGCACCCGGTGGCCCTGCTCCAAAAGGCGCTCCGCCAGGTGCGAACCGATGAAGCCCGCGCCCCCCGTGATCAAAGCCCGCATTCATCCTCCCGCAACCGCTGTCGTTAGGCCGCAGCTTAGCATTGTACCCTGCTTCGCCGTCGTCTCCGCCGACACCGCTGCCGGGAGACTCCCGCGCGGAGCGGGAGTGGAGGCGTCTGGCAGCTCACGGAAGCGGAGGAGGGACCTGGTTATAGAGCAGCACCCGGCCGCCGGGGTTCTGGGCGGAGGGAGCGAAGACTCTCGCATACTGGCCCGGATCCATGGTGAAGGTGACGGTGGTGGTGCCGCCGCCTGGGTTGCCATAGAGGGCGCTCACGGAGTGCGGGCCGGGGTAGGGAGTCCCGACCAGCAGAGCGTACTGGCTCTGCGCATGGTAGCCGGACCCGCCGTCCACCACGCGGGTATAGGTCACCGGCTGCGGACCGAGCGACACCTGCGGGCGGACTCGGACTACCCGCCCTTGCTGGTTCCGTTCCCCGGTGGGACCGAGCATCTCGATCGAAACGAAGGTGTTGGCGCGCGCCGGAGATTGGTTGATCAGATAGTAGGGCTGGTTGAATCCCGGCCAGGAGTAGAGGACGTCGATCTTCCCGTCGCGATTGATGTCGCCGAAGGCGATCTGCCCGAAGAAAAGTTGCGGAACGTCCGGCGGGGACAGCTGCTCGAAGTCATGGCCGGTGTTGCGAAAGAAGGTGGCGGGATACGCCGGGCTTCCGGAGCCGCTGGCCGCGGTGATGATGTCTTCCCGGCCGTCGTTGTTCAGGTCGTAGGCATTGAGGCCGAAGCTGCTCTGGAAGGGCACGGGCTGGTAGTCCGGCGCGCCGGTGGAGAAGAAGGGGTGACCGGTCCCGTCGGTGGCAGTGCTCTGGGCGACGAAGGACGGGAGCGTGGCGGTCCCGACATTGTGATAGAGGGTGGGCCCGTCCGGCGGAGGCGGTCCGAAAGGGGGCGGGGGCCCACCGCCCCAGTTTTGAACCACCATATCCAGCAGCCCGTCGTTGTTCCAGTCCAGGAACTTGAAGCCTTCGTCCGCGCGGTTCCCCGCCCCAGGAAACTCCTGAGCTGGAGGCGCGGGAAGGCCGCAACTGCAGTCCTGAAAGTGGGGGACGCCGTTCGCGTCCACCGACTCATTCAGGAGCAGGTGTCCTCCCACGTAGAGGTCGACAAGTCCGTTATCGTCGATGTCGGCCGCTTCCGCCCCCTCCGGCTGGATCCCGGGCGCAGCCGTGAAGTCCACTCCGGCCGCCGCTGCTGCCTCGCGAAAGTGTCCGGTCCCGTCGTTGAGCAGCAGATAGGCCTGGGGCGCGTTGGGGCACTCCGGGTCGGTGCACGGTTCAAAATCGTAATAGGGAAGGAAGATGTCCACATAGCCGTCGTTGTTGAAGTCGGCGACGACCAGACCTTCACCCCGCCCTCGGAAGTCGAAGGCGGCAAAGGCCGGGCCTTCTTGAAAGTGCCCGGTGCCGTCGTCGAAATAAAGCAGGGCGCGCGTGTCCACGTCGGTGCTGGAGTAGCCTTGAGCGATCAGGTCGGGGCTGCCGTCGCCATTGAAATCGGCCACGCGCAGATCGTCGGGCCGGCCGTCGATCAGGAGCCCGTCCAGCCCTTCGGTGCTGGGATCCACGGGGAGGAGGTTCCCTGCACCGTCATTCGCGGTTCCGACCGTCTCCAGCCAGCCGTCGCCGTTGAGGTCGGCCACCACCGCGGGAGCGACCGGGGTCGATACGTTCTGCACCGCAGGCGTCAAGCGGATGGTCGAGCCTGGAGCTGTCGGCGGGAGCCCACCGCCTGGAGCGGACCCTACCGGCACCGTCCCGCTAACCGAACTGCCGCAACCGCTGATGGCCGCAGCCAGACACAACAATAGGCCCGGCCCCAGAACGCTCTTGGTGCTGATCGGCATGCTCCCCTCAGGGCACCTCTGCCCACGCAGCGCGGGGAATGTGGACCGACGCTTCTCAACCCAGACCGGCTCAAAAAGTCGCGACTTCCGGTCCTCTCTAGGTGATTCTTTCCGGCCCGCTATAATGCCCCATGGCCGACGGCCCGCCGGCCGCCTCCCGGGCGGCCTATCTTCCCGCGCTCGACAGCCTCCGCTTCTTCGCTTTCTTCTCGGTCTTTCTCACCCACACCCTGCCCAAGGGGCACAGCTTCTACGCCTCCCACAGTCTCCCCACCGCGCTGGGCGACTTTGCCGCTGCAGGGGGCTTCGGCGTGGACCTGTTCTTCGTGCTCAGCGGCTACCTGATCACCGACCTGCTGCTCAAAGAGCGCGACCAGTCCGGGCGCGTGGACGTGAAGGCCTTCTATGTGCGCCGCATCCTGCGCATCTGGCCGCTCTACTTCCTGGCGCTCAGCTTGGGCGTGCTGTTCACTGCGCTGCACTGGGAGGCTCTGACCCTGCGCGACGTGGTGGGATTCAGCCTGCTGGCCGGCAACTGGATCTGCGCGCTCTACGGATATCCCTTCTCTTTCATCTTCCCGTTGTGGTCGGTCTCCATCGAGGAGCAGTTCTACCTGAGCTGGGCGCTGGTGGTGCGGGCGCTGGAGCGCCGGGGGCTGGCGGCAGTGGCGGCAGGCGTGATCGTCGTCGCCAACCTCTCGCGGGCACTGGCGGTGTGGCACAAGGCCATACCGGAGTACATCTGGTGCTCGACCTTTACCCGGCTCGACCCCATCGCCTGCGGCATCTTGCTGGCCATCGGCCTGCGTGGCAGGTTACCCGGCTTGGCCGCGTGGAAGCGCGCCGCGCTGTTCGCCGCCGGCGTCACCCTGTGGACCCTGGAAGGACGGCTCCTGCTCCCGGACTCCAGCGCGGCGGCGGCGGTCCTGCTGCAGTACCCGCTGGCGGCGCTGGCGGCCGTGATGATGTTCCTGGCGGCGCTGGGACCGGCGGAGCGGACCGGCGGGCTGCGCGGCCATCCTGCGTTGGTGTATCTGGGGCGGATCTCCTATGGCCTCTACGTCTTTCACTATCTGGGCATCACCACTGCGCGCCACTGGTTCGGGCTGGGAGAGCAGACTTCGTTGAAATTCGCCGGCTTCTGGTTCGGCTCACTAGCGTGGACCGTGGCTGCCGCTGCGCTCTCCTACCGCTGCTTCGAAAGGCCCTTCCTGCGACTGAAGGGAAGATTCAGCCGGGTGACAGGTAACCCACCTTTGCGGGGGTAATGGGTGATTTCTTACTTCGCTCGCAG
>Ga0335082_10008180_pt1 | contig 11351 bp, 7 predicted proteins | sample Lox_Sample_41_FD_206718 | JGI IMG/M metagenome (GOLD analysis project Ga0335082, IMG submission 206718) | Soil microbial communities from Loxahatchee National Wildlife Refuge, Florida, United States - Lox_Sample_4.1 | ecosystem: Environmental > Terrestrial > Soil > Wetlands | place: USA: Florida... | reverse complement strand
GAACGCGGCCATCTCGCCAGCGAAGCCCTGGTACAAGAGGGCCGGAATCGCGGCTTAGACCCTACCCACCAGCCTGTTCATGAAGTTCCGCAGAAGCTCGGCGCCGGGCAGCACCGGCTGCGGGTCCCTGCAATGTTCAGCCGCCCATTCGAGCAGCAGCGGCAGCGCCATCCAGCGCGCGGGCGCATCCCCTCTGCCATCGCTGAATCGATTGAGCACGCGCGACATTTTCGCGGGCAGCTCTACCATCGCGATGTTGTCGGCAGTGGGCGAGGCGCAGTTCGCGGCCGGCGACGTTACCAGGTATTCGCGGCAGCTTGCGGGCCGGTGGGGATGGATGCTGCAGCTTTCGTCCTCCAGAAACGGACAGGCGATGCCGAGCCGGAAGTAATCCAACCCAAGCTGGTGCCAATCGGCCTGTTCAGACCCGAGCCGCGCGAGCATTCCACTCTCGGCCAGCGCACGCAGCACCTCGCCGAAACGCGCAATCACCCGCCGACGCCGCTCGTCCGGCAGGGCGGCGACCAGATCCGCCAGGTATCGCGCTTCGGTCTCGCTGATCGGCACAATCTGCCGGCAGCACGCTCCGCACCCGGCCTGGCATGATACCTGGCGATCGCCCGCCGCAGCTTCGATCAATTTGCCGTTGATCTCGTGCAGAACGGGAAGCAGATCTACGGGACGCGCGGGCCCGCCAGGGACCTCAACACGCACAGGCAGAGTCCGTCCGTCAAAACGGAGATCGAACGTAATCTCGGCCACACCCGATTATAGGGTGCTGGGCTTTTCCGGGAACCGGGTCGCGAGATTCACCGTATTCCTCGGGGAGGAGAACTCCATGAGCCTCTGGCAGGACATTCGTTTCGGTGCCCGTAACCTGCAAAAATCGCCCGGATTCGCACTTACCGCCGCTTTCACTATCGCGCTCGGCATTGGTACCACGACGGCCATCTTCAGCACTTGCGATGCGATGATGTGGAAGCCCAACCCCCTGCCGCACATGGACACGCTGGTCACGGTGCTGCAGCGAGAGCCCGGTTTCAACAACGACTGGGAACCGGTGACGCCCGGCGACGTCGACGACATCCGCCGCGCCAGCAGCTCATTTGCCAGCCTGACCTCCTGGCAGGGGGGCCTCGCAAACATCGCCAGCTCTGGGACCACTCCGGATCGCGTCTCCCAGGCCCTGGTGAGCGTGAACTTCTTCGATGTCGCAGGCGTGCAGCCCGCGCGCGGACGTGCGTTTCAGCCAGGCGAGGACCAGCCCGGCCAGGACCATGAGGTGATTCTCAGTGACAGCCTCTGGCGCACGCGTTTCGCCGGCGATCCGCAAATTGTGGGCCGCATCATTCGCCTCGACGACGTGGCTTACACAGTGACCGGCGTGATGCCCGCCAACTTCGCCTTCCCCCTCGCCGCCGACATCTGGACGCCGCTCGCGCTCAAGCCGGAGCGCCGCCTGTCGCGCGTCTACCAGGCCTTGCAGACCGTTGCCCGTCTGAAGCCTGGACACACAGTGGAGCAGGCCGCCGTGGAAGTGAACGGCATCGCCGAGAGGCTGGAGAAGGCCTGGCCGCAGACCAACAAAAACCGCCGCTTCGTGGTCTGGCCAGCGATCCAGTACATGGTGGACGGCTACACGCGGCAATATCTGATCATGCTGCTGGGCTCGGTGCTGTTCGTGCTGTTGATCGCCTGCGCCAACGTGGCCAACCTGCAGTTTGCGCGCGCCACGGGCCGCCTTCGTGAAGTCGCCGTGCGACGGGCGCTGGGGGCGAGCCGCTGGAGGCTGATCGTGCAGCTCATCACGGAAAGCACGCTGATCTCGTGCTGCGGGGCGGTGCTGGGGCTGGCCATCGCGTACTGGGGAATGCACCTGATTCGCAACGGAATGCCGCCGGAAGTGGAACGCTACATCCTCGGCTGGCAGGATATCCACCTTGATGGGCGTGCGCTGCTGTTTACGCTGGTCGCCGCTCTCGGCAGCGGCATTCTGGCAGGACTCGTGCCCGCGTGGCAGGCCTCGAAGCCGAATCTCACCGACGCGTTGCGTGAGGGCGGCCGCGGGAGTTCGTCAGGCAAGGCAAGGCATCGAGTTCGCAATGTTCTGGTGGCCGGCGAGGTCGCGCTGGCGGTTGTCCTGCTGGTCGGCGCGGGCCTCATGATTCGCGGTTTCCGCACGCTGGTGGACACCGGCAAAAGCATGCAGCCGGACACGCTGCTCACGCTGCGGCTGGCGATCACCGACAACAAATACAAGGAAAAGCCTCAGGTGGCCGATTTCTATCGCCGCGTGCTGGAGCGCATCGAGGCTTTGCCGGGCGTTCAATCGACGGCCGCGGTCACTGCGATGCCCTACAGTCCGCACTCAAACTGGCGCGATTTCACCATCGAAGGCCGCCAGGTTGAGCCCGGCAATATCCCAAGCGGAATGTATCAGGTGGCCAGCCCCGGGTACTTCGATCTGGTTCACGTCCCGCTGATGGCAGGCCGCCTCTTGCGTGACGGCGACGGCGCCAGCGCTCCCGGCGTCGTGGTGATCAGCGAGCGCCTCGCGGAGCGGTGGTGGAAGGGCGAATCTCCCATTGGCAAACGCATTCGCCTCGGAGAGGCCGACTCCAAAGAGCCCTGGAAGACAATTGTGGGCGTCGTTGGCAACATGCCGCACAATCCGTACGAGCGCACTCCGCGACCGGAGATCTATCTTCCTTACCAGCAGGAACCGGAGCTGTGGATGGACATTGGCGTGCGCACCGCGGGCGATCCGTTGCTGCTCGCGCCAGTCGTGACCGGGGCCGTTCACTCGGTCGACCCCGATCAGCCGTTGACGGAAATGCACACCATGACGAAATCGATTCACGACCGCGCTATCGGGTTGAACTACATGGCTGCGCTCATGGGAGTGTTCGGCGCGCTGGCGCTGGTGCTCTCGGCGGTCGGCGTCTACGGCGTGATGGCCTATATGGTGAGCGAACAGACGCGCGATATTGGCATCCGCATGGCGCTGGGCGCTCCTCGGGGCAGTGTCCTGGCGGCTATCTTCCGCCGTGGGATGCTGGTCACCGGCATCGGCCTCCTGGTTGGCCTGCCCCTTGCTTTCGGCCTTGCACGGCTGATGGCGTCGCTGATCTATGGCGTCAAGGCATCCGACCCAGCCACCTTCATCGGCATCTCAATCGCTTTGGTCGGTGCGGCAGCCCTCGCCATCTATCTGCCGGCACGCCGCGCGACCAGGATTGATCCGATACTCGCCCTGCGCTACGAGTAGAGACTTCCACTGGCCCGTGCCAGGGTCGTGAAGGACACGATTGCGGCCCGGCCAGATTCGTGTTTTGTTCTCCGCTGAGTTTGCGGTAACCCAATCGGCGCGAGCTCGCGTCTAAAGGGATGTCCGCGTCCCGGAGCCGTTCCGCGTCCCCAGAGACAATGGATAAACCAGTTGTGTTTATGAACAAGACCGAATTGTGCCTCGCCCTGCTGACCATCGCTGGATTGGCAACGCCCGCGCTGGCCGCGCCGCCCAACCGGATCGCCGCCCGCATCGACAACAGCAATCTCGTGCAATTGCGCGTGCGCAAGCCCGCCTTCGTGAAACCGCAGAACGATGTTGGAGCGGTGGAGGGGAGTTTTCCCGTCTCCGGGATGTCGCTCATGCTGAAGCCGTCGGTCGTACAACAGACGGAGCTCAACCAATTACTCGAATCGCAGCAGGACGCGAAATCGCCGTCGTTCCATCGCTGGCTGACACCCGACGAGTTCGGCAGCCGCTTCGGCGCCGCCTCAGGCGATATCGACAAGATCTTAGCGTGGCTTGAGTCGCAGGGTTTCTCGGTCGACTACGTCGCACGTTCCCGAAACTACATCACGTTCAGCGGAACCGCTGCGCAGGTCTCGAATGCGTTCCACACCTCAATTCACCGCTATACAGTGGACGGCGAGACGCGCTTCGCCAATTCCACCACGCCGTCGATCCCGGCAGCACTCTCGGGAGTGGTCGCCACAGTGCGCGGGCTTAATAATCTCCGGCTCAAGCCTCGCCTGAAGAAGCCGCGGCCGGAGCTGCTGCAAGGCGGGCAGGTCGTCGTGGCGCCAGCGGATTTCGCGGCTATCTACGACGTTAAACCGCTGTACACCGCGGGCATTACGGGAACCGGGCAAAAGATCGTCATTGTCGGCCAATCCGCGATTCTCACCTCCGACATTTCGCAGTTCCGCACCCGCGCCGGCCTGGGAACGCCGAATCTCACCCAGGTGCTGGTCCCCGGCAGCCCTAACCCAGGCCGGTCGCAGGGCGATGAGGAGGAATCCGACCTCGATATCGAATGGGCTGGCGCGATAGCAAAGGACGCCACGGTTGTTTTCGTCTACTCGCAGGATGTCTGGAGCTCGGCGATGTACACCGTCGATCAGAACCTTGCGCCCGTCCTCAGCATGAGCTACGGCGCCTGCGAGCAATACGACCTGGTCGATATGGAGACCCTTCGCGGCACTGTGCAGCAGGCTAATGCAGAAGGCATGACTTTCGTCTCCTCCTCAGGCGATTTTGCGGCCGCCGACTGCGACGAATTCAACGACAACGCTTCGCCCATTGCGCAGGGCGGGCTGGCCGTGGACACACCCGCCAGTATCCCGGAAGTCACTGCGATGGGTGGAACGCAGTTTAACGCAATCGGTGGGACCTACTGGGTCGGCGGCTCAGCAACAGGCTATGTCCCTGAGATCGTGTGGAATGACACGATCGCCGTGGACCAGCTTGATGGCACCGGCGGCGGAGCCAGCATCTACTTCACCCAACCGCCCTGGCAGAGCGGGATCGCACCCGCGGATGGCATGCGGCATGTTCCCGACGTGTCGTTCCCCGCCTCGAATGTGATCTTCCCCTATTTTGTTTATACGAGCGACCGATCGTCAGGAGGCTTCGGGCCGAGCGCGGTGGGCGGAACTTCATGCGGCGCGCCGTCCATGGCCGGCGTTGTCGCGCTGCTGAACCATTACCTCGTCTCGAACGGCCAGCTGACACAACCAGGACTCGGAAACATCAATCCGGCTCTCTACCGCCTCGCGCAGACCACGCCAGGCGCGTTCCATGACATCACCGTTGGCGACAATATCGTACCGTGCGCACCCGGCTCTCCGAACTGCGTCAACGGCAAAGAAGGCTGGGCTGCGGGCCCGGGCTACGATTCAGCCAGCGGGCTCGGCTCGATAGATGTCAACAACCTGGTGCACGGCTGGCAAACTGCAATCGCGACGCAGTCAGTGGTGGTACCCTCCGCGGGTGCGATTCCCATCTATCAGACCGGGACGAACGCATGGACGTTCACGCTGACGCTGACCGAAGAGGCCGGCATCGCCACCACTCTCACCGGATTCACTATTAACGGCGTCGATCACTCTTCGGAAATAGCGACTCTGTTCGGCTCCGGCGCGATTGCCTCGCGCGGTTCCATTCAGGGCGCGTACACCCTGACGGGTCTCGATGTTTCCAGCGGCCAGGTGAATGTCACGTTTGGCTTTTCCGGTGCGGATGCGGGCGGCGCCAAATGGACCGCCAGTATGACCGTCCCGTTCGCCGGACCTCAGGCGGCTCTGAGTGTTCGCGAGTTCAACAACGCCGCCAGCGGCGAGACGGTCTTCGCGCCGGGCCAGCTGGTGGGCGTATACGGCACGGGGATGGGGATTCTGACGCAGCAGGCTGTGGTCACGCCGCTGCCCGAATACCTGGGGGGCGTCGAAGTCCAGATCCTCTATGGGCCCGGCTTCTCCAGGGTCGCGGACGTACCGCTGATGTACGTTTCACCCAATCAGGTCAATATCCAGATCCCCTATGGGATACCAGCCGGGCCGGCTCAGCTCGCTGTCGGTACGCCCTATGACAACAAGGCCTATTCGTTCACTGTGTCGACCGCAGCGCCGGGTATCTTCTTGTATTCGACCGGCGGCGCATCTACCCCGATCGGCTCGACATCGGCGCGGGTGGGCGACACAATCGCCATCTACATCACGGGTCAGGGTCTGGTCAGTCCTCCGGTCGACGACGGGGCCACGCCTTCGTCGGACACGGTGCCTGTACCGCAACAGGCAGTCTCGATCACGGTGGGCGGCATTCCCGTTGCTACGCCGTTCGCCTATCTCGGAATTCCAGTCTGGTCGGTCGGCGTGACTCAGATCAACTTCAAGATTCCGAGCGGCGTCGCGCCGGGTCCGCAGCCGATCGTCGTGACAGTGGGAGGCACGTCAAGCCTGCCCGCGAATATCACCATTGCTCAGTGACGTTTCGGCCGTACAAATAACGTGCCGGCAATACCGGAATCTGCCATACTTGAGCCGCAGTTCAAGACAGGCAGTTCAGGGAGTTTCACAGGAATTATGAGAACGAGTTCATTCGTGATGGCGATAGCGGTGTTCGCGGGCGTGCTGGTTGCTCAGGACGCGGCACGTGGACATTGGACAGGCTCCATCGAGATTCCCAGCCACACACTGGCAGTAGAGGTTGATCTGGACAAGGAGGATGCGGCGTGGATCGGCTCGATTGCCGTTCCCGAGCAGCATGCCGAGGGCATGCCTCTGGAGGCCATCACCTTCGCCGACAACAAGTGGAGCTTCCGCATCAAAGGCGCACCGGGCGAGCCGACGTTCAAGGGGACCATCGCCGAAGACGGCAAGACAATGTCCGGCGACTTCACGCAGGGACCGGGGACATTCCCGTTCAAGCTGGAGCGCAACGGCGATCCGAAGGTGGCGGAGGTGAAGCAGAGCCCTGCCGTGGCGAAGGAATTCGTCGGGACGTGGGAAGGCACGCTCGAAGCCGGAATGTCGCTGCGGCTGGTGCTGAAGCTGAACAACGATGAGAAAGGCGCGAATGCGACGATGGTGAGCGTGGATCAGGGTGGCGCCGAGATTCCCGTTACCACCATCGAGCAGAAAGATACGAAGCTCACGCTACTGGTGAAGGCCGTGGGCGGCGAATATCACTCCGAAATCAACAAGGACGGCACGGAGCTGAACGGCACGTGGTCGCAGAACGGCAACGAGCTTCCGCTGACGCTGAAGAAGAAGGCGGCCGAAGCGCCCGCGAAGCCCTGATTATCGCCAGCCCATCCGCTCGCACAGCCTGTCGATGTGGGCCAGATGATGGTCGCAGTGCCACGCATAGATGCCGAGCGTACGCTCCAGCGTGCCCACACCGCCTTCCGGATGGTTGAATTTCCGTTGGAACTGCTCGGGCGTCATCGCGCTGAGCAGCACGACCCAGCGTGTGTGCAGCGCCTCCAACAGATCGAGTGACAGAGCCGCCGGTGACGACTTCGCGTCCGACAGCTCTGCCCACAGCGCCTCCGCGTACGGCTTGATGGTCGGCGTGTCTTCGGTGAGCGCGAGGCGGAAGCGCACGTACGCGTTCATGTGGCTGTCCGGCACGTGGTGGATGACCTGACGAATCGTCCAGCCGCCGGGCCGGTAGGGCGTGTCGAGCTGTTCGTCGGTCAGTTTGGCCACGGCGGCGCGATATTTCGCGGGCGCAGCGGCCAGCGTTTCAATCCACTCCGCGCGGGTCGCGGCCGTGATCGTCGCAGGTGCCTGGAATCTCCCGATGGGAAAGCGAAGATCGATTTCTGCGGTCTGCATCTACCTATTGTGCAACTACGCGGTCCAGCCGCCGTCGATGATGTGCACCGCGCCCGTGGTGAAGCTGCTCTCGTCGGAAGCAAGGTAAACAGCCAGCATGGCAACTTCACGGGGGTAGCCGAGGCGGCCCATCGGCTGGCGGGCGACAAATTCGCGGTGCACGGCTTCGACGCTCTTTCCGGTCGCCTCTGCCTGGGCAGCGATGCGTTCTTCGAGCGACGGGCTCATGACTGTGCCGGGGCAGATGGCATTGGCGCGGATGCCATGACGGACGAAGTCGGTGGCAATGGACTTTGTCAGACCGATGATCGCCGCCTTTGTCGCGGCATAGGCATAACGATTCGGCACCGAGTGTACCGACGATGCGATCGATGAAATGTTGATGATCGACCCGCTGCCTTTCGCGACCATGCCGGGCAGGAACGCACGGATAGTACGGTGTATCGACTTCACGTTGACGTCGAAGCTGCGGTCCCAGTCGAGTTCCGAACAATCGAGAATCGTGCCGCTGTGCACGTAGCCGGCGCAGTTCACCAGCACGTCGATGGAACTGAGCGAGGCGGCGAGCGCGTCAACCTCGGCAGTGTTGCAGACATCGAGATGGCGGACAACCGCGCCGTCCAGCTCACGCAACTTGTCGACCGCGATGTCGGTGGCGATCACGCTCGCCCCGGCTTCGAGGAACGCCTTCGCGATCGCCCGTCCGATCCCCTGCGCGGCCGCGGTGACGAGTGCGGTCTTGCCAGCGAGCCGGTCATTCATGGTTTGATTTTCGCTCGCAGAATCGCCGGCGCGGCGTGGCCCAAGCGGCCGTCGTGGTGGCAGTCCGCGCAGGCAACCGTGTGAATGTTATGCGTGCTCTTCAGCGACACGAACGTCGTATCCATCTTTTCCACGTCAAGGCCGCAATTCGACAAGCGCGGATGGCACGTCTTGCAGGACGCCCGGGCGCTCTGATCGTGCCCCTGATGGCAGGCAATGCAACTCAGCCCCTCGTGCACGCCGCGCGGGGTGCGGTCGTCGCCCGACCACACTTCCAGCGTGGCCCTCGGCGCGTGACATTGGTAGCACAATCCGTCGCGCGGATCGGGACTCATCAGGATCGGCCCCTTCGCATCGTGCAACTGCGGAGTTTGCAGCGAGGCGGTCTGGTAGTGCACCTGGTCGCGCCGGTCGAACAAGCCCAGCGAGGCGTACGGGGCGCCCTTCACGCCCGGCTTTCCTTCTCGATGCACCTCGTGACAGGCGAGGCACGGGATGGCGGGCGCGTCTTTCAGATCCGCGCGCAGCAGATGCCAGGAGCCCTTCGGTCCGGCCGCGACGACGTCGCGAATCGCGCCCTGGAAATGCATGCCGTGGCAACGCAGACAGTCGTCCATCAGCGCCTGGCGAGTGTTCTGCTCGCGATTGGTGAAAATGCGCGTGTAGGTTGCGCTGTGCGGTCCTGCCTGCCAGGCCGCGAATTCCTGTTGATGGCATTTACGGCAGCGTTCGACCATGCGGAACACATCTTCAGTGCGCAGCAGCACGCGCTCCGGCACATCGCCACGGACATGCGTTACCACGCGGCGCACATTGCCCGCCATGGTACTCTCATGACACTCCGTGCATTGCACGTTGCGATGCGTGGAGCCGCGCCACAACTCGACATTGCGCCGAATCTCGTGGCAGTTCGCGCACGCGCTGCCGTCGCCGTGATGATAGTATCGGTCGGCCCCGAAGAACGCGGCGGCAACCAGCAGCACCGGCGCCGCTGCCAGAACCAGAAGGCGTCTCACGACCGCATCCCCGTTCCGCGCCACATCTTCAAAATCTCCGCTGACCCGTAGTAGCCCACCGCCATGATGGTCAGCGCAGGATTGAACCCGCCGTTGGTCACGTGCACTCCGCCATCCACCACGAAAACATTGTCCACATCGTGAATCTGGCAGTGGCGATTCACCACTGAACTTTTCGGATCGTCACCCATGCGGCAGGTGCCGGCCTGATGCTGCCCGCCGCTCACCCCCCGGCCCGGGGGCATTGGCCATGTTCTCACCGCCCCGGCCTCCTTGAGCCACATCGTGGCTTTCTCGCACATCGCCCGGCCGATCTCCAGCGTGTGCGGATGCCGGTCGCCAGAGAGCCGCGCTACAGGAATGCCCCAGCGGTCGCGCACGCGCGGTTCGATCTGGACCCGCGAATCGGCCATCGGCATCTCCTGCGTCGGTCCCATCACGACGGCGGTCCGCTTGTAGTACGCGCGCATCGCCTGCTTGTGACCAATGCCCCAGCGCGGGGTGCCCGGCGGAAGCCCGTTGACTGCGTGAATTGGCAGGCGGATGAACTCGTTGGCGAGCATCGCGCCGCCCTTCAGCCCCGGGTTGCCGTGATTGAAATCGCAAATCGCGAGGCCGGCGCCCGGACCAACGTCGTCGTACATGTCGAAATCGAAAATGCCGACCGCGCCGGTGTATGTATGCCCCTGCAGATTGCGGCCCACCCAGTCGTAGCGGTTGCCGATGCCGCGCGGATGCAGCCGGGTGCTCGAATTCAGCAGCAAACGGGCCGATTCGATGGCTGCGCACGACACCACGACGAAATCGGCAAGCTGCGTCTGCAGGCGGCCATCGGCATCGTAGTAGGAAACGCCGGTGGCGCGGCCGCGGTCGTCGCTGAGGATTTCACGCGTCATGCACCCGGTGCGCAATTCGCAGTTGCCCGTGGCCAGCGCCCGCGGAATCACGGTGTTCTGCGTGCCGTTCTTGGCATCCACCTCGCAGGCAAAGCCGACGCACCAGCGGCAGCGCATACACGGCCCGCGCCCGTTGTACGCGACGCTGTTGCGCGCCATCGGAATATCGAACGGATGCAGCCCCAGCCGTTTCGCCGCCGGCTGCAGGACCTCGTATTCGCGATTCGGCGAAAGCGGAGGCATCGGCAGCGGACGTTTGCGCGGCGCTTTGAACGGATTTGCAGCATCGTCGCCCGAGACACCGATCTCCCACTCAGCCTTTTCGTAGAACGGCTCCAGATCCTGATACGAAATCGGCCAGTCTTCCAGCGTGCTGCCTTCCAGCGCACCATACGTCGAGCGCATGCGGAAATCCTTCTCCATGTAGCGCCACGCCTGCGCGCCCCAGCTCAGCGTGCCGCCGCCCACGCACGCGGCGTTGTTCGAATAAGCGCCCTCGCTCGGCAGAGCGATCTGCTCATGCCCGTCGACCCAGACGAACACGCGCGGATTGCCTTCATCCGCGGGACCGAACGGCGCTCCCAGCAGGCTGGTGCGCTGGTTGCGCAAATCGTCCTTGCGGCAATCGTTGGGAGTGTTCCATTGGCCGCGCTCCAGCAGCACCACGCTGAGCCCGGCCTCTGCCAGTTCCTTGGCCACGATGCCGCCACCCGCGCCGGCGCCCACAACCACGGCGTTCACCTTCTTCGAGGGCGCCGATGCCACCGGCGCCGCGTGCGGAGAAACAGTATCGCCCTTCACGTAATCCGTCGAACGCCCGCGTACCGGAGGATCGGGCACGCCCAGCATCCGCCAGCTCACCGCGTCGCGATTGCCTCCATGCCGCGGCGAGCCGTAGAAGCTCTGCATCGAGTGATTCAACACCAGGTTGAAGAACGCCGGCTGTTCGCGCTCTAGCGAGTGCGCGATCTCCAGCCGCAGATCCGCGGACAAACCCGCAAACGCCCTGCCGAACCGCGCCGCACTGCGCCGCTCCGTCTCCGCCAGCCCG
>Ga0335082_10008179_pt1 | contig 11352 bp, 9 predicted proteins | sample Lox_Sample_41_FD_206718 | JGI IMG/M metagenome (GOLD analysis project Ga0335082, IMG submission 206718) | Soil microbial communities from Loxahatchee National Wildlife Refuge, Florida, United States - Lox_Sample_4.1 | ecosystem: Environmental > Terrestrial > Soil > Wetlands | place: USA: Florida... | reverse complement strand
CGCCTCGCGATCCTCCTCGCCGTCGAGCATCGCAGCGTCCGCGAGGTCCACGCCCTCCTCGACGCCATGTACGCGAAGAGCCCCTCACCCGAGTCCGCCCGCCTCGCCGCGAAGACCCTCGACGCGATCGGCGATCGCGAAGCGGCTGCGGCGTGGACGGCCCGGGCGAAGGGACGCTGAAACAGCGCTGGCGGGCTCCCTGTAGATGCCTCTGTTTCAATAAATTAAAGCCGGATCTTCGTTTTGACTTGAAGTTTTCGCAGTCTCAGTTTAAGATTATTAAGGTGCTGAAAAGCAAGCCAGCTGAATCCCAGCGGCGTGACTGGATCGAGCTCTTGAGCGAAGAGGACCGGGCCTTCGTCAGGCGGTTTCTCCTGGCCTCCGGGTCCTTGAAGGAGCTGGCGTCCGCCTACGGAATCAGCTACCCGACCGTGCGCCTGAGGCTGGATCGGCTCATCGAGAAGATCAAGGTCCTCGAGGACCAGAGATTCACGAGCGATTTCGAGCGGCTGGCGCGCGCCCGATACGCCGAAGGACGGTTGGACAAGGAAACGCTCCATGAGCTCGTCGAGGCACACCGCCGGGAAACGGAGGACTCCGATGACAAAGCCTAGGGACACGAGGATCTGGACGGCGCGACTGGCTCTGGCTGGAGTAGCCCTCCTGGTATGGGCCGCTCCCGGCCTCTGCGAGCAGGTCCTCTCGAAGGTTTCCTGGTCGCAGCTCGAAAGGGAAGGAAAGCTCCAGCAGGCCAGGGTCCTTCCTGCTGACGGCCAGACGCGCTTCGAGAGCGTCCGCCTCGAGAACGAGGGCGCCGAGCCTCGGATCGCGACGGTCTTCACGCTCGAGAAGCCGGGCGTAACGGCCAGCCGATACGCGGTGCGCGGCCAGGTCCGCTACGAGGGCATGGCGGGAACCGGATACCTCGAGTTGTGGAACTACTTTCCGGGCGGCGGACGGTATTTCAGCCGAACCCTCGGCAGCGTCGGCCCCATGGCGAGCCTGACGGGTTCCTCTGCCTGGCGGCCGTTTCTGCTGCCCTTCGACACGAACGGCCAGGGCGTCCCGCACCGCCTCGTAGTCAATGTCGTCTTCGCCGGACGCGGCGTCGTGTTCCTGGGCCCGGTCGAGCTGGTGCAGTACTCGGGCTCGGAGAATCCGCTGACTCCCGCGGGAGCCTGGTGGAGCGATCGTCAGGCCGGGATGCTCGGAGGGCTCGCGGGCAGTCTTCTCGGAGTGCTCGGCGCGCTCATCGGAATCCTCGCTGCGACCGGTCGAGCCCGCCGGCTTGTCATGGGCCTGCTGAAGCTCCTGATCGCCGTCTGCGCGGCGGGCCTGCTCCTCGGCCTCGCCGCCCTGGGCCTTGGCCAGCCTTACGGCGTCTACTACCCGCTCATCCTGGTGGGCGTGATCGGCGTCGCCGTGCCCGCCGGCCTGCTCCGCTCCTTCAAGAAACGCTACGACGAGCTCGAGCTTCGCAGAATGAGCGCCCTCGACATGACCGGAGCCTGATCGACCTCGTTTTCGGCCGCTCATTGGGGTCAGTCTTGGCTTGTGGCATTGTGTGAGAGACGGCGGCGCAGCCTATCGAGGTTTCGGCGCAGCTGAGGGTCGGTGCCAGCGGACTGCTCGAGCCTCTGGAGGCCCTTGGCCACTGTTGAGGTGTCACGGCCAAAGTGCCTGGCCACCTGAGCCATCGGGATCCTCCCGACCTCGCGTCCAGCCCAAGCAACCATCAGCCGCGCTCGCGAAGCTCGGCGGCCTCGACCAAGACCTCGCATTTGCTCCGGCTCGACCCCCTCCAGAAGGCTCACCTCCCTTACCAGCGCGTCCACCGTCACGCCACGCCGTACCACCGGAGGCTCACCGGCGGCCTGCAGAACACGATCCGCGAACGCCTCGCCTCCCTTGACGGCCTGGCTGAAGCTGGGCACATCCTCGTAGGACTCCTCCACTTCCTCCCGCATCAGCCGCCGGTAACGTCGAACCGCCACCGATCGACGAGCCGCCAGCATCGCCAGCAGGCGATCGACATCCAGCCAATCCGGACCCTCGCCTCGACGGTAGTACCGGTCGCTTGACCATTCGTATTGCCCTGCCAGCTTCACCAGGCCGGCTTTCACCGGGTTCTCGTGGATGTATCGCAGCAGCCCGAGCGCATAGAGATCCTTGTCCACCACAAGAGCCTTGTACCGGCCCTGAAACAGATGTCCCACCCGACGATGGCGACGGTTGAAGTACTGCGTGTAGGAGCTTTGCAGGCCCGCCATGATCTGCGAGAGAGGCGCTTTGCCCGTCTCCAGAGCCAGGTGAACGTGGTTGTCCATGAGGCAGTAGGCCAACAGACGAAATGAGAACTTCGCCCGGTAATGCGCCAGCCGATCGAGGTAGCGAAGCCGATCCGCGTCGTCCCGGAAGACGCTCTTACGTTCGTTGCCTCGCACCATCACGTGGTACAGCCCGCCCGGCATCACCACTCGCAACGGCCGCGCCATGACTCAACAATACCACTTGCCAAGACTGACCCCGATGGCTCTCTCATTTGCCAAGACTGACCCCGATGGCTCTCTCATTCAACTGATGGCCGAGGAAGAGCTGGCCGGGCCCTGCGGAATCTGGGGATGGGCCGGTGTGGACCTCACGCCGGTCGTACCTGCTTCGATGGGTCCGAGCAGCCGCTGACGGGGGCTCGGGAAGGACGCCGGAGGGCACATGGGCTACAATCGCGCGCCGCCGCCTCGAGGCGCCGATTGACGAGAAAGGAAACGAAACGAAGATGAAGAAGCTCGTGTCCGTGTTCCTGGCCGGGGCCGCCGCGGTGTCCTTCGCCACGCTGCCCGCCTATGCCGACGAGAAGTCGGAGAAGAAGAGCGAATCCAAGATGGTCTCGACCGGAACCGGTCTCCAGTACGAGGACGTCGTGGTCGGAAAGGGCGCGCAGCCGCACACCGGCCAGACCTGCGTGATGAACTACACCGGATGGCTCTGGGAGAACGGCGCCAAGGGCAAGCAGTTCGACAGCTCCATCGGCAAGAAGCCGCTTGAGTTCCCGCTCGGCATGAGCCGGGTCATCAAGGGCTGGGACGAAGGCATCGCGACCATGAAGGTCGGCGGCAAGCGCAACCTTCTGATCCCGCCGCAGCTCGGCTACGGCGTCAGGGGCTACCCGGGCGTGATCCCGCCCAACTCCACGCTCTTCTTCGAAGTCGAGCTCGTGGGCGTCAAGTAACAGCGATCATCTCGGTGTCAGACGGGGCCCCGCGCCGAGAACGGCCGGGGCCCTACGTTTTCTGGCCGCCGACCGCGAGCACGGCAGCGCCGTGGACCTCACCGCGCTTGATGCGGCCGAGGGCCTCGTTGGCCTGCTCCAGAGGGAAGACCTCGGTCTCGGCATGGATCGGGATCGCGGACGCGAGCTCCAGGAACTCCTCGGCGTCGCCGTGCGTGTAGTTCTGGACGCTCCGGATCGAGCGCTCCCCATAGAGCGACTCGTAGGGAAGCTCCGGGATCGGCGTCATGTGGATGGCGTTGATGGCGACCGTGGCGCCGCGGTCGAGCCGCTTCACGGCGGCCGCCACGACCTCGCCGGCGGGGGCGAACGTGACCGCCGCATCGAGCAGGATGCGCGGGTCGTCGTCGGTGGCTCCGGCCCAGACCGCGCCCATCGAGATGGCGAGGTCTCGGTGGTGCTGCTCGCGCGTGAAGGCATAGACGCTGCACTTCCAGTGATGCGCCACCTGGATCGCAAGATGCGCCGCGGCGCCAAAGCCGAAGAAGCCGAGGCGCCCGCCCGGCTGGATGCCCGAGAGCTTGAGGGAGCGGTAGCCGATGATGCCGGCGCACAGAAGCGGCGCGGCCTGCGCCGCCGAGAAGCCTTCCGGCAGCCGGTAGACCCAGTCCGCTCGAGCCGTGAGGCGCTCGGCGAATCCGCCGTCGCGGTCGCGGCCCGTGAACGTGGCCTCTTCGCAGAGGTTCTCGCGCCCGCTGGTGCAGAAGCGGCACCGGCCGCAGGTCGACGCCATCCAGGTCACGCCCGCGAGGTCGCCTTCCTTCCAGCCCGAGACGCCCTCGCCGACGCCGACGACGCGGCCGGCCGCCTGGTGGCCCGGCACGACCGGCAACCTCGCCGCGACTTCGCCTTCCACGATGTGCAGGTCCGTCCGGCACACGCCGCAGGCTTCGACGGCGATCGCGAGCTCGCCGGGTTCCGGCCGCGGGTCGGGCCGCTCGGAGGGCGCGAGCGCCTTCCCGTCGAACGGCTTCGCCTCTGTGAGGACCATGGCCCTCATGGGACGATTCTCTCTCCGTTTCGACAGGCTCCTATAATCCTCAAGCGGTGACGGCTGCGAAGCGGATCGACGCGCTGCTGGCGGACTACGGGTCGTATCACCGTACGCGTGGCAACGTTGCGTGCCATGCGGCCGGGATCAGCCTCATCCTCTTCGGCGCTCTCTCGATGCTCGGCGCGATCCGGCTGGGCGCCCTCGGGTCGATCTCGCCGCTGACGGTCGCAGACGTCGTCGCAGGCGTGATGATCCTCGCTTATCTCGCTCTCGATCCGCCGCTCGGCCTCGCGATGGCGGCGGAGCTTGCGGCCCTGGACCTTCTCGCGCGCGCCGTGGACGACTGGCGCGTGGGTCTCGCGGCGTTCGCCCTGGGCTGGGTGTTCCAGGGCATCGGGCACGCGGTGTTCGAGAAGAACAAGCCGGCCTTCCTGAAGAACCTGGCGCACCTGCTGGTCGGACCGGCGTTCCTGGTCAACGAGCTGCTGCGCCTGCGGCCGGTCGCGGCGGCGGCGAAGTAGACGAGGTGGCGAGAGGGACGAGAGGCCGGTTCATCGTCTCGGCTTTCCTTTCGATGACTCTCCTGGCCCCTCTCCTCGATGGACAGGAGCCGGCGACGCTGCGGTGGGGAGGAGACGCCGAGGGCGGCGCGCCGTTCGTGGAAGCGGATCCCGCCGACCCATCGAGGGTCCGGGGCTTCGACGTCGAAGTGGCCGAGACCATCGCCAGGGGCCTCCGCCGCCGCCCCGTCTTCGTCCAGGTCCAGTTCCAGCAGATCGACGCCTCCGTCGAACGCGGCGACTTCGACATCGGGATGTCGGGTGTCGAAGACACGCCCGCGCGCCGGGCCGAGCACGCCGTGAGCGCGCCGTACTTCGAGTTCCGCGAGGTCCTGGCGGTGCGGCCGGCGGATGCTGATCGCTACCGCCGCCTGTCGGATCTGGCCGGGCGACGCGTCGGCACCCTGGCCGGCACGATCGCCTACGACATGCTGCTCGCAGCCCGGACATCGCACGGCGTCGTGCCCGTCTCCTACGACGACGACGTGCATCCCTATTCGGACCTCGTGAACGGGAGGCTCGACGGTGTCCTGCTCGACCACATCATCGCCGCCAGGGCCGTCAAACGCTCCGGGGGTTTCGTGATCCAGCCCGAGCCGGCCGCAACGGGCCGCTACATCGTCGTGCTGGCAAAGCGCAACGCGCCCCTGCGCGATCGGATCGACGGCATCCTCCTGTCTGCCATGCGGGACGGCACGCTCGAAGGCATCTACCGCCGCTGGGACGTGTGGGACGAGGGCCAGAGGGCCTTCTTCGCGCGCGCCGCCGGCGGACAACCGCAGGGCGCCGCCAGGGCCGAGCCGGCCGCAAAACGCCCCGTGCTCGAGACGGTCGCCGCCTACCTGCCTTCCCTCTTGGGCGCGGCGCTCGTCACGCTGGTGCTCTCGTGCGCCGCGATGGCCCTCGCCGTGGCGGCGGGCGTCGCGCTCGCCACGGGCCGCATCTACGGGTCGGCCCCGGTTCGAGCGGCGTTCACTTTCTACGTGGAGCTCGTGCGCGGCACGCCGGTCCTCCTGCAGCTCTTCGTCCTGTACTACGGGCTCGCGGCCGTCGTGAACCTGCCGGCGTTCGTGGCGGCTCTCCTCGGCCTCGGCTTGAACTACGCGGCGTATGAGAGCGAGATCTACCGCGGGGCGCTCGAGGCCGTGCCGAGGGTCCAGCTCGAGGCCGCGCGCACGCTCGGGTTTTCGGAGGGCCAGATCCTGCGTCTCGTGCGCGGCCCCCAGGCCCTGCGCCTCGCCCTTGCGCCCATGACCAACGACTTCGTGGCGCTCCTCAAGGACTCTTCGCTCGTCTCGGTGATCACCGTCGTCGAGCTGACCAAGCAGACGGCCATCTTCGCGACGAACATCGGGAGCTGGGTGCTGCCGGGAGCGCTGTGCGCGGCGATGTACCTCGCCATGTCGCTCCCGCTTTCGCGACTGGCCCGCCGGCTCGAGCGGCGCTGGGGGTCGGCCTCGTGACCGTCAGCGGTCTCCTCGAGATTCGGGAGCTCTCGCTCTTCCGGGGCGCGCGGCAGGTCCTGCGCGGTGTGACGCTGTCGATCGAGCGCGGCGAGGTCTGCGCGCTCATGGGCCTCTCGGGCTGCGGCAAGACGACGGCGCTGCGCGCGACCGTGGCGCTGGAAGCCTTCGACGCCGGCTCGGTGGACGTGGGCGGTTTTCGTCTCCAGCCGGGGCCGGTCCCTCGCGAGTCGCTCCTTTCCGAGCTTCGTCGTCGCGTCGGGATGGTCTTCCAGGCCCACGCCCTCTTCGAGCACCTGACCGCCGAGGAGAACGTGGCCCTGGCGCCCCGCGAAGTGCTGCGCTCGGCGCGAAGCGACGCGGGGGCCCGCGCGCGCGCGCTCCTCGAGTCCCTCGGCGTGGGCGGCCGGGCGGGCGCCTACCCGCGCGAGCTCTCGGGGGGCGAGGCCCAGCGCGTGGCCATCGCCAGGGCCCTCGCGATGGATCCGCCGCTGCTTCTCATGGACGAGCCGACGGCTGCGCTCGACCCGGCCCGCCGAGGCTCTCTCGGCGAGACGCTGCGGCGCCTGGCCGCCGAGGGCCGCGGCCTCCTGGTCGCGACGCACGACGTGGACTTCGCCCGCGACTTCACCGATCGCGTCGCCGTCCTGGCCGAAGGCGCGGTCGTCGAGGAGGGGCCCGCGGCGCAGGTCCTCGCCAGCCCGACGCACGCGGCCACGCAGGAGCTGCTGGCCGCGAAGCCGCGAACCTGAGACGGAAGTCCGGGGAGGGAGGGGACACGCTCCTCCCCCACGGCACCGCTGACAGCGCGGTCAGGGCGCCGTGTAGTCGAGCTCGTACGGCGGCATGGCACCGCCGGGGCCCTTCAGGTAGTGCTCGAACCACTGCATCATGCGGAGGTTGTAATCGTAGCGAGAGGCGGCGCGCTGGTTGCCGTGCTTCTCGCCGGGATAGTAGACGAGCCGCACGGGCGCCTGGTTGCGCGCCTTCAAATAGCGGTAGAGAACGAGCGACTGAGAGGGATGGACCCGCGGGTCGTCCTTGCCGTCGAGGATGAGAAGCGGCGTCTTCGCTTCGGGCAGATGGCCGATCGGACTTCTCTCGAGCATGAACGTCCAGTTTTCCCAGGGGCGCTGGAGCGCGTGGACCAGGAACTCCTCCTCCGGAATGTCTGTCGTGCCCGCCTTGGCGACGAGGTCGCTGATGCCGACGAACATCACGCCGGCCGCAAAGCGGCTGGAGTAGCGGGTGGCGCACCAGGCCGTGGCGTAGCCGCCGTAGGAGCCGCCGGTGACGCCGACCCTGGCGGCATCGACGAGGCCGATCGCAACGAGATGGTCCACCGCGTCCACCAGGTCGTCGAACTCCTTGCCGGCCGGGTCCTTCTGGGAGAGCTTCGAGAAGGCCACGCCGCGCCCGGTCGAGCCCCGGTAGTTCGGGTAGAAGACGGCGAATCCGCGGGCCGCCGCGAGCTGGCCGGGGTTCGAGTACCCGGTCAGCCAGCCGTTGGGCTCGCGAGACTCGGGTCCGCCGTGGACCGCGAGGATGAGCGGGTACCGCGTGCCAGCCTTCTCGTCCAGCGGGTGGATGAGGACCCCCTCGAGCGCGAGCCCGTCGCGTGCCTCATGGCGCACGACCTCCTGCTTCGCCAGCCGAACGTCCGAGAGCCAGGGGTTGGAGCTGGTCAGGCGCCGCGGCTTCGGCTGCTCGTGGGTTGACAGGCAGACCTCCGACGGATGATCGGGCGCCTGGCAGGCCATGGCCGCGGAGAACCGGTCGGACGAGAGGGAGAAGCTCGTCAGGACCTCGCCTTCCGGCGGAAGGATGACCTTGCGCTCCCGATCCCTGAGCCGCACCCTCCCGAAGGCGCTCTGCGCGCCCTCGTCCGCCAGGTACATCACGTTGTCGGCGTTCTGCCAGAGCACCTGCCGCACGTGGCCCTCGTAGCCCGGCAGGACGTCCTTCGGCTCGCCGCCCGACGGGGAGACCACCATGAGGCGGCCGGCGGCCGGGTCGTGCACGTCGGCCGCGGAGACGTACGCGAGGCTCTTGCCGTCCGGGCTCCAGGCCATCGAGCCGAGCTTGCCGGGGTTCGCGATGCGTGACGCGACGCGGCCGCTGTCGGCGTCCACGAGCGTCACGCGGCGCGCCATCAGGTCGTCGTCCACCAGGGCCGTGGGCGCGAGCGCAACGGCCAGGAGCGACCCGGCCGGGCTCCACGACACCGCGGACGCGGAGCCCTGGACCTCGAGCAGCCGGCCCGCGGGCTCCGCATCTGCGAGCGACGCGACCCAGATGCGAACGGGCCTCGCGCTCTCGTCCACGACCTCCTGGGTGAAACCCTTCTTCTCGAGGTCCTTGCGCTTCCTGGAGTCCTCCTGACGCGCCAGGTACGCCACGCGCTTCTCGTCCGGGCTGAAGCTGAAAGCCTCGATGTCGGCGTCGTGGGCGACCAGGCGCTGCGCCTCTCCGCCTTCCGCCGGGATCACGTAGAGGCAGCGGTGCTCGTCCTTGCCGCGCCTGGCCAGGAACGCGATCGCCCGCCCGTCCTTCATCCAGGCCGGCGCCGAGACGTTGACGTCCCCGGCCACGTAAGCGCGCGAGACGCCGTCCTTTCCGACCACGAGCAGCTGCGCCCAGGGCGGCCCGTCCTCGTCTTCCAGCGGACGGCGCGGAACCGACAGCACGTACGCCACGCGCGAGCCGTCGGGCGAGATCTCCGCGGCGGTCACCGTACGGAGCTTCGCGACGTGCCGCGGCGTAAAGACCTCGGCGGGCCACATCGAGGCGGGGACGAGCAGGAGCACGGCGATGGCGCAGGCGCGAAGAACCGAGCGCATCTCTTCCTCCCGAAAGAAAATGGGAAACGGCGAGCGCGAATCCGCCGGATTCTATACACTGGTCGGGTCACAGAAACCCGATGAGGCTTTCCCGGACCGCCCTCCTGGCCGCCTTCGCTCTTCTTTCGGGCCCTCGCTTCGTTTCCGGTCAACCGCTGCCCGTCATCTCGGGGCACCCGCGCCTCATGGTCTTCCTCGCGGAGGTGCCAGCGCTCAAGGCGAAGGCCGCGGCTGCGGGACCCGGATGGCTCGCGCTGAAGCCGTTGGCGGACCAGCTTGCCTCCTCCCAGATCTATCCCTACGAGTACGCCACACGGACCAACGAGCCCGACGGCACGATCTTCTACGACTACCAGGGCGAGGGCTGGTTCAGGGCGACGATGTCGCTCGGGATCGCTTACCTCGCCACGAGTAACCCGGCCTATGCCACCAAGCTCGCCGCCCTCGCCGACGAGATGATCCGTGCGCAATCGGATCCGGCCAACAACTCTCCCAACGGCCTGCCTCCCCTGGAGGTCGACAACTACTACCCCACGCGGTACCTGGGGCCGGCGATCGCGGCCATCTACGACTGGTGCTACGACACGCTCGGATCGCAGCGCCGCGCAAACATGGTCACTCTGATGAATGCCTGGTTCGACGACATGAAGGCCAACGCCTACCAGAGGAACGACCACCCCGACGGCAACTACTTCTGGGGCCACGCCGCGGCGGCCGCCTGGATGGGATACGCAACGTTCGGCAGCGAGAACCCGCGCGCCCAGGAGATGATCGACTGGGCGAGGATCCGCTTCGACGGATCGTCCTCGCCGTTCCTCACCGGCGACGAGATCCCGCAGAACTGGATTGTCCAGGCGTTCGACGGCGGCGTGCCTCCCGCGGTGGCCACCGACGGAGGGCCCGCGGTGACGGGAGCGCCCTGGGGCGGCGGCCTCACCGTCCAGGGGTGGGCCTACACGACGGGAACGTGGTGCCGCCTGATCGACTACATGCTGATCGTCGCGACAGCCACCGGAGAGAACCTCCTGGCCGCTCATCCGGCCTGGCTGCCCGCCATCCTGCGCTCGGAGAGGTACGCCCTGGCGCCGAACTTCTTCGAGATCGATCCGGTCGGAGACTGGGGCGGCGACTATGGCCCCGTCGTCCTGCACTCCCTGCCGTTGCGTCTGGCGGCATTCCTCGAAGGCACCGCCGACGGGCCCGGCGCGCAGCACTTCTATGCCTCCGAGCTGGCCGACTTCTCTCCGTACGCCGACGCCGACTTCCCGGATGCCATCTACCAGTCGGTCTACAAGGCCGCCGCGTGGGAGCAGTTCTTCTTCGACGACCCGACACGCGCCTCGGCGCCGCTCCCGCTGCCGCTCTCGTTTGGGCCTCTGGCGGCCGGCGTGGCGGGAGCGCAGCCGTACTTCGTCGTGAGGAGCGATGGATCGACGTCGTCCCTCTGGGCCTCCGCCCGGATGGGAGCGGCCTGGTGGGACGACCACCAGCACTACGACGCCGGAAGCATCCTCGTGCGGCGCGCGAACGACTGGCTGATCGTGGACGCCGCAAGCTGGATGGGACCGTTGAACGGCCACGGCCTCGTGGGCGGCTCGACCGAGGCCGACAACGCCGCCGCGGCCAACACGCTCTTCTTCCATGACTGGGGCGACTTCCAGCGCGTGAGCGAGCAGCAGTACCTGGGCGGCCAGGGGGCGTGGGGCCTCGACCTCGTGGCCGGTGCGGAGCAGAACGACGCGTACACCTACGTCCGGAGCGACCTCTCCACCGCGTACAACAACGGCGGCGACCCTGCCGCCCAGGCCGGGAGGCGCCTCGACTTCTTCTACCGGAGCTTCCTGTACCTGCGCTCGGCCGGCGTGTTTGCCGTGTTCGACCAGGTGAAGGTCGAGGCCTCCTCCAATCCTCACGGGCCGTACCTCAAGCACCTGCGCTGGCACGTCCCGGCGCGGCCGTCCTTCGCCGGCAACCGCACCACGGTTCTCCACGGAGTCTCCCGCCTCGACCTGGACACGGTGTTGCCCGCCGGGGCCGGGCTCACGGCGGTGGACGAGTCCGCAAACCCGGACAAGAACCTGATCCCGTGCGTCAACCCGTGCAACTCCGGCACCTATCGGGTGGAGGTGCGCGACCCGGCCGACAGCCTGTCGCCCGTGTTCCTGACGGTGTTCGAGGCCGTCGCTTCCGGCGCGCCGCCCATGCA
>Ga0335082_10008178_pt1 | contig 11352 bp, 8 predicted proteins | sample Lox_Sample_41_FD_206718 | JGI IMG/M metagenome (GOLD analysis project Ga0335082, IMG submission 206718) | Soil microbial communities from Loxahatchee National Wildlife Refuge, Florida, United States - Lox_Sample_4.1 | ecosystem: Environmental > Terrestrial > Soil > Wetlands | place: USA: Florida... | reverse complement strand
GGCCTCCGCGCGGTGCCGATCCTTCTCGCACAGGCGAGGAAGAACCTCACCGGGAACGGCAAGGACCTGTGGCGGATGGCCGGCGGCCCCATCCGCGAGCAAGCGGCGGCGCTGGCAGCGCTGGGGCCCAAGGTCTCCTCGAACGCCGCGCTCTCCGCCGCGGTGAAGGCAGCGCTGGCTGCGACCGAGGACTACCAGCGCTGGGTCGAGCAGCAGGCGGGGGCGAGGACCGGCCCCTCCGGCGTGGGCGTTGGCAACTACGACTGGTACCTGGCGAACGTCGCGCTCGTCCCCTACACCCACGCCGAGCTGGTAACGCTCATGGAGCGCGAGCTCGGGCGCGCCCGCGCCACCCTCGCCGCCGAGGAGCTGAAGAACCGCGCGCTTCCGCCGCAGCTTCCCGCGACCACCATCCAGGAACACCAGCGCCGCTTCGACGAAGTCTTCCGGACCTGGATCCGTTTCCTCAGGGAGAACGACTTCATCACCTGGGAGGACTGGATGGAGGCAGCCCTGGCCGTGCTCCCCGGGGGCTTCGACCCCAAGCCGCCGCTCGAGTTCTTCTCCGAGGTGGAGGCGCGGGATCCGCTCCTCATGCGCCTCCACATGTGGCACTTCATGGACCTCGCGGTACTGGCCCGCCGGCCGCCGGCCGACCCGGTCCGTGCGCGCCCGGCCCTGTACAACATCTTCGCCACGCGCACCGAGGGCTTCGCCACCGCCCTCGAGGAGCTGATGATGCACGCCGGCCTCTACGAGGGCCGTCCCCGCTCGCGCGAGCTCGTCTACGTGATGCTCGCGCAGCGTGCGGCGCGCGCGCTCGGCGACCTCCACATGCACGACAACACCTGGACCCTCGAGCAGGCCAGCGAGTTCGCCTCGCGGGAGACGCCGCGCGGATGGCTCCGCCTCGATGGACGCACGGTCCGCGGCGAGCAGCTCCTCTTCCTGCGCCGACCGAGCTACGGGACGAGCTACATCGTCGGGAAGGCGATGACCGACGAGCTCGTCGCCTCGATGTCCCGGAATGGCCCGCTCCCGATGAAGGCGCTCCTCGACGGACTCAATCGCACCGGGCTCCTGCCCATGTCCCTCGTCGTCCGGGAGCTCGAGGCGCGACCGTGACGGCCTGGGGGCTCATCGAGGAGGCGACTCACCGTCGTGGGCCTGCGTACGAAGCGAAGGCCATGGCGCTCAGAGATTCGGCAGCGCGCCGGTGCCCCAGTTGTAGGTGGCGGTGTTGCCGTAGCTGTTGATGTTGACGCCCGGGAAGGCGTTGGCGATCGACACGAGCAGCTCGTTGTGCGGCGTCTGGCCCGACGCCGGGTATTGCAGCCAGCGTCCCATCTGGAACAGGCCGTTGGCACCGCCGGCGAGGACCATCGGGATGTTCGCCAGATCGTGAACCTCCCCGTTCTCGTTGGTCCAGAAGATCAGCGTGTGGTCGAGCACCGTGCCGTTCCCCTCGGGGATGGCCGCGAGCGCGTCCATGAGCTTGGCCACCTGAGCCGAGAACCACCGCTGGTAGGTCGCGATCGCCTCGGAACGGCCGGGAGCCCCAGTGTCGGCATGGGTGCAGACGTGCGGGTCGTACCACGGGTCACTCGGGGGAACGGCAGGCTGGGCCCAGGGCGCGCCGCCGTCCACTCCGTCCTCGAAGTACTGCAAGGTGACGATCCGGGTGAGGTCGCAGGCCAGGGCCTGGGCGATCATCTGGATCTGCAGATCGCTCCACTCCTGCACGTGGTCGAACATGAAGGACCCGTACTTCGGCGAATCGAAGTAGATGCGGTTGTTCGGGTCCTCGGCGTAGAGCCCCTTCCAGGTCGCCTGGTCGGGAATGCCGGTGGGCGGCGCGCAGGCGGCGGTGGGCGCCGGTGAGCCCGTGCCGCCGTCGAGCATGCCGGCGGTCAGTCGGTTCTCGAGGTCGCTGACCGATTGCAGGTGCTGGTCGAGCTTTTGCAGCTCCACCGGGCCGAGCTTGCGCTTGAGACGGCCGACGTCGGCCAGCACGTAGTCGAGCACGCCCTTCTGGCGAAAGGCGCGGTCGACGGTGGCCTGATCGGGGCCGGGGGTCCCGCCGTCCGCCGTCGGCGCCGCGTAGCCCGCGAAGACCCGCGAGAAGGTCTCGTAGGGGTTGAGCATTCGCGGCACCGGGACCCCGCCGGCCTTCCAGGACATCACCCGCTCCGGGTACTTGCAGCCGCCAACCGACAGCTCGAGGCTCCGGAATTTCGTCTGACCGCCGATCGCGGGCTGGTCGGCCAGGAACTGGTCGAGAGACTCGACCGTGGGCCGCACTCCCGCCATCTGCTTGTTCACGTCACCGGTGAGCACCGAGGGGGAGGCCTCGTGACCGAAGTCCCCGTACTTGATCTCCGGCACGCAGTCGATCCCGTCGAGGACGATGAGCTGGCCCCGGTACTTCTGGAGCGGGGCAAGGATGGAATTGGGGAAGTCGAGGGTGAAGCTCGAGCCCGAGGCCTGGGGCCGCCAGTACTCGAAGGCCGTCCCCAGCGGGTTGAAGATGCCCACCAAGCGCAGGGGCGAGCTCACCACCTGTGCGTCGGAGACGGAGCTCAGGAGCAGCCGGGAGAAGGGCAGGCTCAGCGCGCCGACGCCGAGCGCCTTGAGAAAACGGCGACGGTCGCGGTCGACGGGACGGGGGCGAGGATCGATCTCCATATCCGGTCACCGACCTCCGATCACGGCACGAGCCGGCGCCTGAAGAGCTTGCTGCGCACGTACATCACCGCGAGCTCCTGGTAGCTGTCGGGCAGCGGGGCGGGCGCCTCGTAGAGCAGCTCCTGCTCGGTGGGCGCGCTGGTCTGTGCCGAGCCGAAGCGGAAGAGCATCCGCGCGAAGCATTCCCGCACCTCCCTGCTCTGCGCCAGCCGGTGGACGAGCTCGGGCACGCCGTCGAAGGTGCCGTTGGCGTCGATCGTCTGGGTCAGCTCGCCCGAGGCGTCGATGGGCTGCCCGTTCTCGGTGGTCCGGTACCCGCCCTCGCCGTCGAACGCCTCGAAGCCGTTCCCCACCGGGTCGATGAGGCTGTGACAACCGCTGCAGTTGGGGTTGGTGACGTGGGCGTCGAACAGCTGGCGCGTGGTCTGCACATTGCTCTTCTGTGGAGGGGTGACGTTCAGGCCCGGCGGCGGCGGCGGAAGCCCCTCGCAGAGAAGGCGGCGGCGGACGAAGACCCCGCGCTTGATGGGCGAGCTCATGGTGGCGTCGCTGTGGCGCGACAGCCAGCTTCCGTGGGTCAGAACGCCGATGCGTGGCGTCCCGGCCAGGGAGACCTTGGTGAGCCCGCTCCCGGACAGGCTTCCCGGCAGGCCGTAGAAGGTGTTCAACACCCCATCGACGAAGGTGTAGTTCGCCTCGAGGAGGGTCTGCAGCCGGCCGTCGCCGTTGAAGACGACGTCGTCGATCAGCGCCGGGGTCTCCTCCAGGAAGGACGGGCTCAGGGTGCGGTAGTCGGGGTACACCGTGGCGTCCTTGGTGCTCGGCCCGATCTCGAACCACTCGGTGAAGAAGCGCAGGGCCTGGGCGTGTGCACGCGGGTCCCCGAGCAAGCGCCGGGACTGCGCCTCGAGCTGGTCCGGCGTATCGAGGCCCTTGTTCGCCGCGGCGGCCATCAGCGTGTCGTCGGGCGGAGAAGCGAGGAGGAAGTAGGACAGGGCGGAGGCCTTCTCGTACGGGCCGAGCTCCACCTCCGAGCCACTCGGTCCGTCCACGCCCAGCTCGGGGACGTAGAGGAAGCTCGCCGAGTTGAGCATCGCGTACAGCACCATCTCGATGCCGGTGGTGAAATCACCTCCGTGGGCGAGTGCCGCGTCGTAGACTCCCTTCAGGCCGGCGACGTCATCAGCAGTCAGCGGGCGGCGGAAAGCCCTGGGACCGAAGCTGGAGATGAACTGGCTGGCGCAGGCCGCCTCCTGGCCCGAAGAGGGCGTGCAGGGCAGCAGCGCGGAGAGGTTCTGGACTGCCGCGTGGGCGAGCGTCTGCGCCGCGCCGTCATAGGCGCTCGCGTTCAAGTCGGTCACCGTCTGCGCGCCGTTGTTGCTGAACCCCGACTGGGGATCCGACGCGGGGAAGGTCCGGGCCGGCCCGGAGGCGTCTCCGAGCAACGCGGCCACGGTGTTGTCGTATTCGACGTTGTTGAGCAGGCGGACGCGCGTGGAGAGCAAGACGCCCGGCTGACCCGGCGTGACGTTGTTCGCGCTGGGGGTCGGCCCGGAGATCCTCCCCGTGCACGCACCGAGCAGAAGACACGCCGCCCAACCGTACCCAGTCCCGCGCATTGCCCGCGCACGGATACTGACCAGCTCGCGTGGGTGTCTAGGTAGACGATGTCTTCTCCTATCTCACCAGCGAAGCGCTGCGAGGCTGCTCGGTGGAAAGGTTCAGCCGGGGCGAAGCCATGTGTCCCTACTGATGAGCTCCGAACGCTTCGGCGACGAAGACCCGGGGTCCGCCGCTACCGATGAAGAACGATGGCGCTAGCTGGCAGGTCACCCCCGAGCTGTGGCCCACCCTCGAGGACCTGTTCGGCAAGCCCGGCGCCTCCAACGGCTGCCGGTGCATGTACTGGCGGAGCGGCGGCGCTTACCGGGAACGCTCGAAGGAGGAGAGCCGCCGGGACCTCGAGGCCCTCATCCGCCGGGGGCGCCTCCCGGGCTGCTGGTCTTCCACGGAGCGCAGCTGGTGGGCTGGTGCCAGGTGACGCCGCGGAGCGAGCTCCCCCATCTCCATGGGCTGAAGCGGTTCGGCCACCTCTAGCCAGGGCCGATCTGGTCGGTGTCCTGTTTCTACGTCCGTCGCGGCCACCGTGAGCGCGGTGTCTACTCGGCGCTGCTCGCCGGGGTGGTCCGCTTCGCTCGCGCAACACGTTCTCCCAAGCCGGGTTCCGGAAGGTCGGTACTCGCCGGCCGGATCAGCCGGTCATGCAGCGGATGCTGGGGCCAGGCCGCCCCACCGGGCGAGGTCCGCGCCGATCGATGGGGAGGCGCCGACCCCCGGCCTCCTAGTAAGGCCGCGCTGGCCAGAGACGCTTGATTAGACCTTCATGCTTTTCAATACCCCTGAACCTTGCCCATGCGAGGTGGTTTCACGGGGGCAGCCACTCCGTAGATCACCGTGAGGCCCGACCCGCCGGCCCAGGTCGAGATGCGGCTGGGCGGGTTCGGCTCGACCGCCGCCAGAGGGTCGTTCCAGTTGTTCGCTGCCCAGACGTTGCCCGCCGGATCGATGTTCACGTCGGTCAGCAGCTGAATGCTGCCGCTTGTGAACACGTGGATGACATCGCCGGCCTTCGTCCCCGCCGGATGCCCCTTGGGGTCGGCCCCGGCCATGAAAACCACCCCAGGGTTGCGCGGCGAGATGTTGCCGATCCAGACGTCGTCATTCCCATCCAGATTGAGGCCCCAGGGAACGTCCACCGCTCCGCCGCCCGTGAAGCCCTTCGGCTCCAGCTGGGTGCCGTCCGGGCGGATCATGTGGATCACGCCGGTGGGCTTTTCGTACCGCAACATCGCAGCGCCCATGAGCCGAAATTGTTCCATGATGGAGGTTCCCTCAGGGACCTTCGGGATGGGGAAGTCCAGAGAGACGTTGCTCACCACCCAGACGTTCTCCATAGAGTCGAGCGCGAGGGCCCGGACGACAAGCCCGACCCGGAATGTTTCCACCTTGGCCGGATCACCCGCAGGGAAGCGCACGACGGTGTCCGACTGGGAATTGCTAACCCAGACGCGATCCTTAGAGTCGATCACGATATCGAAAGGAGACCTGAGCCCCTTGACCTTGACGATGCGCCCGTCCTTGATGCGCCCACCGGGGAAATACAGCAACTGATCGCCCGCACCGTCGGCGACCCAGACATCGCCCTTGGCCGAGACGCCGACGCCCATCAGATTGGAAAGTCTTTCCTTGAAGGGGAAGTCGTCCTCCTTGGCGACCGGTCGCCCCTGGAAATCCATGACGAGGATCTTGCCGCTGAAGCTGGAGGCCCAGACATGCTCGCGCGTCACCGCGGTGCCCCAGCCGACTCCATCCAGGCCCATGCCGGTGAAGCCAGTGATCGGCGGGGAGAGCGGCGTTCCGTTGGGGGCCATCTTGATGACGCCGCCACCGATGTTACGGATGGTGCCGGACTGCGATCCGGGCATCCAGTTCTGCCCACTCCACAGGTTGCCGTCCGCATCGAACATGAAGCGGCCGTTGGCGAACATCCCGCCGCCCGCGAAGCAGAGGCTCAGCATGAAATCGGGAGGGGACCAGGCCAGGTACGGCGCGAACGGCGCAGCGCGGCGCGCGCCGTCCTTCGGCTGTGGGAAGGCCTCGTCGAACAGCGCGTACAGTTCCTTCGCATTGGCCCACGGCCTGCGGGCAATGGCGGCCATCGCCTCGAGCGTTGTCTTTGGCTTGGCTCCGATGACCGGCGTTGCGGCGTTGAGGAAGCGCCCGCGCCAGGCGTCGTCGGCGGTGATGAAGGCGGTCACGAGCGAGCCGAGCGTGTTCAAGTTGGCGAGCGCGGTGGTCTGGGTGCTGTTGATGGGATCCAGAAGGACCTTGCCCCAACCGCCTGTTGCAGGATCGACCAGATTCGGCGCGTTCCCGGCGGCGATCTTGAGTCCGAGGGGATTTCCCGAGATGGCTTCGCCATTGATGAAGCGCGCAGCCGTGAACGCAGACGCCACGGTCGTCAGTTCATTGACCGTGACTTGCTTTGGCGGTGAGCTACCCAGAACTGACAGCAACGCGATGGCGTCGTTGGGGCCTTTGGACCCGGCCGGGGTGCCTCCGCGGGCGACAACGTAGAGCACGCTACCTCTGCCCTTGTCGCCGGCATTCAGCTTGAAACCACCGTCGGCGCCGGTTCGCGCCTGAGCCACCTGCACCGGCTTGCCTTCGCCCGCGGCGTAAAGGGTGACCGCTGAGCCGGCGATGGGCCCTTTGGCGGTCTGGACTTTGCCAACCAACGCGCCGGACGTACCGGCGGCCTCGGCGACGCTGGCTGTCTTGAGCCAACCAGTCGCAATGACAGCCGCGGCCACCGTTGCCGACAGCAAGCCAAGAACCGTTCGACCACTCGACTTGGTGTTCACGCGGGACATGTTCCCCCTCCTAACGGTGAGAGCCGTTGGTTACTCCGTTCACACCAGCGACGGGGGGGGACCCTAGACCGGGGAGAGGCGAACAGTCAGCCATTGCGCGACGACGTGTGTCTAGCGCCGGACGTACGCCGAACGCGGTCGGCTCTGGGACCCGGCGCGCAGACCGATGAATTCGCGCCCCGTGCCTGGTTCCAGCGTCAGACGGTCCAACCACCAGTCAGAAGAGAGGGATGTCTCGTGAAGATCGAAGGATCCGTTGCACTCGTCACCGGCGCCAACCGAGGGCTCGGCAAGGCGCTCGTTTCAGCGCTCGTGGAGGCAGGAGCGGCCAAGGTCTACGCCGCGGCTCGAGATGACAGGAAGCTCTCCACGGACAGCGCCAGGGTCGTGCCCATCACCCTCGACACGACGAACCCGGAGCAGATCGCGGCCGCCGTGAGGAAAACCAACGATGTCACCCTCCTCATCAACAACGCCGGAGCGCTGACCTCTTACAACGTCCTGGCGGCGAACCAGGCGGAGCTCGACGCCGACTTCCGCACCAACGTTCACGGGACGCTGGCCGTCATCAAGGCGTTCCTGCCGGTGCTGGAACGAGCCCTGGGCGGAGCGACGATCGTCAACGTCCTGTCGCTGACGTCGCTCGCCAGCTTCCCTGCCCTCGGCGGGTACTCCGCGTCGAAGGCCGCGGCCTACTCCGTCACCCAGGCCCTGCGTCCGGAGCTCAAGGCGAAGCACATCGACCTCCTCGCGGTGCTTCCCGGCCCCATCGACACGGACATGGTCAGGGCCCTCACGATGCCGAAGGCGGGTCCCGCCGAAACTGCCAGGGGTGTGCTCGCCGGCATCGCGCGGGGTGACGAGGAGATCTTCCCCGACCCTCTGGCGCGGCAGATGGGCGCCCTGTGGAACAGGAGCCACAAGGACTTCGAGCGTGCTTTCGCGAGCTTCTGACGCGGGACAGCGCGCCGCGGCCGCAAATCGTCAGAGACCGATGAGTTTAGGCCGCCCCGGCGGTTTCACCGATGAGAGGACAAACGCCATGAACGTCACCGACAAAGCAGCCTCGAAGCCCGGCACCCAGGGCTTCACCACCTCCTTCGTCGTGAACCAGTCTCCTCGGGAGGTCTTCGACGCCATCAACGACGTTCGCGGTTGGTGGTCCGGAGAAATCGAGGGGAGCACCGACGAGCTCGGCGCCGAGTTCACGTACCGTTACCAGGGCCTTCACCGGAGCGCTCACAGGATCACCGAGCTGGTGCCCGGGAAGAAGGTCGTCTGGCACGTCTCGGAGGCTCGCCTCAACTTCGTCGAGGACAAGACGGAGTGGAACGGCACGGACATCGTGTTCGAGATCGCCAGAAGGGGCGACAGGACCGAGCTCCGCTTCACTCACGTCGGCCTGGTTCCTGCGTTCCAGTGCTTCGGCGCCTGCTCCGGGGCCTGGGGCTTCTACATCAACGACAGCCTGCGCAGCCTGATCACCACCGGCAACGGCAATCCCAACCCGAAAGAACGCTGAGCACCGAGCGCCTCGCGGAGATATGAAATCCATGGTCATGGGCGCGGGCGAGCATGCAGATCGGGAGGCCTCGGATCGCTCAGATCAGGCCTTCGAGCGGCTTTCCGAGCCGTTCCGCCGGGAAATCAAGCTGCACTGCTACCGCATGATGGGTTCCCTGCACGAAGCCGAGGACCTCACCCAGGAAACGTACCTGCGCGCCTGGCGGAGCTTCGACAGCTTCGAGGAAGGCTCGTTTCGCGCATGGCTCTACCGCATCGCGACCAACGCCTGCCTCAATGCGCTCGCCAGCCGCAAGCACGCGGAGCGCCTGCTGCCCGACCAGCTTGGACCCGCCTCGGTGACGATGCCGCCCGGCGCCCCGGCGACGGACGTGCCATGGCTCGAGCCCTACCCGGACTCGAGCTTCGAAGGAATCGTCCACGAGGCGCCGGATCCGGAGGCGCGCTACTCCTCCCGCGAGGCGGTGCAGCTCGCGTTCGTCGCCGGCATCCAGCGGCTGCCACCACGCCAGCGCGCCGCGCTCATGCTCTGCGACGTGCTCGGCTGGGCGGCAGCGGAAGCCGCGGCACTGCTCGGCGTCTCGACGGCCTCGATCAACAGCGCCCTGCAGCGGGCGCGTGAGACGCTGTCCAGGCGCTATCCCGATGGACGGCCGCCCGAGGCGCCCCGGCCCGATGCTGCGCAGGAGAGACTCCTCGGCCGCTACCTCAGGGCCTGGGAAGGGCACGACCTGGACGGCTTCGTCGCCCTCCTCAAGGAGGACGCCACCGCCATCATGCCGCCGTGGACGGAGTGGTACTCCGGACGCGGGGCCATCCGGTCGTTCTTCGAAGCGGCGTGGAAGACGTGCGGCGGCCTCCGCCTGGTGCCGACCGCGGCCAACGGACAGCCTGCGTTCGCCGTTTACGAGCAATCCGCCGATGGGAAGTGGGCCGCGCACTCCCTCCACGTGCTCACGCTCGAGCAGGACGCGATCTCCACGATGACCCTGTTCATCGAGCCCCGTCTCTTCGAGTCGTTCGGACTGCCGCGCATCCTGCCGGGCTCGCCGAAGGCCTAGCCCGGGCCGGAACCCGAATCCCCCAGGCATTGGCCCCCGGGGACGCCGGCGGCGCGCGCTCGGGTGGCTTCGACACCGCGAAGGGCCGGCACACCCTTCCGGGGCTGCCTCGGCTCCACCCCAATCGGCAGCGCGAAAGTCCTCCCTTGCACGTCCCCGCCTGGTCGTGGAACGTCTCGGGGTGGTGGACGCACCGGCCGGGGACGGGACATGACGCGTAGGCGCCTGGCGGCGATCGCCGCGGCCGTCGTCGCACTGGCCGGGCTGGCGTGGTGGCTGGTCCACACCGGACGCCTCGGAGGCGGCAACAGCTCCCGGGACGCCCTCACCCTGTACGGCAACGTCGACATCCGCCAGGTCGAGCTCGGCTTCCGCGTGGCCGGTCGCCTGAAGAGCATGCTCTTCGAGGAGGGCCAGGCGGTGACCGCGGGGACGCTCCTGGCGGAGCTCGACCCGGTCACCTTCGAGCACGACCTCCAGGCCGCGGCGGCCAATCTCGACCAGGAGGAGGCCCGGCTGAAGAAGCTGGTCACCGGCTCGCGGCGCGAGGAGATCCTCCGGGGCAAGGCATCGGTCGAGGAGGCGACCGCCTCGGCGAAGAACGCCCGGCTCGATCTGCAACGCGCCCAGCAGCTCCTGGCCGACGGGGCGACGCCGCGCTCCACCTACGACAACGCCCTGGCGGCCAGCCTCCAGGCCGATGCACGGCTGGCCGCGGCCAACGAGTCGTACCGCCTCCTCGTGGAGGGCAACCGCCAGGAGGACATCGCCGCCGGCCGCGCCGCGGTCCTCGCCGCGCAGGCACGCGTCGCCGCCGCCCGCACCGCAGTGGAGGACACGCACCTGCTCGCCCCTTCCGACGGGGTCATCCTCTCCCGCGTCCGCGAGCCGGGCGCCATCGTCTCGCCCGTGGACATCGTCTACGTGCTGTCGCTGACGCGCTCGGTCTGGGTCCGCGCCTACGTGGCCGAGCCCCAGCTCGGCCGGCTCCATCCGGGGATGCAGGTCACCGTCTCCTCCGACGCCGCCCCCAGCCGGCAGGTGAAGGGTCACATCGGCTTCATCTCGCCGACCGCCGAGTTCACGCCCAAGTCGGTGGAGACCCCCGAGCTGCGCACCGACCTCGTCTACCGTCTCCGGATCATCGTCGACGAGCCGGACCAGGGCCTGCGCCAGGGGATGCCGGTCACCGTCCAGATTCCCTTGGTCGCGCCCGGTGCCTGAGCCGCTCGTCCGCCTCCGGGGGCTGACCAAGCGCTTCGGTGCCGGGCCTCCTGCGGTCGACGGGATCAGCGGGACGATTCCCGCCAGCGCCATCACCGGCCTGGTCGGTCCCGACGGCGCGGGCAAGACGACGCTCATCCGGCTCATGGCCGGGCTCCTCGTGGCGGAGGAGGGAAGCCTCGAGGTGGTCGGCTTCGATCCGGCGAAGCAGATCCAGTGGATCCACGCCTCCATCGGGTACATGCCGCAGCGCTTCGGGCTCTACGAGGACCTCACCGTCGAGGAGAACCTGCGGCTGTACGCCGAGCTGCGCGGCGTGCCTCCCGAGCAGCGCGGCCGGGTCTTCGACGAGCTGCTCGCCTTCACCGACCTCCAGTCGTTCACCGGGCGCCATGCCGGCAAGCTCTCCGGCGGCATGAAGCAGA
>Ga0335082_10008175_pt1 | contig 11357 bp, 10 predicted proteins | sample Lox_Sample_41_FD_206718 | JGI IMG/M metagenome (GOLD analysis project Ga0335082, IMG submission 206718) | Soil microbial communities from Loxahatchee National Wildlife Refuge, Florida, United States - Lox_Sample_4.1 | ecosystem: Environmental > Terrestrial > Soil > Wetlands | place: USA... | reverse complement strand
GAATGCTAACAATCAGATACCACCATCCGGCCAACGTCCGTGTTCGTCCGGCCTCGGAAACCAATACCTGCCAGGTCGAGGCCGAACCTACGTACTCCACCCTGAAAAAGATGACATTCACAATCACGACGACTACGAGCAGGGCCTCGGCCAGCAGAGAGTCCCGCAACCTGCCCACCTGCCGGACCACCGATTCGTACGCTGGATAGTCCCTTTCCCGAACCAGCCCCGAATTGACGAAATGTTTCACCACGGCATTGGTTCTCGCATCGAGCACCACTTCGGCGATGATCAGCACGGGCACACAGATTAAGAAGCGAACCGCGACCGTAAAATCGTAAACAAAGGGAAGCTCCACCCGCCCGTAGAACGCCAATCCTTGTAACACCGAAAGGATGAAGATCGGGGGCCAGATGATCAGCGCGAGAAGCGTTGCCCTCCTGGCCGGACGCGCGAAATCGGGCTTGATCAAGCCCGAGCGCACCATGAGTCTGAAGAACGGGCCGCCCTTCGTCAGTGAGAAATCTTCAAAGTTTAGAGGTAATGGTTTGTCCACAAATAAGGAAATAGATGCCGGAGAATTTTATTTATTCTTATTCTCGCCCTGCTCAGGCTTTTTTGGCCGCAACCTTGATGCGCCCGGCGCGCGCCTGCTTGGCCATAGCCGCATGATCGCGTTCGGTAACATCGGCGTAGCGCGCCGCGAACGTGGCCAGCGCGTCTTCGAGGGCGTCCGATTTGCCGATATAGCCGCTGATCGCCGCAGCGTCGCCCGACTTGGCATGCGCCAGCGCCAATGCCCACCCGCACAGTCCGCAATATTCAATAAGGTTGGCTGGTTTGCTCTTGCCGGGCTCAATCTCAGTACCGCCCTTCATGTCGCGCAGTTGGCGCACATAAAAATGCACACCGTCAACTTCGCCCCAGCCCAGGAATATGTCCGGCGATCCCTGGATCAGGTGCTGACCGACAACGACCCGATGACCGTGATTGCTATAGGCCGGCTTGACCGGAAAATAGCGGGCTAGCACCGACGGCTGTGCCTCCTTGACCTGCAAAAACAATGGATCGTCTTCACCCGCGCCGCGGAGCAGAATCACCCAGCAGCGGGTGCCCACACTACCCACGCCAACGATTTTGTGCGCCACGTCGATGATGCGGTAGCGCTCGAGCAATTGGCGCCGGTCGTGCGGCAGCGAGTCCAGATAGGCTTCGAGAAAAAGGCCGAGCGCTTCCTCGACCGGTCTTCCCTTCCAGGTGTGTGTGGTGCGCACGACGAACGGCCGCTGCTCTATGATGCGGCGCTGGTCGTCGATCAAGTCCGTCATCTTGTCGAGCACCTGCAGATGATTACGTTTCTGCGCCTTGGCGAGTATGGCCTTTGCTCGAGCCCTGGCATCGGACGAGAGCGCCCTGAAGACATCATCCATGTCGATGGTCGCATACCAGGTCGCGAGGTTCCCCATCCAAGCGTATTTGCGCATCCAGCGCCGATAGCTTGCCGCCGTTGCGCGCGCGGCGGCTTCCCGATCCGACCGGCCGGCACCGATGAAGCGTGCCGCCACATAAGCGCTGGAGGCGAGCCGCTTCAAGTCCCATTCCCACGGGCCGGGCTGGGTTTCATCGAAATCGTTGATCGAAAACACGACGTTGCGCTCAGCCGAGGCGAACACGCCAAAGTTTGACACATGCATGTCGCCGCAGGCCTGGACGCGCAGGCCAGTCGACGGAGTTGGCGCCAGATCAGCGGCCATCACGGCGGCTGCCCCACGCAGGAATGCAAAGGGCGAGGCGAGCATGCGCGCATGCCGTATCGGCACCAATTCCTTAATGCGTGACTTGGCTTGCTCAAGGATGATGCCGATCGGATCGCGATTGCTTGCCAGCGTCAGCTCAGCGTGGCGCGAGCGCGGCACTTTCGCCCGCAGCGTCTTCCCGACGGCAATTCGCTCTTCCACCGACAAACGCGGGGCCACGAACGACTCCGTTAGGCGGGCAATGCGCCGATGTCCCTTGGTGTTCGAACCCCGTTTGGCTTTCATTTGCGATACAGAATTCATTTCAACCTCCGATTTTGTCGACCCGCGGACTGGGCGCGCCCGGCTACTGGTGCCCGGCCCAGTCGAACTGGTCGCACCATTCTCAAAACTAACGGCCAGATCCGTTCGTTCGCAGTTTTTGAATCAGCTCCTCCAACGAGGCCGTCTGAAGAACTCTTGCGAACTGAGACCGATAGTTTCCGACGAGGCTGACGTCATCGATAACCGCATCGTAGACCATCCACTGTCCATCTGTGAGATGGAGCTTGTATCCGATTTTGATCGGATCCCCCTGGCCACCAACAACCCGCGTGTCGACTTCCGCAGATTCTCCATTCGCCCGGTCGCGGTCGTATAACACTTTTTCGCCTCGATAAGAGCCCAGTGTGCTCATATAGGACTGTTCAATAAAGTCGGTGAATGCCGAGACAAATTCTGCCTCCTTGCCCTTCAGATCTTTCCAATGATTTCCCAGAGACTTCTCCGCCATCGCCGCAAAATCAAAACGGGTCAGAAGAATCTGCCGCACAAGATTCTTGTTTTTCTCAATGTCCTCCGGGCCTCGGATGGTCCGGAGAACTTCGATGACGCGATTCATGGTACCTTGAAGTTGCTGCTTCGCGCTCTCAGCGGCGGCCATCGGGGCAAACGGTAGAAAGAGCGCCGGTGCTATCAATGTGAAAATTATGTATCTGTACTTGGCTGACAATCCAACCTTTGAGCCCCTCATTTTATTCTCCTCTCGTCAAACTCACTTGAATCCGACGATCAGATGCGTCCCCTGATCATCTGTATCCCCAACCACAGCGCGACGACTGCGACCACCAGGATCAAAATCAAGCCCGCCATATCCATTTCCTCCTCACTAAAAAACGCTATCGATAGCGATAGCGGCCTATCGCTGAAAGAGCCCGCGTAGCACGAGCTCGGGAATTCTCTCTTTGTTACTGACCAGCGGCGAGCTCGTCCTATCCTGATTAAGCTCCGCCGAAAGCAGTGCGATCAATACGTAGACGACGAAAATAATCGCCAGCAGTTCCGCGCGAATATCTTTCTTCATGCCCAGTCGCCGCCGACTCTGATGCTCTAAGGGATCACAAAGGTGTTGATCAATAGAACCAATAGAATCACACCCGCTGGAATCCAGATGACCCAAAAAACTGTGTCCTTCATGCAAGCCTTTCCCGCCGATCTTCGTCTTCTTGATATAGATCGAAGTTGGCACGCCTTCCTAAGACGCGATGGTAGCTGTCCGCCGCTAATCTTTTCCGGCCCGCAGAATTATCGTCGTACCGAGAGCACTCGATCTTCGGCTGAATCGTTACTACAACTTCGATGCTGCGCAGCGATAGCAATTTCCAAAAGTGAGGCACAAATTCCATGTCGTCGTAGCAATAGATCAAGTCCCGATTCGCCTTCGAGACGGCCTTATCGTCAACAGACTCGTATACCAGAGTCACAGGTACAATGATCGAGCGATTGCGTAACGGCGCAGCTAATGGCGCGGTTTGAAACGGCAACATCCGTTCGCCATTGGTGGCGTGACCTTCAGGGAACAGAAGGATATTCACTCCCTCTTTCAGCTTTTTGCTCATTTCCGTAACCAGCGCCGCCACCTGGTCCTTCTTCTGGCGGTTAACGAAAATCGTGCCGCATAGGATCGTCCACAAACCAATGACTGGCCATCTTTTTACTTCCCTTTTGGTTACAAACACCGCCGGCAAGATGCTGCCCAAAACGAAGCCGTCGATATACCCGAGGTGATTACTAATGACCACGCATCCGCCTCCCTCGAGTTGTCCCGCATCGCCGATAACCGTGACCTTAATGCCGAGGATCGTTCTCAACAGAAACGTCAGGCTATACGTGAAGCGGCTGACGATCATCCACCGATTAGCCAGCCCCAACATCCTGATCCATAGTTGCACGAGGACGACGAAGCCGAAAAAAATCGTCCACAGGGAAACAATCGCAGCTAATTTAGCCCAGCGCATAATTCACCCCTGGAGGCGTCAAGATCACCTGGACCTGGCACCTACGTTTGGCGAGAGATGATGGTCCCCCCGCAGCACCGCATGGATCGCGGGGACAAGATCATCGCCTGCCGAGAGCTTCAATACGTAACCCAAGGCGCCGGTGGCGAAGCCCTTCTGTACCAGCTCCGGCTCCTTGTGTACGGTGACAAACACGATTCGTGCAGCCGGATTCCGCCGCAGAATCTCCGCAGCAGCCGCGATTCCGTTGAGGCCGGGCATCGCAATGTCAGTGACGATGACATCGGGAGCAAGCGTTTCGGCTGCGGCCACGAGCGCGTTGCCATCTCCGACAATAGCGACCACTTCGAACTCCGGCTCCACCAGCGCTCGGAGGTCTTGGACAACGTCCGGATGATCATCGGCCAAAATGACTCGCGCGCGAATTTTCTCTGTCCCGCTAAACATGCGCGGCATCGTATATAAATCGTTGGTTAGCGCAATTCGGAAATGTACGGGGAAGGGGGTCCGAAAATATACGGAGGGCGCGGCTATGGAAAAATACGGACGAGCGGGTAAGAAGAATGGAGTGTTGGAGTACTGCAGTATTGGGTTTTAAATGCATCGCTCCATTATCCACTAGCCGGTCCGCCGACGCGTCGCACGATCGTTGCCAGCCCTCAGAAAATAGCGAGCACCGTAACAACCGCGACTGTCGCCGGCAACAGTCCGCTCGCATTGTGCAGCAGATGCTCGGCGGAGACACGCACGCTGCTCGTCACCCGTTCGGCCAAATCTTGTCCCATGGAGATCCGCTTCGCAGCGAGCCGCGAGCAACGCTCACTGCTTTGCGAGCACAACCCGCAAGAACCTCAGCGCCGAAGCAGGGGCCTTGAATCGTATAAACGCTTTGAAATGCTTCTGTGAAACAACGCGATCAGCACATAACTCTTTTTTAACCGGCTGCTACTGCATCGGGACCATCCTGACGTATTGATCGTAGCGATTTTGAATCTGACTGACATAATTGACCGGCTCCTCGCAACGGCAGTAACCGTATCGGACGTTTTTGGCCACGTCCCGTTTGCTGAGGAGAAGCAGTGCCTGTTCCACGTTGTTGAACCACTTGTTGGGGTTGAGCCCCATCTGCTTGGCCAGGTCGCGAGCATCGTAAATGTGGCCTGGCCCGCAGTTGTAGCTTGCCAGCGCAAAGCGAATGCGATCCTTAGCGCTGATCTCCGAGCTGTTGAATAAATTGGAATAACGGGCCATAAGTTTGGCGCCGGCCAAAATCCCGTTATCCGGCTGTTCGACGTCGTCGACTTTCAACTCCTGGGCCGTGCGCGGCATCACTTGCATCAGGCCTTTGGCCCCAACCCAACTCTTGGCCTTTGGATCGAATCTCGACTCTTGGTACATTTGAGAAGTGATCAAGCGCCAGTCGAGTTCGAATGTCTTTGCATGCTTTTTTACCAGTTCATCAAAGGGCGACAATCGCCCACCCCTGTCGGCGCGCAATGTTTGATCCGACCGGCTCCCTTTGGAATCTTTAAAGTACTTATTGACCATGATGTTATAAAAAGTTCCCTTGTAGAGTTTTTTCATGAATGCGTCAGCTTCGTTTTTTAGCCCGGTCTGTCCCTGGCGCATAACCCACCCGATCTCCACCACGTCGCCCAGCGGGCCGGCCGAACGAATGTTGTTGTCGTAGGTCATTTCCAGTTGAACGATGTTAGAGTCGGCTACTGTAGCGGCGATCTTTCCCGCGCCCACGCGCGCCATAATGTCTTCGGTCTCGAGGTCTTCCGGCACCAGGTCGATTTTGAAACCCAGGCTGTCCCGGAAATTAGTCAAGGTCTCGTAGTAACTTGAAGATTTCCGCACCGATATGGTTTTGCCCTTAAGATCCGGCAATCCCTTGGTCGTTTTGTCCTTGGCCGGGACGATGAGAAGCTCATTCACGAATTGATAAGGGGCCGAGAACAAAAACCTCTTTTCGCGCTCCGGTGTTTTTGTCATACCGGCGGCGATGACGTCTCCTTTGCCACTCTCGAGGTATTCAAACAGTGCTTCACGGCTGGGAGGGATAATCATTTCAAGGCGGACGCCGATACTCTTGGCGAACTCCTGCGCCAGCTCGTACTCGAAGCCCAATTGTTCTCCCTTATAGATAAAAAACGTCGAGCTTGTGTTCCGGGTCAGGACACGCAGAACCTTACGCTTTTTGATCTCATCCAAATCGGCAAAGTAGGTCTCTCCCTGGCTCAGCGTTAACGCGTATTCGATCAAATACGAGTCCATGGCAGCTTTCAGGTCGGCGCTATTACGGCGCATGCCCCAGGCAATGGGCTGTTTCTCGACGAGCTTAAAAGGAGCTCGAATATTAGGCGCAAACACCGTCGCCGCCGCGAACAGATCCGAGTCCGCCACCGTGATTTTTTCCTCGCCGCGTCCGACCTTTTGCATCAAGTCTAAAGTTTGAAGGGTTCCGGGCGCCGCTTTGATTCGGATGTCTTTCACTTTCGCGCCACGCAAAGATTCCGCGTAGGAGCTGCCCTCGCGCACAGTAACTTCTTGACCGGCGAGATCCGAGAGTTGTTGGACCGAGGTATCCGAGGCCCTCACGACGACAAGTTGATCGACGAACCGGATGGGCCGGCTGAAAGCGATCTGTTTGCTCCGCTCCGGGGTGATCGCCAATGATCCGACGATAACGTCGCCATGCCCTTCGTTGAGTTCGGAGACGAGATCGTCTTGCTCGGCCACCGAAACAAAAACCGGCGAAAGACCCAGGCGTGCGGCGAAATCTTCCGCTAGCGAGCGCTCCGCCGCGCGAGGATCGCCTGCGCGTGGTAAGTAATCGGCCTCGCCGTGCACCAGGAAGCGAATGGTTCCCTTGCTCTTGATTTCTGATAAATCTCCGCGCAAGACGTAAGGCGAACCCGGCGCGTCTGCGGCACCGAGTCGATCCATCGATCTTGGGAGGACACACACGATCGATAAGCATGCTACCAATATCAAACGAATTCGAATCCAGCTAAACACAACTCCCCCTTTCTAAAGATAACCTGCCCCTCCGTTCTTCCGTCCGCTATTAATAGTGAATCCGATGATCAGAGGCGTCCCCTGATCATCTGTATTCCCAACCAAAGCGCGACAACTCCGACCGCCAGCATCAAAAGCAAGCTCACCATTGGTAGCGTGTCCTTAAAGGAACAGACGGATATTCGCTCCCTCTTTTATTCGGATGATCATCGGCCAAAAGAACTCGCGCACGAAATGTTTTCCTTCCCGCAAAACATGCTGATGTCTGCGCGGCATCGTATATAAATCGTTTCTTAGCGCAATGAGGAAATGTACGGGGAAGGGGGTCCGAAAATATACGGAGGGTCAGGCTAAGGAAAAATACGGACGAGCGGGTAAGAAGAATGGAGTGTTGGAGTATTGGGTTTTAAATGCATCGCTCCATTCTCCACTAGCCGGTCCGCCGTAGGAGACGTGTTCTTCGACGGTCTAAACTTTTGAACGCATTGGGCAGCTTGAACAATTTGAACTGCTCCGTGGAGCGAGTTAGCGTTCAACAAGACCGATCTGAATGGCGTAGCGGACAAGCTCTGCCGTGCTTTCCATGCCAAGCGTTCGCATCATCTCGTATTTGTGGGTCTCGACGGTGCGCGTGGAAAGCTCCAGGATCGCGGCAATCTCCTTCATCCTCCGGCCCTCCGCGATGAGCCGCAACACTTCGCGCTGCCGCGGCGTCAGTTTCACGGTGGGCGGCGTGGATCCTGTGAAGTTTGCAATGACGTCTTTGGTCATTAGCGGGGTCAGATAGGTCCTTCCCTGTAAAACCTCTTTGATGGCGGCGATGAGTTCCTCGCCGGCTGACTGTTTCAACACATATCCGGACGCTCCGGCACGAAAGGCTTCGGTGGCGAGCTGCGCATCGGCATGCATGGTCAGGAAGACCACTTTGGCCTCGCTTCGCGTCGCTTTGAGCCGGCGCAGCGCCTCCAACCCGCCCAACACCGGCATCGCAATATCGGCAACGATCAAGTCGGGCTTGAGTTTTAGCACAGCGTCAATCAGCTCGCTTCCGTCAGCCACGGTCCCTGCAACGTCGAAATGATGATCCTTCAAAAGGGTCACCAAGCCTTCAACGACCATGGCGTGATCGTCGGCAAGCAATACTTTTGTACGGTGCTTCATTGGTTTCCTCTCAACGGAACTTGTACCCGCACCTCGGTTCCGCGCTGTGGCGCTGTGTTGATCGTCAAGTTTCCTCCTACCAGTCGCACCCGCTCCTCGAGGCTAATCAGCCCTAACCCTCCTAGGCGCCGCGTTTCAGCGAGATCGAACCCTTGCCCATCATCAACGATGAGCAGTTCCAAACCTTCTTCAGCAGATTTCAGTGTAACCTGCGCCTTGCGCGCCCCCGCATGCGCGGTGATGTTGCGCAGCGCTTCCTGGGCGACACGGTACAGACAGAGCGCAACGTCCTGTGGAATACCGTCCACACCGTCGACGGCAGAAACGGTTAGCTCGATCGCGTGTTGTCTACCAACTTCGGCGCAATGACCTTTTAGCGCGGCGATCAGGCCGGCGTGTTGCAAAACCCCGGGGTGCAATTGATGCGATAGATTGCGGATCACATCAGCGAGGTCAATGGTGCGCTGCTGAACTCGGGTCAGCTCGTCCTGAACGGTGGCATCCCCGCCGTCATGCAACCGTCGTCTGACATTGCTGAGAGCGATGGACAAGCTCGCGAGCTGCTGGTTGATATCATCGTGTAGATCCCCCGCGATTCGGGCTCGCTCGGCTTCTTGTGCGGTGATAAGCCTTCCCGCCAAATCTTGATTTCGATCATAACTTGCCCGAAGCACGGCCTCGGTCTCCCGCAACATCTCGTCGGCCCGCTTGCGCTCAATGACCAAGCCTAATTGTGCGGCAATCGCAGTGATTACTTTGACGAGTCGCCCGTCCTCATGGCGCGGCTCGCGCGTGAAAAATTCGATCACCGCTAAAACCTCATCCCCCCTGAGAATGGGGACAGCCAACGCCACTTTCAGTCCGATCTCACCAGCAACCTGGGATCGGAGGAAGCTAGTGTCCAGCGTTACATCCTGCCCCCACGCCGGCTGCTTCGATGACCAGACGCGCCCGGGAAGGTCCATGCCCGGTGGAAAAGTAGCCGTCTCAGAGTACTGTCTGAATTTCTCCAGGCCGGGCGCAACAGCGAACCATGCCGGGCTGCAATCGAGAACAGTTCCATCTTGGCGCGGTATCCAGGCTTGTCCGATCACCCAGCCGGTTTTCTCGCACACGCGATGCAGCACAACTTTCAGAGCGGAGGAAAGATCATCAGCCGCGCCCACTTCCATCGCTATTGTTTGCAACAGGCTGACCTGCTCCTGCGCCTGTCTGCGCTCAATGGTCGCCCGCAACATTTCGGCTAGAGAATCGATCAGATTCCGCTCCTCGGCGAGAAACGGGCCTTCTTGTTCCGCCGGCCTTTCGTCCAGATAGACCACTTCGATGGTTCCCTGCAGTCCTTCGGCTACCGAAAAATCTGCGCGCTGGTTCCAGAGAGTTAGCTTGAAGTTCGGTGTCGAAAACTCCAGTTCGCCAAGCCGGATGCACGCTGCCGTAATGTCCGGGTATTGCCAGGCTGGCGGCAAAGCAGCAACAAGCTGTTGCAGCCACGCCGCCGTTGTCTGCTGCTCATTTTGAAGAATACGAGCAGCGCGGTGTAAGGCAGTTAGTTCTTTGACTCGCTCCCGCAAGGAGTGCTCGACTCCCCGCTTTTGCTCGATCAGCACAGCGGCCAGATAAAGAGGCGCTGCTCTCAAAAGCAGGAAATGTTGTAGGGCAACAGCGGTGTCAGCGGGCGAGATTCCGGAAAAGGTTCCTGGGCCTTCAAGGGCGGCAGCGACCGAAAAAAATGCGATCACCGCGATAGCACCGGTGGCTCCGAACATACCAAATCGAATGGCCGCCCAAAAGAGAAACGGAACCGGCGCGTAGAATCTGGGCTCGGCAAAACCAGTCCTTCCCGCTTCAGTGTCGAACGCGATGTATGCCGTTGCGATCAGTCCTGCGGTCAGCAACGCTCCTTCGGCCCAGCGTGTCGCGAAACGGGCCGGCGCATTCCACGGGGCCTCCAGGACCCAGTAGAAGATGAAGGGTGTGACGACTAGCTGAGCCAGCGCATTTCCCATAAACCATTGCTCCCATGCCGGCCAATACGGGTATCCGAGGAAATGGCGCGCTGCGGCGCCCCCGAATGCCGAAACGGCCGGCACCAACAGCACCGTGAACAAACAGTACAGCGCAAACTCGCGCACGGTTTCGAAGCGGATAGGATCCCTGAGAAAGCGGCGCAGCGCCACGGCCGCGAGCAATCCTTTCGCGGAGTCGATTGCGAACGTGGTCAGCAAAAACCATAACGGAAGGCCCGCAGAAACCGGGGCTAGCAGTCGTATTGGAAGCGCTGCGAGGACAAACATCCACCATCGGCCAGGCGGAACCATCAGCAGTGCGCAGAGCAAAACCGAATCCGGAAACCAAAAGGGAGATGCGGCCACCTGACTGAAGGACATGGCATACCGGTAAGCGAAATAGAACGTCGCCCCGAACAAACACAGAACGAGAGCACTTCGGAGAAAGGGCTGATCTACTGGCAGCCCGAAACCGCGTACCGAATCGTTCTGATTGCTTCGCACGTCCTTTGACATGGGACTTATGCCCGGCATGACGCACATTCCCGCGCTGCGGGCTTCTTTATCAGCGGCCTGTATACGAGGTTGGCCAGACCGTGCGCGCGGTCTGGCGCTTCCACCTTGGCTGCTACGGCGAGGCTTATAACACGACGCGGTCGTTCCGCAAGCCTGGTAGCAATCGTCTTCACTCTCCTACTCGCGGCGAACAACGACGTGGTTAATTTCTAGTGGCGAGGCTATCCAACCGAGCATGAGTCTGCCATCGGGTGTTCCCTGATTTGCAACTTCCAAATCCCTTAGGAGAAAGGATCTGGGCCGCGACCGCATGTTCATCCGACAATCCGCAGCGCTACATATGGCGCCAGGTTGAACAGAATAATACCCAACTTGAAAATCGCCATTCCAGCGTAGTGAACCATGTCGAATTGCTCTCTTGACAAACGAAACCAATGGCCATGAAGCTGATGTATCCAATCGCGGGCCAGGATGAAGAACAGAAACCAAACCAAGAGCACGCCATAATTGATGACCGCGCACCACAGAAGCGCATCGCGTATCACTGCAATGTTCATTCCCGATCCCCCTGATCTGACAAAACGTAGGGCGAAAATGTTAGTTCTGTCGTTCTC
>Ga0335082_10008174_pt1 | contig 11357 bp, 8 predicted proteins | sample Lox_Sample_41_FD_206718 | JGI IMG/M metagenome (GOLD analysis project Ga0335082, IMG submission 206718) | Soil microbial communities from Loxahatchee National Wildlife Refuge, Florida, United States - Lox_Sample_4.1 | ecosystem: Environmental > Terrestrial > Soil > Wetlands | place: USA: Florida... | reverse complement strand
GGCCGCGCAAGCGCACGGGCTTAAGGCCGGTGCGGTCGAGGACAAGCTCAATCTGCCGGGCCTGCAGAAGATGCTGCACCTTGCGCAATCGGGCTTCTTCGGCCGTGTTACCGGCTTCAAGCTCGATTTCGGCTGGTGGGTGTTCGATGGCGCCGAAAAGCCGAGCCAGCGGCCGAGCTGGAATTACCGCAAGAGCGGCGGCGGCGGGCTGACCCACGACATGATTCCGCACTGGCGCTATGTGATCGAAGGCATCCTGGGGCCGATCGCGCGCGTGGTGAGCGCGACCAAGACCGCCCTTCCCGAGCGCGTCGACGAGGAGGGCAGGCGCTACGCGGTCGACGTCGACGATACCTCGGTCACGCTCGCCGAATTGGCGACCGGTGCCGTCGGCACAATCTTATGTTCGTGGGCAACGCGCGTGCGGCGGGAAGATCTCGTCACGCTGCAGATCGACGGCACCGGCGGCTCCGCGCTCGCCGGCCTGCACCGCTGCTGGGTGCAGAGCGCGGCCGCCACACCCGCCATCCGCCGATTCAATCCGGATACCGACATCGGCGCGGATTATCGCGGCGACTGGAGCGAGGTCGCGGATACGACGTCCTACACCAATCCGTATCGCGTCGGCTGGGAGGCATTCCTGCGGCATATCGTTGCCGACGCACCGCTGGTCTGCGATTTTGCTGCCGGTCTGCGCGATGTACAGTTGGCGGAAGCGTGCTATCGCAGCGTCGCGCAACAGACATGGGTGAGCATCGATGACATCGCCGGCTAGCCGCACCGCATTCGTGTCCGGCGCCTCGACTGGCGTCGGCTACGGCATCGCCTGCGCGCTGGCGCAGGCCGGCTACGATCTCGCGGTCACCAGCCGCGATGCGGCGCGGCTCGATGCGCTGCTGAAAGAGCCGGCGATGAAAGAGCGCAGGGTGGCGCGGGTCGAACTCGACGTGCGTGTCGAGGGCGATTGCGGGAAAGCGCTTGCCGCCGCCGCCGATGCGCTCGGCGACATCGAGGTGCTGGTCAACAACGCCGCGCGCTCGCTGGTCAAGCCAGCCGTGGATGTCACGCCGGCGGAATGGGACGACGTCGTCTCTACCAATCTCAAGGGCCCGTTCTTCATGGCGCAGGCCTACGCTGCAAGCTGCATCGCCGCCAAGCGGTCCGGCTGCATCATCAATATCGTCTCGACCCACGGCATGACCGGCTTTGCCGGGCGCTCAGTCTACGGCATCACCAAAGGCGGGCTGATTCAGATGACGCGCATGCTGGCGATCGAATGGATCCCGCACAACATCCGCGTCAACGCCGTGGCGCCGTCGACTGTGCTGACGCCGTCGCGCGCGGCGATGTACGACGACGCGACCCGCGCGCGCATGGTGGCGCGCATTCCCATCGGCAGATTCATCAAGCCGGAGGAGGTCGCGGCGGCGGTCGTCTTCCTCGCCAGCCCCGGCGCGTTGGCGATCACCGGCGAGACGATCAACGTCGACGGCGGGTTTATGGCGAGCTGAAACTTACGCCGTCAGACACAGCCCGTGGTCGGGGCTGAACGACAGATAGACCGTCTGCTGCGGCGCGATCTGCTCGTAGTGGTCGGTCTGGATGCCGATCTCATAGCGGCCGACCTTGACCCGGCATTCCAGCAGATTGCCGAGATAGACGGTATCGACCACTTCGCCCTCGAACGTGTTGACACCGCCGGAAGCCGGCTTTTCGAAATCGAAGGCGATATCTTCCGGCCGCAAACTGAGCGTCACCGGCTGGCCGGCGCTGGCACCTTCGCCGCCGATGGCCGTGAGGCGCAATGGCACGCGGCCTTCGCCGAGCTCGATTTCCATCTCGCAGAACTCGCCGCGGCGGCCGAGCAGGCAGCCCTGCATCAGGTTGGCGACACCGATGAAATTGGCGACGAACGTGTTGGCCGGCCGCGCGTAGATGGTCTGCGGATCGCCGATCTGCTGGACCACGCCGTTATTCATCACCACCACGCGGTCGCTCATCACCAGCGCTTCCGATTGGTCGTGGGTGACGTAGATCGAGGTGATGCCGACCTCGTGCTGCAGCCGCACCAGCTCGACGCGCATCTGTTCGCGCAGCTTGGCATCGAGATTGGACAACGGCTCGTCGAACAAAACGACGCGCGGTTCGTAGACGATGGCGCGCGCCAACGCGACGCGCTGGCGCTGGCCGCCGGACAGCTTGGTGGCGTAGCGTTCGGCGAGATGCGGCAGGCCGACCAGCTCGAGCGCTCTGGCTGTACGCTGCTTGATAACATCAGCCGGCGCGCGCCGCACGCGCAGGCCGTAGGCGACGTTGTCGAACACGGTCATGTGCGGCCAGACAGCATAGCTCTGGAACACCATGCCGATGTTGCGGTCTTCAGGGTCGAGATAGATGCCGCGCTCGGGCGCCGCGACCACGTCGCCGCCGATGCGGATTTCGCCGCCGTCCGGCCTCTCCAACCCGGCGATGCAGCGCAGCGTCGTCGTCTTGCCGCAGCCGGAAGGGCCGAGCAAAGTGATAAATTCGCCTTGCCTGACGCTGAGACTGACGTCGTTGACGGCTAGCTCGTCGCCGAAATTCTTGCGCAAATGCGAAAGCTCGACCATCGCCGTCATGGCAGCACCGCCAGCGTGTGTTCGGGGTCGAGCCGCAGATAGACTTTCTCGCCGGTTTTGAGCCCGGCGCGCGGGTGCGCCATCACCTTCCATTCGAACTCGCCCCAGCGCACGCGACAGTCGACGCAATTGCCGAGGAAGATCGCCTGGATCACTTCACCCTCGAGGCTCGGCCCACCGCCGTTCTGCCGCGTCGCCTCGACGTTTTCCGGCCGCACCGAGATTACCGCCTCGGCGCCGGCGCTCATATCCTTGCCGAGTAGGCAGGGCATCTGCACGGTGCGCCCGCCGGCTGAGACCTCGACCACGCCGCGGCCAGGCGCGGTCACCGCGGTGACGTGGCCCTTGAGCAGATTGGCGACGCCAATGAAGTTGCTAACATAGGCGTTGACCGGCCGGGCGTAGATTTCGCGCGGGCCGCCCTTCTGCTGAATGCGGCCTTTGCTCATGACGATGATCTCGTCGCTCATCACCAGCGCCTCGGCTTGGTCGTGGGTAACGTAGATTGAGGTGATGCCGACTTCGTGCTGGATGCGCTTGAGCTCGACGCGCATCTGTTCACGGAGCTTGAGATCGAGATTGGACAGCGGTTCGTCGAACAGCAGCAAACGCGGCCGCGACACAATCGCGCGCGCCAGCGCCGCCCGCTGCTGCTGGCCGCCGGACAGCTGGGTCGCGAGCTTGCTGGCCATTTGGCCGAGGCCCACCAGCTTGAGCACATCGGTAACGCGGGCGTCGATCTCTTCGCGCGCGACTTTGCGGATCTCCAGCGGGTAGGCGACGTTTTCGGCCACCGTCATGTGCGGCCAGATAGCGTAGCTTTGGAATACCATGCCGATGTCACGCTTCTCCGGCGGGAGGAACAGGCCATCAGCCGGCGCGGTATAGACCATGCCACCGACACTGATGCGCCCGGCGTTGATGGTGTGCAGCCCGGCAATGCTCATCAGCGTCGTGGTCTTGCCGCAGCCGGACGGGCCGAGCAGCGTGAGGAACTTGCCCTTAGGAACGCTGAACGACACGTTGTCGACGGCGCGGTCGTTGCCGAACAGCTTCACCAAGCCTTCGACCTCGACGTAGTGGCCGGCCGTGCCCTTGGCCTCCATCGCACCGTTCGTATTCCTGGCGCTCATGCCGTTAACGCCTCGCGTCCGGCCACGCGTCGGAAGACGAACACGCAGATCAGCAGCACTACGGTTTGCGACATTGACAGCGCCGAAGTAAGCGTCTCGTTTTCATAGTTGGTGAGGTAATAGACGCCGACCGACAATGTTTCGGTGCCTGACGTGTAAAGGATGATCGACATCGATAGTTCACGCAGGAAGATGATGAACAGCAGCACCCATCCGGCGAAGATGCCAGGCTTCAACAAGGGGATGGTTATTCGCCGCAGCGTCGTGAACCACGACGCGCCGGCCATGCGCGAGCTCTGGTCGAGCTCCTCCGAAATCGCCAACATGACCGAGGACACGTTGCGCTGGCCGTAGGGGAAGAAGCGGGTGATGTAGCCGAGCAGGATGATCCACAGTGTGGCGTAGATCGGCGTCTTGATGTAGGTGACCAGCACGCCCATCGCCAGAACGATACCGGGGAAACCGACCGGCACGACACAGAGGAAATCCAACAGCCGCGAGCCGAAGCCTTTCGTGCGGTGGATCATGTAGCTGACCACCAGCGACAGGATCATCGCGATGGTGGCGCCAAGGAAAGCGAGGATGAAGCTGTTGTAGATGCCGTTGGTGGCCGCCTGGATGTGATCGGGTCGCCACCAGAACAGCGTCTTCACATAATTATGCAGCGTCAGGTCGCTCGGAATGATTTCAGCCTGCCACACCGGATGCAGACTGACCACTACGAGACAGAATATCGGCAGCACCACGGCGACCATGATGAAAGAGAAGTTGAAAGCGAACGCCAGCCATTTCCAGCGGCCGAGGTCGATGACATTAGGGCGGAAGCCCTTGCCGGTCACCGTGGTGAAGGAACGCGGCGCGATATAGCTCTGTTGAATCCAGATCAGAAACACGGTGATGACGCCGAGCGCCATGCTCATGGCGGCGCCCAGGTACTGGTTGGCGTCGTCGCCAACCGCTTTGGAGAAGATCTGCGTGGTCAGCGTCTGCCAGCCGTAAGGCGCGCACAGTTTGAACGGCACGCCGAATTCGCCGGCGCTGGTGACAAACACGATGATAGCACCCGACAAGATGCCAGGTGCGACCAGTGGCAACGTGACCGTTCTGGCTGTCCGTAACAGGCCGGCGCCGGTCGTGCGTGCCGAGTCTTCAAGCGAAGGATCCATGCGCCGCAAGGAGCCGACAACAAACAGATAGACCAGCGGCGAGAAGAACAGCCCGGTGACCCAGATCACGCCCCAGATGTTGTCGACATTGAGCAGGTTGCCGTGAACGCCGAGATATTCGCGCGCCCAGCTGTTGAGCAGGCCGGTCTTGCCGCCGGCAAGGTTGTGCCAGGCGATCGCGCCGACGAATGGGCTGAGGAAGAACGGGATGAGATTGAAGGGCTCCATGCGGTCGCGGCCCGGGCTGTTGGTGCGGGCGTTGATCCAGGCGAGCGAGACGCCGAAGAACGTCGCCAGCACGGTCGAACCGGCGCTGATCACCAGCGTATTGACGAAGGCCTTCGGAATGACACGGTCGGTAAACAGCGTTCGGTAATTGTCCAGGCCCCACGTAGTGTCGAAGCCTCCGGAATCGAGCACCTGGAAGCTGCTGACGACAAGCGTGAACAACGGCAAGATGACCGCGGCGGCCACGATCACGCTGACGACCAGCGTCGCAACCGACTCCTGCGTCACCAGGCTGCGCCAGCGACTGGACGTCGGCTGACGGGTGATATCGGCGGCTGCCGTCTGTACGCTCATTGTGTTCACCGTTTAGATGCGGCGTTACTCCGGCTGCGGACGGAGCCCGCCATGTGGCGGGCTCCGCTTAGACGTCGGCTGCACGGGACTATTGGAACATCTTCTGCCAATTCTCGCGCACGGTCTTGAACTGAGACGCGGCTGCGACCCAGTCCTTCATGCCGAGCAGTTTGGCTTTGCTCATGTCGAGCAAATAAGGCTTGGCGGCGGCCGGGGGTTCATAACCCTTGAGGAAGGTATTGACCGCCTCGCCCTCGACGACGACGTCGGTGCCTTCCTTGCTGAGCAGGAATTCGATCAACAGCTTGGCGGCGTTCGGATGCGGCGCCCCTTTGATGACGGAAGCTTGGTTGCCCAGCATCACCTGACCTTCCTTGTAGAAGCCGATCTTGAGCACTTTCGCGAGTTCCGGCTTCTTGAGGACGTTCTGATAGACGCGCCCGGACAAGTTCCACATATCGAGCGGCCGCTGGCAGGAGATAACCATCTGCATCTTCGGCTCGGTGCGGAATTCGACCAAGGGGTCGGTCGCTTTCAGCTTCTTCCACATCGCGTCCATATCCACTGCGTGGTTTTCAGCCAGTGAGATCGCAGTGTTGGTGTAGGTGAAGCTCTTGGTGATGTCGGAGACGATGGTCTTGCCCTTGAGTTCAGGCTTGACCACGTCCGCATAGGATTCCGCGTTGAAGTGTTCCATGCCAGGGCAGGACGTGTTCCACACCGGCTGAAAGGTATAGGCGAGCGGCACAACGACGTAAGGATAGTCGAAATATTGGCCGGCTTTTTTCGCCAGTTCTTCGTGATTTTTCCAATAGCCGCTGTCGAGTTTCTCGAAGGCGCCGCGCTTGACGGCTTCAGCGTAAAATCCCGGCGCGCTGACCAGGAGGATATCGACGGTATGCTTGCCGGCCTGGATTTCCTGGCGCACCTGAGCGACGGTGGCGCCGGTGCCTTTACGCAGATTATTGAACTTGAAATCCGGGCCTAGGCCGTAGCGCTTAATGAATGCTTCGCCCAAGCGCTGACCGGTCCGGTCGCTGAAGAGCGGGTTGAGAATCGTGACCGAGCCTTCTTTTTTGGCGGCAGCGACCAGCGCCTTTTCCTGCGGCGTCAGGTCGTCAGCATAAGCGGCGGCTGCGATCAACGTTGCCGCGGCGAGCGGTACCGCGAGCAATACAAAGTGTCGAAATGCCCGTGCCGGATGGCGTGAGCCCATGGCTTCCTCCCATTGCGTGCCCCCTCGGATTCGACTTGCCGACAAGTTTTCGGCTGCCGAAAATCTTTTTGTTGCCCGCCGTCCCTACCCACGTATGCAAAGGTTCGGCCGGTCACCTATTTAACCGCATGTCGCCGGGTAAAGGCAATTTCTCCTGGCTTCCCATTTGGCCTCAGGCATTGTCCACGTTGTGAACGCGTTTCATTTGACGCCCGAACGCAGGCATGCGTTGCGTCCGGAACGGTTGCGGCAGCATTCAAACGGTGCCTAAAGTGCGGCCATTAAGCGCAGTTGCGGCAATCTTTATCGCACTGCCGTCCGGGGAGTTGCCTGCTTGAAAATCGGAATTTTGCTCGGCGACGACATCGGCCTCGAGGTCGTGCCGGAGACCGTGAAAGTGATGAAAGCCGCTGCAGCGCGTGCGGGGTTGGCAGTCGACTGGCATCCGCTGCCGATCGGCAAAGACGGCCACGAGAAGGAAGGCAACACGCTGCCGCCGTCGACCGAAGCGGCGTTGTGGAAACTGGACGGCTGGATCATGGGCCCGATCGGCCACGCCGCCTATCCGCGCCGGGACCCCACCTGGGTGATGCCGCCGGTGCGCAAGCGCTACGAATTGTTCGGCGCCATCCGGCCGTCGCGCTCCTATCCGAGCATCAAGTCGATCCACAAGGACGTCGACATCGTTTTCCTGCGCGAACTGTCGGAAGGCATGCTCTATTCGGAGACGGTGGTGGCCGGCGGACCGGAATTCCGGCCCAACGACGACATCACGGTGGCGATGCGCGTCATCACCCGCAAGGGCTCGCAACGCGTCGCGCGCGAAGCCTTCGAAATCGCGCGCACCCGCAAGCGCAAGAAGGTGACCGCCGCGCACAAGGAGCCGGTCTATCGGCTCGCCTGCGGCATGTTCGCCGAGGAATGCCGCAAGGTGGCGAAAGAATATCCCGACGTGACCTTCGAAGAGGCAATGATCGACACCATCTCGATGAAGCTCGTCATGGCGCCGCAGCAGTACGACGTGGTGGTGACCACCAACCAGTTCGGCGACATCCTCACCGACATCGGCGCCGGCCTCGTCGGTGGGCTTGGTCTCGCGCCCGGCCTCTGCGTCGGCGAGCGGCAGTCGATGGCACAGGCGACGCACGGCTCGGCGCCCGACATCGCCGGCCGCAACATCGCCAATCCCTACGCCATGATCACGTCGGGGCAGATGCTGCTCGGGTGGCTCGGCCGCAGGCACAACGAGCCGAAAGCCGTCGCCGCCGCGAATTATATGCAGGCGGCGATCGACAAAGTCATTACCGACGCGAAGCACCTGACCAGGGATCTCGGCGGCAATGCCAGCACGCAACAAATGGGCGACGCCATCGCGGCGGCGGTCGCGTAATAACGGTCGAAAACGGAAACGCCATGTACAGCCTTCAGCTCAGCCCAGAACAGTTGGAAATCCGCGACACCATTCGCGATTTCGTTACGCGCGAGATCAAGCCGGCCGTGCTCAAGGCCGATCGGCTCGACCAGTGCGACCGCACGCTGCTGGTCGACCTGCTCGACCAAGCCTCCCAGATGGGCCTGCGCAGCCTGGCGCTGTCGGAGGATCGCGGCGGCGCCGGCGCCGACGCGTTGACCTCGTGCATCGTCACCGAGGAACTGGCGGCGGGCGACGCCGACATCGCCGCGGTGCTGTCGGCAAGCTCGCGGCTTGCGCATGTGTTGTTCGACCAATGCACGAACGACGCGCAGCGCGATGCCTTTCTGCCGAAATTTCTGGAAGGCGACCGCTATCATCTTGCCTTCGCCGGCCGCGAGCCGGGTAGCGATTCGCGGCTCGGCGTGAACTATCACCGGCCGGCGGCCACGAACATCGTGGTGAAGACCACGGCGGCCAAATCCGGCAACGACTGGATCATTAACGGCGTCAAGGACTGCGTGGCCAATGCGCCGATTGCCGGACTGTTCGCGGTGTTGGTGCAGATTCCAGGGCGTCCGTCACCCAGCGTACTGCTGGTGTCGGCCGATGCGCCGGGCGTTGGTGTGAAGGCGCACGACAAGCCGTGGCAGCACGGCGTTTGCGGCGAAGTCGCCTTCAAGGATTGCAAGGTGCCGGGCGGCAACCTGCTCGGCGATGATGCGGCGGCCATTCTTGCCGAAGCGGCGGCGCCCGGCCGGGGAATTCCGCTGGCGCAGGCGCTCAATCTCGGCGTCGGCCGCGCCGCCTATGAAGCCGCGCTCGACTACGCACACCTGCGTGTGCAGGGCGGCCGGCCGCTGATCGAGCATCAGGCGATCGGCATCAAGCTTGGCGAAATGGCGATCAAGCTGGAGATCGCGCGCGCCGCCATCTGGCAGGCAGCCTGGGCCTTCGATCATCCGGAGGCGGTCGCCGACCGCAGCCTCGCCGATCTGCCGCTTTCGACCTTCGCGCAAGTATTCACGTCGGAGGCGGTGATGAAGACCGCCAAGGACGCCGCCGAAATCTTCGGCGCCATGGGCGTGATGCGCGACATGCCGCTCGCCAAATACGTGCACGATGCCCGCGTCTGCATGCACTCCGGCGACGGCAACACCGACGCGCGGTTGCGCGTCGCCGAGGAAATCGCCGGTTACCGCCGCGCCGACACGCGCGCTATGGCGCTCGCCGGCGAATAACCGACTTCACGTGAGGATATCCCAATGGACTTTACTCTGAGCAACGAACAGCGCTCTTGGCAGATGGCGGCGCGTAAATTCGCCGACGAGGAGATCCGCCCGATCTCGCTCGAGCGCGACACCATCTCGACCCCGCGCGAGACGTGGGATTGGGACATCATCAAGAAGGGCTCCAAACTCGGCTTCCGCACCATGGCGGTGCCGAAAGAGTGGGGCGGCCAGGGCACCGATTTCGTCACCCAAGCGCTGGTGATGACCGAACTGGCCAAGGCCGACAGCGCCATCTCCAAGGCGTTTAGCCAAAACTGGAAATGGAGCCATCTGATTTCGGCGTCCTGCACGGAAGAGCAGAAGCGGCGCTTCCTGCCGGGCTTCGTCGCCGACGACACCTGGGTGCTGGGCAAGGGTATCACCGAGCCGAGTGCCGGCTCCGATAACCGCATGCCGCAAGACGACCCGAAGACCGGCATCAAGCTGCGCGGCGAGCGCAAGGGCGACGAATGGATCCTCAACGGCGAGAAGGCTTTCATCGCCAACGCGCCGGTCGGCAAGCTGTTCTTCATCGACGTGCGCACCGACATGACGGTGCCGCCCAAGCAGGGCACCACGCTGTTCCTGGTGCCGAGCGACACGCCCGGCTTCCGCATCGGCAAGGTGTTCAACAAAAGCGGCTGGCGCTTCTACCAGAACGGCGAAATGATCTTCGAGAACGCGCGCGTGCCGCACGCCAACGTGGTCGGCGAGGTCGGCGGCGCCATCAAGAAGGCCGGCGGCTCCGGCGGCGACACCACCGGCGGCGACCTGTTCGGCGATCTGGAGCTGGCGGCGAACGCGCTCGGCATCTGCGACGACGCCTGCTCAACCGCGTTGAAATTCGCCGAGACGCACAAGCAAGGCGGTCAGCCGCTGTGGGCGCAGCAGAACGTGCAGTTGCAGATCAACAAAATGTTCATGCTCACCGAGGCGTTACGCTCCTTCGTCATGCGCGTCGCCTGGGAGCACGACATGAAAATCCACTCCGCCAATGCCGGGCTTGCCATGAACTATTCCTGCGACGTCGGGCAGGAGGTGACCGAGCTCTATATGGAAGTGCGTGGCGCCGACGGCTGCCACATGGATCACCACACCGACAAGATCCTGCGCGACGCCTTCATCTGGAATCACCTCGCCGGCGACAGTGTCTCGCGCATGAAGGTGGCGAAAAGGCTGGCGGCGTAGCGATCAAATTTTAACCGGCTTGCCTGTTTCCAGTGAGGTTATCACCGCCTCGAAAGCCTCGATCAGGTTGAGCATTTGATCGGCCCGCACCGGGAACGGCGCCTTGCCTTCGATCGCGTCAGCGAAGGCCTCCAATAGTACGCGCAGTGAATCGACGTGTGGAAACGTCTGCTCCTGCGGAACGCCGCCGATCTTGGCGATGATCAGTTTGTCCTCGCCGTTGGCTTCGGCGTAGCCGTCGGTGCCGAACACGGCACAGCGCCAATAGACCGGCGTCGCGCGCACCGTCGCCATAAGCCCGGTGGCGCCGCTTTCGAATTCCGTCAACACGGCGACCACATCGCGCGGATCGGGCGGTGCCTTCTTCGAGATAGAGCGCGCGTCGACGTACGAGATCGGCCCGGCGAGGTTCACAAACGCGTCAAGCACGTGCAGGCCGGCGCCAGTCATGCCGGCGCCCGGCGATTCCGCCGGATCATCGCGCCAGCCGCCGGAGACGCGGGTCGAGTGCTCGTTGGAAAAATGTCCCTCAATATGCATGACCTTGCCGATCGCGCCCGAATCCACAACGCGTTTGATCTCTCGCATGGACGCAAAGCAACGCTTATTGTTGCCGGTGCCGAGCGGAACGCCCGCCGCCTTGACCGCGGCGATCGCGATTTCCGCTTGCGCTCGCGTCAATGCCAATGGCTTCTCGCACCACACCGGCTTGCCGGCCGCCGCCACCATGCATACCTGCTCGACGTGCAGCGAATGCGGTGTGGCCAGCAGA
>Ga0335082_10008173_pt1 | contig 11358 bp, 9 predicted proteins | sample Lox_Sample_41_FD_206718 | JGI IMG/M metagenome (GOLD analysis project Ga0335082, IMG submission 206718) | Soil microbial communities from Loxahatchee National Wildlife Refuge, Florida, United States - Lox_Sample_4.1 | ecosystem: Environmental > Terrestrial > Soil > Wetlands | place: USA: Florida... | reverse complement strand
AAAGGATCTTATCGGCGACGATCGCTGTCAAGGCTCTACAGTCGCCCCAGGACAGCGGCAGTTCAGCAGCGATCGCCTTAGCGGCGATCACGAGGTCCACTGCCCTGCGGCGGCTTCCTGCCCGCCGCGATCACAGTTGCCGTCACCCACCCGCCGAGCCGGGCGGCGTCTGCGTTGAACGGAATCGGCGAGCTCGCGCTCGGCCCACTGCAAGTACGTCCAGCAGACGAGCCCGGTCGCAGCCTCGAGGTAGACGTTCTGCTCGGTGTCAGGGCGCACCTACAGCCGCCAGGTCACAGATAATCGTCAGGACACGAGGGCCATGGAGACCTGGCGGGCGGCCTGTAGGGGAGCCACGTTTACATCTCCGTTAGCAAACCTCATGCAGAAGGCCCTTTCTCTGTTCGAGAAGGGCCTCTGGCCTTGGTAGCGGGGGGCGGGATTTGAACCCGCGACCTCTGGGTAGTGAGTAAACCGGTCCCCATCTACGGAGGGCCGTTGCGTCCATGTAGTCCAGCGTGTGCACTGCTCTATGCCCTGCGGTGTCTCACCGCGTCTCGGGCGGCGCAGCCTGTCCACGGCGTCTCTACTACACCCGCTACTACACCGCAGCCGTTTATCAGCACGAGCCAGCCGACCGCTACGGGCCGACCTGGGTTCAGTGGACTTCTGTGCTGTAGACAACGATGTTGCTGAGGTAGTTGTGCGTGGTGTAGTCGTACGTGCCACCGCAGGTGATCAAGTGCAGCTCGGCATCGGGTACCGGGCCGTAGACGGTGGCCGTGGGGAAGTGCGCCTTCGGGTACTGGCGCACCGCGGTGACCCGGAAGACGGCGAACCTGCCGTCCCCCTGCCGCACGTAGATCTGGTTGCCTGGGTGCAGCTCGCGCAGCCGGTAGAAGATCCCCGGGCCGCGATAGGAATCGATGTGCCCGGCGATGATCGAGGAGCCGATCTCGCCCGGCCGCGGGCTGGCCGTGTACCAGCCGGCCACGGAGGCGCTGCTTGGCACCTGCAGCGTGCCCTGCCGAGTGATGCCCAGCTGGATCAGCCTGGTGCGCACCCCGATGGCCGGGATCTGCAGCGCGACCGGCAGCGGCGCGGTGAGGGTGGAGGGCTTAGGCAGCGGGGCCGGTGTGCCCAGCGGCATCAGCACATCCGGCGCGGCGCTGGCCGTCCTGGGCGGGTGACTGAGCCGGGGGGCCAGCAGCAGCAGTCCGGCTACCGCGATGGTCATCGTGAGCACGCCGCCAAGCAGCACGGCGGCCATGAGCGGCCGCCGTGTCACCTGGCGCCAGGGCGGGCTGTGTCGTGCGTGCCTGCCTGGCTCAGCGTTGGTGGCCGGCTCGGGCGGGGCTGCCCGCATCAGCGCGCGTGCCGCGCCACTGCCCTACTCCGGCGCAGCCGGATCGCCGCGGCGGCCGCCACCAGCAGGCCGCCGGCCAACCCAGCCAGCCAGGGCAGCGGCGAGGGCGCCGGGCCCGGGACCGTGCCGCCGAGGCCGGTGGCTACGCCGCCGTGCGGCATCATGCCACTGCCCGCTGCATCCAGCAGGTCAGCGACTTTCAGGCCGCTGGCGGAGTCCAGCACCACGAGGGTGTGAATCGAGCCTGCGGTCAGCTTGACCTTCCCGGACCAGGTCTCGCTGCCGCCTGCGGCGTGCACCATCCACCGGCCTGGCTTGTCCGCCCCGTACGGGGTGACGCTGGCGAAAGCTAGGCTGCTGGCCAGCGTGGCGCTGCCCGTCCGCACCGTGACCTGGTGCTCCTTCAGCGACGCCTGGATGACCCGGACCAGCGACTTGCCGTGGGGAGTGGTCAGCCGGTCGTTCAGCGCCTGGAGCCGCAGGCCCCTGGCCGGGCCCATCGCGGCCACGGTGTAGGCCTGCCCGGCATGCACCATGAAGCTGGCGGATATTACCGGCGTCGTGCTGGCCGGAGCGCCAGCTGGCCGTATGGCGGCCGAGTACTCCCCGGTCGGCATCTTCATGTACATGCCCACCTCGCCGTAGGGGACATGCCTGAGCACATCCATCGCCTTGGGATCACCGAAGGAGTACATGTAGATGTCCACCGGGGCGGTGTTGGGCGACAGGTGGGCACACCGCACCCATCCCATCCCGGACATCGAAGACGCAGACGCGGTTGCGGCGGTCCCGGCGAGCGTGCCCAGCGACAGCGCGGCCGCGCCCAGCAGCATCGCCAGCCCGGCACCGTGCCGGCCCGCACCTTTGCCGCCAGAGCCGTGACGGCGCAGCCGCCACCGGCGCGGCGCGTTCAGCCGGAGTGTCATGATGATCTCCTTATCTCAGTTGGGCGCCTCGAGCAGTCCCAGCGGGTTCGGCGCGGTGTATTCGACATGCAGCACGGCCTGGCCGCCAGCCAGCCGCAGGGGGGTGACATCTGCAGGCCGGAAGGGGTCCTGCTGGGCGAGCAGGAACCTCTTCACGGAGTTGAGCGTCGCCGCGTCGCTCCCGCGACCTGCCGGGACCGGCGATATGTCGGCCCAACGCAGTGGCACGCCAGGGCTCGCGCCAGCCGCGGGCGCACCGAAGCCGACGACGTCGACGTGGTACAGCGAGGCCAGCGCCCCGAGAGCGCTGAGCAGGCGCGCATCGACCTGCCCGGCGGCCAGTTCGCGGCGGCCGGCCGGCGATACGCGCACGTGCGGGTTGCGCAGCAGCAGGGCACCGGCCGCGCGCCGGGCGGTGACATCCGCCTGCAGGCTGCGCCGGTAGGCGGCGGACCCATCCGCGGCAACGACCCGGACCGCCACCTGAGCGCTCCCCGACCCGAACGTGGCCAGTGCCACTGGGGCGTACACGCCGGTCAGACGGCTGCCGAACTCCTCCCGGACGGCTGCCGTGGACACGATCACGTCACTGCCGAGCGGTCCGGCATTCCCGGCCCCGAGCACGAGCAGGCGGCCTGCCGGAATCCCCTTGCGCTGCAGCACCGCGCACATCTGCGGGTCGCAGGCGACGATCGCGGCCGGCGCGACCTGCCGGGCCATCCACGCCGCGGCCGCGATCCGGGCCGCTGCCGCGGCCGCGATCGCGGATTCGCCGGGGGGCTGTCCGCCGCCCGCCGCCCCCTTCCCGGCTATCGTGCCGCGGCCCAGCACGACGGTGACGGCTCCTCCGCAGAACAGCACGGCGGCCAGGACGAGCGCGCTGATCACCCGCCAGCGCGTGGTGTCCGGCCAGAACCACTGCCGGGCCCGCCAGCAGATGGTGCTGGCCAGCACAGTGCGCCATGGCGGTGCCCGGTCGGGTGCGGACAGCGCCTGCGTTATTGCGGGCGGTGGCGCCGGACACCGGGGTTCAGGCGGCCGGGCTTCCCGAAGCTGTTCAGCGGCCGGGCCGGGGCCAGGCCTGTGCTGGCCTACCGCGGCGTTCTGCCGATCGTCCTTGCCATCCTGGCGGGCCCGTGCGACCGCCCTCCTGATGACCGCCAGGTCGTGGTCGGACAGGATCACCCTGTCGCGTGCGGCCATGTTGCTGGACTCCGGGCGGCGGGGCGGGCGGACCCGGAACGGCAGGCCGTCCGCCCCGGTTTGTGGTGAGCGTGCGCCAGTGCTGTCCGGCGTTCCCGGGCTGCCCGGCGCGCCGCGTCCCGGACCGGCGCGCGTGCCCGCATTCCCAGGTACGGGCGCGGGTTGTTCCAGCCGCCAGCTATGTGATCGCACGGGTGAATCCCCCACCAGGCCTCTGGTAACGCCGTGATATGGACCTCCGTCCCAGTGAAATAGAAAAGCAGACGCCGATCAGGGATTCAACCGCAATCGCACGAAGGTAATAGGAAATACACACTGGGGTGATCTCAGCGACAAAGATTCGGACATTAGGCTTTTTCAGGCACGGACGAAACATCAAGGCATGAACAGGGATAAAAAGGGCCGCTCGAGTACATCCGCCAGAAGTCGAGTTTGGCCCAGGCCGGGGCGGGTAGCGGCTTGCCGCCCCCGGGGTAACGGGTGCAGCAGATCCGCAATCGGCCTTCGACAAGGTGGCCCGGTTAGAGGAGAGGAACAGTCGTGAAACGAATTCGCATGCTCACCGTGCTCGGCGTGCTCGCGGTGACCCTACCGATCGGCCTTCTGCAGGGGGCCGCCAAGGCCAACGGCGGAGGCGGCCCGCAGGTGACCATCCAGCCGAAGGCGGAGTACATCATCGCCGGGGCCACGATCGACGTCGGGCTGTACGTCAAATGCCAGGGCGGGTCGGGCGAGGTCATCGTGAACGTGACGCAGTCGCCGCCCGCGACGCCGTACCCGGTGGCAGCGGGCTCTGGCCCGCAGCCTGTCGTGTGCGATGGGCAGACGCACTCGGTCGCGGTGACCGTCGCCGGGTTCGGGTTCGACGCCGGGACGGCGTGGGCTACGGCTGACTTGACCACCGGCTCCCCGACTGTTGTGGCCCATGCTCAGCGGTCGATCAACATCGTCGTGGTAAACGGATAATTCCCGGGGACCAAGCGGCGGCCGGCTGACGCCGGCCGCCGCTCCTTTCCATCTCACGACCCGGACTTGCCGAGGTATCCCTTGATGTAGTTCTGGGCTTTGCCCCAGTCGAACTGGGCGACCTGCCGGCCCAGCCCCCGGCCGTCGTAGTCACCGGACTTGAAGTGGATGCCGCCGTAGCGGCGCGACATGCCGGCGTCGTCGTTCGCGTCCGAGAACGTCGCCCACGACAGGGTTATGGTCTGGGCGGGGGTGCTCGACTCGAACTTCGAGGAGTCCGCGGGGATGGTGACGGTCGCCCCGAAGGTGTCGCTGCCGGTGAACGCGGCCAGCATGGTCGCCCCGGCCGCGGTGAAGGTGGAGTGGCCCGACACGTACTCGGGGAACGCCGGCGTGACCACGTTGGCCGCCTGGTAGGGAATCCAGTTCTGGCCCAGGACCATGCCATAGCCCTTGTTGGGGCCCAGCCACGAGTTGATGTACTGGTTCTTGTACTGCTCGCGGATGGCGGTGATCGGCCGGACGAAGTCGTACTTGTACTTCTGGTACCAGGCCGCGATGCCGGCGTCCATCTCCGCGTTGCCGAGCGCGAAGAACATCTTCACGTCGGTGTCCAGGCTGAAGTGGTTCTTGCGGGACAGGGCCTCGGCGAACAGCGCCATGTGCCCCGGCGGGAACGCCGTCCCGGGCCCGTCAGCCCAGTACTCGGCCGTGACTTTCTGGAGATCGGTGAGATTGCTGGTATCGGCGAGGGCCTGGGTGATGTCGGCCGTGCTGTAGGAGCCGTCCGGATTCTTCGGCGGACCCGGTTCGTAGTACGCCGACGGCGCGGCTGAGAACGGGATGACCTTGCCCCACTGCGGGGTGAGCGCCGTTTGTACCGCGCTCGGGCTGTCGCAGCTGGTGGCGCCCGCCGGTGGGAGCGGCACGCACAGCGGCTGCCAGCGCCAGCGGTTGTTCAGCTGGTTCCAGGTGTTGACCGGCTGGTACCCGGTGGTATCGGCGTAGCCGTTCAGCTGGTTGGAGCCGTCGTTGTGGCGGAAATTGATCACAGCCTGGGCGGCCAGGTTGCCGACCGCGGCCGGGCTGGCCGCCTTGTCCGTCGGGCTGGCCGGCGTGGTGTTGCCGGGGTCGAAGCCCTGGCTCCCCAACAGGAAGTCAGGGGTCAAGTACTTGGCGGTGCCGTCGGTGGGGCAGCTGACGGGGACGCAGGGAAACTGAGCGGGCGGGAACAGGTCGTTCAACGTGCGGTAGGCGGCGTAGCTGACCGCCTGGGTCTTGTTGGCATCGGTGTTGCCCGTGGTCTGCTGCGAGGGGCCCGCGTTCTGGGTGACCTTCGCGACCGGGTCGTAGGCCGCCCAGGCGTCGTACATGGCGGTGAACAGCACGCCGAGCGCCCGGGAGGCGACGGTCGGCCCCGTCGCCTTCGGGTACGCCTCGATCGCGGTCAGCAGCTGCTCGTCCCACTTGAGGACCGCGTCGTCGGTGGGCTGCGGGGTGCCCCAGGTGTCGATCGGCCAGGGCACGGGGCTGGCCGCAGCCGCGTGCGCCGGACGGGCGGTGGTGACGGTGGCGGTGAGGGTCGCCACGACCATGGCCGTGACCGCCAGCACTGCGGTCGCCAGCTTATACTTCATCAGCTCCAGCCTTTCTGGAAGCGCGGATGCCATTCGGTGGCCACGGACCCCGCTGTCGGCTGGAGTTCTGCTCTTCCGAAAACCCTGCATGCTGGGAGTGGCACATGACCTGCAACGACCCACCATGTCCCCTCGGGTGGGACGCGAGGTCTCGGTAACAATAGCCGGTTAGCACCGGTATGTCGTCCAGTTTCGTTAAAGGCTTCTGTTCTGCGCGTGGGTTCAGTTCGGCCATCTGCCGGCAGGCGGCGACGCCGATCGCGGCGCGGCCGGGCAACTGCGGCAGCCGCTGACCCGTCGCGAACTGCGGCGACGGATGGCGCCGCGATCCAGCGGATCCGCGGCCCTGGCGCGCAGGCGCGCGCCAGACGGGTGGCCGCACACAGATCATCCCTAATAAGATGTGCTGCCAGGCAGCATCCACCGACAGCGACCCTCGCACCTAACGGGGGATCAGGAGAGGTATTCCCGCCATGCTTGGTTACTCAGCGACGGGAATTTACGCGCTTGGGATCCGGCTGAATGTTGCTGCTTGCCGACCGCCTATCGCGCGACTCCGGCGATTATTCGGTAACGATGTGGGTCACGCGGCGTCCCGACGGCGGCGATCTGGGCAAGGAAATCGGGCCCTGGCTGCGCTCATTCCGGGTCGGACACGTAGCCCAGGCCACGGCTGGCCGGGATTGGTGCGCTCAAGAATGCCTGATGGCTTATCTGGGGCCGGGGGCGCTGCCTAATTCAGCCCTCTGCGGCGCGGCGTGACCGGCGCAGCCTGAGGAGGCCGGCGACGGTCAGCAGCGTCCCGGTCCCGATTACCAGCAGCCATAGGGCCGGGTCCGAGGGCTGACGCGGCGCGGTCCCGCCAAGGCCAGTGCCGACGCCGCCCATCGGCATCATCTCGCTGCCCACCGCGTCGGTCAGGGCGTCGACCTTCAGCCCGGAGGAGCTGTCAAGTACCACGATGGTGTGCACCGTATCCGGGTGCAGCTTGACCGTCATGGCGGTGTGCTCGCCAAGGGCAGCGAACTGCACCGTCCGCGTCCCCGGTGAGACGGCCATGTAGGGCGTGGCCGAGCCGAAGGTCAGATGCCGCGCGAGAACGTCCGGTCCGTAGCTGACCCTCACCGTATTGTGCTTGAGCGATGCCTGGATCACCCGGACGAGCACTTTCCCCATCGGCGGGGTCATCTGGTCCTTCAGCACCTCCTCCCGCAGGCCGGGGTTCGGGCCCACGCCAGCCACGGTATAGGCCGTCCGCGCGTTCACCATGAAGCTCGTGGCCAGAACAGGCGGGCTTGACGCGGGCGCGCCGGCGGCCCGCATCGCCACCGAATAGTGGCCCGGGCTGACCGCCATGTACTCAGAGACGCCGCCGTAGCTGACGTGCCTCAGCACCATCGGGTGGCCGGCCTCCCCGAACGCATACATATAGATGTCCATGGCAGGCGAGTCCGGCGATAGATGAGCACACCGGACCCACCCGTCCTGCATGGCCGCGGGACCCCCGGAAGCCGCAGGCGCGGCGGATGCAGCGGGTGCCGCGGCCGCGACAAAGGCAGCTGCGCCCCCGAGCAGTATGGTGATCGTGGCGAGCCGGGAAAAAAGCCAGCGTAGCCGCATGATTACTTACCCTCCCTCTGAACGGTGAGCACGGCCGTCAGCAGCCCTAGCGGGCTCGGCGCGGCGAATTCCATGCTCAGCGCGGTCTGACCGGTGTCCAGCCGGACAATCGCGGCGTGCGCGGGCAGGTACGGCGGATTCTGAGCGCGCACCATGGCCAGTGCCACGGCCAGGTCCGCCGTCCGGTCCCCGCTGATGGTCATCTGCCGGAATGGCACCTGAGCTCCGGGAGCCGCGTCGCTGAACGCGGTCACCCGGAACTGGTACCGCGATGACACAGCCGCGAGCGTCGCCAGCAGGCGGGAATCGACCTGGCCGGCCAGGAGCTGTGCGGCGTCCCGCGAGGTAAACAGGAGATGACGGTTCCGGAGCAGCTGAGCCCCCGCGGACTTGCGGGCGGCCAGATCGGCCCGTTGCGCGGCCCAGTAGGCGGCCGCTCCGCCTGGCTCGGTCGCACGGACTTCTACCCGGCTTCGGCCCGAACCGAAGCTCGCGATCAGTGCGGGCGCGTACCGGTCGGCGAGCTGGCGGTCGGCCGAGGCGGACGTCACCACCACCTGGGCGCGCGGCGGGTCGGCCGACCCGGGCTGCAGCGGCACCAGCCGCCCGGCCGGGACGCCCTGCGCCTGCAGCGCTGCGCACATGACCGGGTAGCATCCCACCATTGCCGCGTTGCTCACCTGGTCGGCGATCCAGGCGACCGCCTCCGCTTGTGCCGCCGGGGGCATGCCGTGACCGGTGTCAGCCGGAGCACGCACCCGCCCAGCCGGGGCGGCGGTGGGGGCGAACACACCGCTGACCTGCAAGGCGGCCACCACAATGACCGCCAGGGCTAGGAAGACGGCGGCCAGCAGCCAGCGCCGGGCTGTTGGCCGCCGCTGCAACCACAGCTTGACGGTGGTAGCCAGGACCTGGCCCCACGACGGTTCCGACAGGGCAGAAGTCGCCGGGCGGTGGTAGCTCCTCACCCACATTCGTCACCCCCAACTGCCGCGTGGCGCTGCAGCCAATGCGCGTCATGAGAACACACAAACGCGCGAAGATCAACCCCATATGGCCGATTAGTCATTACATCCGGGAGATGGTCGCGTCGCGTGAAATTCCGGACCAGGTGCGGGTGTCACGGGCTGGGATTGCTGCTGCCGTGTAGCTGGGTTCGTGCTGCGCTGTGGACATGCTGAGCCAAACGAGTGGCGCGGGCTGCCGTGGCACCTGACCCGGCCTAACCCCGGTTCTGTACCTTCAAGCTAATCCAGCCGGTCAGAAGAGACCGCGATACACCTATGGTATCGCTGGGCCAGGCACCCAGCGATCGCGGGCGGCAGCGTCCACCACGTCCAGGCTGTCTCATCCCGTGTCACGCCGTCTTCCTCGTCTCGCGGCCAGGCAGCGTGGAGCCCTACTCTTACTACACGTTTTTACTACAGCGCCCGGCACGCAAAAGGCCCTCTCCTGCCAGGAAAGGGCCTTGACCTGCGGAAACTGGTAGCGGGGGCGGGATTTGAACCCGCGACCTCTGGGTTATGAGCCATATGACGTACGTCTCTCCCGTCTCGCGATGTCTCCGGTCACCGCGGTGGCCTCGGCAGACCCGTGCCGTGAGATCGTCTCGGGCCTTCTACGTCTCCCCCGTCTCAGTGTGTCCCGCCGCGTTTCGTGCACAAATCCGTGCACAACTCTGGTTCCCTGGCCTGCCGGTTTCTTGTCTTTCCTCGGCTGCCGCTTCACCGTGGGGTGCATGTGGTCGACGCTAAGAGCGCGCAGATAATTAACACGCTTCTTTGACCTTGCTCTCAAGGTTGCCGTGCGTCCGGGGAGCATATGGCGGGATGTGCCCGGGCAGGTCCGGCGGTGGGGTGACCGGCTCGATCCGGTGCCCGTGCTGGTCCAGCAGGTCCCGGGTCTCGGCGAGGGCTCGCCTCATCGTGGTGCGGCTGGTGCCGAACAGGTGCGCAAGGACCTCTTCGGGCAGGCTGAGGCGCAGGTGGAGCACGGTGGCCACGACGCGGTCGGGGAAGGGGAAGACGGGCGGCCGGCCGGAGCGGGGCTTGTGCCGGGCGTCGCCGGCGGGGTGGCTGCGCGCTTTCTCCTCGCGCCGGGCTTGCCGCAGGGCGGCCAGCCGGGCGATCAGCTCATCCATCTCGGCGGTGGCCAGCCCGGTCAGCTCGGGGAGTGCCGGCTCGCGGTGTCCGGGCTGGTCCCCGGGCGGTGCGGGGGCGGCGGCGGCGTGCCGGGCGGCGGGGTGCAGGGTGTAGTTCCAGTCGCCGTGGAAGGGGTGGCGGCTGATGGGCAGGGCGGCCATCTGCGCGTTGCTGACCTTGACCCCGGTGGGGTAAGTGCCGTCGTCCAGGCGGGCCTGCACGGTCAGGCCGGTGCGGGTGGTGGTCGCGGCGATGCTGTTGATGATGACGTCGTGGCTGGTCAGCGGGCGGCCGCGCCAGTTCATGGTGATGTGGGAGAACAGCCGGTGCTCGATCTTGTTCCACTTCGACGTCCCGGGCGGGAAGTGGCACACGGTGATCTCCAGCCCCGTCTGCTCCGCCAGGGCGGCCAGCCCGGTCTTCCACGCGCGGGTGCGGTACCCGTTGGAGCCGCCCGCGTCCGCGGTGATCAGCAGCCGCCGCGCATCGGGGTAGTCCTGGCTGCCGCGGGCGTCCCACCAGCGGCGGATCGACTCCACCGCGAACGCGGCGGTGTCATGGTCGGTGCCCACGTTCACCCAGCCTGCGTCCGCCGTCACGTCATAGACCCCGTAGGGGATGGCGCTGCCCGCGCTGTCGCCGGGGAAGTCATGCGTGCGCGTGGCTGCCGGCTGGCCCTTGGGCCGCCACTGCCGGCCCGCGTTCTTGAACTCCCCGACCAGTTCCTTTTTCTTGGTGTCCACGCTGATCACCGGGTCCGCGGCGCCCTGGTGGTCCCTCGCCTGCTCGTTGATGTACCGGAACTGGGCGTCCCGGTCCGGGTGCCGCGTTCCCTCGATGGTCCTGGCGTTGCCCTGCAGGCTGAACCCCTCTTCCCGCAGCAGGTCCCCGACCGTGTCCGCGGAGACCTTATGGCCCTGCCGGGTCAGCTCATCCGCCAGATTGCGGGTCGACTTGATGACCCACCGCAGCGGCGACATCGGATCGCCGCGCTCCTCCGGCTCAACCAGGGCCCGCAGCGCCGGGCGCAGCCCCGGATCCAGGTCGGCGGCCCGCTTACGGCCCCCGCCGGGCCGCCGCGCCCGGCCCAGCGGCTCAGCCCCGGCGTCCAGTTCATCAACGCCCAGCGATACCGTGGCCTCGCGGATCCCGGCGGCCCTGGCTACCAGCCGGATCCCGCCATGGCCTAGCGCCCGGGCTTCAGCGGCGAGCAGCAGCCGCCGCTGCCGCTCATCCAGATGCGGGAAGATTACCTCGAACTTCGCCGCCAGCATCTCCTTGGTGACCACCATGCTGCCCACACCACATCATCATGCCGCATTCCAGGAAGCTACGGGTTATTTTCCGGCGCGCCCTTAGCTGGACTTCGTTATATGCCAGCGTCCCGGCTCAGTATGTGGCAGGGATCTGCCGGCATGCCGGCAGGCTGGGACGAGCCTGGCGGGCACGGCCTGGCGGGCCGCAAAATGGCCTGCGTGCCCGCTGCGGGGGTGGGCGGT
>Ga0335082_10008172_pt1 | contig 11358 bp, 10 predicted proteins | sample Lox_Sample_41_FD_206718 | JGI IMG/M metagenome (GOLD analysis project Ga0335082, IMG submission 206718) | Soil microbial communities from Loxahatchee National Wildlife Refuge, Florida, United States - Lox_Sample_4.1 | ecosystem: Environmental > Terrestrial > Soil > Wetlands | place: USA... | reverse complement strand
AAGGAATTGACCTGACGACGGTCACAACCTTTCGCGCCTGGCATACGGATCTCGAGGGCAACAACCGCGAAGAGCTGACCACGACAAAGCTACCGGAGTGCCGCTGTACTACAGGATCGTGCGAAGAGAGTTGTCCGTCGTTTGTGATCTGGGCCCCGGAAGGAGGCGTTGAGAATTTCTTTCTGACCACGCAGCTTGTCGCGGGACAGACGACTACCGTGTACAAGTCCAGCAGCCGCTACCAGCAGGACGGTGGCAAATGGACCGAGACTGCCCAGCCGGAATCACTGCAGCACGTGCTCGACGCTGATTCCAGCGGGACGATCGTCGAAGCAATTCCTGACACTGGCTGTTGCGGTTGGTCCAATCAGAGCAATGATCAGACGCTGGCTTTGTTAAACGGCAAGAAGATCACGGTTTTTGATGAGCAGGCGACCTACAGCAATTCTGATTACGATGTGAGCTTCTACACGGCGAACGCGCACCTGTCTCCTGCCTCAGGTTCGGTGGCCATGACCATTGCGGCGACGGCGCAAGCGAATAAGCCGATTCAGCTGGCGGAAGAAGGTCAGGCGAATCCCGAAGAGTCACAGCGCATCCGCAAAGCGCTGGTTGAATTGCCCAGTGTTGAGATCAAGAGTCTGGGAGATGCCCCGCGGCGGAGCGCCTTCGTACCTCATGCTGTGCTTGTGGGATGGATCAGCGAAAGGGAAGTGTTGCTTTTCGAAGATCATCTTCTCGTCGCGTATAACGTGACAACGGGTGCTCGGCGCAAGTCGACGGTGAGGGTGGAGGACGCGCTGCACGTATTCCTCCGCTAGATAGAGCCGACCTGCGGTCGGCGGTCAGCCTGTGGCGGCAGTCCCCGCATTACGTTGCCATTTTCCTCTGGCCAGCCCGATAGATCATCCATCCTACGCAGTTTGCTCCCACCACCACTACGACCACCTTCAGCATGTAGACGAACTTACTCGCGACCGGAATTACGGGCTGCACCGACAACAGCACAAAGAGAAGCGTCACCAGGAATCCCGTCGCAGAGCCGAGTTGTAGCCACGCCTTGGATCGCAGTCCTTTGTCCCTCGGGGACACAAGTGGAATGGCAAACTTTACCAGATAAGCGAGGGCATAAAACGACCATGTCCAGGTCTGCAGCAGGATGAACGATTCCTGGCTGCCGGAACCGATGAGAACGGCGATGCTGGTCACCAGGGCGACGGCGCCCATGAACAAGATGGAGTTGACCGGAGTGCGGTATCTCGGATGGAGTTGCGCGAACCAGCGGGGCAGCAGGTGGTCCCATCCGGCGGCCATTGGTAAACGGGTGTTGGCCGAGAAGTAGAACGTGTAAGAAGAAAGATAGTTCAGCAGCAGAAGCAGGATCGCGACGGAGACAATCGGAAGCGCGGTCCCAAACACCGCGAGTCCACTGCGCAGGGCTTGCGGGATCGGGCCGATCACGTCAATGGCATCGGGCGAGACGAAAGCAAGAATGCCGCTGGTGCCGAGAATGTAGAGTAGCGCGATGATTGGCGCGCTGATGAGGATCGAGCGCATGATGTTGCGCGCGGGATCGCGTGCCTCTCCGGCAACGGTCGCGACGGTTTCGAATCCTGATAGGGCGCCGAAGGTCATCTTGCTGAAGACGCTCAGGCTAAACAGCGTCATCGGTGGCAAGAGCAGCGGTAGTGGGTGATAGACGGGCAGATGCCCGCGCCAGACGTGTATGTAAGGCAGCACGATAACAACGGTCAGGACAAAGATAGTGAAGATGCTGCCGACATTGCTGACCCACTTGCCGACACCGAGGCCGAAGCGGGCAACCATCATCATCATCACAATCAATGCGACCGAGGCGGCAACAATGGCCGAAGGATTTGTTGCGATCCAGCCCGCGCCCGGCAATGCATAGGACAGATAGCTGGTGGTTACCAGCGCAATTTGCGAGACCTGAAAGGTCTGCATGATCCACATATTCCATGCCGTGAGAAAACCCACGCGATCGCTGAATGCCAGCCGAGCCCATTCGTAGAGGCCGCCTTCGAGCGGCATGAGCCGGTTCAAATGCGCGACTACGTAGGCATGGGGAATGAAGAAAAGCACAATGGCTAGAATCCACAATAAAACGTGCGCGTTGCCCGCCTTTACCGCGGTGCCGAAAAACTCCGGCACGATGATGATGAGGATCTGCGCGAACGCCAGGTCCGCGATGCCGAGTTCGCGGCGAAGCTCCGAGCTGTGGGATTGGACCTCAGCCTCGGCGGTTTGGAACGACGGATTGGTGATGGTCAAGGATTTCTTCGCAGGGAATCAGATTTCCATTACTAGCGAGGTCATGAAAGAAGGTCAAAATCCCCCCCACTCCTCCCGAAATCAGGGAGAAGTGGAGCAACCTTATTTCTTTTCTTCTGCCGCTGGCTTCAGGAGCAAATCCTGATAGTCGAAGCTAAAATCTGCCAGCGGAGATACGGCTGCCATCTTCGCGCTATTGATGCTGCCATCCGCGTTCAGTGAGAACGTAACGAAAGCGTCCTCGATGGTGCGCACGCGCCAGTGCGCCTTAAACGTGTCGTATTGCCAGTGCTGCAAGTCGCCAATCATGCCGGGTGTGTGGTCGAAGCTGATGGTCAAGGCGCCACTTTCGGAGTGAATTGTGATCGATCCGTACCACGCATCGTTGTAGGTTCCGGCGTATTTCTCCAGGGCCAACGACGGCTTGGAATCAGCTGCGCGTGCGCCCTCGGCCTTCTTCATGGTCTCCGCTGCGTCTTTCTCTTCGTCGTCCTTCACCTTCTTGAAGTTCGCAATCCAGTCGGTGGGCGGAAGATGGAAGTAGTGATCGAGCACGCGGTAGAGGATCGCGTCGAACGCGCCGCCTTCCTCGGCATTGGTCAGCACCACGACACCGAGATTCTCCTCGGGCACCAGCATGACTCGAGAGACGAACCCTGCCACGCCGCCTGTGTGGCCCACCATCTTGCGCCCGTGATAGTCGCGCAGCCCCCAGCCCAGAGCATAGTCTGCGAAATTGGTTTTCAGCGCGGCGAGCGGCGCCGGGGGATCGCCAATCGGGAGAATCGTTTGTGCGGACCACATCTCGCGCGAGCGCTGCTCGCTGAACAGGCGGCCATCGCGGCCGACGAATTTTCCGCGATTCAGTTGCAACTGTACCCACTTCGCCATGTCAGCCGCGCACGAATTGATCGCGCCGGCCGGCCCAACGTTATCGAGATCTTCAATGGGAATCGCCTGCGGCTTGCCGTCGACGCGCGCATGCGGCCAGGAGTAATCGTCCCCGGGTTTGAAGTCGTGACTGCTGACGGTGGAATGATTCATTCCAAGCGGCGCGAAGATGTGCTGCCGAATATAGTCATCCCACGAAGTTCCGGTCAGCGCCGGAATGATCTGCCCCGCTGTCATATAGAGAAGATTGTCGTAGGCATAGTGGCTGCGGAAGCTCGACGCCGGCTTCATGAAGCGCAGCTTGTAAATGATCTCGTCGCGCGTATAGGTCGAGTGCGGCCAGAACAGAAGGTCTCCCTCGCCCAGTCCCATGCCGCTGCGGTGCGTGAGCAGATCCCGGATCGTCATCTCGTGCGACACATACGGGTCGTACATAACGAAGCCGGGCAGCCGCTGGTAGACCGGATCGTCCCACGCTAGCTTTCCTTGATCGACCAGAGTGGCGAGCGCGGCCGTCGTGAACGCCTTGGTGTTCGAGCCAATCGCGAACATGGTGAATTCGTCGACGGCGGTCGCATCGCCGAGCTTTCGTACTCCGTATCCCTTGGCGACCACGACCTTGCCGTCTTTGACGATGGCGACAGCCATCCCCGGCACGTCGAACGTCTTCATGGAATTTGCGACGTACGCGTCAAGGTCGGCCGGCGGCGCGCTCGGAGCGGTCTGCGCGAGCAGGGGAGTAGTGAGAATCGCAATGAGGAATCCCAGGAACCGGCGTTTCACACAGGCATTAACCATGCATATTGCCCCAAAGCTATTTGTGAAAAGAAAACGACGCGGAGATTAGAACACAGGAGAGATGAATTTCTGAAGCGGAGGGCAGGAAGAATCCGGGAGTGGCACTGCGCCAACTCCCGGGGACTGCGGCAACTCAATTCATGCGGTCTGAGACTACCGCCGTGATATAGCTCAGCAGGTGATCGATATTCAGTTCGCATTCGAGAAGTTCCTGCATCTCGGATGCGCTGAAGCCGGTTCTGGCGGCAGCTTCCTGCAGAAGGTAGCCATATTCGGTCGCCTGGGTGCGGTCAAAATTCATTGGTAACTCCTCAGTTTGTGTTGCGGACGATTGCAAATGGACCGTGCGTGGCTGTCCGCCCATGTCTTACGGAACATGACAGGCCGGATGCAGTAACGGCAGGGAGATCAGCGCCGAATTGAGCGTAGAAGGATAGGCCGGAAGTTCGGATCGAGACTTTCGGCAAGGGGTCCAAGATCGCGGGAAAAGATCGAGTTCTCAATGGCTGGAAACTGGAAGAGAGCCGCAACGGTGACCACGGCGGGCGCCGTCGTGGCGCGAGCGTGCACAACCACGGGCGCCGTGCCTTGGTGAAAAGCCGTGTCGGGAAGGTCGACGTCGGGCAACACCACGATCAGCAGCATGATAAAGACCAGGCAGCCGAGGATCGCCAGCGTCGACGCTTTGATGTTCCACCGCGACATAAGATGTTCTGTTTTGCCAGAGTTTGCGGCCGAAGTCAATCCCTCGGGTGTGCCTTATTGATGTGTCCTACTGTGGTGACTATTTGGTCGCGCTGGCAGAGTTCCGGGCGTGGTTTCCAGCGTGAAGAAGACGCGGATCAGTGGGGTCGCATCAGGAAAGAAAACCCGTCCACTTTGTACAACACCTTGCCATCGGAAGCCGGAGTGGAAGCGGCTTTTCCCGCGCGCACCCGATCGAATGCCGCCACCAGCCTTTCGAGCACATCGGGCGATGCCACGGGAATGTTATGTGCCCCCAGAACGAGTTTGACCTGCGGCGCGAGCGCAGCCAGGCGGCGGATGGAAGCAGCATAGGCATCAAGATCGGTTTCCGGGCGGAAGAGCCAGATGGGCGCAGGATAGTAGGTGTCGCCCGTGAACAGCAAGCCGTCCGCGCGGTCGAAGAGTGTGACAGCATCCGGCGTGTGGCCGGGCGTTGCGATCACCTCAACGGTGCGGCCCCCGAGGTCGAAGTGATCGCCGTCGTGCGTGTAGGCCTGGATCTTCCACGGGCGCGTTGCGTACGACTTGGCGTCAAAGTCCCTGGGCAATGTCCCGCAAATCTCATTGGGGCCGATTTCCGCCTGTGCATCTTCGCGCGACCCTTGCGCATTTTTACGGGTGAAGTCGGTGTCCATGGCGTAGATCGTCGAGAACAGCCAGTCGCCGCCAACGTGGTCATCATGCGTATGCGAGTTCAAAACGACGATGGGCAGCGGTGTGAGCTCTGACACCACTTTCTTGATGTCGCTGATTCCCATGCCGGTGTCAAACAGCAGGGCCTGCTTCCCACCGACGATCAGGTAGCTGATGACTTCTTCCGACTGATGCGGCTCGTAGATGGCGAAAACGCCCGCTGCGGGTCTGTAAACTTCGAACCACGGATCACTCACGTGAACGCGTTCGATCGATTTGTACTCAGGGCGGGGAAGCGGGCGGCACCACTCCGGGACGGTGGTCTGCGCCAGCAACGGCATGGACATCGCCAAATAGAAGGCTGGAATCGCCGAAAGTCTGTTCATGACTCGCTGCATCGCTGCGCCAGAATAGCCTATCCAATGAGTAGCTGTCAGGTCGGCGCTGCTGTACGCAGGGCGAGCCGGATGCTAGGCTCTAAATACTAGGGACGGATCATGGTTTCTGCGGACTTCATTTTCTGGGAAGTGGATGTGCAAAACGACTTCATGCTGCCGGGCGGGAAGCTCTACGTGCCCGGTGCGGAGAAGCTGCTTCCCAACATCAGACGCCTGACCGATGCCGCCCGCCAGGGGAAGGTGTTTCTGGTTTCGCACGGGGATTTTCACAGTCCGAACGATCCAGAGTTCAAGGCGTTCCCGCCGCATTGCGTGAAGGGAACTCCGGGAGCGGATCTTGTGCCCGAAGCGATTACCGATAAAGTCGTGCGTGTTCCCAATGAGACTACGGCGAAACTCCCCGGCGAGCTTTCCGCATACCAGCAGATTCTTCTCGAGAAGCAGACCCTCAACATTTTCGAAAGCTGGCACGCCGACGAGCTCGTCCGGCGGCTGGGCAATCACGCGGAGTTCGTGGTCTTTGGCGTAGTTACGGAATACTGCGTGAGCTTCGCCGTCAAAGGTCTGCTCGAGCGCGGACAGCGCGTCGCCGTGGTGCGGGATGCGATTGAGACTCTAAAGCCGGAAGAAGGGCAGAAGACGCTCGCCGAATTCGAACGGCTCGGGGCGAGATTAACGACTACGGACCAGGCCCTGGCGGCCCTCCGCCGCTGAGAGCCTGGCCCATCAACGAAACTTCCTAGTGGTGGTCGTGATCATGATCGTGATCGCCATGATTGTGGCGCCACGTCCAATATTCCTTTTGTTCTTCCTTGTTGAGCTTGCGGAAGTCGCGATCATGGTCGCGGTGCGTTTCGTCAGCCCAGCGGCGGTAGTACACGATCTCGCCATCGTTCCAAACGTGATAATCGGTGTAGTAAGGGTCGTACACCCGGTAGTGGTGGTGCTCGCTGCAGGCGATTCCGGCCAGCGACGAAGCCAGCGCTCCCGCCAGCAGCAGCGCGCGAAACGTGTGCGAACCAAGGCTCATCTTCTTCTCTCCTCTTTCCTCAAAGAACACTTTGGCGGTCCATTAGTTGCTATGCACGCTCCCCAAGGTTTACTGCATTCCAGGAGTCGTGAAATCCCGCAACGATCTCGCCCAAATGGCTCGCTAACGTTTACTTCCGAACTATATTTCTTTTTCTTTCGAAACCTTTTCAACGGGCTCGCATTGTAATAGACTACTGTGTCTTCTTTGGGAGGAAGATCGGTGGGAAATCCGTTGCGCACGCTGCTGGATTTGTCGCAGCAGGAACGAGCGGAGCGCGGGCTGGAGCACACGCCGCGCGAAATCTGGCAACAGCCGGACACGTGGGGGACCACGTACGAGATTTGCGCGTCGCGGCGCTCCCACCTGGATGAGGCGCTGCGGCGCGCCGGGATCGGCCGCGGGAGTGCATCCCCCACCGTCTACCTTGTCGGTGCCGGGACTTCGGACTACACCGGACGGGCGCTCGCGGCCCTGCTTCGTCGCCGCTGGGGGTGCGAGGTCTGGGCCGTTCCCAGCACGACGTTGCTCACCGACTTTGACGATTTCCACCTGTCGGGCAAGGAATACTTGTGGATCTCGTTTTCCCGCTCGGGCGACAGTCCCGAAAGCGTAGCTGTCCTGGAGCGCGCATTAGAGCGCAGCCGTTCGATCCACCATCTGGTCATCACCTGTAACGCAACGGGAAATATGGCGGAATTATGCACGCGGCATCCCGATCGCGCGCTTGCCCTCGTGCTCGATGACGCAGTGAACGATCGCGGACTTGCCATGACCAGTTCATTCACCAATATGCTGGTGGCCGGCCAGTGCGTCGCGCATCTGGAGTGTCTCGAGGAATTCGGTGGCATGGTCTCACGTCTGGCGGAGAGTGGCCGGCAGTTTCTTCCCCTAGCTGCCGAGATTGCGGCCGAGATCACAACGCTGGGATGCACGCGTGCCTGCTTCGTGGGATCGGGCGTGTTGCGCGGCGTCGCCGATGAATGTGCTCTGAAAGTCGTCGAGTTGAGCGCCGGTAAGCTGACCACGCTGGCCGAAACTCCGCTGGGCTTGCGCCACGGGCCCATGTCGAGCGTTGACGGCGACACGCTGTTTACCGCATTTCTCTCCAGCGAACCGCGCCGCCGCGGCTACGAGCTCGACCTGCTGCGCGAGATCGACCGCAAACGTCTCGGTCGCGTCCGCGTCGTGGTCACAACTGGGGATGGGAGTGATGTCTCGGAACTGGCTGACTATCGGCTGAAGTTGGCACTTCCGGCAGATTTCGCGGACGACTGCCGCCCCGCTCTCGACGTGATGCTGGGACAGCTGCTAGGACTGTTTACCTCCATGCGCTGTGGCTTGAAACCCGATCAGCCCAGTCCCAGCGGTACCATCAGCCGCGTCGTGCAACCCATCAAGCTGTACTCATAGCCTCGCAATTCCACTAAAATCGCCGAGTTAATCGGAGGTATCACTCATGTCGCGCCCATTTAGCGGGAGTGGTGGTGCGAATTACGTCGGAGTTCATGACCTTGCCGGCTCCGTGTCCTGGTACAAGGATAAGTTTGGGCTACGTGAGATCGACATTGAAGTGGATGAGTCGGAGGGGTGCGTGGCGCTTGGCTTCTCGAATGAGGAGTATGTCCTCGAACTTGGGCCCACAGGGAAACCGACCGACGAACTCAGGCCTCTTCTTTTTGCGAGCAACATTAAGAAGGCCAGGGAGTTCCTTGTTTCGCGAGGCGCCAGCCCAGGACCGATCGAAAGGGATGCTCAAGGAACTCAGTTCTTCGAGATTAAAGATCGAGAGGGGAACGTGGTTGAGGTGAGCGAAGAGCCGTGATTCGATTGCATATCACGACCGGCCAAACGCGATAAGATTCTGCTTACGCATTCCGGAGGGCGCCATGACCAAAGATATCTCTCGCCGTGAATTCCTGGAAAACGTTGGACTCGGAGCCGCCGCCGGCACCAGCCTCCTGTTGCTGAAAGATGTCGCGGGCGCGCTGCCGGAGAACCGTGTCCTCCCCTCCCGTGCTCTGGGACGCACGGGCGCCAAGGTCTCGATTCTTGCTTTCGGATGCGGCAGTCGCTTCCTGATGTACAAAGACGAAGACGCAGCCACCGCGATCCTCAATCGCGCCATTGATTCGGGGATCACGTATCTCGACACCGCGTATGCCTACGGCGATGGCCTCAGCGAGACCCGCGTCGGCAAAGTGATGGCGACGCGCCGCAAGGATGTCTGGCTAGCCACCAAGATTCCCGACCGCACCCGCGACGAATTCCTACGCCGTCTCGAAGCCAGCCTCAAGCGTCTCCAAACCGACCACGTCGATCTGGTTCACATTCACAGCCTTGGCCAAGCCGATGATCTCGCGAAGATCGAAGCCAAGGACGGGGCTCTCAAGGGCCTGATGGAAGCCCGCGAGCAGAAGATGGCGCGCTTCGCCGGCATGACCAGCCACACCAATGGCGAAGTGATGGCCAAGGCGATCGAGCGCCACGACCTCGATTGCGTGCAGATGGCGCTCAACGCCTCGCGCAATGGCCGCTTTGAAGAACTCGCGTTGCCCGCCGCCAACAAGAAAAATCTAGGTGTGATCGCAATGAAGGTGACTGGCCAGGAATTTCTCGTCGGCGATGGGGCAGGGAAGGCCGACATGAACTCGCTACTGCGCTATTCGATGAGCCTGCCGGTGACGACCGCGGTGGTAGGCATGCCGCACCCGGAAATGCTGGCGCACAACGTGGAAATTGCGCGCGGCTTCTCGCCGCTGAATGATCAGGAGAAAGACGCGCTCAGGCAAAGGCTCGGCTCGTCGCGCGAAGGGCTGGAGAAGAAACTGGTCGGCCACCTCGACGGACCGACAGAGAGTCCCGAAATATTCTTCGCGTGAAGTGAACAGCTCGTTCACTTCTGCCGAGTGAGTTCCTCGTACTCGATCAGCCCCAGCAGCGCGCCCCAGTGATAGAACCGATCGCTGCTGGCCACGCCATCGCTGTCGTCGGATGTTGCGCTGTAGTTCTCATGAACGTGGCCTTTCTCGGTCCACTCCTTCTGAAACAGCGCCATCGATTTCTCGGCGAGTTCCTTTCGCGCCTGGACCGCAGAAGAAGTGTCGTAGTTGCGCAGCCCTTCATACACGAGGTAGTTCATCGGTCCCCAGATTCGGCCGCGCCAGTACTCCTGATCTTTGAATGCAGGATCGTTGCGCGCAATCGAGGGCAACACTCGCTCACCCCACATCTCATCCGGATTCAGCAGATGCTTGGTCACCATTTCGTCCACCTGCTGCGGCGTCGCAGCATGACCAAGCAGCGGATAGAAATTGGTCGGATTCAGCCGGTGATTGAATGCTCCGGTCGTCAGATCCTTATTGAGAAACATGCTAGTTTCCGGATCCCACAGCGTCCTCATGCTCTTCTGATATTTCTCAGCACTCGCGCGCAGCCACTCTTCATCCTCTTTCTTCCCCAAAATGCGCGCCATCTCGGCTAACACGTTGGCATCCGCGATGTACATCCCCATCAGTCCGACATCGGCGAGCTGCATTTGGTGGCCCGCCTCGTCGTACTCCGCTCCGTCAAACTGAGGGCCGTTGTCGATGCCGGACTCATACTTCGCCCCCTGCAAGGTCCCGCGACTGTTATCGTCAAGGTTGGCCGGGAAATTCTGCCCATCAGTACCCCAGACGAGATATCCCTGAACATCGCGATGCGTGGTCCACCAGCGATTCCACTTCAGCAACCGATCAAACGTGTCTTCAAGCAGCCAGCGATCGTGGTATCGCTGGAACAGCGTCCACACCGTGATCGCGCCCACCGGCGGTTCCGATCGATCGAAACTCTTCCAGTTGCCCGCGCGCGCATAGTTCGGAACAAATCCCTCGGGCGTCATCTCGTTCAGAATTTCCAGAGCATTGGCATATGCCAGATCACGCGACCTCACTGCAAGGTCGGCGGCGAAGAACGTGTCCCAGTCGAACAGAACGTATCCGCCCCATTGCACACTCCAGATCCGGCTGACGGGAGAGATCACCCGCTTCCCGCGAGGCTCGTAGATCGTATCCCAGCCCAGCGTTGTCTCGATCGCTTCCATCACCGATGCGAGATGCGGATCCTTCGACTGTGATTCGAAGAAGGAGCGATACTGCTGATCGACGATGGCCTCGATCTCCTGCACCGTGCGCGGCTTGCCGGTACTGATTCCGACTGGCGCGCTCAAGTCGGCTGAGAAATACGGCGTCTGAATCGTGGTGTATGGGTCGTCAGAGTCCTTTCCCGCCAGGAAGACCGAGATGCGTTTCGCTGCGCAAGAAGCGATGATCTGCCCGCCTTCTTTCGCCACGGACCCCGGACGATTCCAGATGAATCCGACGGAGAAGATTGCCGTGAGCGGAAGCTTGCTCGTCGCAGTGCCGACAGGAGTCACCAGCATCACAAGATCCTCGCCGGAGCGGGCGGCTTGCACTTTTAGTTTCGCGCCCGCCCAGCTCACGTCGAAGCTGTTGTAGCTCCCGTCATACGTGTGCGGACCGGGCTTGACCTGCTCGTCACTTGCGCCTTGACGCCCGATCAGCATGG
>Ga0335082_10008170_pt1 | contig 11365 bp, 9 predicted proteins | sample Lox_Sample_41_FD_206718 | JGI IMG/M metagenome (GOLD analysis project Ga0335082, IMG submission 206718) | Soil microbial communities from Loxahatchee National Wildlife Refuge, Florida, United States - Lox_Sample_4.1 | ecosystem: Environmental > Terrestrial > Soil > Wetlands | place: USA: Florida... | reverse complement strand
CTGGAGGAAGACGGGGCGCGCCTTCATCGCGCCGGCCGTGAGACCGAGCGCCTGCGCGTAGGCGATCGGCGCCTTCTCCTTCAGCGCCTCGAGGAGCCCGCGCGCCTGCTCGGGCGGCATCGCGGCGAAGATCTGGTAGGGGCGCATGGCGGGACCTCGCGGCTCGGCTGGCGCTGCGAGGGTGTAGCAGAGGCGAGCCGCGGCGCCGCCTCTACGCGGCGTTCACCTTGGCGCCGGACTCGGTCGGCTCGAAGCGCCGCCGCCGACCGACGATCGAGCGAAGCCCCAGGTCGTAACTCACATAGTGGTAGATCCAGTTGACGAACACGACCGCGCGGTTGCGGAAGCCGGCCAGGAAGACGATGTGGGCGACGAGCCACAACGCCCACGCCAGGCGCCCGGCGAGCTGGACGCCGAAGACGTGGGCGATGGCTCGGTTGCGCCCGATCGTGGCCATCGCGCCCGGATCGCGGTAGGCGAAGGCGCGGGGGGGGAGGTCGACGAGCCGACGCTGGAGGTTGTCGGCGACGCAGCGCCCCTGCTGGATCGCGACCTGCGCCACCTGCGGCAGCGCCTCCGTGCCGCTCACCAGGGCGAGATCCCCGATCACCGAGACCTCGGGATGGCGGTCGAGCTGGAGCGTCTCGCCCACCGGCACGCGCTCGCCGCGTCCCGGGCGGAGGCCGAGGCGGGCTCCGAGCGCGACCCCGCGCACGCCGGCCGCCCACGCGACGGTGCGCGCGCGGACGCGTTCTCCTCCCTGGAGCCGCACACCGTCGGGCTCGACCGTCTCGACGAGCGTGCCGAGCCGCACCTCGACGCCGAGCTCCTGGACCTGCTCGAGGGCGCGTCGGCAGAGCCGCTCGGGAAACGCGGTGAGGAGCCGGTCGCGGCCCTCGAGCAGCACGACGCGCATCGCCGCGGCGAGCGGAGGAAAGTCGCGCGGGACGACGTGCTTTCGCAGCTCGCCGAGCATCCCCGCGAGCTCGACCCCGGTCGGCCCGCCGCCCACCACGACGAAGCCGAGGAGCGCTTCGCGCTCGTTGGCGTCGGCGGCATCGGAGGCGCGCTCCAGGCACTCGAGCACGTGGTTGCGGAGCGCGATCGCGTCCTCGACGCCGTGCAGCGGGAAGGCGAATTGCGCCGCGCTCGCGTTGCCGAAGAACTCGGTGGTGCTTCCCGCGGCGAGGACGAGCGCGTCGTACGGAATCCGGGCGCCGTCGGCAGTCTCGACTGCGCGCGCCTCCAGATCGACGCCGACCACCTCCGCCATGCGGAAGCGCGCGTTGGGCAGCCGCCGCAGGATCGAGCGCACGGGAAGGGTCACGTCCTGCGCCGAGAGCCCCGAGGTGGCGACCTGGTAGAGGAGCGGGAGGAACGCGTGGTAGTTCTGGCGGTCGATCACCAGCACGTCGAGGGGCGCGTCGCGGAGCGCGCGCGCCACGGCGAGGCCGCCGAATCCCGCCCCCACCACGACGACGCGCGCGCGCGCGCCGACGTCGCCGACCGGGCGCAGCCAGGCCTCGCGCACGGCCCACGCGAGCGAGAGCGCGAGCGAGGCCGCGAGGAACGAGTGGAGCGCCGTCACCTCGACGGGGATCCCGAGGCGCACGTTCGCAACGCCCACCGCGATCTGCGCCGCGACGAGCAGCAGCGCGACGCCGAGCGGGCGCGCGACGCCCGGATGGCGGCGCGCGAGGCGAGCGGCCACCGCGACCGCCAGCGCCAGCAAATAGCCGTTCGAGCGGTGCAGGAGCTGCAGCCCGACCGGCCCGCGCCACGAGGGGAACCAGACGCCGCCGCTGCACGCGGGCCACTCGGGGCAGGCGAGGCCCGCGTAGTTCGACGAGACCAGGCCGCCGAGCGCGATCTGCGCGGCGGCCAGCGCGGCGGCGATCCAGGCCGCTCGGCGCACCGCGGTCGGCAGCGCGGGTCGCAGGCGCGGCGACACAAGCTCGCGCAAGACGTGCGCCGTCACCAGGAGGGTCGCGGCGAAGCCGGTGCCGGTCAGGAGGTGCGCGGTCACCGTCCAATACGCAAGCCCCAGGAGCACGGTGAGGCCGCCGAGGACGACCTGCAGACCGAGCAGGATCGCGCCCACCGCCAGGGGCAGCGCGGCGGCCGCGCGGGCCTCCCGCTTCGCGAGCGCCGCGATCCCGAGCGCGACGAACGCAAGCGCGACCATCCCGGCGACCAGCCGGTGCGTCCACTCGAATCCGACGCGGAGATCGAGCCTCGGAAGCCAGCTTCCGAAGCACTGCGGCCAGTCGGGGCAGGCGAGACCCGCGCCATGCGCGCGCACCAGGGCGCCGAGCACGATCAGCCCGACGGTGGCGACCAGCAGGGCGCCGTACGCGCGCGAGAGCCTCTGCATCGCCGCGAGCGCCTCCTCTTCGAGGACGGTAAGGGATGACGGAGGGGCCAACAAACAGGTGTGCGCGCGCGCAGGGCGCGCTAAAACCAGATCATGAGCCGAAGCCACCTTCCGGTCGTCGCTCTCGTTGGCGCCCTCGTCGGCGCCCTCCTGGCGGGGTGCTCCTTCTCCTACAGCTCGGGGAGCATCTCGAATTCGAGCAAGACCAGCTCCGATTCGATCAAGCACAGCTCCGACTCGAGCTCGTCGTCGTCGAAGAATGACAACAAGACGGCCTTCTCCGAGGACGTCGTCGAATATGCGCGTGCCTACGTCGAGGCGGGGAGCGCCCCCGACGACTTCCTCAGCGGCATCGGCGAACTCGCGCGAAGGCGAGGCATCAGCGACTGGGAGGTAGAGGACGCGACCTGGGTGAGCATCGGTCGCGGCATCGGCATGACGAAGGCCAGCGATGCGCAGCTCGCGGACCTCGAGCGGGCCTGGACCGACGGCGATGCCCGTCGCATCGCTTCGATCCAGCAGGGCGTCGACAAGGTGCGTTGAGGCGCCGCGCCGCGCTGCTGTTCGCCGCGCTTTGCGGTGCGCCCGGCGCCGCGCACGCCGCCGACGCCATCGACTACCTCTATGTCCGCGCCAACGAGGGCGGCTCGAGCGGCGGCCACGCCGCGATCCGCTTCGGCGAGTGGACCTTCGACTTCCAGCACGCCGACGGCCTGCTCGAGATGCGGCGACAGGATTCGCGGCGCTTCCAATCCGTCTATCGAACGCTGCAGAACCGGCCGATCGAGCTCTCGCGGATCGCGGTCTCGGACGACACCTACGCGCTCCTCCGCAGCGGCTTCCAGAGGCGCTTCCTGGCGCAGGAGCAGCGGCAGGAGCTCTCCGACTCGATCGCGGAAGACGCGCGCGCGCTCGAGGCCCTCCTGGCGCAGGCGCGCGGCCAAGCGAGCGGGCTCGAGATCGACGGCGCCGGCTTCTTCTTCGAGGATGGCGCTGCGGTTCCGCTCGGCGAGCCGGCTCGCGCGTCGCGTCCCCAGTCGCCCGCGCTCCAGGAGCTGCGCGCGCGCATCGAGGCTCGTCGCGGGCGCGACTTCCTGGAGGACCGCCGGCGCGAGAGCGCGGCGGCGATCGCCGCACTCTCCACCGCCTCGCCCGACGTAGGCGCGCTCGGGGCCCTGGAGCTCGGGGTCGCGCCCGCGACCTTCTCCCAGCGCTACGAGGACGCGCTCGCCGGCCTGCTCGCGGTCGCGGCGCTCGAGAGCGCCGCGCCGCTGCGCGCAGATGCGCTCGCGAACGGCACCGGCCGCGAGGCGGCGCTCTCCCTCGATGGCAGCGCCGCCGCGCGGCTCCGCGAGGCCTCGGATGCGCTGGCGGACCGGCTCGCCGCGCTTGCCGCGAGCCGGCGTCCGGACTGGGGCCGCGCCCTCCTGCTCGGCATGGCGCGCCTCGCGGCGCTCGAGCGGTCGATCGAAAGCGGGCGCCTCGCGCTGCTCGACGCGTTCCCGGCGTCCGCGCGCTCGCTCGAGGTGACGCCCCGCCGCCGCGCGTTCCTTCCCCTGTTGGAGGGCGAAGCGGCGGCCGATCTCGCCGTGGCGCGGGCCCGCTTCCTCACCGCCGCCGGCTTCGACGAGATCGGATACCGGGACCTCGAGGAGGCGGGGAACCGGTGGCTCGAGCTGCGCGCCGCGCGTGCCGGGGCGGCGCGACTGCGGGTCGACGTCGGGCCGCTCCTGCCGCGGGGGCGCGGGCGGCTCGGTGTGCTGCCGCTCCCGGGAGACTCCACGCCGCTAGCCGAGCGGCTGGCGCAGGCGCGGGCGGCCGGGCTCGCCGACCGCGCCGCGCGCGAGCGCGAGGCAGGCTACGACCTCCTGCGTCGCAATTGTGTGACAGAGCTCTTCGCGACGCTCGACGCCGCGCTCGCCGGTACTGCAGGCGCGGGCGAGCCCGACCTGGCGCGCTTCGCGCGCAGCGAGTCGGAGCGTCGCCTGGGCGGCTACGTCGACCCGCGCGGGGTCTCCACCTTCGTTCCGTTCGTGTCGTCGCAGCGCGTGCGCGAGCGCTACGCGATCGCGGCGACCCGCCATCTGGCCGGATTCCGCGAACGGCGGCTCGCCGAGATGGCGCAGCGCGAGGGCGGGCTGCGCGTGGCGTTGCGCGAGTCGAACGTCGTGACGGCGACCGCCTACCGCGGCAGCGACGACGACGGCTTCTTCCTCTTCTTCACCGACGGGGCGGCTCCGCCGCTGCGCCCGCTGCTCGGCGCGCTGAACCTGGCCGCGGGCATCGGCCGCAGCGCGTGGGGCGTGCTGGCGCTTCCCTTCGACGGCGGGAGCAGCTTGCGCGCGGGGCTCTCGGGCGCGCTCTGGAGCCTTCCCGAGCTCGCGTTCTCGAACGTGCGCAAGGGAAGCAACGACTGGGTGCCGCCGGCGCAACGGCCGGCCGCGGAGTGAATCGGGCTTCGCGTCAAGCCGGCTCCGCGCCCGGACGATACGCTACCCATGAGCGCAGCGATGTCCCCCCGACCGCATCCCGGATCCGATGATCCGCGCCGGCTGCGCGACGTGATCGCGCGCACGCAGGCGCTCGCGTCGGAGCACGCCGTTCCCTCCGTCGTCGTCGGCTTCGCCGCGCGCGAGGGGGACCGCGTGTTTCCCGACTTCGTCGCCTTCGTGGAGAGCGAGCTGCGCGTCGAGGACTCGATCTTCCGCCTCACGCGCGAGCGCGCGCTGCTCTTCCTCACCGACCTCGATCGCGAGCAGGCGCGCTCGGTGGTCGAGCGCCTGCTCGCGGGATTCCTCCGCGAGGTGCCGCTCACCGCCTCCCCTCCGATCCAGGTGCGCTACCTCGAGGTGCCGCCCGGGGGAGAGGAGCTCTCGGTCAAGCAGGTGCTCCCGGCGGTGTTCGGCTCCGAGCCGGTTCCCGAGTAGGCGGGACGCGCGGCCGGCGACGCGGATCAGCGGGAGGCGGCCGGCGGCAGCGCGGCGAGCAGGTCCTAGCCCAAGCGACCCTCTCGATCAGCGAAGCTCCGCCGCGAGCGCCGAGTCGATGGTTTCGTGCTCGAAGGCGAAGCCCGACGCCAGCGCGCGTCGCGGGACCACGCGGCGGGAGCCGAGCAGCTCTCCCGAGAGCTCGCCGAGCAGGGCGCGCAGCGCGAACGCCGGCACCGGCACGAGCGCCGGCCGGCGCAGCACGCGCGCCAGCGCGCGCGCGAAGTCGACGTTGCGGACCGGATTCGGCGCCACCGCGTTAACGGGGCCTGCATAGCTCGCGTCGCCGAGGGCGCGGCGGATCAGCGCGACCGCGTCGTCGGCCTGGATCCAGGGGAACCATTGCAGTCCGTCGCCGAGCCGTCCGCCGAGACCGAGGCCGAAGACCCTCGCGAGCGGCGCGAGCGCTCCCCCCTCGTGCGCGAGCACGGCGCCGAAGCGCAGCGACGCGGAGCGGACGCCGAGGTCCGCGGCCGCCCGCGCCCCGGCCTCCCACGCCACGCAGAGGTCCGCGAGGAAGCCGGCGCCGGGCGAGGCCGACTCGTCGAGCAGCTCCTCGCCGCGCGAGCCGTAGTAGCCGACCGCCGAGGCGCACAGGAGGCACCGCGGGCGCTCTCCCGGAGAGAGGCGCGCGAAGGCCTCGACCAGCGCGCGCGTCGAATCGATGCGGCTCGCGAAGATGCGCTGGCGCCGCGCCGCGCTCGGCGGGCCGAAGATCGGCTCGCCCGCGAGGTGGACCACGGCCTCGCAGCCCGCGAGCGCCGCGGCTGGTACGCGCGTGCCGTCCCACTCCACCGGCAAGACGCCGGTCGCCAGGCCGGCGCGCGCGGGACGGCGCGTCACCCCGCGCACCGCCCAGTCGTCGTCGAGCAGGAGCGGGAGGAGGCGGCGACCCAGGAGACCGCTCGCGCCCGTCACCAGGATCGTGCGCTGCTCGCCCATCCATCAGCTCCGGGCCGGCGCGAAGGCCTCGTACACCGCCTCGACCGCGCGCCGCTCGACGGCGAGCGGCGAGATCACGGGTGTGGTCACGCCGGCGGCGACGAAGCCGGCGATCTGCTCGCGACAGCTCGCGGCCGGGCCCAGGATCGCGATGCGGTCGATCATCTCGTCGCTCATCGCCGCGGCCACGGCGGAGCGATCCCGCCGCGCGAAGGCGGCGGCGACCGCGTGTGCCTCGCGTTCGAATCCGCACCAGGCGAAGAACCTGTTGTAGACCGGGGCCGCGACGTAGCCGCCGAAGGCGAGCCGCACCAGGTTGCGCGCGGAGGGGAGATCGTCGGTCACGGCGACCTGGAAGCGGCAGACCACCTCGTCGCGTCCGGCGTCGCGCCCGACGACGGCAGCGCCCGCGCGGTAGGCGGCGAGGATCTGCGGCAGCGCGGTCACCGGAAACAGGTTGATGATCAGGCCGTCTCCGATCTCGCCCGCCAGGCGCAGCATCTTCTCGCGCAGGCCGGCGAGGTAGATCGGCAGGGGCGCTCGGGGCGGCTTGGCGAGCCGGAACCCGCGCGAGCGCAGCCGCTTGCCGGCGAAGTCGCTCTTCTCGCCGGCGAGCGCCGTGCGGACGATCGCGACCGTCTCGCGCATCTGGGCGAGCGGCTGCTCGAAGGGGACGCCGTTCCAGTCGCCGATGATCGCGTGGCTCGAGGAGCCGAGGCCGAGCACGAAGCGGCCGCCGGAGAGCTCCGCGGCCGTGGCGGCCGACATCGCCAGCACCGCCGGCGTGCGGTTGTAGACCGGGACGATCGCGGTTCCGATCACCGAGCGCTCGGTCACCCCGGCGAGCGCGCCCGCCAGGCCGAAGGAGTCGGGTCCGTTCGTCTCCGCGAGCCAGATCGCGTCGTAGTCCCACTCGCGCTCGGCGCGCCGCGCCAGCTCGACGCAGTCGCGCGCTCCGATTCCCGGCGCGGGAAGGCTGATCGCCAGGCGCCCGAGATTCAGCGACACCAGACTCTCGACCTCATTCAAACCTTCCGTTCCCGCGTAGCGAGCCGCAGGCGCGCGGCGAGGATCATTACCTTGGCTGCATGCGGATCGCGCCGTCCAGCCGAATCGTCTCGCCGTTGAGCATCGGGTTTTCGATGATGTGGCAGGCAAGCATCGCGAACTCCACCGGATTGCCGAGCCGGGACGGGAACGGGATCTGCGATGCGAGGAGCTTGCGCGCGGGCTCCGGCATCATCATCAGCATGGGCGTCGCGAAGAGGCCCGGGGCGATCGTGTTGACGCGGATCCCCGAGGCGGAAAGGTCGCGCGCGATCGGCAGCGTCATGCCGACGACCCCGCCCTTCGAAGCCGAGTACGCGCACTGGCCGATCTGGCCCTCGAAGGCGGCCGCCGACGCGGTGTTCACCACGACGCCGCGCTCGCCCTCGTCGTTCGGGGCGTTCTTCATCATGCGCGCCGCCGCGAGGCGGATCACGTTGAAGGTGCCGACCAGGTTGACGCGCAGCGTGAGCTCGAAGAGCCTCAGGTCGAAGGGCTTCCCATCCTTGTCGACGGTGCGACCGGCGGTGCCGATGCCGGCGCAGTTGATCGCCGCGTGGATGCCGCCGAAGGCCTCGAGGGCGCGGTCCAGCGCGGCCGTCACCTGCTCCTCGCTCGCCACGTCGGCCTCGCAGTAGAGCGCGGCGTCGCCGATCGACTTGGCGACCTCGGCCCCCTTCGAGCGCCCGAGATCGAGGATCGCGACGCGCGCCCCGCGCGCGGCGAGCCGCCGCGCCGTCGCCTCGCCGAGCCCCGAGCCGCCGCCCGTCACCACCGCGCCGATGCCGGCGAGTTCCATCGCTCCCTCCGTCGCGGACCGCAGAGTAGCCGCTTTCAGGGCCGCGCAAACGCGCGCGCGAGGCGCTCCGCCCACTCCCCCGGCACGCCGTTGCCGACGCTGCGCCCGTCGAGGCGCGCAATCGCGCGCACGCCGCGCACGGCGTTCGCGGCGAGGATCTCGACCGCCGTGCCAAGCTCGGCGCGCGAGACGTCTCCCTCACGGAGCTCCGGCACGCGCTCGAGCAGCAGCTCGCGGGCGATCCCGGCCTGAGCGCCGCGCGCGAGCGGCGGCGTGCGCAGCGTTCCGTCGGCCGCAGCGACGATCAGGTTGGTGCGCGCCCCCTCGACCGCGAAGTCGGCGGCGTCGAAGAGCACCGCCTCGTCGACGCCCGCGTCGCTCGCTGCCCGCGCGGCCTCCTCGAAGGGGGCGCGCGCGGCCGCCTTCGCCGCCGAGGTCGGCGACGCGCCCGGGTGGCGATTCGGCGCCGAGATCGCGCGCCAGCGGCGGGGATCGACGCCGAGCGGCCGCGTCGTCCCCTCCAGCCGGAGCGCGCCATCCTGCACGCGCGCTGCGATGCGGATCACCCGGTCGTCGCTGCTCCAGCTCGGCGCGGCGAGCGCGGCAAGGAGGCGCAGCACCTCGGCCTCGTCGACCGAGCCGAGCCCGAGGAGCCGGGCGTCGCGCGCCAGACGCCGCGCGTGGCGCGCGGCATGCCACGCCGCGCCGCGCGCGGCCCGCGCGCTCGTGTAGCAGCCGGCCGACGCGGCGGCGTTCGAGGTGCTCGCCTAGCGTTCCTCGATCGGGACGAAGACGCGCGCCTGCGGGCCGGTGTAGATCTGTCGCGGTCGCCCGATCTTGAAGTCCGGATCGCGGTGCATCTCGATCCACTGCGCGATCCAACCCGGCAGGCGCCCGATCGCGAACAGGGCGGTGAACATGTTCTCGGGCGTGCCGATCGCGTTGTAGATCACGCCCGAGTAGAAGTCGACGTTCGGGTAGAGCTTTCGCTCGATGAAGTAGTCGTCCTTGAGCGCGATCTCCTCGAGCTCCTTGGCGATCTCGAGCAGCTGGGAGTTGACGCCGAGCTTCTCGAGCACGCCATCGCAGGCCTTCTTGATGATCTTCATGCGAGGGTCGAAGTTCTTGTAGACGCGATGGCCGAAGCCCATCAGGCGCGAGGTGTCGTCGCGGCTCTTCGCGCGCTCCACGAACTCGCGCGCCGAGATCCCCTCGCCGCGGATCTTCTGCAGCATCTCGATCACGGCCTGGTTGGCGCCGCCGTGCAGCGGGCCGCGCAGTGCGTTGATCCCGGCCGAGATCGCCCCGAACAGGTTCACCATCGAAGAACCGCACAGCCGGACCGTCGAGGTGGAGCAGTTCTGCTCGTGATCCGCGTGCAGGATCAGGAGCAGGTCGATCGCCTTTTCGATCACTGGGTCGACGTGGTAGGCCTCGCACGGCGTCCCGAACAGGAGGTGGAGGAAGTTGCCGACGTAGCGCAGCCGGTTGTCCGGATACATGAACGGCTGGCCGATCGAATGCTTGAACGCGTAGGCCGCCATCGTTGGGAGCTTCGCGATCAGCCGGTGCACCGAGATCTCGACGTGGCGCGCGTCGCGCGGATCGAGCGAGTCGGGGTAGAACGTCGAGAGCGCACCGACCGCCGCGGAGCACGCCGCCATCGGATGGGCGTCCTTCGGAAGCGAGCCGTAGAAGCGCTTGAAGTCCTCGTGCAGCATGGTGTGGTGGCGGATCGAGTCGGTGAAGTTGCGGAGCTGGTCCTCGGTGGGGAGCTCGCCCTCGATCAGCAGGTAGGCGACCTCGAGGAAGCTCGAGCGCTCGGCCAGGTCCTCGATCGGATAGCCCCGGTAGCGCAGGATCCCCGCGTCGCCGTCGATGAAGGTGATCGCGCTCCGACAGGAGCCCGTGTTCGCGTAGCCGGGGTCGAAGGTGATGTAGCCGGTCTGGTCCCGCAGCTTGCGGATGTCGACGCCGCGCTCGCCCTCGCTGCCGACCAGGATCGGGAGCGAGATGGTCTGGTCGCCGATGCGAAGCTCCGCATGTTCCGGAACCGGATTCTTGGCCATGCGCGGGTCCTCCGCAGGCTGGATCGCGGACTCGCCGATCCTAGCCGACCGACCCGGGGCCGACGAGCGGTCGCTGGGCGAGCGAGGCGTCGAGCAACCTCACTCGGGGGGGACGCGCGGTGTCACGACGAGCAATGCCCGGCGCCCTTCGCGAGAGCGATGGCGGACGGTGATGGGGGTCACCGCCTCGACGCGGCCCCGCTTGCGTTCGGCCACCACGATCGCGGTGCCGCCGTCCGCCACGAAGCGCGCGATCTGCGCGCGATCGCCGAGGAACGCGACGCGGTGGCCGCCGTAATAGGCGAGGCCCCCGACGAGGGCGCGGTCTCCGACCAGGCCGATCGCCGCGCCCGGCGGCGTCAGGGCGGCTGCCGCCTCGGCGAGCGCGCGCGGAGATTTCTGCGGATCGCGCGCCGGGAAGGTGACCGCGAAGAGCACCAGCTCGGCGGCGAGGAGCGCCGCGATCGGCACGCCGATGCGCAGCCGCAAGGGCGCCCGCATGCGGCTCGTCGCCAGGGAGGCGACGAAGGCCGCGACCACGACCGCGATCGCGGCGGCGCCGGTCGCGCGGGCGGCGAAGAGGTCGTGGATCGGATTGCGAACCGTCATCCAGAGGCCGACCGCGACCAGCGCGCCGCCGAGCGCGCCGCAGGCGACGTGGAAGGCCACGGGGATCCGCCGCCGCGCCTCGATCCAACGCCGCAACGCGTCGCCCGTGAGGAGCGCCGCCGCTGGGAGCGCGGGCAGCACGTACAGCCCGCGCTTTCCGCTCGAGAGGCTGAAGAAGACCAGCGTCGCACCGACCCAGGCGAGAAGGAAGCGCCACGCGCGGCGCTCCTCCTCGTCGGCCTCCGGACGGAAGATCCGGCGGCGCGCCGCCCAGACCACCACAGGCGCCGCGAGGGTCCAGGGCAGGAGCTCGATCGGGAACTGGTAGAGGTAGTAGTAGACGGGGCGCGGGTGCGCGGTTCCCGCGAAGAAGCGCCCGAGCAGGTTGTCGACCACGGCCTCGCCGAAGAAGCCGGCCGGGGCGAGCGCGACGGCGGCGGCGAGCCAGGTTGCAGCCGGCCCGAGCGAGAGCGCGAAGCCCCACCAGGGGAGGGCGCCGCCGAGCCGGCGCAGCCGTCCGTCCCACGCCAGGAAGGCG
>Ga0335082_10008169_pt1 | contig 11366 bp, 8 predicted proteins | sample Lox_Sample_41_FD_206718 | JGI IMG/M metagenome (GOLD analysis project Ga0335082, IMG submission 206718) | Soil microbial communities from Loxahatchee National Wildlife Refuge, Florida, United States - Lox_Sample_4.1 | ecosystem: Environmental > Terrestrial > Soil > Wetlands | place: USA: Florida... | reverse complement strand
TGGACGTCAGCCTGGCCCGAGTGCGGATGATGCCCGCGGTTACCGGCCTGAGCCCTGACGAGGGCTATACCTGGGGCAGCCTATCCGTCCAGTACTCCGGCGCCGTGCTCCGCCTGATCTGCGCGGAGGCCAGGGGACGGTTCCTGGCGGCGGCCGCGGCCCGGCTCGGCGTGCCCGAGGACAAGCTGACCGTAGCCGACGGCCAGATCCTGGCGCCGAACGGCCGGGCCAGCAGCTACTGGGAACTGGCCGGCGCCGGGCTGCTCGACCAGCCCGCCACCGGCGGTTACCAGCCCAAGCCCGCCTCCGCGTATCGCGTGGTCGGCGCCAGCCTGCCCAGGCTGGACCTGCCGGACAAGCTGACGGGCCGCCCCCGGTACACCCATGACCTGTCACCGGACGGCCTGTGTCACGGCCGGATCGTCCGCCCGCCCTCGCGGGCCGCGACGCTCGCCCACCTCGACCCGGCCGCGGCGCTCGCCCTGCCGGCGTGCTCACGGTGGTCCGGGACGGAAGCTTCCTCGGCGTGGTCGCCGAGCGCGAGGAGGTCGCGCTGCGCGCCGCCGACCGGCTGCGCGCCGGCGCCAGCTGGGAGCGCCGTCCGACCCTGCCGGACCCCGCGGACCTGCCGGACTTCCTGCGCTCGGCCGCCGCCGAGACCACTGTGCTGGCCGAGCGCGGCGGCCCTCCTGCTTCCGGCCGGATCGCCGCGTCGGTCGAGGCAACGTACCACCGGCCCTGCCGCTCACCGGGGGACACGTCCTCGCCGCCATGCCGACTGACGTCCGCCGCTGCCTGGCCAGCCGGGCGTCATCTGCGGGAATGTGCCCTGTTTCGCCATCGGGGTGAACCGGCGGTGCGGCCGGTACGTGTCAACGGAGTCCGGCCCAGACGCTGTCGACGAGCAGCGGCCAGGGCGCGGCGCACAGCCTGAGCCTGGCGGTGAGCCCGGACGGGAGCGCGGTGGTGGCCTTGGCCGGGGGCGGCGACGGGATCTGGGCCGCGTCCGGCTCCGTCCTGGGCGGGTTCTCCGCACCGGTCCACGTGGCCGCCGGAGATTACAGCAAGGACTCGGCCTCGAAGATCGCGCTCGACGACGCCGGGCAGGCCTCCCTGGTCTGGTCGCAAACGACCCGCACCGAGGCGGCCACCCGGTCGCCCAGCGGGACGTGGACCGCCGCGGTGGTGCTCGCCCCGGCGTCTTCTAGCTCGGTGGCCACCGCCATCGACGGCACCGGGAACGCGATCGCCGTGTTCGGGTCGTCCTACTCCTGGCATCTGGCCGGCGGTAGCTGGGGGCCGGCCACCGCGCTGCCGTCCGGGTCGGCTGGCGGCCTGGTCGTGGCCGATCCCGCCGGCACCTTTGTCTACGCCGACAGCGGCGGGAACGCGTTCACGTTCACGGCGGGTGCCACCAGCTTCGGCACCGGCAGCGGCTCGCGCGGCAGCCTGGCCGACCTGAAGATCGTCCCCGGGCGGGCGGTGATGCTGGCGGCCGGGGCCGTATCGACCGAGACCGTCAGCTGACGGTCCAGGCTCAGAAGAGAGTTGGCGGTCCGGAGGGGGCCGGCTCCGGGAGCGGCTCGACCTCGGGCATCCGGGCCCGCACATCGTCGTGGAACCGGCGGGCCAGCTCGAGCGCGCGCACGTTGTCGGGCGTGTGGATGAAGACGGTCGGGGAACGCCCCTCACGCAGCCAGCCGGTCACCGTGTCGAGCCAGGGCTGCCATCCCTCGACCGTGCGGGCCGCGTCGTCCCGGCCGATGTAGCGGACGACAGGAAAGGGAGTCAAGGCCCGCGACCGGCGGGGCAGGCGCGGCTTCTGCCGCCACGCCTCCCGTTCGGCGGCGCTCACCGGGGGGCTCTCGAACAGGACGGGCGTGTCGAAGGGCACCCATTCGGCGCCGACCTCACCGAGAACCTTCTCGAGCTGTTGTTCCGCTCGCGGGTCCGCGAAGAACGCGCGGTGCCGCACCTCGGCGCAGTACCGGTACCCGCCCGGGAGACGGCGCAGGAAACCGGCGAGAGCGCCGAGGTCAGCCGGGCCGAAGGACGGCGGCAGCTGAATCCAGAGGGCGTGGGCGCGTTCCCCGAGGGGTTCGATCGCGCCCAGGAAGGCGCGGAGCGGATCGGCGACGTCGGCGAACCGGCGCTCGTGAGTGATCAGTTTCGGCAGCTTGAGGACGAACCGGAAGTCGGGGGCGGTCTGCTCGGCCCACGATCTCACCGTGCCGAGGGCGGGCGTCGCGTAGAAGGTCGTATTGCCCTCTACCGCGTTGCACCAGGTCGCGTACGCGCGGAGGCGTTCCCGCGGTGACAGCGATCCAGGCAGGTAACGGCCCTGCCAGGGTGCGTACGCCCACATCGGGCATCCGACATGGAGTTCCATGACCCCGAAGGTACCGGAGCTCAGCCGAGGAGCGGCACGGACGACTCTGGCGGCGATCCCTGGCCGCGTATACGGCGTGGATGCCTCGTTCATGTTGTAAGAACTGCTTGAACGCGGCAACCATGCAGTAAAGGCCGCGCCGAACGGGGAGAGGTGCGGCCCCGTCCCCAGGCGGGGGGGCTACCCAGGGACAGGGCCTCGCGCCAAGGGGGGTCGCTTAGCGACGCCCAGGCGGCTACTGGCCGGTGCCGCGGCGGCCGCGCTCACCACCCAGATGTGATCATTATAGCGTCACGGTGACAAGCGTCATAGGAACGGCACACAATACATGCCCGCGCCTAGCCCCGAGGTGGCCTGGTCTGGACCAGGCCACCTCGGGATCCCACCCCCCCGGGTAGGTGACCACCCCCGGGCGACGCCCCTCCTGGCCGCCCGGCGATATTATGCCGACGATCGTGCCCGCCGGTAACGGCATTCGCGCCACGGAGGCACCGTGGTTTTTTGCCCCGCCGGGCCCGGCGCGGTCGCTGCTCAGACGGCCCCTTTTCGGACGGCCCCTGCTCGAACGGCAGAGCGTAGCGCGGTCGGCAACTCGCCGCGGGAGCTGATAGAGAGTTTCTGGTAGGCGTGGCGCAGGTGGCCTTCCACGGTGTTGAGCGTCACGAACAGGGCCTGGGCGATCTCGGGATTGCTCATCCCGGTCGCGGCCAGCTCCGCGACCCGCCGCTCACTCGTGGTCAGCGCCTCCAGCCCGGTCAGTGCCCCCCGGCGGGGTCTGGCGCCGGCCGCGAGCAACTCGTCCCTGGCCCGCTGCGTGAGCCGCGCCGCGCCGCAGCGGTAGGCCAGGTCCAGCCCCGTGCGCAACGGCCCGCGGGCGGCGGCGCGCTGGTTGGCGCGCCGCAGCGCGGCACCGATCTCGACCAGCGCACGGGCCTGCTCGAGCCGCGCACCGGACTCGGCGGCCAGCTCGGCGGCCTCGCGCAGGTCGCCTAGCCCGCGCTCGCCCTCCTCGAGCATGCCGCGGGTGCGCAGTGCGATCGCGGCCGGCCGCGGCAGGCCGGCCTGTCGCGCGTCCTCGAGTTCGCTGTCGGCCAGCCGTCGCGCCCCGGCGGGGTCCTCGGCCGCCACCGCAAGGGCAAGCGCCGAACGCCAGCTGGATGCGCCGGGGTTCACCAGATGCAGCGTCTCGTACGTGCCCGCGGCCGCCTTCAGCTCGGCCCGGGCCGTGCCGAGGTCACCTGCGGCCAGCGCGAGCCGTCCCCTGACCTCTCGCAGCAGCGCCCCGCTCGCGGTCCGGACGAGATCGGGGGGCAGCGCGGCGGTGTCGGTCAGCGCGGCGATGTCGGCCAGCCCGGGCCGCTCGATCAGCGCATCGGCGCCGTACCACAGCGCCGAGGGGATCCCGAACGCGATCCCGTACTCCGCCGCGATCTCGATGACCGTGCGCACATCGGTTTCGGTGTCTACCAGTTCGCCGCGGCGGGCCGTGACCGCGGCGTGCATGCAGCCGGCGATCACCAGCCCGATCACCGAGCCTCGCGACCGCGACTGAGCCAGCAGCTGGTCGGCCAGCTCTTCCGCTTGCCCGAGCTGTTCCAGCATGACCGGGCTGAACAGGGCCTGGGCGGCCATCAAGGGGTCGGAATCGACCCGGGCGAGAAGCCGGCCGTCGTCGAGCGCGTGATCGAACAGCGCCAGCACCTCGGGTCTCGGTTCGCCCCGCCAGGCCAGGACGCCCGCGAGCAATCCGGCCAGCCTGCGCGAGGCCACGTCTGGCCCGCGGGCGGCCGCGCGCAGCTCGCCCAGGCGGTGGTCCAGCTCACCCACCAGGCTGGGGTCGTAGGCCGACAACCCCGCCCACCAGGACTGCAGCCGGGCCACGGCCGCCGTGGCGGGCTCGCCGGGCGGCACGTCACGGTCCGCCAGCTCCGCCAGCGCCTCCCGGAGCAGCGTCGTGCCGGTCTCCCACTGCCCGGCCAGGACCATCACCTCCGCCAGGTCGGGTGTGATCGCCGCCCGCATGACCGGATCGCTGGTGAGCCGCAGCGACTCGCGCAGGTGCCCGGCCGCGGCCGGATCGCCCAGCACCTTCTCGGCCCGGCCCAGGTCTCGCGCCAGCAGGGCACGCAGGCTCACATCGGCCGTCTCGGCCAGCGCCCGTCGCAGATAGGCCACCGCGCTCTGCGGCGCGCCTCGCCCGACGGCCCGCGCCGCGGCCGCCTGCAGACGCTCCACCACCTCGGCCGATCCGGCCGGCTCGCACACGAGCAGATGCGCGCACACCGCGTCCAGGTCCGCGCCCTCGGCGGCCAGCAGCCGCGCCGCCTCGGCGTGCCGCAGGCCCCGGCTGGCCTGGGGTATGTCGTCATGCACGGCGGTGCGCACGATCGGGTGCACGAACCGCAGCGGCGTGCCCGGTTCGAACACCCCGATCCCGGCCAGCCCGTCCGCCGCCGTGGCGGCGTCGGCCAGGCCCACCCCGGCCAGCGCCGCGGCGTGCCGCAGCTGCGCGCCGTCTCCGAGGACCGCGGCCGCCCGCGCCAGCTCGCCCGCGGCCGGGCCCAGCCGCGCGACCCGCGACGCCACCGCCCGCGCGACCGACCGCGGGCCAAGGGCCGCTACCTGGGCGGCGACCTCCTCGCCGGGGGCGATCCCGTCCGCACGCAACTGCTGGATCAGCTCTCGCAGCAGGAACGCGTTTCCGCCGGTCACCGCGTAGCACGCCGCGGCGAACCGGTCCGCGGGCGCGGTCCCGAACTCCTGGGTCAGCAGTGTCCGCACGCCGCTCGAGCTGAGCGGAGTCAGGGAAACCACGCCGTCGGCGGCGACCTTCTCGAGGCGGGCGAGACGATCCGCGCCGTCCCCGGTCTCTGTCGCCCGCCAGGACAGCGCCAGCGCCACCGGCAGCCCGGCCAGCCGCTCGGCCAGGTAGAGCACGAATCGCAACGACGCCTGGTCGGCCCAGTGCAGGTCGTCCACCGCCACCAGCAGCGGCCCCGCCGCGCTGGCGTTCACCGTCAGCCAGTACAGGCCGTGTATCACCGCGAACGGCGGCTCGCTCTCCGCCTCCAGCGGCACTGTCTCCGACGGCACTGGGCCGGCCTGGCCCCGGAAATCCTCCAGCGCGCTCAGCGCCCGCCGCGCCGCCCCGGCCAGCAGCGCCTCCCGCTCCGCCGCGCTGGCGCCGACGAGAAGCGGCTCGAACAGCTGCCGCGCCACACCGAACGAAAAGCCGCTCTCCAGCTCTCCGCCGCGCCCGGCCAGTACCCGCATTCCCGCCCGGGCCGCGCGCTCCCGCGCCGCTTCCATCAGCACGGTCTTGCCGATCCCGGCCGGACCGGTGATGAGCAGCACGCCACCGTGGCCGGCGCGCGCCGCGGTGATCAGCGCATCGACGCGCGCGAGCTCATCCTCACGCTCCCACAGCCCGCGCGGCACCACGCAAACGCTCCCTAGCAGCAGGCCGACTCGGCCAATGCCGTTCCTTCAGCGGCATTATTCACCGTGCGGAGCCCCGCGAAAAACCCGATCGGCCAGGCGGCCGGCCCGGACCCTACCGGATTCCAGATCCGGCGGCGGCGCGGGCTTCCCGTTTCCCCAGGTGAGGGGCCTGCGCTGACGGTGCCGTTTCAGCCGCGTCAGCCCCCGGGTCGCAGCAGTTCTTCCTCGCTGACTTCCACTCCGGCGCCCAGCGCCGAGTCTGCACCCAGTTCCCGGTCCTCGGGCATTGCCACCGTGACGACCGTCTGGTTTTCGCTAGTGTCGATTCGGACGATCACACCGCCCGTATCCCCCAGCCTGCGAGCGGCGTCACGCGGCGAGAGCACGCCAGCAACCGTGTGACGAGTGTATCGATGTGCCATTTCCGGTCTCCTCACACAGTGGCTGGGCAGCTTCTGCTGCGGTCTTGTACCTCGATGTATTCTGCCTGGGCCTCAACGACTGCGCCGTGCGGAAGTCCGGTCAGCGTATAGAACGTGGCACCGATGCCTTGCTCAAGGGTGGCATCCGGATAGGACCAGGTGATCGGCTGCCCGGGCGGGCGGAGGTACCACACTGTCGCACCACCATTACCTGGATAGGTCACGCCCAGCAGGATCCGGGTTAGCTGCAGGATATTAGATCCCTGATTCTCCAGCATCAAGGTGGCAGTCGTCCCGGAGACGCTGATAGAAACCCGCAGATTTAGATTTTCGTTGAAAATCTCCTGCGGAAAGCTACATGCCATCGATTAACCCTCCTTCGAGGATCGGCTACGGGCCCGTTGATCGTTTCGGCGAGTATCGGGATTTATGGTGACGTCGGGGCCACTCCAGCCACCATGACCGGATCCACTCGTCACCTATTCGGAGGCCGAACTCAAGGTCCTGATACCCATTGCGCTCGGCTGGCCCAGCGGTGGCGCCGCCTGCGCGGCCCCTGAGGGCGCCGGTGCGGAGATGCCTGGAGGTCAGCTTCTCAGCGGCAGACGGCCTATCAGCTAGCTGGCAGGCGCCGTGGGGGTGACCCCCGCCGCGGCCGCGACCCTGGCCGCCTCCGCCTCCGGGTCGCCGCCCTCGGGCACGCTGATGATCAGGCGGCTGAACCGTCCCGAGGCCGCGTCCACCCGGACGGCCGGCCGATCGCGGTGCAGGATGCAGAAATCGTAGCCAGTGCCGTGCCGGCGGGTGCCCAGCACGGCGTACCCGGTAAAGCTGATCCCGGCCATCCGCCACCCCCGCAGGCCCAGCCACGGCTTGGGATCGGGTGCCACCCGGATGATGGCGGACAGCGGGACCCGGATATTTCCGTGGAAGCTCCAGATCTTCTCGCCCAGGGTGAGACGGACTACCAGGTTCTCGTCGTCGACGATCAGCTCGGCCATTTGGGTCGAGGATACGCGTCCGGGACGACCTCTGACGCTCCTCTGGCTCCTACTGTTGAAGAGGCTACGATCCGGTTGGGGAGTGAAGATGAGCAGCAAGCGGCGCCGGCTCGACCCCGTGGGGCCGTTCGGCAATCCGGACGGGTCACGAGCCGACATCGAGGACGTGATCAAGGAGTTCGTCGACTTCGGCGGCAATCCGGTCTACGGCCATCTCGCGACCCGCGCCAACGACTCCATGGTGCGGGTCATCGTGGGAAAGCTCGGCGCGGGCAAGACGGTCTACCTGCGGCGTCTTCAGGATTTCCAGGCCCGTCAGGACTCCGTCTACGCCGATGTGCCGCAGCAGAGCCTGCCGAAGACCGAGGTCGTGGTGAAGGCGTGCCAGTGGTTCTCGGACAGTGTCCTGGTCGAGAAGTGGATGCAGATCTGGGAGCGCGCGATCATGCGGTCGCTGGCCTCGCACCTGCTGCGCCGTCCCGAGTTGCGTCAGCAGTTGCGCGACGAGCAGGCCGACGAGATCGAGCACTCGTACGCGCGGCTGCTGGACGACTTCCGCCGGCCCCGGTCGATCTACAGCCAGGTACGCGACATCATCAACCAGCGGCAGACGGCCCACCAGCTGTCCACGTACCTCGACGATCCGCTCTGGGACGACCTCGAGGATCTGCTGGGCGAGGCGGTCAGCCACTGCAAGCCCATCTATTTCTACCTCGACGCGCTGGACGAGGAGTTCAGCCACGCCCCGATGTACTGGCTGAAGTGCCAGGAGGGGTTGTTCTACCAGGTCATGCGGCTGCTCCGCGACCACAGGCTGGGCGGCCGCCTGCATGTCGTCGTCTGCATTCGCGACATCGTCATGTCGTCGGTGTACCGGTCGGAACACGCGCCGCGGTACTACAACGAACCGCACATACGCGTCCTGAACTGGGAACGCGGCTCGCTGCTCTATCTGCTCGGGCAGAAGCTGCAGCGGCTGCCGCCATCACTGCTGATGCGACGCGCCGCCAGCGGCCCGCCCACGATCGGTGACTGGCTCGGGGTCAACGGCGACTGGCCGGGACCCGATGGCGACGGAACGATCGAGGACTACCTGCTCAGCCACACCAGGCTGATCCCGCGCGACATCATCACGCTCGGCAATGAGCTGAGCGAGGAGGTCCTGCGGCAGAAGCAGGCTGGCCGCAGCGGCCTGCCGCCCGAGGCGCTGGCTGCCGTGGTTCAACGCTGCGCCAAGCGGTTCGGCGACTCCCAGCTCGCGCAGTGCGCCAACCAGATCTCGTCGGACCTGATGCCGGCCAACGCTGCCCTGCACAACTACTCCGAATTGTTCACCAGCACCCAGGCCTATATCAGCGGCGTGCAGGAAGACGTCCGCTCCTTTGTCCGGATGATCGGCGTGGACCGGTTCTCGCGTGCGGATCTGATGGCCCTGCAGGAAGTGGCGGACCTGCACTTCGAGAAGGCCACGGACCTCGCCTCCGTCCTGTGGCAGAACAGCCTGCTCGGGTACGTCGACGAGGACGGGCGGAACCGGTTCTACTCCATGGGCGACATCGAGGAATTTCACTTCCCGCCGGAGGTGAGCACGTACGTGCTGCATCCGTGCCTGGTGAACGCCGTCGGGAGCATCCGACATGTGCCGCCGGACGCCGCCGGTTCCGCAGAGGCGCGCGGCACCCGCCCGCTCCCGCCGGCCGGCCGGCAGGCGCTGCCCGAACCCCACGTAGCCGAGGTCCGGCCCTCAGCCGACGCCAAGGCGGCCGACTACGCCGTCGGCGAGATCCTCGAGGGCCGCTTCGAGATCCTCCAGCTACTCGGGCAGGGCAGCTTTTCGAAGGTCTACCGGGTGCGCGATGACCTCGAGGGTGAGGAGCGCGCGCTCAAGCTCTTCGACAGCGCCGCCGGGTACGAGGCGGTGCGCCGCGAGATCGGCGCCCTGCGGAAGATCCATCATCCCAACGTGGTCAAGGTCTTCTGGGCCGGCCAGACCACCGCCGGCGACTGGTATCTCATCACCGAGTTCATCGACGGGGAATCGCTCGATCAGTTTGTCACCGGATCCAGGAGTCTTCGCGACCGGGAAGCAGTAGACGTCGCACTCGATCTGCTCGATGCGCTCATGGCTTTCCATCCCGACGCGGTGCGCCTCAAGCAGCTGGACGGAAAACGCCGCGAAGGCGACCTGCCGGAAGCCGAGTTGCGCGAGTGGATGGAACTGCAGGACGAAGGGCTGATTCACCGCGATATCAAGCCGCTCAACGTGATTCTCACTCGTACCGGAGCGAAACTGCTTGACTTCAACATCGCCTCCCGGGTCGGTGACATCGTTCATACCCGCTCGGGCACGCCGCCGTATCAGCCGCCCGACGCGGGCCTGGATCGCTGGGACGTCTCCACCGACCTGTTCGCCGTCGGCGTCCTGCTCTACCGGCTCCTCTGCAACGGTCAGCACCCGTTCCCGAATGCGCGGCCCATGGCCGACATGCCGGTAACCGACCCGAGAACCATCCGCCGTGACCTCAGCGCCGGCCTGGCCGAGTTCCTCATCAAGGCCTGCGCCCCGGCCAGCGCCGATCGCTTCTCCACGGCGGCTGAGATGCGGCTCGCCCTGCGTAACGTTCGCGCTGACCTCTGACCCGGCATCCCCCGGGCCGCCGCCAGCCGGGCCAGTTCGACCCGGGACCGGATGCCGAGCTTGGTGAACACGTGCCGCAGGTGCGAGTTGACCCGCAGCGCCGCGGGGACGCCGGGCAGTTCCAGCGCCCGCTGGCACTGCTCGACCATGTCGTCGGACGCGGGAGAGGTGGGCAAGACTGAGCCTGACCTCGGCCTCAGCCGCCGGGTCGGCGAGGTCGCCCGCGGCGGCCGTCATCAGCCTGACCGCCTCGGCGGCCTTCCCGGCGTACATGAGATAGGCCAGGGTCTCGGCGGTCAGCGGGCCGCGGCCGGGATCACCGGGCGAGGTCAGGTCCAGCGCCCGGCGGCTGAGCAGGCTGGCCACCGTCGGGGACACCAGCCCGGTCTCCGCGGCGGCCCGCCGCAGGATCGCGATCGCCTCGGTGTCCCCCGGCTGGGCCACGTCCATGACGAGTTCCGCGACGTCCGATGGCGGCGCCCCGTGCCGCAGCATCACGTCGATGGCCTTGCGGCGCAGGCTCTGCCGGACGGTCCTGGGCAGGGTCGCGTCGACGGCCTCGCGGACCAGGGCGTGCCGGAAGGCCACCCGGTCGCCGTCCTCGGTGACCAGTCCGGCGGCCAGCGCCTCGCGCAGAGCGCCGAGGATCGCGGCCGGACTGGTGCCGGTGAGCCCGGCGAGTTCGTCCGCCGAGAAACGGCGGCCCAGCACCGAGGCCATCTGCAGGGCGTCTCGCGCGCCCGCGGACAGCCGCGCCAGCTGGTCGCTTACCGAGTCGACGAACCGCAGCGGTATCCGGGTTCCGGTAAGCCGGGCGATGCCGCCGTCGACCGCGGCCAGATTCTCCTCGCGCAGGCCGCGGAGCAGCTCGGTCAGCAGGAACGGCTGGCCCCGGACGTCGGCCAGGACCTCCAGCAGCGCCGGGTCGGGTACCCCGCCGAGCAGATCCTCGGCGACGCCGGCCACAGCGGTCCGGTCGAGGGGGCCCAGCGTGATCGTCACCGCGTCGGCGGTCTGCAGGTGGGTCAGGGCCGAACGAGCCGCCGTGACCAGCTCACCCGACCGGATCGCGAACAGCCACAGGATCCGGTGGGTGGCGAGCTGCCGGGGCAGCGTGCCGAGCGCGGCGAGGGTGGCCGCGTCGGCCCACTGCACATCGTCCATCGCGATCAGCACGGGCGTGCTGAGCGCGGCGCGTTCCAGCGACTCCTGTAGCTCGCGAAGCAGCCAGAACCGCTGGTCAGGAGACTGACTGAGGTCGCGCAGCACGGCCGGGTCCACCGGCGCGTCGGGCGCGGACACCAGCGCTTCCAACAGCGGGCCGAACGGAATCACCTGCGCCGCGACGTCACCCGTGCCGCGGAAGACCCTGATCCCGCGCTCGCGGGCCATGCCTGCTGCGCACCAGCGTGCTGGACCGGGTCAACGGCGAGCTGGCCGACCTGCTGACGGGGGGTTCGGGCGGAGAGCGGGTG